>Ga0307513_10008422_pt1 | contig 13206 bp, 20 predicted proteins | sample 15_EM_MG_FD_202174 | JGI IMG/M metagenome (GOLD analysis project Ga0307513, IMG submission 202174) | Populus trichocarpa ectomycorrhiza microbial communities from riparian zone in the Pacific Northwest, United States - 15_EM | ecosystem: Host-associated > Plants > Roots > Unclassified | place...
TTGACGAAGGCAGGACTCGGCTAGGAGAGGTTGGCAAAAAGATTAGAGGACGGGTACGCTCCAATAGGTCGGCGAAGAACATTAGGAAAGGCGAAGCGTGTACAGAAGGGGGGTTGAGGCTGGTATGGGCCAGCTTCGATGTGGTAGAAGAGGATACAGTAGGAACGAATGTCTAACCGTAGTCCGAAACTTTGAGTTTAGATGAGGTAACAGATGGAAGCGTTGTTGAGGGCTGGTTGGGGGCTAAACCTACGCCTCCGTCGGAAAGGTGTCTAACAAAGCAAGCACATGAGGCGGTGGCATGAATCTCTGTTCGTCTGCGATAACCGCAAATGCGGAAGAGACGAGGGCGAGTTCGAGGAGTTGGATCGTTGCCCTGTAAAAGCCGGAGAATGAGGAAACATTCCAAGAAGCGAAAAATAAACATGCGAGGAAAAACAGAAGTTCAGAGAAAAAAAATATCGAACGAGATTGATCGATACATGAAGGAATCGAGGAAGATGAGTGATAAACGAACAAAATAACCTGTTCAGTTGACAGAAACACCGCGCCCTGCCTTTACAGCCATCATCGATCACCACACCTCTATCGCAGGCTCCATACTATTCCTTGTCGTAAGACTCGGCGATCCTGCGACTTCTCCGCCCCTGCGCCATTTACTCTCAAGGCCACTGGATGCTCCACTGGCATTCCGGCTCAGATAGTACCGCCTCCATACCGCCCATTCCACGCTAAACGACATCCTCTCGAGTCTCAAACCCGCTATCCTCCCAAGCAATATTCCCAAATCGACATTCTCTTTCTCTGAACGTCGTCGTTCGTACCGGTCGGGATTCGTGCGGGATGTTTGGAGATAAAAAAAGACAAAGATGGCGATTCGAATAAGCAGGTAGTCTCGTATTGACATCCCATAGGCACCGATTGTGAATATAAGGAAAGCGCGGAGCACGTTGGACATTTATCTGGACCGCTGATGGCATAGTTGTCAACACTGCTGGTACACGATTGAGGACTAGATGCAGGTAAACGAACATCAGACAAGGTGACAAAGGAAAAAACGTACGGAAGCAGAGCGAGAGTGCAGGGAAGCCTCGTCGTAGCATCAGCCGTGGAGGCTCGCTCATCTGGGGCATCTCGATAATCCTGGTTCTGTTCACCCGCTTGTGGGTGAGGGCTCTTCAGGTCGGAAGATAAGGCGATTAGATGGCATCACCCAAGGGAGGCGACGTGTAGCAAGTGAGGAGGGTGAGTGGGCTGTATCCGTGCGGGCAGTGGGAGTTGAGATGAGCGTAAAGTAATGGTAGAGACCTTCGTTCAGGAATCTGTCATGAGGGGGTCATGGGGTCAGAGGAATAGAGGTTCTGGAGGGAGATGTCGGGCACGTAGATCTCGAAGCCTAGAGGAAATGGATTAGTTGAGATAGAAAAGGGTTTGACGGGAATAGAAGTGGTGGAATCGGGCAAGAACTCGGGCAAGGAATAAAAGGGGGTGTTGTTTCACAAGAGGGATCAACACGTGAACAATATGGGCGTTTAACCAGGAAAACGGAAAGACCGTCGGCGAACAGGGAAAAGAAAAACTCACCAATGGTCAGCCTAGATTATTGGGATACTCTCATATGAGTAGAATGTATTCAGCCAAACTTTGCGGCAGTTATGAATTCATGTCGTGAAGGATTTTCAGTGTGGTGGACGACCTTGGAGTGTCGGACCACTTTCCTGCGTCATATCGAGGGTAACCGGTAAGTATTAGGCTTTTCATTCGAGTACATTGGCACAGTCCTTGGGAAGGAGACAGAAGGATGAGTGTCACTCGTATGGAGGGCAAGAGTGGACTGCTCTTTGTTTGGTTCGTGCCGTGCATCGGCATACCGGAAAGGTGTATTAGATAATTATAGTGAGAAATGGGCCAAGTCAATTCGCAACTCAGGGTGCACCTCAGGGTGAAGACTAGCGGTTCGAGAGAATTCGACAGGATTCCACTGTGGTCCCCAGTGTTCGCCACGTACAGGGTACTTAAGGGGAGTAGGTAGCGCTCAACCCATCTACCCAATCCAACTTTTTTGTCTCTCATTTTGCTCAATTTTTGCGACTCAAGTAACTCAATTACACTTAATTACTATGTCTCATGCAGCCGACATGACATCGGAAGGGGCAGTGGTTTGCCAGAGATGCCATTATTCCTTTTCATCTGGAACTCAGCTCCGTTACATGGCAAGCAAAGATGGTGTACGGCCTGGACGCCACCTTTGCGACGGATGCTTCAATTATTATCTCGACAAACCAACCACAGTGCGGCGCCCAGATGGTAAGTCATTATGAGGCTTTTCATGTCGATATTCTTAAAAACTGACATATGCTTGAATCCAACAGGCTTGGAGCATCCGGACAACGGCGAGTCCGATGTGATCAGAAGTATGGCAGTTTCGACAAAGGAAAAAGAGAGGGAGGTGCGGAAGCAGATTGCTGAAGCCCAGAGAGGTGGTGAGACTTACCAATCCATGTTTTTGTTAGGAGCGCAACTGACATGACCTCTCCGAGTGACAGAAGGCAGCCACCGAGTTGTAGCTGTCGGCACGACAAGCGTTCTCCCAGTGTCTATGGTTCAATATTCGACTTCTGGTAACCGGGTGGCTACAAATCCGCGAAATTATCAAGTCCTCCGCACAGCGCCGGCACCTCCAACAGCTGCGATGAATCCGCCAATGCTAAGCACCCATCACCCTCAGGCTGCAACATCTGCTCATGTTCTAAGACTCCCTGCCACCGCAAATCCCTTCGCTTCTCTTCCCATTCCCCAGCTTAAACCCTCCCCTATAAATCCTGGATATCATGAAGCTCATCAGTATTACGACGAGATGCGACAATACTACGCTTCAAAGGCATACACAAGCCGCACGGCTACAGCAGAACTAGTCATTGTCAAAGTCCGCATGGTTACTCTCGAGCCCGGGAAGAGAAACCCAACTATTATCTCGGTGAATAATGTTTTATTTTCACTTGATTTTCACTGGTTTACTCAGCGTTGACAATTGGCATGTCAGAATTTATATGAGGCCGTCAACAACATTCCCGTTCATATTGGGGTGTCGAACCTCAAACATATCCTTTACCATGCATTACTTCCTCAATTTCTTGATTGGTCCAAGGGATTCCCACTTTCAATTGAAGAATGCGAGCTTCGTGACAAGAACTGGGTTCAACTGCTTCCAAGACAGCCAGACATCAATGCCATCGCAGAACAGTTTTTTGAGGCCAAGCCGAGGAGCAAGGTCAAGGTGTTCTCATCCAAAAAGAGTGCCGATCTCTCACTATGTGTAAAAAACGAGAAATATCAAGAGGTTCTTCAACATCTTATCAACCTTGATGAAGCCAGCGAAGAGGTGGGGACACAAGCCTTATTTTATGCATTTAACACTGCTTCAGGTCCTATTTACTCCGAAGCACAGTACTCGATCATTAGTCCGAAGCAGTGCGACATCGACAACTCGAAACCAAGGGAAAAAACGCAAGCTTTCCGATGCTGAGAGCCATAAGGTGAGATTTTAGGACGTACACTGCTGCCTGCTCTACTCACAAATTCATTCCAGGTGACTACTCGCTTAAAGACAACCAGAGGAGCCACCGCTAATCCCACTGGCTTCAATACATCAACATCGTCGAGGCCTTCGATCACACTCAAACCGGATGTCGTTCGACGCGCCCTTGAGTGTCAACTCCCACCAAGGAAAAAAGACATGAAATTACTTTGTGAGATCATTTTTGCATTTGATTTGTATGTTTTTCTAATTCAGAAATTGGGCAGTTAACACTACGGCCATCGATATTCACTTCTACCGTGCCCCTGCAAGACTGTCGTTCGCAGACCTTATCATGCAGCCTGACCGACTCCTTTCACCTCAGTCATTTCCATCACAGCAAGTCACACTCTCTTACCGTCCTTCCGATCCTGCGGCCACACATGGAAACTTCAAGACTGCATCCGTCAGGTACACGTCTGTATCTGTCTTCGACTCTGTCTCAACCCAGGTCTGCGTGAAGCAAGGCTTCTACACAAATCCCAACTCCTCCTCGCGGCACATTTACGATGGTCCTCGTCAAGCTGAAATGCTGACCATGGAGCTGAACTGTATCGGATGGGCCTCTGCCTTGATGACTTGCGTTTATGACTTCATGAAGGAATCGGAGACTGGCGCTGGTTCACCAACTTTCGACGTACCACACATGCAGTATGTTCAATGTGGACTCGCAATTTCGAAGCCTGAGGGTCATCACGCTGGTCACACTGCCTATCTACTCGAGGAATACATCGACACCGATAAAACGAGCGGCAAGAACTGGTTTGTCAAGTACCTGAACAACAGCTCTGCCAGGCCAAGGCAGTTTGACGACCCAAGACAAACCCTCCGTGCTGAGTTTTTATCATTCGCACAGCACGTCCAGTTCTGGAAGACAGAGGGCCTCGCATTTGTTTCAGATTTTCAAGGTAAGCGAAGGCATAACATATTTCCAATTTTTGGTGTTCACCGATGTTCTCAGGTGGTTCAAATCTCTTAACTGATCTGCAGATCATTATGCACCCGTAAGTTTGGAATTTGATCACACAAATGGAGCACTGAGGCATTGGGAACAGGAAACTTGGTCTCATATTCAGTGAAGGGAACACCAATTTTGACACCTTTCTTACCGACCACGAGTGCAACAAGTTTTGCAAGTTTTATTGCTTGCCCCCACTGCAACCACCTCCGAATGATCAAGGCAGTCCTGTCATTAAATCTTTACAGAATACTGCCTTACCGGACCCAGATGACGACAGTGACTTACCTGACTCAATATTACCTCAGGTTACTCGGGAAAAAAAGAATGGCGAGCAAGGCATGTCTACCACTGACGCTTCAATTTAACTTCATCCCTACCACACATTATTACTAATTAGCATGATATCACATTCTTTAACTTCCTTTTAGTACCTACCTAATTTCATAAACTCCACTCACTAATATTAGATGCCTTCGTTTATAGAATATACTTGATTTTTTATTCGCCCGCTCCATTCATGAATCCTATGTGGGAATATTGAGACAGCTTGTCCCCATATTCCCACGTGTCACTTGTGCTCGCACATCTGTGAATTACTGGGGATGTAGAATACGTGTATAACTTTTTTTTGCGTCAAGGCCATTGCAAAGTGGCTTAGAGTGTCTGTACAAAATTTTGAAGAAAGTTGGTTCTGTGGGAGGCTGCTACAACATGAATTAGCTGCAATGCTAAATTGCTAACTTGAATGATCATTGATCAGTGAGAACTTGTTGTGCTCGGAGGGATACAATTGAGATTTCAGTCAGATAAACAATTTTTATGGCTTCAATGGTATACAATTAGTACTTGTGTAAAAATTTTAAGATGGAGGAAGCCCTTGTGCAGTTATTGGGCGGTGTTTTATACCTCAATAATTTTGCCAAGAGATAGGCTTCCGGGGGGTACCAAACCTTGTGTAGTACTTATATGACCGCCATCATGGTCATTCTTCCTTCAATTAGGGATGGTTTCAAAGATCATATTGAATTTACTAATCTCTACCATACCACCATACTGTATCGTCCTACTCTGACTCGGAGTCCGTGAAATCAGCATACACATGACCATCACCATCATCTTTTCCAGAATTGCCAATTACACCATCCCCACCGCGTAACTCTTTCATTTCAGGAAGGAGCGGAAGTTCTTCATTATCTATATGGTTGACTGTGTCTGGAACCGCAGAAATTACCATGTCCAAGTCACTGGTGTCTTCAAAAGCATGAAGAAGCTGCTGATAAATCCCCCAAAATGACTTATATGTCACCACCGGCCGATCAATTGCTTCGTAAAGGTGCGTAATGCGCTCATTGAATGCAGGAGGTACTAACAGGAATACCTCATGATCAGGCGGTGCATACTCAGCCTCAAGACGATCAATCAGTTCAGGCGGAACAATGACCTAGTCATCCGTGTGAGCATATTCGCAGAAAGAAGAAAAAGTGACTGCATCTACCTTGAAATCCATTGCGTCAAATTTTTCAGGCTTGTCTCGAATGACAAAGGGAATTCCATGAGGAAGCACCTTCTTGGGGTCACGTCGAGGACAGGTCCGATTGCGATGAAGCACCCATTTATCTAGCTCGGACTGGATCCATGGGATAGCAAGCCATCGGAAGATGAGGCTGAAATATAAATCACATTTAGACTATGAAACAATGCACATTATTTGGACACATCACTTACTTCTCGAGAGGTTTATCCACGCTATACCACCCTTGATTGACGCCCGACTCGAATAGATCCTCAAACCCTGGCGCAAAATCTCGACGTAAAACGGACCAATTGGCTTCAGATTTGACATTATTCTTCTTCCGCTTCCAGCGATGCTGCAAAGTGCCTGCAAGCGTCGGATTGAGGTGATGACGGGCAAGAGTCTGTATATTTGCAACACCATAGTTCTCTGATCCGGGGTCACTCTGGGTTGTCAGAGGAATAGCTGCAAGATATCTCAATGAATACTGAAATAAGAGGCTTCAAAATTACTTGACACACCGCCATAGGCTTGCACTGTCTCGGTGTAATAACTGGCAATGGGACGCGGGTTCTTGTTCGTCCACCAGACCTTCAGCCAGTTGTTGTACCCTGTAAATGGGTCAATATTGTTGTGGAGCCAGAGACCGAATTGAGGTCCCCACTTATCATGCTGGTCTTGAGCCCAGACATCATTGACACCCGCAGCATGGAACTTTCGTCGATGGAAACGGCGCACTCGATGTGCTTTCACTCTGGCTCTGTCTCTTCAAGATGTCCTGAAACTAGGGCACTTCAGGATGGTGAGGACCAGATATCTATGAGAAACATTAATTGACCCTCACTGTGAGGCTCGAATGCCATATCGCAATGCAAGTTCCTTGCGAATAGTCTCCCTTCCGCGACTTGGAAACATCTCACGAATCTCGGCAACAGCACCGGCAATGGACTCTGAAGTGTGCTTCTGTTGACGCGTACTCAAGAGCCCTAAATCCTTTCTGTAGCGCTTGATTGATTTTATTCTGTGCAGAACGGTTGAGTAAGGCTTGCAGAACAGAATGAAATAGAACACATACCCCAGGCCATATACTGTAGCATCATAATGATCTTTGAGATGCTCCTCAAGCTTCTTGTCATTGAATCCGAGGTGAAAATACGCCTCCAGCACATCGCGAATGTCCTCCAACGGCACTAAAGCAAGCAAAAGCAATTGTCAGCAGATATTGCATTCCATGTTCAAGGCTCACCTTTTGGCTTATACTGATTTGGCATGTTCTACCTCAACCACATACCGTGAACAGGCAAAGTAGGTTTGGGCGATTCAAGGACGATTTCCTGAACTTTCGACAATATTCCAACAGGGTCTGATGGTAATTTTCATCTGATAAGTCAGAAATGTTAAACGAGACTTATCCCCCATCAACCCATCACGCGGCACGCCCAAACACAGGCTGCCGAGAGAGCAGTCCAGTCTTGCCCTCCATACACTCGGCATTACTACTGTCTGGAAAAAGGAAACACGATTTTTGTGATAAGGCCCGCACTAGTTAATCTCTGACCACCTACATACAATGTTGTTTCCGCAAAGTTGGCCATCTTGTCGAGCAGTTGCGGGGGTAACTGATCCAAAATCCCACCAGCCCCAGACTGAGACACGTCTACCCGAAAGATGATCCCGTCGTCACCATCTTCCAGCGTTCCAGGCCTTCCAGCGTACCCAGAAAAGAAGAAAACAATGGCATATTTCAATTTGCCTTGTCCAGAAGCGAAGAGATGGCATTGATGATCCTCTTTTGTTCTTGTTGCAGCGCTGTCTTCCAACCCTACACTGCTGAGTGGAAGAGGCGTGATCTTTACAGTCGTTTGCATTGCCGTTTGCACAACGAGTTTGAGAAATCTTGTTTGTATTTGTTATATTGTGACTGCCAAACGATGATCCGGGCTAGGTTCGTTCCAAGCCCCTTGGTGCTACAAACAAAGCCGAATACGGATGTTTGTTGAGTAAATAGAGCCATTAAAGGCAAATTTCTGTTGTTTGCACGCACTGCGAAGTTGTCCGGTAACCGGACCGGAGCAAGGGCTTGCTCCGAACCGGGCACGCATTTCGTCGGATATCTGATGGTCGAACAAATGATTGTTCTGCCGATCTGTTCCCTGAGGCCTGAGTGTGACAATCTCCATACAGATACAAACAAGATTTATCAAACTCGTTGCAATGCAAACGACTCTAATTGTTTAATCACATTGACAAGACATCAGCTGGCACGCGGTTTTCTCTCACCTTCATCTTTGACCTGACCTCAATCCTGCATGGCCATAGCTTCGTGGCTACCACAGATATTCCTTGCCCCCCATCGACTCCTCCAGCTCCTCAAGTCGTTCAGAGGCTTAATACCACGACGGATCCTTGGGGGATTAGCTTTCATATGGACCATTTTGTGGAGTAAGCTCGGCTTCCGTCGAAGAGGGATAGGCAAACCCCCATCATCATGTCAAGACGGCGAACCCAAGACATGGAAGGCCCGAAAGCAATACAGTCATACAGAACAAGGAGAAGTTTCGCGGTTGGAGCCTGAATCGACCTCGTACACTCTCATTGAGCAAGGCAAAAAAATATCCTTGGACAATGTTGCGCTTTCTGCCTATCCATTTCCCGGCAATATGGGGGCTACTCGTTCCACAGATAGGCTACCCAACTCGCACCGGTCCACCCATAATCTCGCAACCTCCATCAATAATGCATCTCGCTCGTGGCCACATCTGGGATCGGAGGACTCATACCACTTGGAAAGTTCAAACTACTCAAACACGGTCTACAGCCACGGTCGGACAGCTACCACACATCTGCACCAACCAACTCGAGACTCCCCCGGTTGGCAGCGAACCACACCCACTCCTCATAGTCAACACACAATACCTGAACCAAACCTTGAAGTCATACCTCCCATAGAAGAAATGTCTCCGGCAGACAATGGTGAAGTGGATAGTCTTCACGTCCCGACAAGATCTGTTACCCCAGTGTTTATGCCGCTGGGCGAGTCTCGTATTTCACCCAGAACGCCCGAATATTTTGCCGATCGCCGGAACGACGATCGGCCTCGAATGTGAGAAACACGAACCATCATTCACAACTTGAGGCTGAAATAAAGTAATCTCAAAATTAGAAGGAAGGAATACATCTCAATGACCATTGAAGCTTTGCAGAGAGACTTCATCAGGTACAACATTGTCCTTTTTTTGTTTGTCTCTTGGCTGATGAGGTCTTGCGAAGTCCCGTTCCACCATCCGGTTGGGTAAAATACGTACATCCAAATGGTGCACGCTATTTTTATAATGATAAAGAGGTTTGCTCCATCAATTTCATGCCCTCTCCGTACTAAAATCCATGACACAGAACGTATACACTGATGCCAACCTCTTTGACCCCGAGATCCTTCGCCAGATAAATGAAGATATCACCACCATCCAGAACTGCCTCAGCGTTAACCACGTCCATCTATCTGATTCCATTGTTCTGGTTTTGGATGTTTTCTACGCCAAAGCCGAAGGAGAGGAGCCAGGCCGACCCTCCAACAACAAGGTCATTCAGACTATCTACTATCTCGCAGATCACAAACAGCGCGTCATCTTTTTCTTGGACACTGTTGAAGTTAGTGACCTTGAAGGTTGTCGCGTAATCCACAATGTCACATCAGAAACACACCTTCGTAAGAGCTACTATGTCAAATACCTACTTCTGAATTTCTGATTGGCATCCGATTGACAGGTTGCGAAATTGAGGCAAAGTATTGGCACTTCATCCAACTCTTCCCTCATGCTTTAGAGTTGACATCACCAATGATCGCTGAACTTCGGGATATCACCCTGTTTTACATTGGAGGTCATCTCTCATTCATTTACAATGTCTACTTTCACTAACCATGATTTTAGATCTCAAGACTTCAGCATATTCCAATGCACCATATAGTTCTGAGGATTTATACACGATTTTGACGCTTTCCTCAGAGATTGAAAGTCAGTTGTCATAGCACCTTAAAGATTCACCGTGAACCTTGTGAACCCCAATCCTTTTTTTATCAAGAAAATTTCCGCAAAGACGACGTCCGTATAGTCAACGTCGGATCCATTAACCTACTAGGTGAGTCTAGTACCATAAAGGTTGGTTCATTCGCTGCTGATCCACGAAGTTAGCTGGACACATGTCCTGTTACTGTCTGTAACTTTTTCCCTCCTGTTCTTCTCTTTTAATGCCGTTATTGTAGGCCATGTAAGGTTTTTAGACTTCCACGGTGAATCAAATGCGCGCCTCGCACGCAATTCTTCGGTCTACGGCGATCCTATTTATCCTCCAACTCCGATTGTCAAAACGTTATCCTTGGTCTTATTTTCGGCCCCGAAGACCCATCTGACAACCCTCCAAAATATTTATGTCGACCGGATTATCCCCTGGTCTGTGTGGAAAGAGACTTGGAAGAAACTGGGTGAGGGGTGGGACGCATTTGTGTTGGCTGTAAGTGACAATTTACACATGCTTGCACCATGATTAGATCCAACCCATATCCCAGGCAACAGTGATGCTGAACGCCAATCTCGCATTTTTGGCCATCCAGAGTGTCGATGTCCATACAAATTCACATAGATCCCCTGCCCAAATTTCCAGTTATTTGTCTGTAATGGCCAATATTGGAAGCATTGTCTCGGGTTTGCTCTTGATGCGACACAGTCGAATGGGCCACCAGGATGGGCCAGTGAGTCATTTTCGCCTCTCTATCCTTTCTTATTTACCAATGCCCACAAAAGAAAATGTTTCTTAGGTCCTTTCATCATTCACGTCGTATAGAACTACTCGCAATCTTGTTCAGCCTTCCCTATGCTCTTCTGATGTGGGGGTATGTTTACCTTCTATGCGCTCCAATTTCATAGTAACTTACATTCATCATTATCCTTCAGTATTGTTTCATTCATCACCGCATTCTTTTGCATGGTCTTCCAAGATTTAAACAGTGCCTTTTTAACTATCTTATGTTTAACCTGCGGAGCTGTGGCCATCCTTGTTGTCCCGCTCATCTGGATGATCTTGGAACGACTAAAGGGCGGGGCACCAATCCCCACCTTTGCTGAGGAAGAAAACACGGTGGCTGACAACTCTGATCGTAGGTGGCTTTTGAGCTCTGAGAGGATGGAAATCAGGCCATCCCTGCTAGCCAGGCTCATGAGCCTATTAGGTCAAGGGAGAGAGGATGACAGGGACCAGATGGGGGTTTGAATATCACCACAATATTGTGATGACCAATGAATTGTACGATATGTTGCGACTGTAACACCTTGTGGAAGGCGCATTCCAGTGGAAATCTTGACATGTATACCATCTAGTGTAATATATTTATTTCTATCAGTTTCATTTACTATTTATGCTTTTGAATTCCTACAAACCATAGCATGTAATATGTGTAAGCAAGAGTTGTTATACCATTCCGATTTGACTTCCCCTTGTTGAGGTTTGAAATGACCACCCTACAAAGGATCAGTTGCCCCAAGATCCGCTGGCCTGGTCCTTTGCCTTCAAGTTCAATCCATTTTCCGAGCCTTCGACATGAACAGCCTGAAATGTTGATTCCTGGTTGATTCATGCACGAAGCAGTCAAAAATCATAAGTTAGGGCACACCATGAGTTAACCCACAGGTTGATCTGGAGCTGACCTGCAGGTATATTTTTTCACAAAATCAAACCCAGATCTGTATGGATAAATTCTCATGAGTGACCTGCCTCAACAGGTCAGGTACCTGTGTATGGCAGATCAACCTGCAGTCTACAGGTACCCACAGGTATCTGCAGATACCCATGGGTACCTGCATATCTATATACTATATAAACAGTTGTCTACATACTTCAGGTTATACTACCTCATTGACCTATTCTTTGTCACCTTGATCACCTGAGTCTGACTCTACTACCATTAGGGATTGTCACAGGTAACCCTGGGGTATTCCAGAGCTACCTGTACCCTTACCCATGCAAACCCATACCCGCACCGAAGGGTACGGGTTTTGATGGGTTGGGGTAAGGGTTTCTTAAAACCCAGGGGCACACAAACCCGCGCATGTGGGTATGGCTCCAAAACTGACCAAGCAACCTCGCAAGGGGCCAAGGGCAGTGCGAATGTCAATTGACACAGCCATGCAGCCTTGCGAGGAGGTCTTTACACTCCCTAGGTTAATCCATATGGAATCCATGGAATCCACCCCCCATTCCATGGAATCCATATGGAATGATTTCCAGGTGAGGTCCCAGCCATTTGCTGGTTCCATGAGGTCTTTACACTCCCCGGGTTAATCCATATGGAATCCATATGGAATCCATGGATTCCACCCCCCCATTCCATGGATTCCATATGGAATGGTTCTGGGTGAGGTCCCAGCTATTTTCTGGGTCCATGGTCACCTTGGATTCCATATGGAATGGTCATGGAATGGCCATGGAATGATAAATTCCATATGGAATCTCGGACCATTCCATATGGAATGATGATGGATTCCATGCTTGTTTAGCACAGTCCAACATGCATTCCATGGACTGATTCCATATGGATTCCATGGAATGATCCAACATTCCACATATAAATCAATGCTATTAAATTTATAACAAGATTTATAGTGTTCTTACTAAGAAAAAGGGGGAAAAAAAAATGGAGTAAATAAGAATTGAACCCAGGACTTCAGAAACAGAGACTAGCGCTCTAGCCAACTGAGCCACATAGGCTTTACTATTTGTGGAACATAATGTGATCATATCCCACCCCGGCGGTCCACGGTCCGGCCTCGCCCAAATCTGGAAACGCGTCCCAATCGTGACACGTCACTGCTTTCTTCACCACCACCACCATCCCTCCCTCCCGTCGTCGTTCCCACCTCGCTCCCGCTCGCCACGTCACCAGCACCCCTGGTAAGTACCCCGCTGCTGTCTCCATTTCCCCTGCGTCCGCTGACGACAACCCAACAGCACACGACCGCCACATCACACATGACACCGATGTCAGGCTTGATTTTTGTTTGGAGTGAAGTTCAATTCAAGATGCAGGACAACTCTATAACAAACTAACATAAATATGACATGTCCTAGAAGATCGCTACTGTGGCCCACAGCTCCCCAGAGCTT
>Ga0307513_10008423_pt1 | contig 13206 bp, 10 predicted proteins | sample 15_EM_MG_FD_202174 | JGI IMG/M metagenome (GOLD analysis project Ga0307513, IMG submission 202174) | Populus trichocarpa ectomycorrhiza microbial communities from riparian zone in the Pacific Northwest, United States - 15_EM | ecosystem: Host-associated > Plants > Roots > Unclassified | place...
TGGTGGTGGCCCACCGGCTTTCCACCATCGCCGACGCCGACCAGATCCTGGTGCTGCGCCGCGGGCGCATCGTCGAGCGCGGGACCCACGCCGAACTGCTGGCCAAGGCCGGCGAATACGCCGCGCTATGGCGCCGGCAGACGCGGGAAACGTAGGGAAGGGCTATTCCGCCGCCTTCGGCAGGTCTTCGCCATAGGTCGCGCCCGGCGCGGCCCGCGGCTTCGGCGGCCCCGCGATGCGCCGGTAGAGCCTGTGGATACGCTCGCCATAGACCTTCGGGGCGGCCAGCAGCACCGGCGTCAGCAGCAGGGTCAGCAGGGTGGCGAAGGACAGGCCCCAGACCACCGCGGCCGAAAGCTGCACCCACCATTCGGAGCCCGGCGCCTGGTGCTCGACGTGGCCGTTGCGGAAGTTCGGATGGATCTGGAACATCAGCGGCAGGAGGCCCACCACGGTCACGACGGTGGTCAGCATCACCGGCCGGAACCGCTGGGCCGCGGCGCGCACCGCGGCCTCGTCGGCCGCATAGCCGGTTCGGCGCAGCTGGTAGTAGGTGTCCACCAGCACGATGTTGTGGCCCACCACCACCCCGGCCAGGGCCACCACGCCCGTCCCCAGCATCAGCACCGAGATGTAGTCGAAGGTGTGGGCGAGGTTGACGACCACCCCCAGCAGCACGCCCACGGTCGACAGGGCCACCGCCGAGAGCGTCACCAGAACCCCGTAGAAGCTGTTGAACTGCCACAGCAGGATGACGGCCATCAGGAACAGCGAGGTCGCCATGGCGACCATGAAGAACTTCGCCGCCGCCGCGCCTTCCTCGTCGGCCCCGGTGAACTTCCAGCGCACCGAGGGGTCGATGTCGGCCTTCTCCAGCCAGGGCTTCAGCGCGGCGATCTTCTGGTTGGCCGCCACGCCCTCGATGACGTTGGCCTGCACCACCACCAGGCGCTGCGAGTCCCGCCGCTGGATGGTGGTCACCTGCTGGGCCGCCACGGGCCTGACGAAATAGCTCGCCGGCACCGGGCCTCGGGCTGTGGGGATCTTCAGCTGCTCGAAGGCGGCGATGTTGCGCGCCTCGGGCGGGAAGCGGACGCGGATGTCCAGTTCGTCCTCGGCGTCGTCGGGGCGGAACCGGCCGGCCAGGACCCCGGTGGTCACGAACTGGATCGCCTGGCCCACCGCCAGCACGTCGACGCCGTAGCGACCGGCGGCCTCGCGGTCGACGGTCAGGTTCCATTCGATGCCGGGCGAGGTGCGGTTGTCCTCCAGCTCGATGAACTGCGGATCGCTGGCCAGCTTGGCCTTGATCAGGTCGGCGGCCTTGTTCAGGGCCACCGGGTCATGGCCGCGGAGTTCGAACTGGACGTCCTTGCCGATCGGCGGCCCCCCTTGCGGCTCGCGCACCTCGATCTGCACGCCGGCGGTGTCGGCCACCCGCCGGCGAACCTCGCTGGCCAGGTCCTTGCCCCGCACGCCCATGGCCTTGCGGTCCTCGAACTCCTTGAAGTCGACCTGGATGCGCCCGACCGTGTCGTTGGGCGGCCCGTTGAACGATCCGCTGGTGAAGGCGCCGGTGCGGACATAGATCGACTCCACGCCCTTCATGCCGGTCAGCCGGTTCTCCACCTGCTGCACGACCTGGTCCTGCGCCTCGGGCGACAGGTTGCCGCGCGCCTTGACGAAGACGGTGACGTACTCCGGATCCTGCTCGAGGAAGAATTCCGTGCGGTGCGGCTGCTCGCGGAACGCCCAGGCGACCGCGACGATCACCACCAGCCCCGCCGCCAGGGTCCGGGTCGGATGGCGACCCAGGGTGTCGATGGTCTTGGCGTAGCGGCCCATGAACCCGGTCATTTCGCGCGGGTCGCCATGCTCCGACTTCTCGATCTCGGCCAGCGCCTCGGCGTCGACGGCGGCCTTGCGCCCGAAGATCGAGCCCACCGCGGGCGTGAAGATCAGCGCCACGAAGATCGAGGCGCCCAGCACGAAGAACAGGGTCAGCGGCAGGAAGCTCATGAACTTCCCGGCGATCGAGTTCCAGAACATGAACGGCAGGAAGGCGCACAGCGTCGTCAGCGTGCCGTTCAGCACCGGCCAGAACATCCGCTTGCCGGCGGCGGAGAAGGCCTCCTCGCGCGACAGCCCCTCGGCCATCTTCCGGTCGGCGTACTCCACCACCACGATGCCGCCGTCCACCAGGATGCCGACCGCCAGCACCAGGCCGAACATCACCATCTGGTTCAGCGTCACCCCGATGGCGTTCAGCATCAGGAAGGCCAGCATGAAGCAGACCGGGATCGAGATCCCCACCATCAGGCCCTGGCGGATTCCCAGGCTGGCGACGATGATCATCATCACCAGTATGGTGGCGATGATCAGCCCGCTCTCCAGGACGGTCAGGCTGCGGGTGATGAAGTCGCTTTCGTCGTAGGTGTAGGAGACCTGCACCGTCGGCGGCCACCGCGCCTGTTCCTCGGCCACCACCTTGCGCACCGCCTTGACGGTCTCGAGGATGTTGGAGCCGCCGCGCTTGGACACCTCCAGCGAGAACGCCGGATGGCCGTTGAACCGGTTGATGAAGGCCCGGTCCTTGAAGGTGCGGCGCACCTGGCCGATGTCGCCCACGGTGATCACCCGGTCGCCCGCCTGCTTGATCGGCAGGGCCAGGATGTCCTGGGGCTGCTCCACTACGCCGGGCACCTTCACGGCGAACCGGCCAAGGCCCGAGCGCAGGTCGCCGGCGGGGACCAGCTGGTTGTTGCGGCCGATCACCTGGGCGAGTTCGCCCGTGGTGACGTTGTAGGATTCCATCCGCACCGGATCGACGGTGACCTCGAGCACCTCCTCGCGGCCGCCGCTCATGTCCACTTCCAGCACGCCGGGCGTGGTCTCCAGCCGCTCCTGCAGGGATCGCGACAGGCGGAGCAGTTCGCGCTCCGGCGCGGCGCCGGACAGGACGATGCCCAGGATCGGGTCGCCGCTGGCGTTGGCTTCCATGATCTCGGGCTCTTCGGCGTCAGGCGGGAAGCGGCCGCGGGCCGTGGTCACCTTGGCGCGGACATCCTCCAGCGCCTTGTCCTTGCTGAAGTTCGGCTCGAACTCGAGATTGACCACCGCCATGTTCTGCCGCGCGGCGGCGTTCATCTCCTTGACGCCCTCGATGCTCTGGAGCTCGACCTCCAGCGGCTTGACCAGCAGGCGTTCGGCGTCCTCCGGGCTGACGCCGGGGTAGGGGACGACCACCGAGATGAACGGGAAGTCGATGTCGGGATTGGATTCCCGCGGCATGGCCAGGTAGGCGAACAGGCCAAACAGGCTGGCGACCAGCGCCACGCCCAGCACGACCTTTCTCCGCTTGATGGCGCCGTCGATAAGCGGACCGATCATGCCTCAGCCTCCGAGGGTCGCGGCGTCAGCGCGCACTGGCGACCCGAACCTTCTGACCCTCGCTCACATAGGATTGACCGACGGTGATGATCCGCACCGGGCCGTGCAGGCCGGTGATCCAGACGCCGCCGGGAGTCTCCTCCAGGACGGCGACCGGCGAAAACGCCACCCGGCCGTCATCCCGCACATACCTCACGCCCTGGCGCCCGCCGTCGTCGAGCACCAGCGAGGACACCGGCGCCAGGTGAGCCGGCCCCGCGCCCGCGCCGATGCGGGTCTCCGCCGACAGGCCCGAGCGCGCCGAGAGGCGCGGGTTGGCCGCGGTGACCTCCACCCGGTAGGTGCGGGTCTGCGGGTCGGCCTCGCGCGCCACATAGCGGACCCGGCCGCGGATGATTTCGCCCGACACCAATTTGGAGGTCGCCTCGGCGCCCAGCCTGACCTTTCCGGCCTCGGTCTCGGGCACGTCGCCGACCACCAGGATGGGGTCCAGCTCGATCATCATGCCGCACGCCTGGCCGGGCGCCAGGTATGTGCCGACCTCGGCGTCGCGGGTGTCGAAGACGCCGCTGAAAGGCGCCCGGATGTTCATCTGCTCCAGGGCGATCTCGGCCTGCCGCACCGCCGCGGCGGCCGAATCCAGGTTCGCCTGGTCCTGCAGCACCTGGGTCTGGGAGCGGTAGCCCTTCTTGGCCAGCTCCACCGAGGCCTCCCGGGTAAGCCGCCGCGAGCGCAGGGCCGCGCGGGCCTGGTCCAGGGTGGCTTGCCGGGCGTCCACCGCCAGGCGGCACAGCACCGCGCCCTTCTGGACATAGCCGCCCTCGGTGGCCGGCGTCTGGGCGACCACGCCCGAGGTTTCGGAGCGGACCGAGACCGAGCGGGCGGCCTCGGTGCGCCCACGGATGACCACTGCGTATTCGCGCTGAGCCTCCGGCGTCAGCTTGACCTGCACTGAGGCTTCGGCGGCCGGCCCCCCGCCGGCGGCCCTGGCCTGCGCCTTGCCCTCGGGCGCCTCGCCGCCCCCGAACAGGCTGCGCACGATGAAGTACAGCGCCACAACCGCCAGGATACCCATCGCGAAAAGATATGAGGGCTTAATCCGCATCTGGCCGTTCCCCGGACACGACGACATGTGCGACCGAACCTCGGTCGCGACGCCCCCTGCCCATTCCCTTTCTGTTCCCGGGTTTGTGAGACTGCCGGTACGCGAGCGCAAATGAATTCGCGGACACGATGCCGATACCCCGCATATTATGCCCTCCGGGGCCGCTCATCGCCGGTACGGGCGGCCCGCGACGCAACCGCCGCGTACCGGGCTTCCGATCCGGAGAACGCCTCTTGAAATACCTTCACACGATGGTCCGGGTGTCCGATCTGGACGCCTCGCTCGACTTCTACTGCAACAAGCTAGGGTTGCGGGAAGTGGCGCGCAATGACAACGCCGCGGGCCGCTTCACGCTGGTGTTCCTCAGCGCGCCGGACGACCTGGGCGCCACCGGCGAGACGGCCCGCCGCACCACCGAGCGGGCGCCGGTGATCGAGCTCACCTACAACTGGGATCCGGAGAACTACGGCGGCGGGCGCAGCTTCGGCCACCTGGCCTATGCGGTGGATGACATCTATGACCTCTGCCAGCGCCTGAAGGACAGCGGCGTGGTCATCAACCGCCCGCCCCGCGACGGGCGCATGGCCTTCGTCCGCTCGCCCGACGGCATCTCGGTCGAACTGCTGCAGGCCGGCGAGGCCAGGCCGGTGATGGAGCCCTGGGCTTCCATGCCCAATGTCGGAACCTGGTAGGGCGACTGAGCTTCAGCCGCTGTTGCGCAGCCCCGCGGCGATGCCGTTGATGGTCAGGTGGATTCCCTCCCGCACGTCTGCGTCGCCGTCACCGGAGCGGTGCCGGCGGATCAGCTCGATCTGCAGGTGGTTCAGCGGGTCGATATAGGGCAGGCGGGCGCGGATCGCCGCGGCCAGGTCCGGATTGCGCTGCAGCAGCGCGCCCTGGCCGCTGATCTCCATCACCAGGTCGCAGGTCTGCTCCCACTCCGCGCGGATGCGCCCGAAGATGGCGTCGGCCAGCGCCCGGTCCTCCACCAGGGCGGCGTAGCGGCGGGCGATGTTCATGTCGCTCTTGGCCAGCACCATCTCCATGTTGGCCAGGGTGGTGGCGAAGAACGGCCAGGCGGCGTGCATGTCGCGCAGCTCGGAGATTGGCGCGCCGGCCGCCTTCACCGCCGCGGCGAACCCGTACCAGCCGGGCAGCATGGTGCGGGCCTGCGACCAGGAGAACACCCACGGGATCGCCCGCAGCCCCTGGATGCTGCGGGTCGGCTGGCGCGAGGCCGGCCGGCTGCCGATGTTCAGGTCGGCGATCTCGGCGATGGGTGTGGCCGCGTAGAAATAGTCCACGAATCCCGGCGTCTCGTAGACCAGGTCGCGGTAGGCGATCATCGAGGCCTGCGACAGCCGGTCCAGGGTGGCGGCGTGCTGCTGGGCCACCGGCCTGCCCTTCGGCTTGCGCAGCGAGGCCAGCACCACCCCGGCGGTGAGCGTCTCCAGGCTCTGGCGGGCGAGCTGCGGGTCGGCATATTTGTTGGCCACCACCTCGCCCTGTTCGGTGATGCGGATGCGTCCGCCCACCGTGCCCTCGGGCTGGGCCAGCAGGGCGTCGAAGCTGGAGCCGCCGCCGCGGCCCACCGAGCCGCCGCGGCCGTGGAACAGCTGCAGCCGCAGGCCGGCCTCGTGCACCACCTCCAGCAGCGCCGTCGAGGCGCGGTGCAGCTCCCAGGTCGAGGTCAGGTAGCTGCCGTCCTTGTTGCTGTCGGAATAGCCGATCATCACCTCCTGGCGCCCCTCGGCGGCCAGCAGCCCGCGCACCAGGGGCAGGGCGAGATAGGCGCCCATGGTCTGCGGGGCGGCGCGCAGGTCGGCGATGGTCTCGAACAGCGGCTCGGCGAACACCTCGGTCGAGGGGTGATCGCCCGGGGTGAACAGGCCCACCTCCTTCAGCAGCAGATAGACCTCCAGCAGGTCGGAGACCGAGGTGGTGTTGGAGACGATGTAGGCCCGGATGGCCGCCTTGCCGTAGAGACGCCTGGCGTCGGCCGCGGCGGTGAGCACGGCGACTTCGTCGTGCGTCTCCTGGCTGTAGACGGCGTAGGGCGAATAGAGCAGCCGCCCATGCCCGAGCTCGCGCACCAGCAGCGCGCAGCGATCGGCCTCGGAAAGGTTCGGATAGTCCGCGCACGCGCCGCCGGCGGCCAGCAGCTCGGCCACCACCCGCTCGTGCACCGCCGAGTTCTGCCGCATGTCCAGCGTGGCCAGATGAAAGCCGAAGACGTCGACGGCGCGGATCAGCTCCGGCAGCGGCCCGTGGGCGAAGGGCGCGCCGTGGGTGCTGACCAGCGAGTCCTGGATCACCGCCAGGTCGGCGGCCAGGGCGTCGGGGCCGGGATAGGGCTCGGCCGGCAGCGGCGAGGGGCGGGGCGGGGCCTCGTGGGTCAGGGCCGGATAGCTGCGCACCAGCCGCGCATAGACCCCGCTCAGAGCCCGGCGATAGGGCTCGTCGGCCCGGTGGGGCGAGGTGTCGCCCGAGGCCTCGGCGAGCGCCGCCAGCGCCGGCGTCACCCCGGCCAGGGCGCCGGAGATCGACAGCTCCGCCCCCAGCCCGTGGATGCAGGCCAGGTAGCGGGCGAGCGCCGCGCGCGACTGGCGGGCGAAGGCCTGGCGCATCACCTGGTCGGTGACGAAGGGATTGCCGTCGCGGTCGCCGCCGACCCAGGAGCCGACCCGCAGGAAGCTCGGCAGCCGCGTGTCCTGGCCGAACATCGCCTCCCAGCGGGCGTAGAGTTGCGGCAGGGCCTCCAGAAAGCTGCGCTCGAAATAGGAGACGGCGTTCTCGATCTCGTCGGCGACGCCCGGCTTGACCCCGCGCAGCAGCCGGGTCCGCCAGAAGATCGACATCTCGCGCACCAGGTCGGCCTCGTGGGCCGCCCTGGCCTCGGCGGTCGGCGCGCGTTCGTAGGCGTCGAGGTCCTCGGCCATGGCGCCGGCCCGGTCGAGGACGCTTTTGCGCCGGACCTCCGTGGGGTGGGCGGTCAGCACCGGCGCGATCAGCGCCCCGCGCAGCAGGGCCAGCACCTCGGCGGCCGCCACGCCTTCCGATCCCAGTTCGGCCAGGGCGCCGGCGAGCGTGTCGGAGAGCCCGCCGCTCGCCTTGCCCCGCTGCCGCTGGACGTGGTCCTCGGCCAGGTTGGTGATCTGCAGGAAGCAGGCGAAGCTGTGGGCGAAGCGCACGGTGTCGGTCAGGTTCAATCCCGCCAGCAGCGCCTCCAGCCGGTGGGCCGCGGCCTCGCCGCCGTTGCGGTGGAAGGCCACCGAGGCCTGGCGGATCGCCTCTATCTGGGTGAACCGGGCCTCGCCGTCCTGGGCCTTGATCACGTCGCCCAGCACCCGGCCGAGGAAGCGTACGGTGGCGCGGAGCTGATCGGGCGGCGAGTTGACCATGGTCACGTCCTGGAAGGCGGGCTGGAAGGCAGGCGGAGGCCAAGCTCTAGCGGCGTCGCGCGCCCCCGGCTACCGAACCTCCGGCGCGAGGGCTTCGGCCCGTCGTGCCGCGCGGGGCGACGGGCCTGGATTTGGCGATTTCCAAGGGGTGGCGGTCGCTGGCGTCAGCCGCACGTCTATGGGTTGTGTCCGCCCCAGCCGGAGGCACAAGCGCAGGCGTCAAAATGCGCGGCGATAAACATCAAACGTATTGTTGTAACACATGAAATGGAGATTGACGCTGACGTCGAATCTTCTCGCCTAATGGGAGAGTTGTGCTTGACGGGCGCCCGCAGGGTTATACAAATCTTAACGCTGCTCGAACGGTTCCCCGGTGAGGGACTGACGAGCAGCCCGCCTGCATCGGGGGGCGGCGGCACGAGCTGGGGAGGTGGCGGGTTCACGCCACCGACAAGAGGCTGGGGCCAATGTCGGATGCATTCAAAGACGAAATCGTCGCGCTTATTCCAAAGCTGCGCGCCTACGCGATCAGCCTGACCGGATCCAGCGCCGAGGCCGACGACCTGGTCCAGGAGGCGCTCATGCGCGCCTGGAGCTTCCGCGCCAGTTTCCAGGCCGGCACCAACGGCAAGGCCTGGCTCTATCGGATCCTGCGGAACACCTTCTACACCGCCGCCGCCAAGCGCCGAGACACCGTCCAGGACATCGACGGCCGCCTGGCCGCCCAGCTCAGCTGCGCCCCGGACCAGGAATGGCGCATGGCCTATGACGAACTGCTGCAGGCGCTGGACCAGCTGGGCGCCGAGACCCGTGACGCGGTCGTCCTGGTGGTCGCCGCCGGCCTCAGCTACCGCGAGGCGGCCGACGTCTGCGGCGTCGCGCTCGGCACGATGAAGAGCCGGGTCAATCGCGGCCGCGAACAGCTCCTGCGCCTGATCGGCCCGGCCGAACCGCCGCCGCCCACGCGTTCCGCGCCCCGCGCGCCGGCCATGTTCGCATGACCCGCCCGCGGCCCGATCGACCTTCGCTCAACAGACGGGGAACGCCGTCCATGACGTGCTCGAAACCGACGATCCGCGCGCTGGTCCGGCTCGGGGCCGGTTCCGCCCTGGCCCTGGCCCTGGCCGGGACAGCCCTGGCCCAGGCGCCGGCCGACACGGCCGCCCAGTTGCAGCGGATCGAGGCCCAGCTCGCCGTCCAGTCGGCCCGCCTCGCCCAGCAGGAAGAGCGGCTGGCCGCCCAGCAGGCGGTGATCGAGCGCCAGGCGCGCCAGCTGAGCGCCCTGCAGTCGCAGCGCGACGCGGCCCTGGCCGACATCCGCGCCGGCTCGCGGGGCGGGGTGGTCGCGCTCGCCGACTCCTCGGCCGGCCAGCGCCTGGTCGCCGAGGGGGCGCCCCCCGAAGGCCCGGTCGGGCAGGCGCCGAGCACCGAGGCCAGGGTGCGCGAGGTCGCCGCCATCCCCGAGCATGTGGGCGTGCTGACTCCGCCCGGCCAGCTGGTGCTCGATCCGACGCTGGAATATGTCCGCTCCAGCCGCAACCGGCTGGTGTTCCGCGGCGTGGAGATCGTGCCGGGCATCCAGCTGGGGGTGATCGAGGCCAGCGACGCCGACCGCGACGCCCTGGTGGCCACCGCCGCCGCCCGCTACGGCCTGACCGACCGGCTGGAGGCCGAGCTCCGCATCCCCTACGTCTATCGGCACGACCGGCTCACGACCCTGGCCCAGCGCGACCAGACGATCAGCCGCAGCCAGACCCTCGAGGGCCAGGACATCGGCGATATCGAGATCGGCCTGCGCTACCAGATGACCAGCGGCGAGAACGGCGCGCCGATCTTCATCGCCAACGGGCGCGTCAAGCCGCCGACCGGCCGCGGGCCCTACGACGTCGACTACGACGAGTTCGGCGTCGCCAGCGACCTGGCGACCGGCTCCGGCTTCTGGGGCGTCGAGGTGGGGGCGACCATGCTCTATCCCACCGACCCGGCGGTGATCTTCGCCGGCCTGAGCTATACCTGGAACATCGCCGAGGACGTCGACAAGACGATCGGCGACGTCCGCGTCGGCCGGGTCGACCCGGGCGATTCCATCGGTGCGACCCTGGGTTTCGGCCTGGCGCTGAACCCGCGGCTGTCGGTCTCCTTCGGCTACAGCCACAACTACATCTTCCGCACCAGGACACAGCTCGGCGACACGACTCAAAAGTCCACCAGCCTGCAGGTGGGCTCGCTGCTGATGGGCGCGTCCTACCGGTTCAGCGAGGAACTCAACATCAGCACCGGCTTCGAGTTCGGCGTCACCAGCGACGCGCCGGACATGCGCCTGGTGATCCGCGCGCCCTATCAGTTCTGACGGAGACGGGCCGCCTATCGCAGCGCGGCGTCGCGCAGGGCCGATCCCACGGCGTCCTGCAGCCGCAGCTGCATCCGGTCGGCGGCGAAGTTGCTCTGCAGCTGGGCGAGGCCGGGGATCTCCAGGCTGACGGTGATGTCCTGGCGGACGTCGCGGTTGTTGGCGGTGTTGACCACCAGGTTGGCGATGCGGCCCTCGCCGATGTCCTGCAGGATCGTCGTCTCGCCGCCGTCGCCGGGCAGCACCACGCCTCGCCACGCGCCCTCGGGCGCGGCCAGGCCCGCGGCGGCGGCGTTGTCCAGCAGCCGCGACTCGGCGCCGGCGGTCACCGCCGTCGCCGCGCCGGCGGTGGTCCAGGTGAGGGTCGATTCCAGCGCCAGTTCGCCGTCGACGAAGGTGCGCACGACCGCGCCGAAGCCGATATCCATGCCGATGGGCGTGGCCAGGCCGCCGCGCTCGCCGGCCAGTTCGGAGTCGTTCAGCACCAGCGGCGCGCCGCCGAACGTCGCGTCGGCGGCCGCCCTTGCGGGATCCGTCGCCGCCACGGCGAAAAGGGCCGACAGCGCCCAGGCGGCGAGGGGGGGCCTCATGGCGGGCCCGCCGCGGTTCGCGACAGGGTGACCTGGTAGAGCGGCGGCAGTTCGCGGCTGAAAGCGGCCAGCGAACTCTCGCCGAGCGGTTCGCCCAGGGGCGCCGCGGCCCAGGGGCGCCATTCCTCGCGGCGGTTGAAGGCCGCGGTGGCGGCCGAGGCGTCGTGGATGGCGAACACCACGCCCGTCCAGATCTTGGCGAAGTCGCCGCGGGAATAGGTCCGCAGTCCGGCGGCCGGGTCGCCCACCAGCACGCGGCCCTTGCGCACCCCCTTGATCACCACGAAGTGGCGGTAGCCGTTCAGCTGGATCACCGTGACGCCGGGCGTGCGCGCGTTCTCCAGTTGATCGAGGCTCACCCGATAGCCGTCGGCCTGGTAGCCGCGCCCGGCGAGGTAGTGCTTCATGTCCAGCAGCGAGAAGCCGACCTGGCGGATCCTCTCCTGGTCGCCGGCGGCGTACATCGCCTGGAACACCTCGGCCTCGCCCACCGGCTCGCCGAAGTGGTAGTGCAGCAGGGTGGCCAGCGCCGCCGAGCCGCAACTGTAGTCGTAGCGCTGGCGGATGATGGTGCGGAACGGGATGTCGCGCAGGGTGACCACGCCCAGCGCGTAGCGCGCGCCGCCGTTGACCAGGGCCATCTGCGCCACGGCGCCGCCGCCCAGGAAGCCCCAGCCGGCCGCCAGCCCCATCGCCGTGGCGCAGGCCCTGGCGGCGATCCAACCCGGATGCGTCCGCGCGGGCGACATGGTCACGGCCCCGCCGTGACGATGTTGATGCTGATGGCGCCCTGCAGGTTGTTGTTCGATCCGGTGTTGACGACGAAATTGCCGACGCCGGTGAAGCCGCTCAGCGCGTCGTGCGAAAAGGTGACGTCGCCTGACTGCACCGAGCCCTGGATGGTGTTGCCGGTGTTCACGGCGGAGAGGTGTTGGCTGGAGAGGCCCTCGGCCTTGACGTCGCCTCCGGTCACGGCGGCCAGATCGTCGGCGGCCAGGACTCCGCCCACGAGGCCGTCGGCGGCGGCGGGCGTTGGGGCGGCGGCGGGCGTGACGACCTGCGGTGTGGGCGAGGGCGCCTGGGCGCAGGCTAGCGCCGGGACGCTCAGCGCCAGGACGGCGGCGAGCGTGGGGGCGAGCGGCCCCGTCCAGCGGGTCATGGCGATCCTCCGCGATTGGTGCGATCGGGCTTCGAAAAAGCGCCGGGCCGACCTGGGCCGGCCCGGCTGGACGCCTGGGAGTCAGGGTGCGCCGAAACTGATGTTCGCGTTGGCCGCCAGGCCGGTCGCCGCCTGGTTCACAGACTGCAGGCCGGTGTTGTTGGTCGCCGTCTGGACGCCGGCGAAGTTGGAGTAGGACGCCCCGTCCGCGCTGATGGCGCCGGTGACGATGCCCGCGCCGCTCGGGTGCAGGCCGTCGGTGGCGCCGCCGCCGCCGTTGACGGTGTTGCCGGTCACCGTCGCATCCAGGTCCTGGAGCGAGAGGGAGGCGGTGATCGTCGTCGTGGTCGTCGTCGTCCTGGTCTTGGTGTTGACCGACTTGTCGTTGCCGACGTCCGTCAAGGTCGTAGTCTTGGTCTTCGTCGACTTGTCGTTGCCGACATCGGTCAGGGTCGTGGTCTTCGTGTTGGTCGACTTGTCGTTGCCGACGTCGGTCAGGGTGTTGTTCGACAACTTCTGAGAGCTGTCGGACGCCGTGACCGTCGCATGGCTTGTATTGTCGGCGGTGGTGTTGTCAGTCGCGACCTGCGCCGCGGCCGTGGTCGCCAGGGCGGCGCCGAGCACGAGCGCGGACACGGAAATCAAAAGCCTACCAGTCATGGGTTGCCCTCCCGAGGGTCTGAGGTCCTTGGAGGTTTGCTCCTCCGCGATCCAGAACCGGCGTTCGGCGAAAAGGGTTCGGCGCACGAATAGTTTATCGCGCGAGATCGCCGCGTTGTGAGACGGGCTGCGGCATGAATTCCACGGCGTCGATCCTGCTCACCGCCCGCGGCGTGCGCGCTTTCGGCGACGGTTTCGTCGCCCTGCTCCTGCCGGTCTATCTGACGGGTCTCGGATTCAGCCCCTTCCGCGTCGGCCTGCTGACCACGGCCACCCTGCTGGGGTCGGCGGCGCTCACCGCCCTGGTGGGCCTCACCGCGCACAAGCTCAGCGCCCGCAAGCTGCTGATGGCGGCCTCGATCCTGATGCTCGCCACCGGCCTCTGCTTCGCCGGCCTGCGCCAGTTCTGGCCGCTGGTGGTGGTAGGCTTCGTCGGCGTGCTCAATCCGTCGGCTGGCGACGTCAGCGTCTTCCTGCCGCTGGAGCAGTCGCTGCTGGCCCACGCGGGACCGGACGCGCGCCGCACCACGCTCTTCGCCCGCTACAGCCTG
>Ga0307513_10008424_pt1 | contig 13206 bp, 14 predicted proteins | sample 15_EM_MG_FD_202174 | JGI IMG/M metagenome (GOLD analysis project Ga0307513, IMG submission 202174) | Populus trichocarpa ectomycorrhiza microbial communities from riparian zone in the Pacific Northwest, United States - 15_EM | ecosystem: Host-associated > Plants > Roots > Unclassified | place...
GAAGTGCAGCACGACGTCGACCAGGTGCTCGAGCACCCGCGGGCCGGCGACCTGCCCGTCCTTGGTCACGTGGCCGACCAGGACCGTGGCGATGCCGCGCTCCTTGGCGACGCCGACCAGCGCGGAGGTGACCGCGCGGACCTGGGTGACTCCACCCGGCACGCCCTCGGTGCCCGGAGTCGAGATGGTCTGCACCGAGTCGAGCACCAGCAGGCCGGGCTTGACCGCGTCGAGATGGCCGAGCACCGCGCCGAGATCGCTCTCGGCGGCCAGGTAGAGCCGCTCGTGCAGGGCGCCGAGCCGCTCGGCCCGCAGCCGCACCTGGCTCACCGACTCCTCACCGCTGACCACGAGGGACGGAGTGCCCGCGCCGACCGCCCACTGCTGGGCCACATCGAGCAGCAGGGTGGACTTGCCGACGCCGGGCTCGCCCGCGAGCAGCACCACCGCGCCGGGGACCAGGCCGCCGCCGAGCACCCGGTCGAGCTCGCTGACGCCGGTGGGCACGGCCTTGGCCGGGGCCGCACTGATCGTGGCGATCGGCCGGGCCGGCTCGGTCGGGATGCGGGAACTGACCACCCGGCCCGAGACAATCGGACCGGTCACCGTGGACTCGATGATCGAGCCCCACTCGTTGCACTCCGGGCAGCGGCCGAGCCACTTGGGCGGCTGATGCCCGCAGGCGTCGCAGACGTATGCGGGTCGGGCGGCCTTGGCCGCCGTACGGGACGTGGTCACCCCGCCAAGCTAGCGGGGAGGTCTGACATTCCCGTGGATCATTCCTCGGTGTTCTCGTCCGACAGGCCCGAGGCGCGCGGGGCCGGCGACAGCGGGGTCGCGACCGAGGCCAGCACCGGCAGATCCGCCGAGCCGTCGCTGAACTTGAAGATCAGGCTCAGCTGGTTGCCCGGGACGAGCTTGCCATTCAGGCCGATCGCCTCGAGCGTTTCGGTGTCGCCCGGCAGGAATGTCACGCTGCCCAGCGGCCCGATGGTGATCCGGGCGGGCTGCGCCGCGGGCTCGGTGGGCGTGGTGGAGGCGGAATCGGACGGCGTGGGTGACGGCGAATCGGCGGCCGACGGCGTGCCGCCGAGCACACCGATCTCCTTGGCGGTCAGCACGCCCGCGTCCGGCGCCCCGCTCGCCGGCGGGCCGCTGGTCACCTCGACGGTGATCGCGTTCGTCGTCTGGTTGTAGAGGTTGACCTCGATCGGCGCGTTGGCGCCCGGCTGATAGCCGGCCGGGCCGTTGTACGACACCGCGAGGTTGCGGATCAGCACGCTGCCGGTCGTGTTCTGCGCGTTCACGCCCTGGTTGGACGACTTCTTCAGGGAGGTCTCGGCGACCTGGCCCGCGCTGCAGCCGGCCAGCGCCACGACGGCGACCGTTGCGGCACCCGCGAGCAGGGCGACGCGGCGGGTTCCCAGCGAGCGCATCACAGTCCTCCAAAATCAGCTGCCAAGGCGTGAGGCTCAGCCTAGAGGCCCGTGATCCAGCTCGTGCGGCGACCCGTCCATTCACACCACCGGGCCGCTGAAGACCAGCAGCAGGATGTCGATCAGGGCCACCACGATCACCGCCCGGAACATCGCGACCGGCCGGCCACTAGCGCGCTGAGCTGCGTACCAGCCAAGCGGAAGGACCACGACGGCGGCCGCGGCCGCGGCGATGCCGGCCCACGACGGCGGCCCGGCGGGTCCGAAGACCAGGGTGAGCGTCGCAGCGAGCAGCAGTCCCGCGGCGGCGATCGTCGAGCCGGTCGCGCCGATCCGGTGCGGCAGGCCGTGCACCCCGGTGGCGGCGTCGTCGGCGAGGTCGGGCAGCACATTCGCGAAGTGCGCGCCGCCGCCGAGCAGGCTGCCCGCTGCGACCAGCCAGGCCGGCGGCCACGGATGCCCCGGCAGCGAGATCACCACGAACGCCGGCAGCAGCCCGAACGCCACCAGATAGGGCAGCACCGAAAGCAAGGTCGACTTGAGCGGCCAGTCGTAGAGCAGCGCGAAGATCCCGACCAGCGTGATGCAGCCGGTCGCGGCCGGCCCGAACGGCAACCCGAGCAACGGGATCGCCAAAGACGCGATCAACCCCGCGATTCCGACAGTACGCCGGGACACCGCCCCAACCGCAACGGGCTTGTCCCCTCTGCCGGCGAGCCGATCCCGGTCCGCGTCCAGCCAATCGTTCACCCATCCCACGGAGAGCTGGGTGGCCCCGACCGCCGCCGCCACGCCCACGATGGCCCACCCGCGGTGCCCGGCACCGACCGCGAGCAGCGTCATGGCCAGCGTGACCGCCCCGCCTGGTTCGGGATGGGCGGACCTGAGCAGAGCCAACGCGCGAGACATGAAAGCAGTGTGGTGGTTGTGACGTAGGCATGCCACGCTCGACCACATGCGAGCACTGGAGCGCAACGACCCGCGTCAGTACGACGAGCTGGTCGACGAGTGGTGGCGTCCCGGTGGTGGCTTCGAGATCCTGCACTGGCTGGCCGAGGCGCGCGCCGCGCTGGTGCCCCGGACGATCCGCCGCGGCGCGGTGCTAGTCGACGCGGGCTGCGGTGGCGGCCTGCTCGCCCCGCACGTGCGCGGGCTCGGTTATCGGCACGTCGGCGTGGATCTGCGCCGCGCGGGCCTGGAGCAGTCGGCCGAGCGCGGCATCCTCCCGCTGATCGGGGACGTGACCGCGTTGCCGCTGGCCACCGGGTGCGCCGACGTGGTGGTGGCCGGCGAGATCCTCGAGCACGTGCGCGACCTGCCGGGCACGGTCGCGGAGCTGTGCCGGGTGTTGCGCCTGGGCGGCCACGTGGTGCTGGACACGGTGAACGACACCGCGCTCGGCCGATTCATCACCGTCACGGCCGGTGAGCGGCTGGGCATCGCGCCGATCGGCCTGCACGACCCGGAGCTGTTCGTGAGCCCGTCCGCGCTGACCGCCGAGTTCGCCCGGCACGGCGTCCAGTTGCAGGTCCGCGGGGTCCGCCCGACCGCCGCCGGGCTGATCCGCTGGCTCGTGCGGCACAGCGAAACCACGGCCGGCCGCCCATTGGGCCGGATCGTCCCCACACGCTCGACGGCAGTGCTCTATCAGGGGTGGGGCCGGAAACGGAGGCGGTAGATGTCGGTTGACGAGGCGAAACGGTTGGCGCCCAGGTTCGCGGCCCGGGCGGCCGGCTACGACCGGGACGGCACGTTTCCGGCGGACGACTTCGCTGACCTGCGACAGTCGGGATTTTTCGCCCTGATGGTGCCCGAGAAGCTGGGCGGGGCCGGCGCGGGCTTCGCCGACTACGCGCAGATCGCGTACGAGCTGGCCCGCGGCAGCGGAGCGACCGCGTTGATCTTCAACATGCACGCCTCGGTCACCGGCGCCCTGAGCGGCGTCACCGACGAGCTGGCCGACTCGCTGGGCCTGCCGGCGGAGGCCATCCGGGCCCGGGATGCATATCTGCGCGCGGCCGCGAACGGCGCCTGGTACGCGGTGGCGATGAGCGAGCGCAGCGCCGGCTCCCGGCTCTCCCAGCTGACGACCAGCTATGAGAAGACGGCCGGCGGCTACCGCATCCGGGGCGCCAAGACGTTCTGCTCCGGCGCGGGCCACGCGGACGCCTACCTGATCGCGGCCCGCAGCGAGGCCGACCAGTCCCAGGTGTCGCAGTTCCTGGTGCCCAAGGGCGAGGGCCTGCTGGTCCACGAGACCTGGGACGCCCTCGGCATGCGCGCCACCGCCTCGCACGACCTGCACATCGACGTCGAGGTGCCGACCGGCGCGCTGCTCGGCGGGCTGGAGGGCCTGGCGCTGGTGGTGGCGCAGCTGGCACCGCACTGGATGGTCGCCAGCTACGCGGCCGTCTACGTGGGGGTGGCCCGGGCGGCGATCGACGCCGCGATCGAGCACGTGAACGCCCGCAAGCTCGGCCACCTGCCGGCCATCCGGGCCCGGGTCGGCCGGGCCGACGCGGCGGTCGCGGCGGCGTATCTGACGGTCATGGAGGCGGCCCGGCGGGTCGACGAGTCGCCCGGCGACGCCGAGACAAACCGCTGGGTGTGGCGGGCCAAGCTGGTCGCCGGCACGACCGCGGCCGAGGTCGCGGCGTCGATGCTCGAGGCGGCCGGCACCTCCGCCATGCGCCGCGGCCACCCGCTGGAACGGATCTATCGCGACGCCCGGGCGGGCTCGTTGCAACCCGCCACCTCCGACGTGTGTGCGGACTGGCTCGGTGTCGAGGCGATCGGCGGCGACCCGGACACGGACGGGTCCGCGCCCCGCTGGTAGCGGATGTCCACTTTGCGGCGGGGTAGGCCTGGGGAGGCACAAGTGCATCGGATCGCAACCATCGCGGGGCTCGGCACCGCGCTACCGCCATCGGCGGTGCAGGACGAGCTCTGGGAGGGCTACTTCGCGCAGCACTACGCGGGCGGCAAGCGCGGGCTGGCCCAGCGGATCTTCGCCAACTCCGGAGTGCGCACCCGGCAGGCCGCGGTCAGCCCGCTGCTCGAGGATGTATCGGACTGGTCGACCGAGCGCCGGATGCGCCGCTACCAGGTCGAGGCGGTCCCGCTGGGCAAGGAGGCGGTCGGCCGGGCGCTGACCGACGCCGGGCTCGCCGCCGACGAGTTGGGGCTGTTCGCGGTCTGCTCGTGCACCGGCTATGCCACGCCGGGCCTGGACATCCTGCTGGCCCGGGACATGGGCATGTCGCGGAACGTCCAGCGCCTCTTCGTGGGCCACATGGGCTGCTACGCCGCGCTGCCGGGGCTCAGCGCCGCCGCGGACTTCGTGGTCGCCCGGGACCGCCCCGCGTTGCTGCTCTGCGCGGAGCTGACCAGCCTGCACATTCAGCCGCCCCGGGCCCGCACAGACATCCAGCAGATCGTCTCGCACGCGCTCTTCTCGGACGGCGCGGCCGCCGTCGTGCTCGTTCCGGGTGCCGATCGACCCGGGTACGCCGTGACGGAGGTCGCCGCGGTCACGGACACCACCACGGCCGACCACATGACCTGGGACGTCACCGACCTCGGCTTCCGGATGGGGCTGTCCCCGCGGGTGCCGCAGGTGCTCGCCCTGCACGTCCGGACGCTGGTCGACGACCTCCTGGCCCGGCACGGTCTGACGGTCGGCGACGTGGACGGCTGGGCGGTGCACCCCGGCGGCCCCAAGATCCTCGACGTGGTGCAGGAGCATCTCGGCCTGGGCGCGGACGACCTGGCTGCGTCAAGGGGCGTGCTTTCCGCGTACGGAAATTGCTCCTCACCGACCGTGCTGCTGGTCCTGGACGCGCTCCGTCGTCGCCCGGTGCCGCCGCGCAACGTGGTCCTGCTGGCCTTCGGGCCCGGCTTGACGCTCTATGTGGCGCTGCTCCAGGCACCTACAGTCCAGGGGTGATACCGGAGCGGCTCCGCAACCTCCAGCCGTACGTGCTGGCGGCCCTCGTGCTGGTCGGCGGCGGTGTGTGGTTCTTCGGGTCCGCGCCGTACCTGGGCGAGGACCGCCGGGTGAAGGCGTGGCGGGCGACGGTGACCCGCGACCTGCCCGACGTGCAGCCGCAGATCGAGGCCGACACGGTCGTGCTGGGCCGCAGTGCCGACACCGAGGCGGCCGCGTCGGTGTCGGCCGGTTCGTTCACGTTGGCGATGATCTGCGCGGGGGTGGGCCAGGTGCGGGTCCGGCTGAGCTCAACCGGCAACGACACCGGCCGGCCGGTACCGTGCGCCGACGAGCCGCAGCCGGTCATGTTGACCGTTTGGCTGGGCACCGAGTTCCACCTGTCCATGGCCGCCGAGTCCGAGGCCGCCGTGTTCCGCTGGCGCCTGACGCCGACGACGACCTACTAGCGCTAGCGCTGGCCATCGTGCGGTGTTCGCTGGGTTCGGACCGGTGGGCTGTGGCTAGAGCCGGGCTGGTTGGGCGGTTACAGCCGGGCTAGGTCGGGGCGTAGGTCCTCGACCGTTGCGGTGCGTTTTACCGTACGGACGATCTCGCCGAGGCGGTTGACCAGCACCGCCGCCGCCGTGCCGTCGGGCGCCTCGAGGTGCAGGCTGGTGCGCAGCGAGTCGGTCGGGTCACGGAGCACGCGCACCGTTTTGCCCTGCGCCTGCGGCGTGGCACCCGTGGGCGGGGTGCCGCCGGCGGACGGTGCCGTGCCCGAAGTGACGGTGACCACCGCTATTTCGGGCCGAACAGCCGTGGTGGTGTCGGCTATCAGCTTGGCGCAGTCGCAACCGTCCGTAAGCAAGATGACCGCAGGCCGCTGGGCTCGCAGCGGCACGTGCGCGCCGTCGAGGCCGAGCAGCTCGAGCGCGGGCAGGCTCTCGCCGGTGTCGTCGGTCGTGCTGGCCGTGCGCTCGGTCGCGGGCGAGCGGTTGGGCCCGGGCCAGGCAGAGGCGAAGAGGCTGGCGACGGTCACCAGGATGGCCATCGAGATGATCAGGACAGGGGCGCGCACGCCGGCGGCCGCGATCCGGCGCACCGAGGACTTGCCGGTGAACCGCCGCCAACGGCTGCGGGACTGGGCGAGATGCAGCTCAGCCTGCACCGCGGCGACCTCGTCGGCCAGCTCGGAGAGGTCATCGGGGATAACGATGACGCCCCACTCCTCTGGCAGGTCGGGGAGATCGTCAGGGGAGCCGCCATCGGACGGCCACCCGCCGCCGTTATCGCTTCTGCTGCCCACGCTTCACCCTCCCCCCATGCCGACCGGAATCGCGTCGATCGGGGACCTATCCCTACCTTCCCCCACGCCGGGCCCGACCGCCAGTAGCGGGCGGTTCCGGACCCTAGCGATAAGCTTGACCTCACAAAGGCTTCAGATCCGGAATTTCGGACTCGCTGGTTTGTGCGGTGACAACCTCATCACTCTGCGTTACAGAGGCAGCTCTTCGGCCGCCTGTCAAGCGGTAGAAAGCCCTCTCACACAGCCCCTGAGCTGCACTAACAGTCACGGCCTGGGTGAGACAACGCTGCCTGAGCGTGTTACCCTAGACACAGCGAAAGGGGTTTCGAACCTATGGTTTTCAGTGTCGGCGAGACCGTTGTTTACCCCCACCACGGGGCCGCACTCATCGAGGCAATCGAGACTAGGGTCATCAAGGGCGAGCCGAAACAATATCTCGTTCTTCGCGTCGCCCAGGGCGACCTGACGGTTCGAGTGCCCGCTGAGAACGCCGAGATCGTCGGCGTGCGTGAGGTGGTTGGCGAGGAAGGCCTGGGCAAGGTCTTCGACGTCCTCCGCGCACCGCACACCGAGGAGCCGACCAACTGGTCGCGGCGTTACAAGGCCAACCTCGAGAAGCTTGCCTCCGGCAACCCGCTCAAGGTTGCCGAGGTTGTTCGTGACCTCTGGCGTCGCGAGCGCGAGCGTGGTCTCTCGGCAGGGGAGAAGCGCATGCTCGCCAAGGCCCGCGACATCCTTGTCGGTGAGGTGGCCCTCGCCGAAAAGAGCACCAAGGACGAGGCCGAGGTGCTCCTCGACAAGGTCCTCACCGAGGCCTGACGGCGTCATATCACCATCCCTCAGCACCACCCGAGAGCAGGACCGCGACGTGACCGCGCAGCTAAACCCGCGCGGTGACGTCGCGGTCCTCGTTCCGGCGGCGGGAGCGGGCATGCGACTCGGGCCGGGGGGCCCGAAGGCGCTGCGCCTGCTGGCCGGCGAGCCGCTGCTCGTGCATGCGGTGCGCCGGATCGCCGCGGCGGAGTCGGTCCGCCTGATCGTGGTCGCCGCGCCGGCAGGCGATCTCGACGCCGTCCGCCGGCTGCTCGCTCCGGTGGCGCCCGTGACCGTCGTGGCCGGGGGCGCCGAGCGCCAGCAGTCGGTCGCGGCGGCGCTGGCGGCCGTGCCGGCAGAGATCGAAATCGTGCTGGTGCACGACGCGGCCCGCGCGCTGACGCCGGCCACCCTGGTCGAGGACGTGGCGGCGGCGGTCCGCGGTGGGCTGCCCGCGGTGATCCCGGTGCTGCCCGTGATCGACACGGTCAAAGAGGTCGGGCCGGACGAGATCGTGCTCGGCACCGTCGACCGGTCGGTCCTGCGCAGCGTGCAGACCCCGCAGGGCTTCCGCCACGACATCCTCGCCGCCGTACACAACACGGGCCTCGAGCCGCAGACCGCGAGCGTTACTCCGCACGCTGGCGTTGCCGGGCACGCCGAGGGTGCTGCGCCGGATGCCGCAGGCGTTGCTTTTCACACCGAGGGCGCCGTGGCGGGAGCCGCCCGGGATGCTACGGGTCAGGTCTCGCACACCGACGATGCCGGGATGGTGGAGAAGGCCGGGGTGCCGGTGACCTGTGTGCCGGGGTCCGAGCTGGCTATGAAGATCACCCGCCCGCTCGACCTGATCCTGGCCGAGGCGCTGCTCCGCGTAGCCTGACGGCGTGATCGTTCCGCGGGTTGGTGTCGGTACCGATGTGCATGCCTTCGAGGCGGGGCAGCCGTGCTGGGTGGCCGGGCTGCTCTGGGCGGACGGGCCGGGGTTGGCCGGGCACTCCGACGGCGACGTCGCCGCACATGCCGCCTGCGATGCGATGTTCAGCGCCGCCGGCCTCGGTGATCTCGGCAGCAACTTCGGCACTGACCGGCCCGAGTGGGCTGGCGCGCCCGGCGTCGTGCTGCTCGCCGAGACCGCCAAGCGCCTGCGCCAGCAGAATCTCGCCGTGGTAAATGTCTCGATTCAGGTCATCGGCACCCGCCCCAAGATCGGCACACGCCGGGACGAGGCGCAACGGGCGCTCTCTGCGGCCGTCGGCGCCCCGGTCACCGTCTCGGGCACGACCACCGACGGGCTCGGACTGACCGGCCGCGGCGAGGGACTGGCCGCAATCGCCGTCGCGCTTGTGCTCGACGGACCTGATCCCACCTAGCGTGGCCTAGGCAAGCGGCCGACCGCCGTCGCGGTGGTGCTTGTTGCTCGACGAACCTGACCTCACATGGCGTGACCTCGGCGATTGGGCGGCTGCCGTTGCAGTTGTGCTTGTGCTGGCGGGCCCGATGCCCATCTAGCGTGGCCTGGGTGAGCGGGCGGCCGCGATTGCGGTGGTGCTTGTGCTCGACGGACCTGACCTCGCCTGGGGTGACCTCGGCGAGCGGCTGGCCGGCGTTGCCGTCGCGTCGTCTTGGCGGGAGTGAGCCCGTCTAGCGTGGCGAGGGGTTGTGCTTGTTGCTTGACGGGGTGCGGGACCTCGGCGAGCGGGCGGCTGCCGTAGCCGTTGCGCGGTCCGGTCCCACCTGGCGTGACCTGGGCGAGCGCGTGGTCGCTGATGAGGCATGATCGGCTTTATGACTGTCTCCCTGCCTGACGACGTTAAGGCGCTGCTCGACGCCCCGACCTATGTCGTTGTCACCACGCTGGCCAAGGACGGCGCCCCGCACTCGACCGTGCTCTGGATCAAGCGAGACGGCGACGACCTGCTTTTCTGTACGGTCCGGGGTCGGCAGAAGGAGCGCAATCTCGCGCGTGATCCGCGGGCCACGGTCTGCGGTTACGACCCCGCCAACCCGCTCAAGTATTTCGCGGTCGAGGGGAATGTGACCGTGACCGAGGAGGGGGGCCGCGCGCTGATTGATGAGCTGAGCTTCAAGTATGACGGGGTCAGCTTCCCGGTCGAGGGCCCGGAACGGGTTCGGGTGGTGTGCCGGCTGACACCGCGCAAGATCCTGGCCCAATGACACTGGTGAACGTCTCTTAAGCTGGGCCTCGTGTCCAGCGATGCCGCGTCGGCTCCGCAGTCCGAGCCCGAGACGACTCCCGAGGAGTATCGCCAGCGCGCCATGCTGCTTGCCGATCTGGGCCGCTATGACGAGGCGGCCGGGGAGATCGCGGCGGGCCTGGCGGCCGCGCCGGGCGAGGCGGCGCTGCTGGCCACGCTCGCCCGGGTGCATCTTGCGGCCGATCAGCCGGCCGAGGCGTTGGTCGCGGCCGAGCGGGCCGTCGCGGCCGCGCCGCACGACGTCGACCCCCTGGTCGTACGAGCGATGGCGCTGGCCGACAATCGCCGGTTCGCCGAGGCGGCGCAGGTTGCGGGCGCGATCCTGGGCCGCTGGCCGGCGGACGCATACGCGCAGCGGACGGGTGCCGCCCTGCTCAGTGAGGCCCGCAACGGCCAGGAGGCGCTGAACGCGGCCTGGAACGGGGTCCGGATCGCGCCCACCGACGGCGAGGCGCATCTGGTTCTGGCCGTTGTCGCCGCCCGGTTGCGCCTGTTCGACCTGGCCCAGCGGGCGTACACGGCGGCTCTCGATCTGGATTCGGCGATCGGTGACGCGCAGCGTGACGTCGGCGTGGTCCGGCTGGAGCGCCGGCGTTGGGCACGTGCCCTCGAGGCGTTGGCCGATGAGGCGACCCTGGCCGCCAGTGACTCCGCTCCCGATGACTCCCCGCCAGCCCCGCAGCCCGAGGTCGTGCGGCCGGCGGGGTCGGTGCTCGATCCCGCCGAGGACTCGGCCGACGCGGTCCGGCAGGCCGTCCTCTACGGCTCCAACGGCGTCGTTGTCGCGGCCGTGCTGACCGCGGTGATGACGCTGGCCAGCCCCGGCGCGTCCCGGGTCTGGGCGGGCCTCGTCGGCGTGCTGCTGATCGTGGTGCTCGGATACTGGCTGGGCCGCCGGCTGACCGAGCCGCTGGGCAGCGCGCTGGGCCGACTGCGCCGGCGCGATCGCCGCCTCGCGCTGGCCGCCTACTGCACGGTTGTCGCCCCGCTGCTGCTCGTGATCTACGCGGCCAGCGGCTCCCTGATCGCGTTGATCGCCTCAATGGTCGTGGGAGCCGTCGCCGAGCTGCTCGTCCTGCTGCGACATCCCTGACCATCAGCCTGGCGTCGTTTACCGCGACGATTCTGACCGCGGGCCGGACGGACCGCGGTCTCGTTGGCGGGCGATGATTGGCCGTCGAGAGCGCGACTTTGACGGTTGGCGGGGCCGGGCTGCGGTCTCGGACTGTGGTCTCGCTGGCTGGCTGTTGGGGACGGGACGGTCAGCGGGACCAGACCGTTGTCTCGATGATCACGTTGGTTGGCAGCGGCCGAGTGGTGGAGAACGCGACGATTCGCAGGGCGACCAGCCGTGAGACGTCGCCTCTCTTGCGTACGCAATAGGTCTTGCCGGTGTTGATCTCGAGGTATTCGGCCTCGTAGTTGACCCCGCGGCTCTCGTCGCAGGCGTATGGATCGTCGAGCGCGTTGCCTTTCGCCGTGCCGACCAGGGCGCGCTGCCCCATCGGCGCCGCGATCCAGGTCCGGGCTTCCTGACCGGTGCAGTTCTGCACGTTGTCGCCCTTGCCGTCGGTCAGGCACTCGATCGAGAGGTCGCCCTGATAGGGGTCCGGCCCGGGGTGCGGTGGATCGAGCGCGAGCGACCCCTGCGGGAGCTTGTCGCCGTCCCCGAACGGAATCGTCAGCTGCGCCGCCGCGACCTGCCGCTGCCAGGGCGGGAGGGCCACCACGACCTGGGGACTCTGCTGGGCCGGTGCCGCGAGCACGGTCGGGGCGAGCTGGCTGCGATAGAACGCGACCGTGAACATGCCGGTGGCCAGCACGGTGACCGCGAGCGCGACGGCCAGCAGGCCCCGGCCGGGCGGATCGGAGCGGACCAGGGCCCCGATCGTCACGGCCAGGATGACCAGCGACACGATCGCGACCGGCACCTCGGTCGCGATCGACACCAGCCGTCCGGCGTCGAAGGCGAACCCGGCGGCCGTCACCATCGCCGCGACGCCGGCTGCGGTGACGATGGACCGGGCGCGGCCCTCCGCGTGCTGCTCGGCCGGCCCGAAGCGGGAGACCGGCGAGTCGAGCGAGGCGGGCGGAGATAGATCGTCGGACATGGGTCAACTCTGGCAGAGCCGCATAGAGCGGCGGGACCCGGCCGGGCGGGCGAGAGCGCGCGCCCGCCCGGCACCGGCCTTACTGAATGGTGTACTGGTCGCCGTAGACGGCGAAGGTCAGCGGCGTGTTCAGGTCGAAGTTGCTGTTGTTCAGGAAGACGCGCTGCTCGGTGTCCACCCGGGAGGTGTCCGAATGCGCCTCCTCCTTCCTCATCTCGACCACCCGCTCGTCCAGGAACGCGTTCAGCCAGGTGGCCTCGTTGCCGCCCTGCGCCGGCGGCCTGGCCCTGGTCAGCGCCCGGGCGCGGATCGAGCGCATGCCGTCGTAGCCGTGCATGACCGCCGCGTCGTAGTAGATGAACTGGCCCAGCGCGCGGACGCCGTCGGACTTGCCGTCGGCGACCGAGGGGTTGAAGTAGACCCGGTCACGCTCCGCGTCCTGGGCCGCCTGGAACACGGGGTCGGTCGCGGCCGTCTTCCAGTCCCGGGTGAAGTTCGGGTCCAGCCCGGCGTGCGAGTCGGAGTTGTTCACGCTGCGCAGAGCCGGCAGGTACTTGGCCAGCAAGTTGCCGGGCTTGGTGGCCGTATACGCCTCGACCAGCTCGAGCATGTCGCCGGTGCCGGAGCAGAAGCCGATGATCCCGGCCGTGTAGCCGCGCCCGTCGCCGATGTCCTCGATGTAGGCGTACTGGGCGCGCCAGTCCAGCGACGAGTTCTCGGCCGCCGACACGAGCTCCATGGCGACCTCCTTCTTCGCCGGGTTGTCCAGGCCGACGCCGGTGGCCGGTGGCGTGCTGCTGGTCGGGGTCGGTCCGGCGCCGGGCAGGGTCCACTTCTGGCTGGCTGCGGCCGTACACGTCCAGATCTGTAGCTGGTTGCCGTTGGCCGAGCTCTGGTTCGGTACGTCGAGGCACTTGCCCGACCCGGTGTTGACCAGCGTGCCGTTGGACGCGACCCACTTCTGGGCGCCGGTTCCGTTGCAGTCGTACAGCTGGATCATCGCACCGTTCGAAGTGGACGCCGCGGTGACGTCGAGGCACTTGCCCAGCGCCCGGACCGAGCCGTCCGAGTTGCCGACGGACCAGATCTGCGCGCCGGTTCCGTTGCAGTCGTACAGCTGGACCTTGGTGCCGTTCGACGTCGACGCGGCGGCGACGTCGACGCACTTGCCGTCGAGGCCGGTGATCGGGCCGGCGGTCGCGGCGTTCGCCGGGAGCAGGCCGTACATGACGGCGGCGCTGGGAAAGAGCACGCCGAGGGCGGCGTACGCGATCTTGCGGATGGAGATGGTCATGGCGCTCCTCTAGTGGGGGTGAGGGGTTAGGCGCGCAGGGTGAACCGGACGGCCGCGGGCGTTTGGGGACTCCGTCGCCGCCGCGATGGGGTGTGACGC
>Ga0307513_10008425_pt1 | contig 13204 bp, 6 predicted proteins | sample 15_EM_MG_FD_202174 | JGI IMG/M metagenome (GOLD analysis project Ga0307513, IMG submission 202174) | Populus trichocarpa ectomycorrhiza microbial communities from riparian zone in the Pacific Northwest, United States - 15_EM | ecosystem: Host-associated > Plants > Roots > Unclassified | place...
ATGGCAATAAAAAACATGAAGATCAAGTTTGATAGAAAAAAACCCATGGAGGATGAAGTTATAAGAAAAATAGAAAAATGATCAAGATAACCCAATAGAAAGGAAATGAAAAAAAAGTACAAAGACCAATTTTCAATAAATCAAATGTTGAAGAAAGAAATTAAAATAATTCAATTTTAAAAAAGGTCACAAAAAGGTAAATTCATTTTAACATTTGAAATCGGTAATTCTAGTCATGAACCTGAGATTAACCCTATAGTAACAAAAAAATTCTTAGTTAACCTGAGTTAACCCATAAATCCAACGATCATGGGCACACGACCGGGATAACCCAATAGAAAGAAAGGAAAAATAAGTATGAAGACCAATTTCAAATAAATTAAAATGTTGAAAAATAAAATTGAAATAAATCAATTTAAAAAAGAAAAAAAAAACAAAAGACAACTCACAACTCATGTTAACCTTTGAAACTGGTGACTCTAGTCATGAACCCGAGACTAATACCATAGAAGGCAAATTGTAAAAAAATAATAAAGCAAAAATCTTAAAAAAGGGTAAAAAAAAGCATTAGCTTTCAAAAAGGAAAAAAAAACCAGGTCAACCCGGACAAACCTCCTAAACCCGATCTAATCTTCAAAACTCACAGCCTGTGAAATCCTTGAACCAGATTCAATCAAGAAACTTCTTAATTCCTAACCAATTTAATTTTGAAGGATGAAATCGTGAAAAATTAAAAAACTTGCCTAAGAAAAACGGATCACAATAAAAAGAAAGGAGATCAAGTCTGGAAGAAAAAAATCATGAAGGATGAAATTGTAAAAAAACAAAAACCTAAAAAATGATCACAAACAAAATAAATAGCAGTTAAAAGAATAAAGACCAAATTTAAAAGAAAAAAAAAATGAAAAGTGGCTTAAATTGGAAAAAAATTGTAATTTTATAATTTATTAAAAATAGAAAAATAGTAATAAAAAGAGGGACCAAATTTGAAAGATTAAAAATATAATGGGGTGAAATTAAAAAAAATGTAATTTCATGGCTTATTTAAAATTTAAAAAAGAGTAATCAAAAGGACAAGGACCAAATATGAAGGGGAAATAAATTGCAGGGGTTAGTTTGATTTTTTGAAGGGGCTAGCCTGTAATTCGATGTGGGGAGAAAGAAAAAGAAAAAGAAAAAGAAAACAAAATAGTTGTCGATGTTAATCCTGATGTGTGTTAGGGGTTTGTGCCATCTCTTTACGTTAGAGGTGTTGAGACCTTTCAAACACCGCCTTGGAAGGCGGCATTTGATGGACAGATAGCCCCGCACGCGCAAGTAGTTTTTTTAAATCATATTTAATTAATATAAATTACAACAATGCCTTTAAGTACCTTTGAAATTTTTAATAAAACCAATATAAAATGACAAAAAAACCTTTGGGTGAAAGTTATATTGTTTTTATTTTTAAGGGCATCAAGTAATTACACTATTCTAAAAAATTAAAAAGTCAAAAATACCCTTGAGTAGTAGACATTATATTATTTTATTCTATGGTTAAATTAGTTAATTTACTATATAAAATAGATGAAATGACCAATCTAACCCCATACGATTTGTAAAAGACAATTGTGTTATGGTGAAAAGATAACTTTGCCTCCTATGCCTAGTTCAAAGGTTTTTTTTGTTTAAGGATAATTTTATAATTACACTATTATAATGAATAATGTTCTAAGTCTTAATGATCAGTAACTTTTTAAGGATATTGAGTGTTTTTTTATATTTTAATTTTAATAAATCTTTCAAACAAGAGCTTTAATTAAAAGAATATCTTAGGAAGTGATTGGTCAACGCGTTTTAGATATGTTATTTTTGCCTAAATCCATGTTTAAAAGGAGCAAAGACAGGGTGATAACTCAATATCCTAGAGCTCAGCTATGTGTTGAGCCCAAGTACATGTGAGCCTAGTGAGATGCGAGACCCAACGTCCTTGGGCTCAGCTACGCGTTGAGCCTAAGTATATGTGAGCTTGACGAGCTACCAGACTTAACATTCTTGGGCTCAGCTACGCGTTGAGCTCAAGTATATATGTATCTGACAAGCTGTGACCCAACATCCTTAGGCTCAGTCACGTGCAATAAGAAAATGGAAACCCAAGTCATCAATTTGACTATACATTAGAGTGCAATAGGAATTTACCATAGTTAATGACTAAGAATATAAGTTTCTTCTAAATGAATGATTTATTTAGAATGACAATGTTCTTTGTTTTCTCTAGGTGGTGCCTAAAGGCCTCTCATCAACTCAACAATGATGGGATTGGCTCGGTCTTTCTAATGTGATTACATAACTTACCTTGGCTGGGATCAACATGATCTCCATATTACGATTGCACAACTCATCAAGGATGAGATTGACTCGGTCTTTCTAGTGCGATTGCACAACTCACATTGCCAGAGAATGACATGATATCCCTAGGGCAAAAACCCCAAATCACAAAGGATGAGATTGACTTGTTCTACCTAATACATTTGCACAACTTACCTTGGCAAGGATCAACATGGTCTTCCTAGTGCGATTACACAACTCATATTGGCAGGGGTTGACACAATATCCTCAGGGTAATAGACCAAAACTCTTCAAAGGATTTGACTTAATGTCCTTAGTGAAGTAGCAACAATTTCAATGAAAATGCTTAGGAACATCTCACCAAGTTGTCAGGGATTCATCCAGACAAAGACCTACCTACAACCTCTTCTTTCCTTTTGGTTCCAGGTAGGGGTCGAATCCTACTAAGGTTAGGTAAACTTTAAACTTCAATTGTCAAAGTTAGAAAATTTATATTTTTTTTTGAGTAGGGGCGTTAGTATAGGCATTGAACCCATACTAATTATCTAGAGGATTTCCTCCTAAACATTTTTGTAAGTATAGGTGTTGGACACATACAAACTTTTAATTTTTTTTTTAAAAGAGTTTTGGATCCTATATGAAATTTTTGTTATAGGCGTTAGGCCTATACAAACTCCACGAGTCAACATAGAAAACAAATATGAAAATGTAGTTTATAAAATAATAAACATTACATAAAGATAAACCTTACAGGACCAGGGTCTTTTACATGATTGGGGAGAGATTAGGGGTTAGGGCTTAGACATTAAGACCAGACTTCTTAGCTAGACATTTTCTATGTTGAGCAGTTGCAGCCTTAGTAGGGAACATGTTAGCAAAGTCTAGCATATGGACTGGATGGAAGGCAACACTAAAGTCCATCTACATTCCTTTTGATTGATTAAAAAAGTAGATGTTAGATATGGTAAGGAAGATTTTTCCCCCAACCATCTCGAACAAAGCTGTAGACCCTCCAACAAGCTTTTAGAACTCTCTAGGAGAATTTCTTAGAACATACAACCACACTCGAGAGCTCTGGACTTCTTCCCTGACAGGGAAGAGCTCAGCCCTCATACTATCTTGAGTGTCATTCTCATCAAGTTTCCTCTATTTCAAGGCGTAAACTTTATTATAAGCCACCTAAAGCTATTTTTCAGTGAAGCCCAATTGAAGGATAACACCTTGAATGCTATCTTTCAATTAGGTGTAGGCCACCTTGAGGTCTTTCAGTTTATCCTCCACTGTAGCCTTTTTCCTCCCTTAGCTGTTGGAGGGCAGTCTAGTCTGCTGTTGCATGTGTGCCTCGCATGTTGGAGTTTGATCAAAATATTTTGTCAAAAATAAAATGCTAAACATCTTCTGACTTCAGAACAACAAAGAGACAGAGAAAAAGACATGTTTCGTTAAAGGATGAGATGTGATCCCAAAACAAAATGCAGAAGGGCAAAACTCCACAACAAAATGATTGACAATTTAGCACCATTCTTGGATTAGCTTTTCTGGCAATATTTGTGCTTTGCCAAGCATTTTCGATCACATGTCATTCTGAAGATGTTCAGGGAACAATATAGCCAATGACACCTTCCTTTACAGACTCCCCTCGTCTCTTACTCACCAACTTCCAGACTCAATTCTTGAAATTCTTGCAACTGTTCAATTGCAATGGCCAAGGACCCTACCATGACGTCACGTCTTTTGTTTGGGTTATACCACTTAGAAAACGGTGGTTGCATGTGATTTGTTAGAGTCAGGCAAAAATTCTGGAATCTGGCAAATGCTGGTAAATAAACTCACACGGCAAAGGAATGTCTATCTTCAGCAAAGACATTGGAGTAGTTGATGATACAACGAGACTTAGCTAGACCACATAATTAAGGTTTCCCACTGTCAGAGTCTTCTTTTGATTCATCTCTAATCATTGTTCTAGAATCCTTGGCAGAACCTTCAATCTTTCCCATCTTGATAGCTTGTTCAATTATTTTAGCAATCCACACAACTTCATGTCAAGCTTCCAATGTTATTGTTGTTGTTGTTTTAGGATTGTTGGAAACCTTTCAATAGCTAGGTAATCTTGGCAGCGCACAAAAACATGTAGCATCACCATTACCGACGTGTGGAATCATACATTGTCAAAACTAGAAGAGAACCTAATGAATCTAAAACTCTTATACCTCATCTTCGATTGCTCACAGATAGTGCAACAAACAGACACTTATAGAGGGAGTTCTCCTCTATTGAAGTTTCAGTCTTCTTCATGTTGTTTAGTCCAGGTTTGTCTTTTCTCCTTACTTCTGTATTTTAATGCTGACACTGGTGCAAGAAAATTATAGATGATCTGAAACTACTACATCCCCTCTTGGATTCCTCACTTGCAAATCCACAAACAAATCTCTACAGAGAGAGCTCTGCCATATAGAAGTTTGATGTCTGCTCATGTTTTTCAGACCAGGTTTGGCTCTTCAACCTACTACAGTGTCTTCATGCTGAAACTGATGAGAGAAATATTTGTAGCATATGCAACTAATAAATCCCCTCTTGCATTCCCAACTTGCAGTGCCATAAACGGATTTTTGTAGAGAGAGCTCTGCCACGTTGAAGTTCGACAACTGCTTATATTTTCAGACCAGGTCTGACTCTTTTGCCCACTATAGTGTTTTGCTGGTGCCACTGGTGGAAGAAAGTTTCAAAGCATATGAAACTACTACATCCCCTTTTGCATTCCCCACTGGCAGATCCATAAACAAATCTCTACAAAGAGAGCTCTGCCACATTTAAAGTTCGACGACTGCTCATGTTTTCAGACCAGGTCTGACTCCTCTGTCTAATACAGTGTTTCGATGTTGAAACTGATGAGAGAAATTTTTATAGCGTATGAAACTACTACATCCTCTCTTGCATTCCCTACTGGCAGATCCACAAACAAATCTCTACAGAGAGAGCTCTGCCACGTAGAAGCTCAGTGTCTAATCATTTTTTTTTTCAGACCAACATCTTGTGCTGTTGAACTGGAATTGAGCTCACAGTTGGGGTAACTTTAAAGAAGACTAATGCACCATGCACAGAAGGCTAGCAGTTATTTGGTGCCATTAGAAGATGTGGAGGCGATGAACAATTAACAGTGCAACTGAACAAGAACAAAGGTTGTCATTAGTTTATGTCTGAAGGCATTGCTGCTATTGTTCATGACTTAAAATGAGAGGTGCAGCTTCAATTGGACGTGGACAAGTAGTGTTCCCACAGAAGACTGTGCAGACATTCCCTTTCCATTTGATGCTCAACACTCATTCAAGCAGATCAGAGTCTAGCTACTTCACCTTGGATGCTCTCAACTTCATTTTGACAACGAGCCTCTCTTTGACCCCTTTCTTTATTATCCATCGTTTTCCATCTAGTGTAGTAAACCTCGGATGGGGGAACCTATTTTTCATCCCGGTACATGCATGATAAATGTATGAATATGTAATCTATATGATTAACTCGTCCTTCGAGGGGTGGTATATGGTCGCAACTCTTGTATGATGAATTAAGAATTTTTATTCTTGCTCAAACTCTACAATAAAAATTTCTTGAGTGACGACCATTATATCCCCAAAAGTCCTGAATTCAAAATGCTTCAAGAAGGGCTTGCTTAGATACAAAACAATGTGTACAGAGCATACATCCTAAAGGCAGGTTCTAATCTTTTTAAGTGAGACAAAGGGTAGGTTTACTACTTGGTCTCTAAAAAAGGTCCCTCGTTGTCCCAGTGATCACCCTCTTGAAGGCATTATGAGGGCCCAATAGGCGATGAGATGGGACGTGTACCAACTGTTACCAGTCTAAGCACTCAACGAAGAGTTGTGGTTTACACAAACTTAAACCTTAACTAAAAGTCGTAAGGTAAGCTGCTAGTCCCCCACCTAACCTGAAGCATGTGTGCTTTAAAAAATTACAATATATGATGCATGAGATAATTCTATACAATGCATGGATAAAACAAAAAATAAAATAAGACAAAAATAAAAAAAACTTAAACACATAAAAAACACAAAGCTTAGTCCAATAATGTCGAAAACAGTACCGTCCTAGTGGAGTCGCCATTCTGTCGCACGTGTGCCGCGTGGCGTCGTTGGCGATTTTTCATCTCGTTTGCTTGATTCGTTGGGAGTCGCCACCTAGTATTTAATTGAGGGCTACTAAGAAACCCGGGTGTACTAGTCTTGTCAGAGATTCACAGGTAAGGGACTGGTTGTGGTTAGGGAATGTATTAGCACCCCTAACACACCCTACCTGAGGTAAGCTGCTTCACGGCTTTGATGTGTTAAAGAAGTTTTAAAAATTGTATATTTTCATCGGATATTAGAAATATGACTTACGTGTAAGTTCATAATCCTTGACCGTGAGCAAATCAAAATATTAAATTCTTCTTTATTCTTTGCAATTTATCATAAAACAATACAAACACACATTCACTTTCACTATATTTTCCCCCTTTTTTGTTTTCCTTTCTTACATCCACATTTGCACACTACAAATTATAAAAATTCAAAAAACTAAACAAAAAGTACATTAACAATTTTAAATTTACCAAATAAACCACAAAAACTCCAGGAATTGCAGGGAAGGCCTTCTGCACCACCAGAACAGTGGCGACGCGTCTCCTCTACACGCCCCTGCCACTGGCGACGCGTGGGTTCACGCACTGCCACAAGAAAACCCATGCAAGCAGAAGGGTCAGTCATGACTTCCTCTCTTCTTCCCCTCCTCGCCGACGGTGACCTGCAAAACACCAAAAAACACAACAGGCAAACTGTTTTAATCTTCTTTCACGGTTTTCGGATCTGCCTCTCTCTCTCTTCTCCTTTAGATCTACTTCACTGCAGATCTGTTCTTCTATGAGTTTTTTGTCTTCCCCTCCGCTTCGGGTAGCTGGCAGAAGGAGGAAGGATGGCTACTAATCTGTAGGTGCCGCTGTGTTCGGGCTGCCGCTGGAGGCTATTGGGTCTGAGGGCGCTGCTGGAGGGAGAAGGCGGGCAGGTTTGTGGTGTGCAGAGGGAAGGTCTTGGCCGGGTGTCTATGGCGAGCGACTGGTGGAGGGGAGCTTGTCCGCTGTGGGAGACGGAGGTGCAGCGGTTGTCTTGGCAGTGTTGAGGCGGAGACGTTGCTGTTGAGAAGAGGGGGACGACGCTGAAAGGAAGGGAAGATGGGGACGGCTGGTTCGGGTGGAGGCGTCTGTGTTGTTGGCTGAGAGAGGAGAAGAAGAAGGAGCAAAAGCTCGGGGGAAGGGGGGGTTGAGCGGCTGCAGGAGATGGGTGAGGAGAAGAAACCCACGGGGTCCAAGCTGGGGGGGCGGCGGCGGCTTGAAGAAGAGATAGATTTAGGGTTTCCCTTTTTTTTTAACTCTACAAACTGCCCCCTCTCCTTTTGTGAATTTCCTCCATTTGGAATTTTTTTTGACTTATATTTATAGGTACAATGTTGCTTGGTCCTCAAAATTGGTCCCTCAACTTTCTTTTTTTGTAAATTTTGATTTTTTCTTATTTTTTTATATTTTTTGAAAACGAGCAATATCAACGTCGACTTAAATGAGGAAAATCAATTATTTTAAAAATGACGCGTGAAAAGTCGAACGCGTTCAAAAGACCTTTAAAAATTTAAATTCTTTTGAGAGGATGCTGAAAATGCTAAAAACGATGCAAATATATTAAAAATGTATTTTTTTTTATTTTCATTGTTTTTTGCTATTTTTTTATTTTTCGAAAATTTTATCAAAAAGGTGGGTCAAAAATTGAGTAGCAACATTTGCTCTATGCTTGGTAATGTCCTTCCATACATGTTTCCTTTTAGCCATTTAGTGCTTATTGGAATAGGCACATATCATAAAATCCTGCTAAAAATAAGATTGTAAGGAATAATAGTTATAAAACTAAAATAAAAAGTTCAAACGAGAGAGTTCTTTACATTAAAATTCATTTATTATGTAAGGGCTAGATGACAGTTGTAGCTCTCATAAGACATCATCAAGATGTTTGAAGGAATGGTGAGAACACTTTCTAACTGCTTTACCACTTTAAGGCCAACCTCTCTAAAGCCAAATCTCTCACCAATAATAGTCTCTATGACCTGCCTTTCCTTCTCGATTAGGGTGGGGGAACTGAAGGGAGTTTAACCAAGAACGAAGCTGAAAAAACACTCTCAAACCTATGTTATGTGTTCTTAAGAACATTTCATATAGAGAACCCATTAGTTATAGCCTCTGCAAGCAAGATTGAGGGTGGAGGCATAAGAATTGTTATCATAGGAGCCTCTATAGGTAAGGCTGGAATACCAGTATTCACAAGGGTGGAGAATCTCTTTCTCTTAAAACGGGTAGCAATGCCCATAATTATTTTAAAAGGAGTTAGATTTGCTTGACCCTCAATTTTATTTTCTGTAGGAGTCTTCGCTCTTGCCATTGTTTCCTAAAAAAAGGTGAGCTCAGGAACAAAAAGTTCATCTACAATGGTCATCCTCCATCTCTTTTATAGTCTTGCCCCCACTAAAGTTAAGAGACGAAGTTCTTCTTTTTGAACTCTCCTTTACAAAACTTGCTAAAGTTTCTCATCCTCTTTCAGTTATTAATCCTGCAAAAAAAAAGTCAATAATGAACCTAGAAGCATAAAAAACAAGGGATAAGATATATACTTTGCTACATGGTCTGGTAATCCCTTTGGCCATCCTATTGAAGTTGTACTTGGTTGAGGCCGATGCCAACACAACACACATTTTCTCCTTATTCGGGATCACAAGGCTCATTGTTCACATCAAGGGGAGGTACCCTTCAATAATATAAACAACCCCAAATATATTGCATCCCATCTCTTGGGCTGATTAGCCTAGTATACCTATATTATCAGCCACCCTCTTTAATTTCTTGACATGCATAGGTTTGCTCCACAAGGTTCCCTTCATGGATTATATGGGTCTATTGGCGAAGGAAAAGAGCCAACACATGTCATTACCACCATCAATGCCAGCAAACAGATGGTAACTGGTCTTAAAGAAATTAATTGTAAGCTCGATTATAACAAGCCTAAGAAACTTATCAAAGACGGATAAGATTATCCACCTATTAAGGTGAAACTAGCTTGGACCTAACTTGAAGTATCTAAAAACTTTCCTCATAAATCCATGTAGATGGAAGGATTACCCCAACACATACATACAAAAAAAGGTTGCAATTTCAAATTAACCTTGGATAGAGCCTAAGGTTAGTAGACTTATACGTTTAACTCTAACAAACATTTGAGTTATGTATTCTCATGATTGCCGACCATTAACAAATGTCAGACCCTTTGCACCTATTATACTAAGGGCAATATCCTTGGGGGTTTGAGGCACCCTTTCTCTCCCCTAAGATTCCTTGGTAATAACAGGGGAAGAAACTTTTTTACGGGGATAAATACTTTCCCCCTACCAAAGATGGACACTGGGGATCCACTCTCTAATTCTAGGGCCCAATCTAATGCAACCCCCATCCCCTGTTACTTCCTTTAGTTTCAGTTTGAAACCTAAACTCCTCAATGGAGGTAGTAATATTCGTATTCCTAAAGTTAGATCCAACTCTTTTAGGTCTATTTTGATGTTAAAAAAGATGAAGAAGAAAGAAGCTTTTGGTGGAAAATATCTACAAAGAAGTTTTCTTCTCAAATTAGGGCAAAATTGGCTAAGGGATTTTTCAACAAAATTGTTTATCACAAGTTACAAAGAGTAAAAGTAAAAAAAAAATGATCAAAGTTAGAATGACTAATGTTATAAAAGAAATAACTATTCACCCTCATCATTGGATGAATAACCTTTCATATCATCTCAGATCACCAAAAATCTACTCAAATATTGTATTGAATACACATTGTCATTTTGTTTCCCAAGGGGCACCTCTTTTATTGAAGATAAGCCACTTAACCACGATGAATCCTATAGTTCTATATGGGATAAACAAATCCCATGTGAAAGGTAAAAGGTCTTTTCATTTATCAATAAAGATGAGCCACTTGACCATGAAGAATCCTAATAGTTCTACATGAGACAAACAAATCTCATGGGAAAGACAAAAAGTCTCTGATTGATGGGACATATAACTCTCAGGTAAAAACAACTCTCATTAAAATTGATAACCTTTCAAATCTTTGCGTATTTAATACACAAAGACTTGAGGGTTATTGACGGATCAACATGTTTTATATATGTTATTTTTGCTTGAATCCATGTTTAAAAAAGGTGAGGTAGAGTGATAACCCAATGTTATGTGGGTCCAACGAGCTGCCAGACCAATCTTCTTTGAGCTCAGCTACGCGCAAGATGCCCTACCCAATATCTTTGGGCCTAGTTACGCATTGAACCCAAGTACATATGGGTCTAGCGAGCTACTAGACCTAATGTCCTTGGGCTCAGCTACACGCTGAGTCTATATACATGTGGGTCTAGCAAGCTATCGAATCTAACGTCCTTGGCCTTAGTTATATGTTGAGCCCAAATATATATAGGTGTGGCACGCTGTAAGACTCAACATCCTTGAGTGGGGCTAACTGCTAGACTCAACATCCTTGGACTCAGCTACGCGCTGAGCCCAAGTACATATGGGTGTGGCTAGCTGCCAGACCCAACATCCTTGGACTCAGCTACGCGCTGAACCCAAGTACACGTGGGTATGGCTAGCTATCGAACCCAACATCTTTAGACTTAGCTACAAGCTGAGTCCAAGTACATGTGGGTCTAGCAGGCTTCCATACCCAACATCCTTGGACTTAGCTACGTGCTGAGACCAAGTACATGTAGGTTTGATAAACTGCTAGACCTAACATCCTTGGATTCAACCATACACCAAGCCCAAATATATATAAGAATGAATGTATATAGAATTAACAACCTTTCTAGGCCCTATATTGGACCATATGACTTTGTTTGCTTATTCTTGTGACCTTTAATATAAAATATTAAGGTTAAAGATACTCATCTCTCAACACCCTTAGATGTATAAAAGTCTTATAAAGATCTACCACTTTTTCATTAATGTTAATGATGTGTAAGAAATATTTATCCCTCATTGATATTATCAAAAGGAAATTACTTTCTAGTTCCTTCTTTATACAAGAGGACAATACTTGTGAGCTATAAATACCTTATAAATCCTTCAAGCTCTTGGTTCACAAATCTCTGTTCTCTACTACATACATATTTTTTGAGTATCTCTCTCTAAAATATCATTTCTCTCTCTCTCTAAAAAGATACTTACTTAAGCATCTGAGAGTCTTCAAATCTACCAAAGAAGAACTTTTATAGGTATCAACCACCGATCACCTTGGCTAACTAGGAACTAGGGACTAACAATTAACCACCTTAGTTAGGAAGAATGAATTAGATTGCTAGAACCAAGAGATTAACAGATTATCCAACACATAAGCTTTGCTCCTAAGCTACTTGGATTTTTTGGGATTTCATTAAGAATATGTTTGAAAGTCGGTTTTGTAGAAACAACTATTGTATAGATAAGAAGACGAACATCTTAGATTCAAGCTATGCTTTATGAAAAAGGCTAAATCATATGGAAGAAACTAAGATAAATATTAAGTTCTTTTTTCTGGTCAATGGATACATATCAAACATGCATGCTAGAAGATCCTCTGGGTATTTAAGCATTTGCTGAAATATTGAGAGAGAGAAAAAACAAATATACATCACAAGAAAACACACTAACGACTACACATCTTACCAGTTACAGATAGCTCCATGTATCATACCAAAATGAAATTATACCTACTGCCAGTATACCGATCATAAAATTATGAATCAAGTGCAACTCTCCCCTATACAAGATTTTAGAGTATAAAACTCTACAATCTGTTGTTGATGTTGTTTGGCCAAGAATATAAGAATTACATGACTTGGTTTTGTTGAAGAAATTAAGCAGGGGTGTTGAAGAAGGTGGAGTTAGAAAAGGAGATAGGAAAGAGAAAGTAGAGGTTCTGCTAGAGATATAGTTATTGATAAGATAAAGTTAATTTGTAGGGTTTTTGAGAAAAAAAAATTAAAGATGATATTTTTGAATTATTATTTTTAATGTTAATTTTAAGAGGAAGTACTATAGAAAATCAGAGGGCCTCCTCTCTGATTTGGTTTTTTTTTTTTTATGAATTGAATCACATTTACTTTGTAGGGTTTTTGAGAGAAAAGAAGAATGTTGGTATATTTAAAATGTTATTGTTAATGTTAATTTTAAAATAAATATCAGAGGGTCTCTTCTTTGATTACCTTCCCTTTGATTTGCTTTTGCTTATTTTTATGAATTGAATTCCATTTAGTAGAATTCAAATAAATACAAACTAAAGAGTTTCAATTCATAATATATTATTATTTTCTTTCTATCTATTACAGTTTTATGATCAGAATCACGGTTTAGGCCGGTTGACTCGGATTTTTTTTTTTAATTTTATCCTTTAATATTGAATTGATCGAGAATTAACACGGGAAATAATATAGTTTATTAAGAAATAAAATGACATGCTAACCGAAATCCTATGCGGCAAAAAAAGAAAAAAAATCTGTTTTGGGAAATAAGAATTAGAAATACCTTATTTTATTAAATATGAATTGAAAATGACGAATAGTCTCTTTTTATCAAAAGGAGAGATGAATCTAATACACAAGTTGACCAATTTGCTTATCACTAAAATAGAAAAATTATATACACATATATATATATTACGAAACATAAAGATACGAAACATAAATACAATATTAATTATTTTAACTATTTAAGGAAGGGTCCCCATGTTAGGACTGAATGCTCCAAGGCATCAAAGCTGGAAAGCAAAAGGTT
>Ga0307513_10008426_pt1 | contig 13202 bp, 12 predicted proteins | sample 15_EM_MG_FD_202174 | JGI IMG/M metagenome (GOLD analysis project Ga0307513, IMG submission 202174) | Populus trichocarpa ectomycorrhiza microbial communities from riparian zone in the Pacific Northwest, United States - 15_EM | ecosystem: Host-associated > Plants > Roots > Unclassified | place...
TGTTGGCCGGCAGCCGCCGCGCGAAGCGCTCCGTGTTGGCCAGCAACGTATCGCGCATCGCGGCGACGGATTTGAGCAGCGCGAGCGGCACCCGGTTGACTTCAGCGACGGCCAAGAACGCGTCCTGCTCCGCCTGCCAGATGAACGCCTCGGCCGCGCCGAAATCGGGCTTGCCCGCCGGCGGTGGGCTAAACCGCTCCAACGCAACGGCAATGCGCTCCAGCACATCGGAGAGCACGTGATCGGCGAAAGGCGCGGGCCGGTTCGGCGGATAGGCATTCATCGGACGGTCCTGCTGCTGAATGGGGTTGGCTTGCGGCACAGGACCAAGATGTGGAGCATCCGTCAAGTCCGCCGGTATAATGCGGGAGGGCCGCAATGGCGGGAGATTGCCGGGGAGGGCGTGGCGCGCCCCGCCCCGCACCTTCGCACCATGCCCAGCCCGCGTGCTGTGGCAAGAATGCTCGTGCCGCCGGCGCCCCCTTCGCGACGTCGCCGATTTCCGCACTGGCGGACAAGACCCGCGCGCGGTAAGACAAAGCGCGGCATTCGCGGATATTGCCGTTGCATCGCCGCGTAGCGGCATTATATTCGCCAAAATTTCGCCGGACGCTGCCACGCTCCCCTGAAGGAGCGGCTGTTTCCCAGGGAGGAAGCCATGGACTTCATCACGCCAGCGTTTGCTCAGGCGGCACCCGGAGCGGCAGGAGGGCTAACTGGGCTGCTTACGAGTAGCCCTATCATACCCATCGCGCTTATGATGGGCATCATGTATTTCCTCATGATCCGCCCGCAACAGCAGCGGGTGAAGGATCACCGCGACTTGATCGCCTCGATCAAGCGGGGCGACACCGTGGTGACCTCCGGCGGCATCATCGGCAAGGTCGTACGGGTGATCGGCGACACCGAGTTGCAGGTCGAGATCGCGGAGAACGTGCGGGTGCGGGTGATCCGCTCCACGGTTTCCGAGGTGCGCACGCGCGGCGATGTCCGCGACGCCGACGCCAAGAAGGCCCTCTCGCGCGCCGATAATGACGACGACAGCGGCGAGACGCCTGGCGATGGCGGCAAGCCAGCCAACCGCGCCGCCAACACCGATGTCTGATATCACGCCGGGGGCGGACCGCCGCTCCATGAAGGCTTAGGCTCACGATGCTTCATTTCAATCTCTGGAAGACGGTCATTATTCTCGGCATTTCATTCGCCGCGATTGTGCTGTCGCTGCCCAATTTCTTCACGCCCAGCCAGCTTGAGGTCCTGCCGCGTTTCCTCCAGATGCGCATGCCGCTCGGCCTCGATTTGCAGGGGGGCTCCTATCTGCTGCTGCAGATGGATTCCGCCGAGCTGAAGAAAAACTGGCTTGAGAACATCACAAGTGGGGCTCGCAAGACCCTGCGCGATGAAAAGCTCGACTATTCGGGCCTGGCAAACACCCGCGACGAAGTGCGCGTGACCATCCGTAAGCCGGAGCAGTTGGACGCCGCTTTCACCAAGCTGAGGGCGCTGTCGCAGCCGATGACCCATGCGATTTTCGGTAACGCGCAGAACGATCTGGAAGTCACGCGCGGCGAGAACGGTCTGATCACGCTGAAGCCGACGCCGGCCGCGATCCAGGACCGGATCACCAGCGCCATCGGGGCCGCCATCGAGGTGGTTCGCCGCCGTATCGATATCACCGGCACGACCGAGCCGCTGATCCAGCAGCAAGGCCGCGACCGCATCCTGGTGCAGGTGCCCGGCTTCAACGACCCGGCCAAGCTGAAGGAGTTGATCGGCAAGACCGCCAAGCTCACCTTCCAGATGGTGGATCAGTCCGTTCCCCCCGACGAGGCCCAGAAGGGCGCCCTGCCGCCAGGGTCAGCGCTCTATCCCTCGAAGGACGATGAGCAGCGATCCTATGTGCTGGAGAAGCAGGTTATCGTCGGCGGCGAGGATTTGGAAAGCGCCTCGCCGGGCTTTGACCAGCGCTCCGGTGAGCCCATCGTCAGCTTCCGCTTCAAGACGGCCGGCGCGCAACGCTTCGCCAAATCGACGCAGGAAAATGTCGGCCGTCCCTTCGCCATCGTGCTTGACGGTCATGTGATCTCGGCCCCTGTCATCCGCGAGCCGATCCTGACCGGTTCGGGGCAGATATCGGGCAATTTCGGCGTCGAGGAAGCCAATACGCTGTCGGTACTGCTGCGCTCGGGCGCGCTGCCTGCCTCGCTGCAAGTCATCGAGGAGCGCTCCGTTGGCCCCAGCCTTGGCGCCGATTCCATCGCGGCGGGCGGGCTCGCCAGCGTCATCGCGTTCCTCGCCGTCGCCACCTTCATGATCCTGGGCTATGGGCTGTTCGGCTCCTTCGCCATCCTGGCCCTGATCGTCAACGTCGCGCTGATCATGGCGGTCTTGTCGCTAATGCAGGCGACGCTCACGCTGCCGGGCATCGCGGGCATCGCGCTCACCATGGGTGTGGCGGTGGACGCCAACGTGCTGATCTATGAGCGCATGCGCGAGGAGGCGCGAGGCGGCAAAGCGCCAGTCCTGGCCATCGAGGCCGGATTCTCACGCGCTTACGCCACCATCATCGACTCTCATCTCACGGGGCTCATCGGCGGTGCCATCCTATTTTGGCTGGGCGTCGGTCCGATCCGCGGCTTTGCTGTCACTTTGTGCATCGGCACCATCGCCTCGCTCTTCACCGCAATCACGCTGACCCGTCTGATCGTGGCCACATGGTTCCACCGGGCGCGCCCCGCGGAAGTTCCGCTTTAAGGTTTACCCTCGCAATGGCATTCACCTTCCCCAAGCCGATCGAGCTGATTCCGCAAGGCACGAAGATTCCCTTCGTGTCCTATTTCAAAATCTTTTTTACAGCTTCGATTGTCCTCAACCTGGTCACCATCCTGCTGCTTGCGACGGTAGGCCTCAATTTCGGCATCGATTTTCGCGGCGGCACGCTCCTGGAAATCCGCACCCAGCAAGCCGCCGATATCGCGGCCTTACGCTCCTCGGTGAGCGGCCTCGGGCTCGGCGACGTGCAGATCCAGGGGTTCGGCTCCCCCAATGACGCGCTGATCCGCGTGGCCGAGCAGCCAGGCGGCGAGAAGGCACAGCAGGAAGCGGTGGCCAAGGTTCAGGCCGCGCTCGGCACGGGCGTGGAAATCCGCCGGACGGAAGTCGTCGGCAGCACCGTTTCCGGCGAGTTGCTGGAAAAGGCCATCTGGGCCGTGGTGCTGACCTGCGCGGGAATTTTCATCTATGTCTGGTTCCGCTTCGAATGGCAGTTCGCGCTGGGCGCCATCGTCGCCCTGGTTCATGACGTATTCCTCACCGTGGGCGTGTTCTCCGCCTTCCAGATCGATTTCGACCTGACGGTGGTGGCCGCGCTGCTCACCATCCTGGGCTATTCCATCAACGACACCGTGGTGATTTACGACCGCATCCGCGAGAATCTGCGCAAATACAAGAAGATGCCGCTGGCGCAGCTGCTCGATCTATCGGTCAACGAGACGCTGTCGCGCACGATCATGACGGTGGGCACAACCTTCCTGGCGCTGCTGGCACTCTATCTGTTCGGCGGCGAGGTCATCCGCGGTTTCACCTTCGGGATGCTGTTCGGCGTGGTTGTCGGCACCTATTCCTCGGTGTTCATCGCCGCGCCGTTCCTTGTGCTGGTCGGCATCAAGCGCGATTGGAGCGGCGTGACAGTGGCGCCGAACAAGCAGCGGAACGGGCGCAGCGCCACCGCCAAGGCCACGTCCGCCCCCGCAACGGAGAGCTGAGCACCATGCCGGCGGACGGGCCAGCGCCGCTTCTCGGCGGCCGTGCGCCGATCGGCGGCTATGGCAGGGGCGTGTTCCGCACTGGCGGCGTGCAGCATCATGGCTCGCTGCTGATCCTGCCCGGCGGCACCTTCCCCTGGCCGGTGGTCTCCATGGCCGATCTGAATGTGGCGAGCCTGGCCCCCGTTCTGGCGCTGGGCAAGGCGGCGGGGTTCCTGCTGCTCGGCACCGGCCCCACACAGATCTTCCCCGACACAGCGCTTCGCGAGGTTTTCGCCGCCTCCGGCATTGGCCTTGAGGCGATGGATACGGGCGCTGCCTGCCGCACCTATAACGTGCTTCTCGGTGAGGAGCGGGTGTTCGCGGCCGCGCTCATCGCTTTGCAGGCTTGACCGGGAATGACGGATGTCATGGCGCGCGATGACGCCGCGAAGCAGGCTGAGCGGGCGACAAGCCCAAGCGGTCATATCGCCGCGCTGGTGAAGGCCGGCGACCTCGACCGCTACTGGTCCGGCCTGTTGATACCTGCCCCTGCGCGCGATCATCTGTTCGCTCTCGCCGCGTTCAACATCGAGCTGGCACGCATCGGGGAACAGGTTCGCGAGCCGCAACTCGGCGAGATCCGGCTGGAATGGTGGCGCGAGGCGCTGGCATCGCCAGGAGGCATGCCCACCGGCAATCCCGTCGCCGATGCGCTCATCGCCGCCCGCGACGCACATGACCTGCCAGGCGATGCACTGATGGACATGATAGATGCGCGCGCGCTCGATGTGCAACGCTCATCCGTCGCCACGATGGAGGAGCTTGCCGCCTATCTCGGCGCGACGGCGGGGGCACTGTTCCGGCTTGGCGCCTGGATCGCGGGCGAACGCGGCGAGGCTGCGGCGTGCGCCAGCGGCGAGGCGGCGATGGCCTACGGCCTCACCGGTCTGATGCGGGCGCTGCCATATCACCGGGCGCGCGGCCAGCTTTATGTGCCCTCCGATTTTCTGGGCGCGTTCGGCGTCGATCCGGCCGGCGTGCTGGCGGGCGAGGAGAGCGAGGCGCTCCGCATGGCACTCGGTGTGCTGCAGGACCGCGCGCGCGCGCATCTCGCCGCGTTCCGCCGTCTCGCCACCGCGCTCCCGGCTGCCACGCTGCCGGTGTTCCTGCCGCTGGCGCTGGTGCCCGCTTTTCTGCGCCGGCTGGGCGATACGTCCCACCGGCCGCTGGCGGATGTGGCCCAGCTCAATCCCTTGAGTCGCTTCAGCCGCATCTGGCTTGCCAATCTGCGCGGCCGGATTTAACCGGAGCGGATACGATCCAGGAAGAGCACAGACGCGCTGGCGGTTGTCCCGCCAGGGCGCCACGGCCGTTCATGCTGATCTTGATGCCGTTGTTCAGCAGCACATCGGTTAAGTCGGCGCTGGTGAACTGGCTCCCCTGAGTGAGCACTTGTTGCTCATGATAAACATGGCCGGGGTGGCCGCAATGTCGAATTCCTGCTGTCGCTTGCGACCCAGTTCGACGGCCTGCCCGGCGTCCATGCGTTCGCGGCCGACACCGATGGTGTCGACGGTGCCGAAGAGCTCGCCGGCGCCGTTATCGGTCCCGACACGCTGGCGTGCGGAGCGAGTCCCGGCATCAGCGCCGGTTACCGCAAAGCCAAGATTGTTGCGACGCTGGGTCCCGCCGCAGCGACCAGCCTCCTCGATATTGCCGTCGCCATTACCTACACGAGTTCTGGCTTCACCAGCCTACGCACCGCGCGCGAGCGCTTCGCCTCCCCGATTATCCGCATGAGCCGAATGTCGTCACCGCGCGTCGAATGAGCACAATCGCGCCGGAATGCCCTCGTGGTGTTGAGGGTGCCGAATGCCCGGGAGGGCTTTACGACATGCTGGGCAACGTTTGGGAATGCTGCACGGACGATCCACGGAAATACAGCAGCTATCCAATCAACGATCCTGTTGGGTCTGTGGACAGCGAGGCGCAGGCCGGTTGCCAGGAGCGCATGGCCAATTACCCCATCCCATTTTGATTTTGTTGTGCTGAACGAGGCCGGCTATTTGCCTTCGTGGCAAAGCCTGGATTATCGGGGCGATCGTACTGTCGGCCGGACCGTCAAGCCCTTGAAAGCTGCTCACGCGGGATAATTCAACATTATCCCGCGTATAATCTTGTTACTTTTGACGATAACGCGAGGCCTTTTCTAGTATGTAATTACGTGGTATGTAATTCGTTATGAAATTCTCACGGGGAAGTGGCCATGGCGCGCGCTGGCTTGTACAGGAGTGACATTCAGAGGGCGCGTGACGCCCTGCGGGCACAGGGCAAGCACCCTTCGGTGGACGCGGTGCGGGTGGCGCTGGGCAATACCGGCTCCAAAACCACCATCCACCGCTACCTCAAGGAGCTCGAGGAGGAGGAGGCCCAAGGCCTCGGGGCGAAAGTGGCCGTCAGCGAGGCGCTGCAGGACCTGATCGGCCGGCTGGCGGGGCGACTGCGCGAGGAGGCGGAGACCGTCGTCGCCGAGGCCCGCGAGCGGTTCGAGGCTCAATTGCAGGAGCGCGGCCAAACGCTGGAGCGCACTCGGCAGGAAGCCGTCGCGCTCGGTACCCAGCTGCAGCGCACGGAAACCGCCTTGTGCGAGGAACAAACCGCCCACGCGGCCGCACAACAGGCCTTGGCCGCGCATCTGACGGAGATCGCGCAGTTGATCGAGCGCATCACAGGCTTGACCACGCGGCTTGCTGAACGCGAAACCCATGTGCAATCGCTGGAAGAAAAGCACCAGCACGCCCGCGAGGCGCTGGAGCATTACCGGACTTCGGCGAAGGAGCAGCGCGACCAGGAACAACGCCGGCACGAACGCCAGGTGCAGGAGCTGCAACTGGCACTGCGTCAGGCGAACGAGGCCCTCACGGCTAAGAACCACGAGCTGCTCCAGCTCAACCGCGACAACAGCCAGTGGCTGGAACGTCACGGGCGCCTGGAACGGGAGCTGGCAGAGGTCCGCCAGGCCGCGGAGCTGAAACGGGAGGAGTTGAGCATGCTGAGGTTGACGGTTACCGAACACCGCGACCTGCAGGCGCAATGGAAGCAGGACGTTCAGACACTAGAGCACCTGCGCACCGAGTTGGCCAACACGAGCGTCGAGAGAACCAAGGAGCGGGAGCGCCGCGAACAGGCCGAAGCTGAGGCGCTGCGCGCCCGCGTGCGCCTGGAAACCTTGGAACAATTGCTCGCGCAATTGCGGCCTGATCGATCCGGCGCGACGCCGGATGCCGTCTCATCTGGTGAGAGCGTGAAAGCCTGAGCAGGCATTCCTTGGTTACCCAACGAATACCTGCTTAGATTCCGTTATTGTCGCAGAATTTTTTTCCAAAACCGGGAAGGCCACTTTTGGAAACTCTGCTTAGCATTGCCTGCACGAATCCAAGGGGACATGGGGCATGACCGACATTGATCGCTACCTGGACGCCGCTACCCGTGAGAATACACAGCGCAGCTATGCCTCGGCGCTGCGCCACTTCGAGGTCGAATGGGGCGGGCATTTGCCGGCCACGGCGGACAGCGTGGCGCGTTATTTGGTCGACCACGCCGGTCAACTCGCGCCCAACACCCTGCGCCAGCGCCTCGCGGCATTGGCGCATTGGCACAGCGAACACGGCTTTATCGATCCGACGCGAGCGCCGCTGGTGCGCAAGGTACTCAAGGGCATCCAAACCCTCCATCCGCACGTCGAGAAGCAGGCCACGCCACTGCAACTGACCCAGTTGGCCCAAGTGGTGGACTGGCTGGAAGGCGACGTCGACGCATCCCGCGCGCGGGACGATCGCGCCGCCGAACTACGCTGCCTCCGTGATCGGGCGCTGGTCCTGCTGGGATTCTGGCGAGGGTTTCGCGGTGATGAACTGCTCCGGGTGCAGGTCGAGCATCTGCGCCTGGTCGCCGGCGAAGGCATGACCTGTTTCTTGCCGCGCAGCAAAGGCGATCGCCAGGCCGTAGGGACGACGTACAAAGTGCCGGCGCTGTCCCGTCTGTGCCCTGTAACCGCAACGATGGAGTGGGTCGAAGCGGCGCAACTGAGCAGGGGCGCGCTGTTTCGCGGGATCGATCGCTGGGCCCGCATATCCGACGAACCTTTGCACCCCAACAGCTTGATCCGATTGTTGCGGCAGTTGCTGACGCGGGCGGGTTTGACCGCCGTCGACCGTTACAGTAGCCATTCCCTGCGCCGTGGCTTTGCCGGTTGGGCCAATGCAAACGACTGGGACGTGAAGGCGCTGATGGAATATGTCGGCTGGCGCGACGTACGCTCGGCGATGCGCTATATCGACGGCGGCGATCCGTTCGCACGCCAGCGCATCGAGGCCAGTCTCCCAGCGCCAGCCGTGCAGGCACCTCTGGCGTTACCCACTCCCGAGGCACCTTCTTGATCTTACCTCAGGATGCCAAGCGGCCAAGGAATGCCTGCTTAGAGCGGCGGATCTTAAGCCGGACCCGGAAGCGCCGCTCTCTATCTTTGTTTAAGCATCGGATTTATCCGATGCTCTAGGCCGCTGGCAGGCGATCCAGCGCGCGCAGCACCGTCTCGCTGAGGCGCCAGGCATGCTGGCGGATGTCGGGGACGGCGGTCGATTCCCAGAACACGCCGCGCGTGGGCGGGCCGAGGGCGAACAGCCGGGCCGATATCTCGCCGCTGCGCGATATCAATCGGCCCTGGCCGTCGACATCGAGGCCAAGGCGGAGGGAATCAGGCCGAGCCAACCCGGAGGCCAACAGGGATTGCATCAGAGGCGCGCGTGACCGAACCGGATCGCCGCCCGGCCCCATGCAGTTCACCACGACATGCGTGCCGATCTTGTAGACCGTGCTGTCGCCCGCCGGACGCCAGGAGACCGTCACCGGAAAACTGTCGGGCTCGGCGTCGCATGTCATGCGCACCAGCCGGCCCCGGCAGACGATCAGCATGCCTTCGGCGAGCAGCTTCTGAATGCGATCCGCGACCTGGGGCGCGAGGCGATGGCGATGCACATCCCACCAGGGGCGCAGATGCCGCAGGAAGCGCTGGCGGTCGGCACCGGGAAGCGCCTGCCAGTAGCCGCCGATAACGGGTCGCAGCGCATCCAACACATGTTGCCAGGCCCCGCCTTGCCGCTTGGCGGCCTGGACAGCCTCGCGCACCGCCTTCACCGCCAGGGATAGCGTCGGCGGCAATTCCGGCGCGGCGAGGCCCGGCGGTCCGGCGGACGCAATATGCGAACGCGGGATCTGCCCCCGCCGCGAGATGGCGATGATGGGTCCGCGATGCCCGCGCGATTTCAGCAACAGCGCGACATCCACCATGGTGAGGCCGGTGCCGAGCGTGACAACCGTGTCATCCGCCTGGACGTTCGCGAAGGCTTTCGCAGCCCAAGGGTCGTCGATGTAATGGGGGCTGTCGAAGAAGGCGGCGTCCGGGATTTGCGGCGGATGGGGCGGCGAATTGCCCGTGGCAACGATGGCGGCATCGACATGCAGCACCCTGCCCACCTTCAGGCTGACGGCGAAGCCGCCGCGTGGATCGGCCAGCAAGCCCACGGCCTCATCGGGCACGAGATAGAGCCGGCCCGCCGCGTGAGGGCCGCAGGCGGCGTCGCGCACCAGGCTTTGCAGATAGGTGCCATAGGTGCGGCGGGTGATGAAGGAGGCTGCCGTCACGCCGTAAGTGCCGGCTTGTGCCTGCAACCATTCGAGGAAGTGGTCGGCGCGGTCTGGAAATACGCTCATATTCCCGGCGCGCGTGTTCAGCACATGGCGGCTGCTGGATGTGGCATAGGCGGCGCCCAGCCCAAACGCCTCGCTGCTCTCGATGAGGTAGACGCGCGGACCGTTCTCGTTCGACCGAAGCAGCAGATGGATGGCCGACATCAGGCCGCTGAAGCCCGCGCCGATCACCGCAATGCTCGGACGGGCCGCGCCGGCCATCGCGGTCATGCGCGCGCCGACGGCCCCACCGGAACGTCGCCACGGACGGTGGTGCGGTTCAGGCGGCGGCGGTAATGCGGTGGGAACGGCGTTGCCAGATGCATGGTCTGGCGATTGTCCCAGAATATCAGGTCGTTGGCCACCCAGTTATGCCGGTAGATGAAGCGTTCCTGCACGGAAAAATCGAACAGCTCGCGCAATAGCGCCACGCTTTCCTCTTCGGCCAAGCCCATGATGCGGGTGGTGAAGCCTTCATTGACGAATAGCGCGCTGCGGCCGCTATCGGGATGCACGCGCACCACCGGATGGATCACGGGGCGCACTTTGGCGCGCTGCTCTTCGCTGAGGCCGGGACGCAGATCGCCATACTTGGCCTGCTGGATCTTGTTGCGCGCCTCATAGCTGTGCTCGGCCTCCAGCCCATCGATGCGCGCCTTGAGGCCTGAAGGCAGTGCGCCGTAAGCGGCGGCCATGTTGGCGAACAGCGTGTCGCCGCCTTCGTCCGGCAACTCGCGGGCGTGGAGCAGCGAGCCAAGGCTCGGCTCGGCGACATAAGACAGGTCGGAATGCCAGTAGCGGCCGGCATCGGTGAGGCCGATGGGCTTGCCATCCTCCACGACGTTGGAAACGATCAGGATTTCCGGATGCTGCTTGTGGTGGAAGGCGTGCTGGACATGGATTTCCAGCGGCCCGAAATTGCGGCTGAACGCGACATGCTGCGCGGGCATCAGATTGGCCTGCTCGCGGAAGACCAGCACGCCGCGATCGGCGAGCGCCGCCTTGATGCGCGCGATGTCGGCCGAGCCGGCACCCTCGGACAGATCGAGGCCGATGATTTCGGCGCCCAGCGGGGCATCGAGATTGCGGATTTCGTATGACATTGGGGGTGTCCTCCCTTTGCGGTTAGCCCTTGGCGGTTAGTGCTGCTGGCCCCAGCGCTCGACCGTGCGGCTGGCGATGGTGCGGAACAACAGGCCCTCGACGATCAGGCCGATGACGATCACCACCAGCAGGCCGGCAAAGACGTTGGCGGTCTCCAACTGGTTGCGGTTGACGTAAATGTACCAGCCGAGCCCTCCCGAGCGCGACGAGACGCCGAACACCAACTCGGCCGCGATCAGCGTCCGCCACGCGAAGGCCCAGCCGATCTTCAGCCCGGCGAGGATCGCGGGAAAGGCGGCGGGCACGAGGATCTGGATGACGAAGCCCAGGCCGGTAAGACCGAGATTGCGCCCGGCCATGCGCAAGGTCGGCGGCACCGAACGGAAACCGGACAGGCCGCTCAGCGACACTGGCCAGAGCACGGAGTGGACGATGACGAAGATCAGGCTCGGCGTGCCCAGGCCAAACCACAGCAGCGCGATGGGAAGCAACGCCACGGCCGGCAGCGGGTTGAACATCGCCGTCAGCGTGTTCAGCAGCTCCAACCCCCAGCGGTTCGATACGGCCAGGACCGTCAGCACACAGGCGCCCGCCACGCCCAGCACGTAGCCCCGCGCCAGAACGCTGAGCGTCGTCAGTGTGCGGTCGCCCAGCTCGCCGCTGGCGAAGCCCTCGAATGCGGCGCGCAAGGTGGCCGATAGCGATGGCAGCAGCAGCGGATTGGCGAGCCAGGTGGCATAGCCCTCCCAGATCGCGGCGAGCACGGCAAGGATCACCACGCGCCGGAAGAGGCCGGCGGCGCTTTCGCTGCGCCATGGCACGGCGCTCGGCGAGGCGGCGATGGATGCGTCAGCCATAGGCGGCCTCGTTCGCGTTTTCCCGGACCCGGCCATGCTGCACGACATGACGGATTTCCTGCTCCAGCGCGGACGGCGCCGCGTCGCCGGTCGCGAATTCGCCGGCGATCCGGCCGGGATGCGGCGTCATGGCCAGCACCCGCGTGCTGATGCGGATGGCTTCGTCGATGTCGTGCGTTACGAAAATCACCGTGGCGCGCGTCGCCTCGCACAGCGCCAGCAACTCGTCCTGCATCTGGCGGCGGGTCATGGCATCGAGGGCGGCGAACGGCTCGTCCATCAGGAGGATGGTCGGCTGGATGGCGAAGGCGCGGGCGATCGCAACGCGCTGCTTCATGCCGCCGGACAGCGTATGCGGAAAGGCGTCCGCGAAGGCCGCCAACCCCACCCGCGCGATCCAGTCCCGCGCCTTTTCATCCGCCGCGCGGCGCGGCAGCCCGCGCGCGACCCGCAAGGCAAAGCGCACATTGCCCGCGACCGTCCGCCAGGGCAGAAGCTGGTCGAATTCCTGGAACACCATCATCCGGTCGGGCGAGGGCGCCGTTATGGCCACGCCGCCTTCCAACGCGATGCGGCCTGCGCTGGGCTTGAGAAAGCCGCCGACGGCACGGAGCAGCGAAGACTTGCCGCAACCGCTCGGCCCCACCAGCGCCAGCCGCTCGCCCCGTGTCACGCTCAAGGACACGTTGTCCACGGCGACCACGGGGCCGCGCGCGCTATCATAGCGCAGCGTCACGCCATCGACGGTTAGCACCGGGGCGCCCGGCAGCCGGGCCTCGTGGATGGACGCAAGCATCAACTGCCCGCTTTGTCATGCAGGCTGGCAACGAACAGGTCTTTCCAGCTCGCCGGCTTCACCTTGATGGTGCCGACCCGGTATTGGAAATCGGCAAAGGCCTCCACCTTTTCCGGCACCACGGTGTAGCGGATGTCGGGATCGCGGATGATCGCTTCGACGAATTCCGGTGCGAGCTTGGAATTCTCCGCATGGATATAGAGCCGGGCCGCCTCGGCGGGATTGTCACGGATCCAGACGGTTGCTTCCTCGACGCCCGTGATGATGGCGGCGATGGTCTTGGGGTTCTTCTCGGCAAAGCTCCCGGTGGTGTATGCGACGTTGAAGGTATGCGGTCCGCCCAGCACGTCATAGCTCGACAGCACCTTATGCACGCGGGGGTCCTTGAGTTGCTGCTGCACAAAGGGCGGCGAGGTGAAATGCGCGGTGATCTCGGAATTGCCCGAGAGCATCGCGGCGGTCGCGTCTGGATGCGGCATGCTTACGGTGAGGTTGTCGAGCTTGTCGAACTGGCCGAACGCCTTCTCCGCCGCCATCTGCAGAACCTGCGGTTGGAAGCCGATCTTCACCGCCGGCAGGGCAATGCGATCCTTCTCGGTAAAATCCTTGATGGTCTTCACGGCAGGATTGGTGGTGGTCAGCACATTCGGTACCGAGCCGAGCGCCACCACGCCGATGACGTTCGCGGTGCCGCGTGTCTTGGCCCAGGTGGTAATCATCGGCGCGATGCCCGCCGTCGCGATATCGAGCGAACCTGAGATCAGCGCCTCGTTCATTGCCGCCGCGCCGCTGAGTTGCAGCCACTCCACCTTCGGCGCAGGAGTGCCGGCCTTCTCCGCGGCCTTTTCGATAAGCCCGCGCTCCTTGGCGACGATCAGCGGCAGGTAGGACACGCCGAATTGCTGGGCGATGCGAAGCTGCGCGATTTCCGATCTGGCGGGCGGCGCCGTG
>Ga0307513_10008428_pt1 | contig 13201 bp, 14 predicted proteins | sample 15_EM_MG_FD_202174 | JGI IMG/M metagenome (GOLD analysis project Ga0307513, IMG submission 202174) | Populus trichocarpa ectomycorrhiza microbial communities from riparian zone in the Pacific Northwest, United States - 15_EM | ecosystem: Host-associated > Plants > Roots > Unclassified | place...
CCGCCGCCGCCGCCGCCCGTCTCCTCCGCGCCGCTGCCCGGTTCGGAGCAGGACTTCGTCATCAATGTCGGCGACCGGGTCTATTTCGACTTCGACAGCTATTCGATCCGCGACGACGCCCAGCCGGTCCTGACCGGCCAGGCGCAATGGCTGTCGCGCTACCCGGCGGTGATGGTCCGCATCGAAGGCAACGCCGACGAACGCGGCACCCGCGAGTACAACCTGGGCCTCGGCGCCCGCCGCGCCAACGCCATCCGCGATTTCCTGGTGCAGGGCGGCGTCGCCTCCTCGCGCATCGCCACGGTCTCCTACGGCAAGGAACGGCCGATCGATCCGGGCACCACGGAAGAGTCCTACCAGCGCAACCGGAACGGCCACACCGCCCTGGTCGGCGGCGCGCGCTAGACCGACCGACCGGAGCCTCCCTCGTCGCGCGACGAGGGAGGTCATCCCGGCGCGCGACGCCCGCCGCCGCAATTTGGCCCCTGCGCATCGCAGAAGATCGGACCCATGACGCCCCGCCGTTTCGCCCTGCCTGGGACCGCCCTGGCCCTGCTCCTGCTGGCCCTGCCCGTCGTCGCCCAGACGCCGATGGAGGACCCGCTGGACGCCCGCGACGGCCGGCGCCTGGACAAGATGGAGAAGGTGGTGCGCGAGCTGCGCGCCATCGTCTTCCAGGGCCGCGACACCGGCAAGCCCGTGGTCGTGCAGCCCGCCGAGACCGACTACCAGCTCCAGGCCGTGACCCGCCGGGTCGACGACCTGGAACAGGCGCTGACCCGGGTGAACGGCCAGCTCGAGACCACCAACCACGACCTCGACCAGGCCCGCCGCGACGCCGAGTCCCTGCGCGCCGAGAACAAGGCGCTGACCGACCGGCTCTCGGCCATCGAACAGCGCGACGCCCCGCCGCCCCCGCCGCCGCCGCCCGAGGGCGGGCCGGCGACGCCCAGCGCCTCGGCCGCCGACATGTTCGGCCAGGCGCGGCAGCTGATGCTGGCCGGCGACTATGACGGCGCCGAGCGCGCCTGGCGGGCCTATGTCGACGCCTATGGCGACACCGCCAAGGCGCCCGAGGCGCGCTACTGGTACGGCAAGACGCTGGGCGCGCGCGGCGCCCACGCCGACGCCGCGGCGGCCTATATCGGCGCCATCCGCGGCTGGCCGCAGACCGGCTGGGCGCCTGACGCGGTGGTCGAGCTGGCCCGCGAACTGGTCGCCCTGAAGAAGCCCGCCGACGCCTGTACGACCCTCGCCGAATTCACCCGCCGCTATCCCAAGGCCGCCGCCGGGGTGAAGAGCCGCGCGGCCGCGGCCCGGACCCAGGCGAAGTGCGCCTGACGACGCCGGCCGGCGAGGAAGACCTTCGCCAGAGCGTCGCCGCGGTCCTCGACCGTCGGCTCCGACCCCACGCAAGCGCCCCCATCGCGGTGGCGCTGTCGGGCGGCGGCGACTCCGTCGCCCTGCTGCACGCCGCCGACGCCTGGGCTCGCGCGCGGGGCCGCACCCTGCTGGTGCTCAGCGTCGACCACCGCCTGCAGGCGCACAGCGCCGACTGGATCGCCGCCTGCCAGGCCCGCGCCGCGAGCCTGGGCTGGCCGTTCCGCGCCCTGGCCTGGGACGGCGCCAAGCCCGCCCACGGCCTGCCCGCCGCCGCCCGCGCCGCCCGCCACGCCCTGCTGGCCGACTCCGCGCGGCAGGCCGGGGCCCGGGTGCTGCTGATGGGCCATACCGCCGGCGACGTGGCCGAGGCCCGGGCCATGCGGGCGGCGGGCTCCACCACGCCCGACCCCCGCGAATGGTCGCCCGCGCCCGCCTGGCCGCAGGGACGGGGCCTGTTCCTCCTGCGCCCGCTGCTGGGTCTGGATCGCGCGGCGGTCCGCGCCTGGCTGGCGGGTTGCGGGCTGGCCTGGATCGAGGATCCGGCCAACGCCGACCTGCGCTACGCCCGGCCCCGCGCCCGCGCCGCGCTCGCCGACGCCGCCGCCTCGCCGCCCCCCGCCGGCCCGGACCCGGACACCGCCGCCCTCGCCCTGGCCTGCCGGGCCGGGCCATGGGGCGACCTGTCGCTGTCGCGGCAGGCGCTCGGCCACGCCACCCCGCAGGCCGCCCGCGCCTTCGTGGCCGCCGCCTGTCTCTGCGCCGCCGGCTCGGCGCGGCCGCCCCGGCGCGAACGGCTGGACCGGCTCTCGACCCTGCTGCGCGGCGACGCCCCCCTGACCGCGACCCTGGCCGGGGCGCGTGTCGAGGCCGGCGCCGTGGAGGTTTGTTTCCTGCGCGAGCCCGGCGAAGCCGCCCGCGGCGGGCTGGCCCCGCTCGCGCTGGTTCCGGGCGCGCCGCAGGTCTGGGATGGCCGGTTCGAACTCACCGCTTCGCAAGCGGGCCTCGTCGTTCGCGCCCTGGCCGGTCTCGCCGCGCGCCTGCCCGACGACCAGCGCGCGGCGCTCGCCCGCCTGCCGGCCTCTGCCCGCGGCGCAACCCCGGCGATCCTCGACGAAGCCGGCGTCCCCACCGCCCTGGCGGCGAGCGCCGTTCCCGGCGTCGCCATCCGCGCGCTGGTCCAGGATCGGCTGCGGGCCGCCTGCGGCCTGGTCGAGCGGGAGCCCGCCAGCTAACGCCCGACGGCGGCCAGGACGTGCTCGATCCCCGCCACGATCGGGTCGGCGAACCGCACGCCCAGCAGGCTGGCATGGTTGGAGCCGGCGACATGGTCGACATAGCCGTGCCGCGAGGCCTTGGCCGGCGCCGCCTGCAGCGCCTTCAGCCGCGCCAGGCCCTTTTCGGCGCCGGCGGTGACCACCGCGATCGGCAGGTCCGGAGGAAAGGCCGCGGCGCCCGCCTGGCTGGAGATCGCCGGCCACTCAGAGACCTCCTCGGCCGCCCAGTGGGCGTGCGGGGCCGAGGCGTAGATCCGGCGCTTCTCCACCGCCGCCTCGCCGGTCAGGCCGATCAGGTTGCCAGTCACCCGCGCCACCGGCCGCATCAGCCCGGCCCGCGCGCCCCGGGCCACCAGCTTCATCGCCCGGCCATAGGCGCCGACGATCCGCGGCACGCCGCGCTCGTCCATCGCCTCGGGCACCACGGCGTCCACCAGCACCACGCCCAGCACCCGCTCGGGATGCTTCAGCGTAAACAGCCGCACCATCAGCCCGCCCATGGAGTGGCCGACCAGCACCAGGGGACCGGGCTCGCCGGCGCGGGCCAGCAGCTGGTCGAGGTCGGCGGTCAGCGCATGGCCGTCGCGGGGCTTCGGGCCTGGGTCGGAGAACCCGAGGCCCGCCCGGTCATAGGCCAGGCTGTGCAGGCCCTTGGCGGCCAGCCGCTCCTGCACCACCGCCCAGTCGGCCGCGCAGCCGAAGGCGCCGTGCTCCAGCAGGACGGTCGGCCGCTCCGAGCGCGGCCCGGCGCGGACCAGCCGCAGCCGCCGGCCGCCCAGGTCGATCAGTTCGCCCCGCTCGGGATGGAAGCGCTCGGCGGCGGTCATCCCCTCAGCCGGCCTTGGCGACGGCCGCCGGGACGAACGGCTTGGGACGCCGCGCGCCGCCCTGACGCGCCAGCATCCAGCCGGGATATTCCGCCGGCAGGGCGCTCACCTCGTCGAGCGTGGCGATCTCCTCCGGCGACAGGGTCAGGCTCGTGGCGGCCAGGTTGTCGTCCAGCTGCGCGACGGTCTTGGCGCCGATGATCACGCTCATCACGAAATCCTTGGCGAGGATCCAGGAGAGCGCCACGCGGGCCACCGAGACCCCGTGCCGGTCGCCGATCTCGCGCATGGCGGCGACAACGGGCCAGGCCCGGTCGCGGTCCACCGGTGGGAAGTCGAAGGCCACGCGGCGAGCGCCCTCCGGGCCGTTGGACCCCGGTCCGAACTTGCCCGACAGCAGGCCGCCGGCCAGAGGCGACCAGACCATCAGGCCCAGCTTCTCCGAGCTCAGCATCGGCACGAGTTCGCGTTCCAGGTCCCGCCCGGCGATGGAGTAGTAGGCCTGGAGCGTCTCGAACCGCGCATAGCCCTTGGCCTCGCTGATCCCCAGGGCCTTGGCGATCTTCCAGGCCTGCCAGTTGGAGACGCCGACATAGCGGACCAGCCCCTGGCGGGTCAGGTCGTCCAGCGCCCGCAGGGTCTCGTCGATCGGGGTGACCGCGTCGTCGCCATGGATCTGGTAGAGGTCGATGTGGTCGGTCTGCAGCCGCTCGAGGCTGGCCTGCACCGAATCCATGATGTGCCCGCGCGAGGAGCCCCGGTCGTTGGGGCCCGGCCCCATCTCGCCATGGGTCTTGGTGGCGATCACCACGTCCTTGCGGGCCACGCCCAGGTTCTTCAGCGCCTGGCCCAGCAGGCGCTCGCTCTCGCCGAAGGAATAGACGTCGGCGGTGTCGAAGAAGTTCACGCCGGCGGCCAGGGCCCGGCCGACGATGGCGTCCACCTCGTCCTGTTGCACCGCCCCGATGGCGCGCCACATGCCAGCGTCCGTGGAGCCGCCGAAGGTCATGGTTCCCAGGCAGATTTCGGAGACGAACAGGCCCGTGCGGCCGAGCTGGTTATATTGCATGGAAGGCTCCCTGGCGCATTCGACGGCGCTCGCGGTGATATGGTCAGGCCAGGGTCGAACGTCGAGGTCTCCGCGGGCGAATTTCGCCGCGGGCTACCCGTCCAGGTCGAGGGTGGCGCGGACGCGGCCGTCCTCGCCGCGCGAAGCCATCTGGGCGCGCTTGCTCTCGGGGATGTGCGACACCTGCGCCAACCGCACCCTGGGCGAGACATAGGCCGCCCGTTGCAGCGGCAGGTCCTCGGCGTTGGCGAAGCGGCGATCGATGAAATAGGCCGGGTTCAGAGGGGCGCCGTCGGGGTCGCGGATCTCGAAGTGCAGGTGCGGCCCGGTGGAGGTTCCGCTGGAGCCGATGCGGCCGACCTCGGTCCCGGCCTTCACCGCCTGGCCCGGCCGCGAGGGGGCCGATAGCGCTCCCAGATGGGCGTAGAAGCTGGACAGGCCGCCAGCGTGCTTGACCTCCACGAACCGACCGTAGGAGGCGCTGTCGCCGGCGCGCACCACCACCCCGTCGGCCACGGCCACCACCCGCTCGCCGGTGGGCGCGGCGATGTCGACGCCCTCGTGCAGGCGCCCGTGGTCTTCCCAGGGCAACTTGCGCAGGCCCCAGGGGGAATTGACCTGGCGGCCGGGCACGGGCTCGCCGAACGCCAGCAGGGCCGGCGGCGGCGCGGCCGGGGTCGCGGCGACGGGCGCGGGCCTGGACGCGGCGCGGGCCGCCAGGTGTTCGATGTGAACGGGCAGCGCCGCGTGGGCCACGGTGAGGGCGGTCAGGGCGGCGGCGGCCCCGGCTGACAGGTCACGCGCCCAATGGCGCGCCCGGCCCTTCACGGCCCAGCGTTGCTGAATCAAACGGGAAGCCCTTCTCAGTATTTACCAGGTGCGCCGACGACCCTGGGGGTCGCACTGACGGGCGCGGCTGCGTCCCGTGGCTCAAGAGGGGTTAACTGGAGGTTCTTCGGGGCGAAAAAGCGGCGAAAGGAACCAAAATAGGCGCTCCGCATTGTCGCATGCCTGAACAAGCTAAGCCTTGGATAACGCTCTTCTCAAGCTCTACCAGAGGTTAACTCTTTTGTTCTCGACACCCGTCGTGCGCAGGGTCCGTGAGGGCGCCGGGCCGGCGCCTACAGGCCCTTGAGAATGCCCTCGACCATCTTCTTGGCGTCGCCGAACAGCATCATGGTGTTGTCGCGGAAGAACAGTTCGTTCTCGACGCCGGCGTAGCCCGACGACATGCCCCGCTTCACGAACAACACCGTGCGCGCCTTTTCCACATCCAGGATCGGCATGCCGTAGATGGCCGAGGTCGGATCGGTCTTGGCCGCCGGATTGGTCACGTCGTTGGCCCCGATGACGAAGGCCACGTCGCAGGTGGAGAATTCCGAATTGATGTCCTCCAGCTCGAACACCTCGTCATAGGGGACGTTGGCCTCGGCGAGCAGCACGTTCATGTGGCCCGGCATCCGTCCGGCGACCGGGTGGATGGCGTATTTCACCTCGACGCCCTCCTCCTTCAGCTTGTCGCCCATCTCGCGCAGCGCGTGCTGGGCCTGGCTGACCGCCATGCCGTAGCCGGGGACGATGATCACCTTGCTGGCGTTCTTCATGATGAAGGCCGCGTCGTCGGCGCTGCCCTGCTTCACCGGCCGGGTCTCGACCTTGCCGCCGGCGGCCGCGGCGCTGTCGTCGGCGCCGAACCCGCCCAGGATGACCGAGACGAAGCTGCGGTTCATCGCCTTGCACATGATGTAGCTGAGGATCGCGCCCGAGGAGCCCACCAGCGCCCCGGTGATGATCAGGGTGGTGTTCTCCAGCGTGAAGCCCAGCGCCGCGGCCGCCCAGCCGGAATAGCTGTTCAGCATCGACACCACGACGGGCATGTCCGCGCCGCCGATCGGGATGATCAGGGTGACGCCGACCAGCAGCGCCAGGGCGAAGACGCCCCAGAACGCCCACAGCGCCGCGCCGCCGCTCATCACCAGCACCACGACGAGCGCCAGGATCGCCAGGCCGATGGCCAGGTTCAGCAGGTGGCGGCCGGGCAGCAGGATCGGCGCGCCGCTCATATTGCCGTTCAGCTTGGCGAAGGCGATCACCGAGCCGGTGAAGGTCACCGCCCCGATGGCCAGGCCCAGCGACAGCTCGATCAGCGACTGCAGGTGGATCACCCCGTCGGCGCCGGCGATGCCATAGGCCTGCGGCGTGTGGATGGCGGCGACCGCCACCAGGCAGGCGGCCATGCCCACCAGGCTGTGGAAGGCGGCGACCAGCTGCGGCATCGAGGTCATGGCGACCTTGCGGGCGATGACCGCGCCGACGCCGCCGCCGATGGCCACGCCGCCGACGATCAGGCCGAGCGTCAGGGCGTCCAGCGCCCCCTGCCCCCACAGCGTCGCCACGGTGACGCCCACGGCGATGGCCATGCCGATCATGCCGTTGCGGTTGCCCGCCTGGCTGGTGGTCGGCGAGGACAGGCCGCGCAGGGCCAGGATGAAGAGCACGCCCGAGACGAGATAGGCGATCGCGGCGATATTGGCGTTCATGTGGAGGCCCCCGTCCCCGGCTCGGAAGAATGATCGGCGTCGCCGGCGTGGCGCCTCCGGATGAAGGCGACGAAGCCGACGATCAGGCACAGGTAGAACCCGGCGCGAAGCCAATGGCCGTCCAGGGCGGTCCGCAGGGCGCCCCAACCCACACAGGCCACGGCGACAGGCGCCAGCAGGTAGATTTCAGCCCAGCGGCGACGGCGCTCGCCCAGCATCGGACTCAACAAGCCGACCATCACCAGGAGCGCGGCCAACCACAGCGGCGAAAGGAGCAGGACCAGAGCCAGCGCATCGCTCACCTGGCCTTGTCCTTCTTCTTGTACATGGCCAGCATCCGCTGGGTGACCAGGAAGCCGCCGAAGATATTCACCGCGGCGAAGCCCGCGGCGACGGCCCCGGCGCCCTTGGAGATCATCACGTTGGAGGTCAGCTCGCCGCCCGGCGCGCGGGCGGCCACCGCCAGCAGGGCGCCGACGATGATCACCGAGGAGATGGCGTTGGTCACCGCCATCAGCGGCGTGTGCAAGGCCGGCGTCACGCTCCAGACCACATAGTAGCCGACGAAGATCGCCAGCACGAAGATCGCCAGGCGGAAGACGGTGGGGTCGACGTTTTCCATCGGCTTAAGCCTTGAGCTGAGGATGAACGATGGCGCCGCCCTGGGTGACCAGGGCCGCCTTGAGGATCTCGTCCTCGTAGTCGGGGGCGAAGGCGCCGTCCTTGTCCAGGAACAGGCCGGCGAAGGCCAGCAGGTTGCGGGCGTAGAGGGCCGAGGCGTCGGTGGCGATCCGGCCGGGCAGGTTCGGCGCGCCCAGGATCTTCACCCCGTTGGCCGTGACCGCGGCTTCGCCCAGCCTGGCGCCCTCGCAGTTGCCGCCCTGCTCGACCGCCAGGTCGACGATCACCGAGCCCGGCCGCATGGCGGCGACCTGGGCGGCGGTGACCAGCCGCGGCGCCGGGCGCCCGGGGATCAGCGCGGTGGTGATGACGATGTCCTGCTTGGCCAGGTGGCCGGTGACCAGCTCGGCCTGCTTGGCCTGGTATTCGGCGCTCATCTCCTTGGCGTAGCCGCCGGCGGTCTGGGCGTTCTTGAATTCCTCGTCCTCGACGGCCAGGAACTTCGCGCCCAGGCTCTCGACCTGTTCCTTGGTGGCGGGCCGCACGTCGGTGGCGGTGACCACCGCGCCCAGCCGCCGGGCCGTGGCGATGGCCTGCAGGCCCGCGACGCCGACGCCCATGACGAACACCTTGGCCGCGGCGATGGTGCCGGCCGCCGTCATCATCATCGGCAGCGCCCGGCCATAGGCCTCCGCCGCCTCGATCACCGCGCGGTAGCCGGCGAGATTGGCCTGGGAGGACAGCACGTCCATCACCTGGGCCCGGGTGATCCGCGGCACGAACTCCATGGCGAAGGCGGTGGCGCCTTTGGCGGCCAGGGCCTCCAGCGCCGGGCGTTCCTGATAGGGGTTGAGGGTGGCGACGACGAGGGCGCCGGGCTTCAGCGCGACGATCTCCTCGTCCGCGGGCGCGCGCACCTTGAACAGGATGTCGGCCTTGCCGATCGCGGCCTGGACGGTCTGGGCGATCTCGGCGCCCGCCGCGGCGTAGTCGGCGTCCGGGTAGCTGGCGGTCGCGCCCGCGCCGGCCTCCACCACCACCGAAAAACCGGCGGCGATGAGTTTCTTCACCGTCTCCGGCGTAGCCGCGACCCGCGTTTCCGCGAAGCGGCGTTCCTTGGTGACGGCGATGACGGTCATGCCGCGAGTCCCCCCTGCAACGCGAAGCGGGCGGACATTAGGGCGCGGCGCAGCGCGCGTCCAGCCGGCGCGACGCTGATTTCAAACCGATGTTTGAGCGGCCTTCAGTGCGCTTCGGCGGGCTTTTCGCGGAGCGCGGCCACACCAAGCGCCAGGACCACCAGGCCGGTGACGAGGCCGGCCAGGAAACCGCCGGTCGTGCAGAACCAGATGACCAGGAAGATCAGCGACGCGGCCACGGCCAGGGAGCCCCACTTGGTCATGCCCATGAACAGGTTGAAGGTCGAGGCCTGCTCATGGATGTCCATGTCGCCGCGGTGGTAGTCGGAAGCCGGTCCGGCCATGGGGATCGCGTCTCTCTGCAGATGCGGGGAATGGAAGGGGCGTTACACGACTGCGGGGGCGGGCTCAAGCCGGCCAGACTGCGAGCAATGCGCGCAGGGCCGCCACCAGGGCCAGCGGCTGGTCGATCATGATGTGGTGGTGCGAGGCGGGGATCTCGATGTCGACGAGGTCGGCGGGCAGGAACGAGTGCTCGCTATAGCGCATGCGCGCCACGATCAGCGAGTCCTCGCCCCAGATGTGCGCCACCGGCACCGGGCTGGCCGGGGGGCCGTTCTGGATCAGGGCCGCGATCTCCGACTGGTCGAGCTTGGACCACATCTGCGGGTCGAACCGCCAGGTCCAGCCCTCGCCCTCGCCGTCGGGCAGGGGCGCGCGCTTCAGCGAGCGGCGGGCGATATAATCGGTGATGTAAAGTTCGCCCGCCGGCTGCGGGGGCATCAACCGGAAACGCGCCAGCGCCTCGGGCAGGGTCGCATAGACCTTGGTCGCGCGGTCGCCGGTGAGGAAGTTGCGGCCTTCCGCCCCCCCCGCCGCGGGCTGCCCGCCGAAGCCGGTGTCCACCAGCACCGCGGCGCGCATCTGCTCGGGGTGGCGCAGGGCGGCGTTGAACACCTGGGTGCCGCCGAAGGAGTGGCCGACATAGATCGGCGGGCCGGCGTCATGGAGCCCCGCGGCCCGGGCGCAGGCTTCCGCGTCGCCGGGGAAGTCCGACAGGGCGTAGGTGTCGCGCCAGTCCGACGCGCCCATGCCGGCCATGGACATGGCCGCCACCCGATAGTGGCCGGCGAAGAACGGCGCGATGAACGTCCACCAGTCAGCGTGCGCGCTGTTGCCGTGCACGAACAGCAGGCCGGGCTTGCCGCGCTCGCCCCAGGTCAGCAGCTCCAGCTTGGAGCCGTTCGAGGTGACGAAGCCGCGCTCGGGCGCCTGGGCGAGGGCGTCCTTGAACCATTGCGGCGACGGCGGCTCGACCCCGCCGAAGGACGCCAGCGGCGCCTGCAGCTCCGGCGGCAGTCCTCCGCGCGGGGTGCGAACCGGGCGGTCGTCCTCATGCACCGGCAGGCGTCCGGCCGGTCCCTCGTCCTTGGCCATCAAGCCCTCGCTTCGTGGTCGCCGGGGCGGCGTACGATATCGTGCAGGCCCTTATACACGCCGGTCCCCGTCATCAGGGTGCGGTCGCCGCACCAGATGCGGCCCCTGACGGTGAACAGGGCGTCCTGATCGGCGATGATCTCGCTCGCCCCCTCGACCCAATCGCCCAACCGCGCGCCCGAGAGGAAGTCGGCGGTCAGACGCACGGTCACCCAGCCGATTCCCCGGGTGTTGGTGATCGCCCGGCCCCAGGCCATGTCGGCGAAGCTCATCAGCATGCCGCCGTGACAATTGCTCGTGGCGTTGGCGTGGTGCTCCTCGACGCGGAACGCCATGGTCTCGACATTGTCGGCGGTGCGCCGGGAATAGAACGGCCCGACCGTACGGCCAAAGCCGCGCCGCCACAGGTTGATGACGAAGCCGTCGGGCACGACGGCGGCCTGGTTCGGCGTCAGATCGTCGGACATGGCCCGGTCCTAACGACCGTTATAAATTTGGCAAGCGTTCACCGGTGCGGGGCGCGCGGACCGCCGCCGCATTGGCTTCCGCGTCCAAGGCGGCTAAGCACCGCCCCCAACGACCCTTTCCTGAGAGCGCCCTCATGAGCGACACGCCGCCGGACCGCCTGTCGGTCAACCCCAAGAGCCCCCACTATGACGCCGACGTGCTCGCCCGCGGCGTGGGCGTGCGCTTCAAGGGCGTCGAGAAGACCAATGTCGACGAGTACAGCGTCAGCGAAGGCTGGGTGCGCCTGGCCGTCGGCAATACCGTCGACCGCCACGGCGCCGCCATGACCGTGAAGTTGCAGGGGACCGTCGAGCCCTACTTCCAGGACAAGGCCTGACCCGGCCGCCGAAGCGGAACATGGCCCGGCCGCCGGGAGTTAACTTCGCCGTGAGACGGGCCCGATCAAGGCGCCCGCGAGAGGACACTCCGATGACGATCCATACGCCCCGCCGCCTGGCGACCCTGGGCTTCGCCGCCGCCATCGCCCTGGCCGCCGCCCCGGCCGCCTTCGCCGCCGACGTGGCCCTGAAGGCCGCGATGGACGGCGCCCACGAGGTCCCCGGCCCCGGCGACGCCGACGGCTCGGGCGTCGCCACCCTGCAGGTGAGCGACCTCAAGGTCTGCTACGAGCTCACGGCCCACCACATCGACGCGGCCACCGCCGCGCACATCCACAAGGGCGCCGCGGGCGCCGCCGGCCCGGTGGTGGTTCCGCTGACCCCGCCGACCGCCGAGCCGAGCAAGGGCTGCGCCGACATCGACCATGCCCTGGCCGCCGACCTCAAGGCCCACCCCGAGGCCTACTACGTCAACGTCCACACCGCCCCGTTCCCGGCCGGCGCCGTCCGCGGCCAGCTTCACAAGTAGCCGGCGGCCGGCCGTTCAGCCGGCAGTCAGGCCTGTTCGCGACATTGGGCGCGATTGCGTGACTCGCGCCCTTGCCCGCCAATGGCGCGAACAGACTTGCTGGACCGCCGCCGGCCATGAACCACCTGCCCTCCGCCGACCTGCGTCCCCCCGCGCCCCCGACCGATCCGACCCTGCCTGATCCGGGCGAGGCGCCGGTGCGCCGCCGCAACTGGGGCCGCGTCCTGGCCGCCTTGACCGTGGCCTCGCTGAGCGCGGTGCTGGCGCTGGTCTGGCTGAGCTGGAGCCTGCCGATGTCGCGGGCGCTGGAGCCCCTGCCCAGCCCCGCCCTGGTGCTGGTCAGCGCCGACGGCCACCCCTTCGCCCGCCGCGGCGCCTACAAGGAGGCCCCCGTCGTCGCCGCCGCCCTGCCGGCCCACGTCACGGGCGCCTTCGTGGCGGTCGAGGACCGGCGCTTCTATCATCACCTGGGCGTCGACCTCGTCGGCGTGGCCCGCGCCGCCCTGGTCAACCTGCGCGCCGGCCGGGTGGAGGAAGGCGGGTCGACCATCACCCAGCAGCTGGCCAAGACCTCGTTCCTGACCCCCGAGCGCAGCCTGCGCCGCAAGCTGCAGGAGGTGTTCATCGCCGTGCTGCTGGAACTGCGGCTGAGCAAGGACGAGATCCTTTCCCGCTACCTCTCCAGCGTCTATTTCGGCCAGGGGGTCTACGGCCTGGGCGCGGCCTCGCGGCACTATTTCGACAAGCCCCCCGAGAGGCTGACCATCGCCGAGGCCGCGCTGCTGGCGGGCCTGGTCAAGGCGCCCTCGGCGCTCAATCCCGTCGACCAACCCAAGGCCGCGGCGCGGCGGGCGCGGCTGGTCCTGGCCGCCATGGAAGACACCGGCGCGATCACCGCGGCCCAGGCCCGCGCCGCGCGCCCGGCCCGGGTGCGCCCGGCCCGGACCGCCCTGCCGGTGGGCGGCTACTTCGCCGACTGGGTGGGACCCCAGGCCCAGAGCGCCTTCGACACCCGCTATGGCGAGGTCCGCGTCGCCACCACGCTCGACTCGCGGCTCCAGCGCCGGGGCGAGCGATCGATACGCCGGCTGCTGGACGGCCGCGGCAAGGGCCTGGCGGCGGGCCAGGCGGCCCTGGTGGCGATCCGCACCGACGGCGCGGTGGTCGCCATGGTCGGCGGCCGCGACTACCGCACCAGCCAGTTCAACCGCGTGGTCCAGGCCCGGCGCCAGCCCGGTTCGGCCTTCAAGCTCTTCGTCTACCTGGCCGCCCTGCGCGACGGCGCCTCGCCCGACATGGTGGTCGACGCCGGGCCGATCACGCTGGGCGACTGGCGCCCCGGCAACTTCGACGGCGAGACGGCCGGCGACCTCACCCTGCGCGAGGCCTTCGCCCACTCCTACAACACCGCCGCGGTGCGGATCTCCGAGACGGCGGGCCGGGGCGCGGTGGTCAAGGCCGCCCGCGACCTGGGCCTCACCACCCCGATCGCCCAGGACCCCACCCTGGCGCTCGGCACGGCCGAGACCACCCTGCT
>Ga0307513_10008429_pt1 | contig 13200 bp, 12 predicted proteins | sample 15_EM_MG_FD_202174 | JGI IMG/M metagenome (GOLD analysis project Ga0307513, IMG submission 202174) | Populus trichocarpa ectomycorrhiza microbial communities from riparian zone in the Pacific Northwest, United States - 15_EM | ecosystem: Host-associated > Plants > Roots > Unclassified | place...
CCCACATTTCAGATACATCTCAACTCTCCCCCGCTTCGCGTCTGGATCAAATCCCTCTCCCTCCTTTCCTCGCCTGCTCGCAGCTCTGGCGAACCCCCAGAATCTCCCCCCAGGGAACGAGCCCTTCGGAAGACTCTCGGCCCTCAACTCCCCCCTCCCGTCGCGTTCAGGTACACCCTCAACCGATCACCACATCGAGTTGATGATGAGGCAAGTCGCTCAGGCGCGGAGTGCCCTCCGGCTCAGCAACCAAGATTTCCGGGACCTCAGCCCAGACGGGGAGGCCGGCACCCTCCCCATCGAATCCATCACAATCGTCCTCCTTTCCCAACTCGTCCAGGGCCTGATGACTGTCTGACATGAGCTGTGCGGGGTAACCCACGCGCTCGCAACCATCTCCGAGGAAAACGAGAACCTCAGGGAGGAGCTCTATGACATCTCCTCTCAGCTCGCGAACCTCCCCCACACGCAAGAACAACAAGCTATTCCGGGGATCGCCGATCTTCAAGCATCCATGCGTGACCTGTCACATCATGTGTCAGCCCCGATCCCTGCCCCCCCGGCACCTGCCCACCCCCCACAGAAGACACTCCAACCCCACCCAACTACCGCCCCCCCCCCTTCAAGGAAGGGCAAAGAAAGGGCCCGAGCACCACGCACACCTCCCTCAGCCGCGGCTGAAGACCCTAAATACCTCATACCATTCTACGACACGAGACTTGGCAAGGCGTTCGGTGACCCCGAGAAGTACGCCAAACTCTACCCACACTCCTACGAAGCCGGGGAACTCCGGAGAGGGGCATATGACTTAGCCTCCTTCACTCCAGGCCACCTCCACCCCGACGTCCACCCCTCCGCCTCTTACGCGCAAGCTGCCTCCGGCTCAGGCTCGGGCGGCAAGGGCAAAGGCAAAGCTGGGAAACCTCCTTCCCCGCAACTTGTTGCGAGTACGGTAGCCCCTCCTGTTAAAAAGAGGCCTCCCTCCCTCCCAGGTGCAACGACGCTTTTTTGCTCCTCGCCAGTCCCCTTCCCCTCACCCAGACGCTCTCACTATTGCCTCTACCTTTCCCGACATCGCTGCTCGCGTCCTCCGCGAGTCAAACTGCCTCCTCCCCTTGGGTTTCTCTGCTACCGTTAACTCTCGAGGCTCCGTCTCCCTAACCGTAACCGACAAGGCCACCCCCGCCGCCTCGCACGCCCCATATTTTGACTCCCTCACAAGGGCACTCAACCAGTCTTTCCCAGTAGGCCAGAACCCCTGGTTTACCCTTATCCTCACCCCCACAGCTGTTCAACTAGCCATTCACAGCCTCCCACTACGTTTCCTCCCTCAGGATGAAGAGGAACTCTTCCCATATATCCGGCAAGCAACCCTCAACGACAAAGCGACCCAGATTCTCTCAGCCAGGTACCTTAACCCTAGCCGAGATTCTAGGGCAACCAAGCAGGCCACTTCGGTGGTTATCACCGTCGACCCCCAGAACGTTTCGGCCCTCACATCAGGGGTCGTCATCCTCTCACAGAAACGCAAGGTCGAACTTGCCTTCTCTTCCTCCAGAACCTCCCAGTGTAAGAACTGCTGGAGATACGGACATGCCCATCAACGATGCCCCGCCACCCACCCCACGTGTCCCATTTGTGCGCTTCACCATACTCGCGCGGCTCACAGATGTCAGAATCCCACCTGCCCCAGGAGCAGGAATAATAAGCCTGTCCCATCCTGTTGTCCGACCTCGCCCCCCCATTGCTGCAACTGCGGTGATAACCACACTGCCACATTCAGGGAGTGTCAGGCTCGACCTGCCCCGCCTGTCCCCTCCCGAACCGGCTCTCCAGCCCCCGCCCCAACTGGTCAAGACCCCATGGATTTGGCGGTCGATGGTGGCCCGACACCGACTACTTTCCCGTCCGGGAAGGGTCCCCTTGAGGTGGACCTCGTGACCCCCAGGCAACCTCCCCCAGCTGGACCCTTCACGCGTCCTGGCACTACTCACGGCTTTGGTGGTCCTGTCCCCCTGGAGGAACCAAGCCCTTCCCCTCCCTCTTTCACCCGACGGGTTCGTCCCGGAAATGAATAATCAACTCACGTCTCTTCCCCGCGGCAGGGGCCGGCCCCTGCCCCTGAGTTTCTTTCCATCATACAACATAACTGCCTTGGGAGCGGGAATGTTTTTCTTTCTTTGTTTGAGTCGTTCAAAGAAGCGACCACCTACCCCTCGATAGTTCTTCTGCAGGATCCACCTGTCAACAAGGCTCACCTTCCTTCCATTAATAGTTTCAAGTCCTTTTTCCCCCGGTTAGGAAGCCACGTGTGGCTGCCTACGTTTATGTGTCTTTTCTTTCCAACTACACGGTGCTCCCCAAGTTCAAAGGAGTGGACGACGTCCTCGCCCTCGACATCTCCTCCAATGAGCCTCTTTTTTGCACTGACTTCCACTCCTTTAGGGTTATCAACGCCTACTCCACCAATACTATTGACCACAGAATTCACTCCGTCCCTCCAGAAGCCCTTTTCCCCGATCTTGGGTTCCCCCTCCTTATTGTGGGAGACCTAAACATACATAACCCCCTCTCGGACCCTCTTCGCCATTTTTCACCATGGGAGATCTCGTCCTCGACTCCCTATTTCGAGAAAGTGGCAGAATCCGGCTTCGCCCTCCTTAATCCCCCAGGGGAATTCACGAGGTTCCCCCTGGTGGGTAAAGCTCGCCCTTCAGTTATAGATCTCGCCTTTGCAAATCCCCACCTCGTCCCCCTGGTTAAAAGCTGGGAAGCGTCCCTCCCCTCAACAGGTTCCGACCATATACCTATAACAATAACTCTCGCCACACACTCCCTGAACCAGAAGGCCCCACGCCCGCGATGGGCAGACACGGACTGGGAGGCCCTGAACCCGATTATTACGGGCTTCACGGTCCCGGAAGCGCCGTCATGCCCCTCCCCCCCGAAACTGGACGAATGGATGTCAGAATCGCTGAACCGCCTAGTAGCCCTCCTTAAGGACCATACCCCAGTCTCCAGACCCTCCCATCACTCCAAACCCTGGTGGACCCCCCACCTGACTATCCTCCGTCGGGGGTACCACACGGCCGCCAGGTCGGCCAGGGAGAACGACACCCCACACATGCGGGACATTGCAGGAACCTCCAAAGCGGGGTACTTCAAGGCAATCAAGGCCGCAAAGAACAAACACTGGTCCTCCTTTCTGCTGGCCGCTACCCCCCAGAGCCTTTAGACGGCTAAGAGGTTCGCCTACGGGCGTGCCCAGCCACGCTTCCCCTCCCTCCCAGGGGCCGAGACCCCACTACAAATGAACAATGTCCTCCTGGAACAATTCTTCCCCCCTAAGGAGCCCTTCTCCCCGCCGCCTAGGCTTAGGCCACACAAATCAACACCCCCCCTAACAACGGATGAGATAGCCGCGGCTCTCTCCAAGTGTTCCCCGACCTCAGCCCCGGGCCCGGACGGGATACCCTACTCTACCTGGAACCAGGTAAACAAAATTAACCCATCGATCCTCCTCCAGATACTTGCCCCACTGGTCCTCCTGGGGTATCACCCCGGATCGCTGAAGAGCTCGAACGGCGTGGTACTTGATAAGCCAGGGAAACCCTCCTACGAATCACCCTCTTCCTTCAGGATAATTGTCCTGATCCGGACGTTCTCAAAGATCCTCGAGAGGATTATAGCAGCCCGCCTCCTCGCGGCAGCCCGGCTCAGAGGACTGTTGTACCCCAACCAATGCGGTTCGCTCCCTGGGGTCAGTACCTACGATGCATGCCTAACCCTCACCAATGACGTTAAAACCCTGCAGAGACCCCGTCTCAAGGTCTCCTCCCTGTTTCTGGACATAAAAGCAGGGTTCGACAATGTCGACAACAACACTTTGGCCCGAATCCTTAGGGAAGGCGGCATCCCCTCCTACCTGGTCTCCTGGGTTTCGTCTTTCCTAGGGGAGCGAAGCTGCACCTTGATCTTCCAAGGTGCCCCAGGGACCCCAGGGCCCGTCAACGTAGGAGCCCCTCAAGGCTCACCGATCTCCCCGCTCCTTTTCCTCCTCTACGTGGCGCCACTACATTTCAGGATCCCTCGGGGTTTGATGATCTCGTATGTGGACGACTTCGCCCTCACAGTAGCCTCCCTCTCCTACCGTGGCAACATCCGCCGGCTCCAGGAACTCTTCAAGAAGCTTGAAAGAAAGGCGTCCCGCCTGGGCGTCTCCTTTTCGGTCGCAAAAACGGAGTTGATACACTGGAGTACCCCCAGCCAAAGGCACTCGCCAAAGTGCGTCTCACCTATTCAGATTAAGGGGGAAATGTTCCACCCTAGCAACTCCGTTCAATGGCTCGGGTACTGGTTCACTCCGGCCCTTGACCCCGCTGCACACTACTCGCGTCGCTTGGCCCTTGCCCAGGGTGCGTTCGCCCTCATTCGTCGCCTCAGTCCGCCCGGAGCAGGCTCCCCCCTACCTATGCCACAGATTGGTGACATCACTAATTGCCCCCATCCTACTTTACGGCGCAGACCTCTTTACACCCAGCGTGGGAACAACAACCCGCGTCGATACATTCTGGCGCAAGGTCCAGAGGTGGACCACAAACTGCTTCTCAGCCAAGCCCACCGGGATTCTGTCGGTGGAGTCGTGCCTCCCACCAATCTGCCTCCTGATCACCCACCGGCAAAGGCTTGCGGCGCTCAGGATTGTCTATTCCGCTCCTAGTGTGAACCTGGCCACAGCCCGCCTTCACCCCTCCTTCCCCTCGCTCTCGACGTACTGAGCGCCTGACTCCTCACGAGCCATAACCAGAGGCCTGTCGTCCGTCTACCTCCCCCTACAATGGAAAACGCCCCGCCCTGTCCCCCCGATAAGGATCCACCTGCCAGTGGACGCGGTTGCTCACCGAACAATACCCTTTACCCTCGGGCTATCTAGGATGCCCTTGATCAACTCCCACCTTGTCTGCCCGACCCCTGCCCTCACGCCCCTGTCCTTGATGGACAACACCTATTCAGCCCTGAAGAAAAGGATAAGGGAAAAACTCCTCGAGGAGTGGGCCTCCCTTTTCCCGACACCGGGATACTACCTGCACCCTCCCGCCCTGTCTCCTAGGCCCTTGATGGGCTTAGGCAAGTTCGTTGCTGGGGGAATCCACCAGATGAGAGCCGGAAAAAGCTATCTGGCCGCCCACCCGACCTCGAGGTCTCCCAACGCTGACACCGCCTGCCCCCACTGCGGTTTGGAGCCTGAAACCTTCGAGCACGCCATCCTATCCTGCCCCTCGAGACAGCATAACAGGTCGCGCCTCCTCCACCGCGTCACTGGAATCGGTCCCGAAGCCCCACTCTGGTCATCCCTCCCATTACTCAAAAGACTCGCCCCCTTCATAGGTGTCACCTCCACGGGATTCCCCCCCACTATGATCCCGCCCACCACCCCTCCCGCTTCCCCCCCTTTCTCTCTCTCCCCCCCCAGGGCGCCCCCCCTGGTTTTTCGTGTTTTTTCGTTGGCTGAGGTATAGGGACGTTGGGTTTTCTTTCCTTATGTCTTATGAAGGCTTTCCTTTCTAGACGACTAAGTTGTTAGTTTGTGCTTTCCTTGTTATATGTGGCGGATGGCCTGGCGGAGGAGAAACCTGCGCGATAGTGGATATTTACTGGTGCCGTGACTTTCTTTTGTTATTTGTTTTTGATTTATAGGTTTTGTTCTCTCCATAGCTAGCCCTGCATGAGGCTTTTTGTACCTAAAAACAATGAACGCATGATTACAAAAAAAAAAAAAAAGGAAACGACCAAGAGATAGGATCTTCACGCAACCATCTAAGTACTTTTCTATACTCAAGATATTGCAATACGATTACTCTTTACTCTCTTTATATTCCTCCAGTACGAGAGCTCACCCTCACAAAGAACCCGGAGACTATTGTGATAGTCTCGACGGGCTACTCAAACATAGGACTATTGTGATAGTTCTATTAAGTACGACGATCCACCCATCTTACTATCTGAAGAGATAGTATCCTTCGCCGGATCACTCAAGACAAGCAAGCCAGTTCTGTACTATCTGAAGAGATAGTACTTCCATACGCCTTAAGGTAGAATAAGGAGATTTGCTGACTTAGGAAATAACTATTGTTGCCTGTTGCGAACATAATTACAATGGGATTGTTACATTTGGTTGCGTCATTGCGCAACACCCAACGATAGAACGGCTCAACAACCTGTCGATCAAGAGAACGACCTCACGGAAACAGAAATCAACCTAGAGGGGCTATGAGATGCATTAGCCGAGTCTATTCAACACTCGAGAGCTGCAAGCTCCGAAACAGATAGCGCAGAAGAAAGTTCTGACTCAGACGAAACGGACGCAGCACCTACACGGAGAAACACGATGGCGTCCACATCTACACCTCATCCAGACACGAAGGGCAAAGAAGCGGCTCCACCTCTACCATCCAACCTCACACTAGAACACATACAACAAATCATTGGAGCCTTAACCGGAGGGTCTGGAAACACAAAGAAGCCTAAAATCAAGGAACCCAGCACATTTCATGGCGAACGGGACCAACTCAGGGGTTGGCTGGCCCAGCTGTCGGTCTACTTCAAGGGAGTAGGATGGGAATTCGAGTATAATAACGATAAAATTGTCTACGCTCTTAGCCTTCTGAGAGGCGACGCGTTGAAATGGGCTACGCCATACATCGAAAGACGACAAGCTGTAACATGGAGCAGTTGGAACGACTTTAAGAATGAATTGCAGGGACAGTTTGGCGAAATCGACGAGCAAGGAGCAGTACGAGCAAAACTCATGAGAATGTTTCAAGGATCGAAAGGAGCTACGGAATACTGGAACGAATATAGACTTATCGCCAGTCAGACCGGAATGGACGATGCAACCCTGACTTATGACCTAATGAGGGGATTTAAAGCAGAACTCCAAGACGCATGGGGAATGGACGGATCAGACTCGCAAGACCCACAGTTCGTGGCCAACTGGGCCATCAAAAAAGAAACAAAGATGGCAGCCATCAAACACATGCGTCACGGGACAATCAGCAAAGAACAAACTGTCTCCCCAGGGACCACACGAAATCAAAATGGGACCTTTCGACCTCAAAACAACAACCAGGGTGATCCAATGGAGTTGGATGCTACCCGAAGAAAGCCTGGGTTCAACCTCTCGGCCAAAGAATACCAACGAAGAATGAGAAGCAATTTATGCCTCAAATGCGCTAAGGCGGGACATTGAGCGGCGGCATGCCGAAGCCAGGCCAACAGCAAGGAAGGAGCGACATGGGAACCAAGGAAAGATAACAAAAACCAATGGAGGCCACCAGCCAAAGCCAGGGAAATGGAGGTCGCCAAGGAGGAAGAATCGGGAAACGATGAAAGTCCCCAGTAAGCAATGGTCTGAGGGACAGGACCAAACCAAAGCCCATTGAGATGAGGAACCTTCACGCGGCACTGAACAACACGGAAGCACTGAACAACGAAAACGACCATATTATGGTCACGATACGACTCCACGGCACAACAAGACAAATTACGATTAACGCGATGATCGACTCCGGAGCAACCGAGGACTTTATCGACAAAGGGTTCTGCAGCAAATACAACATCAGAACCACGCAAGCAAAAACGATACGAGAAGTTTACCTGGCGGACGGTCGACCCAGCGGTATGGGACCAATTACCCATACAGCGAAAGTACCTATGGACATCGGTAGCCATAGAGAATTGGCGATTTTCCAAGTGGCCAAACTACCCAACCATGAGGTCATACTCGGAATGCCATGGTTAAAGCAACACAGTCCCCGAATCGACTGGGGCCAAGGAAAGATCACCTTCGAAAGCGAACGGTGTACGACATGGTGTTTAAAGGAATCACCAACGGTATACGCAATACCTGAAGACGAGGCACGAGAAGAGAACTTGAAAGTCGAGTTCGGCGCGACCCAAAGCAAGAAAGATAAGAGGATACAAGTTAGGTTACTTGACCCTCAAGCAAAGTTACCGACTAGATGATCGGCAAAAGCGGCAGGACACGACCTATACGCAAACGAAGAAAGGATCATTCCAGCTCGGGGACAAGATGTTGTTACAACCGGAATATCAATCACACCACCAAGAGGAACCTATGGACGGATAGCGCCACGAAGCGGCATGGCAGTTAAACATCAGATTGCTGTCAATGCAGGCGTAATCGACTCCGACTATACCGGCGAAATCAAAGTGGTACTTGCCAATATGGGCGATCAGGACTACCCAATCCGGAAGAGCGATCGAATTGCACAACTGATCACGGAAAAAATAGTCGAAAGCGATTGCTACCAAGTCCCCAAGCTAGGGGAAACCAAGAGAGAGCAAAAAGGATTTGGAAGCACGGGAACTTCGAAAGCACAGATCTGCGAGATCAGTGCATGAGCTTTCGGAAAGTTCTACGAACGACCCGACACGGCCACAGGGATCCTCAAGTACAACAAAAACGAAGGACGAATAAGCCTAGAATTGGTCAACATTCGCACCGAGCTAGCCATCAAAAGCGGAAAATACCAGAAGAAAAGAAAACTAGAGGGGATAGTGCCTCTAGAATACCACAGATACTTGGATGTATTCGAAGAAGAAGAAAAAACAGAGCTACCGCCTCACCGATCAGGTGTAGACCTGGAAATCAAACTCGAGAAAGGGCAAGGATTGCCAGTCAAAAAGATTTATGCACTATCCCAGGACGAACTGGAAGAGCTCTGGAACTACATCAAGCAAAACGAAGAATGAGGATGGATAAGAGAAACCTACTCGGACAGAGGATCTCCAATCATGTTCGTCAAAAAGAAGGATGGAAAACTCCCACTATGTGTCGACTACAGAGCACTCAACTACGTCACCAAGAAAGACCGATACCCCCTACCCCTGATAGGGGAAGCGTCAGATAGGCTAAGGACGGCCAAATACTACACAAAGCTTGACATCAAGGATGCCTATCACAACGTTAGGATCAAGGAAGGAGACGAATGGAAAACAACCTTCACCACGAAATACGGCACGTACGAATACCTAGTTATGCCTTTCGGGCTAACCAACGCACCAGCAGCATTCCAAAGATGGATCAACAGAACCCTGCAGTCCTATATCGACATATGCTGCATAGTATATCTGGATGATGTCCTCATATATTCTGACAGTCTGGAACAGCACCAAAAAGATGTGGCAGCTATCATCCGCGCTATACGAAAGCAAGGGATAAAACTCAAACCATCCAAATGCGAGTTTCACCAAAGGGAAACAGAATACCTAGGATTCATTATCAATAACGAAGGAGTCAAAGTTGACCCCATCAAGACCGCAGCCATATGGGACTGGAAACCGCCTACCAACAAGAAAGAAATCCAAGAATTTATGGGATTCTGCAACTTTTATTGACGATTTATCGAAGGATTCAGCAGGACGGCCAAACCCCTATACGGCCGAACCAAGAAAGACGTCAAATGGGAATCGGGAGAGAAGGAACAAGCTGCCATTGACGAGTTACGACAAAAGCTATGCTCAACCCCGGTGTTGACATACTTCAAACCAGGGAGACCACTCCTGATTGAAACCGACGCCTCGAAATATGTCTGTTCAGGCATATTATCTCAACAGGACGAAGACGGGAAATGGAGGCCGATAGCCTATCGGTCCAAAACAATGGCACCTGCTGAATGCAACTACGATGTACACGACAAAGAGTTATTAGCCATAGTTCAAGCGCTCAAGGAATGGAGACGATACCTCAAAGGAAGTGGGCAACATATCAGGGTCCTAACCGACCACAAGAACCTAATAAGGTTTACAACAACAAAAGAACTGACCGACCGACAAATGAGATGGAGCGAAGTTCGATGCGGATTGGACTTCAAAATCGAATTCCGACCAGGAAAAGAAGGGGGCAAGCCAGACGCCTTAACTCGACGAAAAGGAGACATGCCCCAGGAACGAGATGAATGACTCACACAGAAAGAAAGGATTCTCCTACCAGCAGAAACATACTTCGACACCAGTATCCAGGAAATGGAGACAATAAGACTTGAAGAAACGAGCCACGAAGAACTCCGCGACGAAATGGCCCGGAACGAAGAAATTCAGACGATAAGGAAAGCGTTGAAACGAGGAGACAAAGAAATGAAAGGAGTGGCCCTAGGACTATGCCAATGGAAGGACGAACACCTATGGTACCAAGGAAAGATTTGGGTGCCCAACAAAGAAGGAATTCGGACCAACCTTATACGTCAACACCACGATATTCCGCAAGCAGGACACGGAGGAACGGCAAAAACGACGGAGCTCCTACAACGCAAATACTATTGGCCTCATATGCGCAAGACGATAAAACAATACGTCAAGAATTGTGACATTTGCCAAAGAACGAAGGTCGTACGACATGCACCTTATGGCCTGATGAAGCCAAATGAAGCCCCGGATCTACCATGGAAATCGATATCCATGGACTTCATCACGGACTTACCAAAATCAGAAGGAGATGACGCAATCCTGATTGTCATCGATCGACTCACGAAAATGGCGCATTTCTTACCATGCACTAAGGAAATGGATGTGCGGCAGTTCTCGGAACTTTTCATGAGGGAAATATTTCGATTACCTGGGATGCCCAAAGATATCATAACGGATCGAGGATCCATATTTACTTCCGATCGATGGAAAGAAACGACAAAACAGCTAGCAATAGAACGAAGATTGAGCACGGCATTTCACACTCAAACGGACGGACAAACGGAACGGACGAATTCCACTTTGGAACAATACCTCCGACCATACGTCAATTACCAACAAGACAACTGGAAGGAGCTCCTACCAATGGCCGAATTCGCATACAACAATGGATATCAAGAAAGCATTAAGCACACAGCCTTCTTTGCAAACTACCGAGTCAACCCCGAATATCGGACCATCGGGCACCTAATGCAAGGAAAAATCACACCACCGGAAGACATGAGTCAATTACACGATATCCTACAAGCAGAAATGACGGAAGCGCAACTAAGACACAAGGAATACTACGATACAGGAAGGAAGCCCGATCCGAATTTACAGTAAGGAGATATGGTCTGGTTATTGCCAAGAAATATAGGAACGACAAGGGGATGCAAGAAACTGGACTACAAGAAAATCGGACCCTTCAAAATCTTGGCAAGGATAGGAGAAAGTGCTTATAAGCTCGATCTTCCACCATCGATAAGGATCCACAATACATTCCACATCTCTCTTCTTGAACTATATCACGACGATAAGTTTTCTTCTCAACGACCACAACCACCACCTCCAATTATTGTCGAAGGAGAATCTGAGTACGAACTCGAACAAATTATCGATTCTCGACTACACTACGGGAAACTACAATACCGGGCCAAGTGGACTGGTTATCCTCCTGAACACGACAAAGTCTGGTATCCCTACGCAGATTTCCAAAATGCAGGCATCGCAAAACAACAATTCCACCAAAAGTACCCCAGGAAGCCCTCTCTCGATCAAGATCGAGGAACAAGAAAACAGGGAGACTTGGGTCTCCATAACACCACCACCGCAACTCGCACCACCACCACCACCTCCCCGAATGACGACACCAAGACCCCCGACACCGAGGACCGCCCAAGAAGGGTGGGAAACTGCCGTGGGACGACCCACAAGCCCCCCATACCGAGCCCCACAGGAGTGGGAAGAAGCAGAAAGGAAGGAATGAGCTCGAAGAGAGCACGATGTGCTGTCATGGACGGCATGCTACGACGACGGGGGCCAAGTGCACTACAGGGACAAGGAAGCCTCAGGATGGTTTCCCCAAGACCGATCTCGGTCTGTGCCATCAGTACCGGTATCGCAACGGAAGAAAAAACAGCAGAGGAAACGCCATGGGCAGAGCGTGACATGGTACAAATGCTACAACGACAAATGCTTCGTACATGTGCAAGAGAAGATCAAAGCGGGGTACTACCCCCAGGAAAACGGCGAGAGGAAACGCCTCTCAAAATGGCATCAAAGACACGCCGAGCCGGAACAACGAAGGAAATTCGGTGCCGTGAGGACAGGGGAAGAGAGGGAGGGGAGCGAAAAAGCTCAACCAGACGTCGGAGCCCTACAGAGGCAGATCCAGGAACTGTTAGACGAAAAGCAACAAACACTGGAGACGGACGAAAAAACCAGACAGGAGCTAGTCAACTACCAGACCACGATAGGACGAATGCGCGAAGAAATCCAAGGACTTCGCAGAACGGTCGCGGGAACTGGTTTCAGTCTGGGAAGGTTGAAGAGAGAGGTGGACGAAGGAAGGAAAGGGAATCGCGAGCTCGAACACAGGAACCAAGAGCTGCGAAAGGATTTGAGAAGAGCTGGGCGGAAATTGCTAGACTTGGGCAATTAGCATCGAGAGACCGATGCTAGGGGGAGACGGGAGCTAATGTCACAAATTGTGACTAAGCAAGGCAGATTTCACATGACTAATACTTATTAGTCATAAGGTATGTTAGGTTTTGCACTATGACGTCATTTGACTCATAGCTTTCACATGACTGCCCAATTGCGAGTCATTGGTTGGTTATGATTGGTTAATGATTTCATCACGTCACGATTGTGACGTCATATGATATAATGCTTTCGCACATGACTCAGATTACGAGTCATGGGTTTCACGCATGGGACTCATTCGAGCGCATGATCGGGTTTATAGGTTGGGATCGAGTAAAGAGGATGTGCGCAGATGATTCATAAGAATCAGCTGATGGATTTCGCACGATGACTAATTATTAGTCATGGGGGCTATGTTAGGTAATGGTGACGAATCACCAGGGTTAGGGTTGTGGGAAGATGCCTATATAAGGCTCTTGGTTCCGACCAAGAGATAGGACCACGAACCATCTCTCCTCCACCTCCGGCGATTGAAATCTCAACACCACGGGAAATCATCGTCACTACCCCCCACCCACCTCTCTTCCCCCATCATGGCTACTGCCTAGGGGTTGACGTTAAGCCATCTACCCTCCTCTCCTGAGGCACGCATGCCTCCCCTCCTTGGGGTTCTCGTTCCCGTTCGTCGTTGACACCCGCTCATGAAGTTCGGTTCTCCCCCTTACCCCGCACTTGCTTTGCACCTCGCTTAGCATTTTGCACGGTCGGAAAGCTTCTCGCTTCGTTCACGGTCGGCGTTACGGTGTC
>Ga0307513_10008430_pt1 | contig 13197 bp, 20 predicted proteins | sample 15_EM_MG_FD_202174 | JGI IMG/M metagenome (GOLD analysis project Ga0307513, IMG submission 202174) | Populus trichocarpa ectomycorrhiza microbial communities from riparian zone in the Pacific Northwest, United States - 15_EM | ecosystem: Host-associated > Plants > Roots > Unclassified | place...
CAATGTGATCAAACGAATTCAAACAACGAGCCTTTTGAACTTCACGTGGCATACGGTTAGATCTGCCATCTCCATCATATTGGCGAAAATCTGTCCGAAGGGTGGAACCCCAGGCATCGCTTCATGTGCCTATATATCGCAAGGTGGTTCATGATCGATTGCCAACTTGAAAGGACATGGAACTAACCTCGACACTATCCCAACCAACTGCGACCCCGATCTTCTGAGCGTCCTGGATGGTAGGGCCCCAGGAAGATGGGATATGATTACCCTTGAGCAAGTGGCAGTTCGCGTCTAAGGCCTCTCCTAGAGGTCTAATGTCCTCGAATGTCTTTCCCTCTTTGATAGTGACGATTGTGACTTCAGTGACGGGTGCTTCCAGAGCGGTGGTCGGGTCAGTCTTGACTTCCGCGTGTAGGACTTGCAGAGGGCCTGCCATGGCCGGTTTCATGGACTCGACGAGGCCGGGAAACTCGGCGCTCTCAGTTAACTTCTTGTAGTGGTCGAAGGACTCCCAAACTTAACAAATCGAAGCAGTTGAGCCTTGATAGAATATTCTTGTCTGAGAGAACACTCACTGGCCCCCATGAAAGCTTTTTTCCCTTGGTCGACGTCAAGCCCATAATATACTCTGCTCATGTCATATTAACGACCCGTGTTTAGCCGAGGATTTCAAACGAACTTACTTGATGCAACCATCGGCTTTAGCGAGTGCTTCCAGTGACGCGCGAGTAAGCTCGTGGTTAGCCAACAGCGCTTCGGAAGCATCAAAACAACCAATTTCGAGGACTGTCATTGGAATCGTTAGCGAGTGATGAGTGAAATCTGGACGCTAGCTCTTGGTGCTGAATTTGATAGATTTACGTTGTGCTTTTATGCTAAATTAATTGTGGGCATCTCGGCCGCTTCGGTTTCACCGCAAGACGTTCCAAAAAGTAATCTATTGAGCCCCAAGGTCAACGTCTTTCAATTAATTCTGTTTTAGGTGTTCAAGTTTGATTTATTCTGGATTGAGGTCGAAAGAACGGAATTACATTCCGCTTTCAGATGCCAAGCTCGTGCCTTGAATGGACAACCAGCGACTTCAACCGCCAACTTCGCGGAAGACGACTGGACTTAAATGGTAAATACATACTTATGATCATAAACAGGCACACATATGTATTGTCCGCGAAACACAGCTTGTGATCATTAACGTCGACAACTACTCTGAGTAGGTATTTGCAATGTGCATGATGAATTCATTTCTATGTACCTTAGGCATCTGTCGACCCTCTGGAGACAATTATAACGGCCATTCCGGCGATAGATCACCGAGACGGCCTTGTGAAGCTGTGCTCGAAGGAAACGTTTAACCCGGACTCCCAATCCCCGACTCTCTTACGTAAGTAAGAGGGAGCGAACTGCAAACGGGACTCCACCCGCCAAACGATTTGTTGAGTGTGAGAAAACGCAGAAAACGGCCCCATACTCGATCATTTCCTGGAAATATCCACTCGAAACTTGATATTAGTGTGTAAAATATTTCTGCCGATTTTTGTATACAATTTTCTTTCTCACCCGTCGTGAATTTCGTTCTAAAAGGCTGTTGTCTTCAAAACTTGGCCGCGTGTGCGACCCGCGCGGGCGATGTTGTGTAGATACAGTGTGGGAAATAAGTCGGTAATACTGTACAGTACATGTCGTTTCATTATATGTATTTATATAACTCAAAGTCAATGAAATTGGTTGTGAATTTAGGGTATTACATAATAACACAGTGTATATACCACAGGTAAATTTAGACAGACCACACCTGTACATGTAACCAGTTACATCAGGGTCTTAAAGTTTTATGGTCAGGTAGAACTTTGAAAGGATTGGCACGTGAATCAAGAAAAATCAGACCCATATGACGAAAAAACATCTTGCAAAAAACAATGGAACTCGGAAAACATATATCTCGCTCACTTGGAGGACACTGTTTAGTGGGGAAGATAAACTGGAAAGATATGGTAATATGACTGACAGCGAGCTGGAAGGAGTCACTGAATTTATAATAAACAAACCATATGTACATAAACGAGAAAAATGATCTTATCGAAAATTTCAAGCCTCAGAATCAATACCCCGTTTTTCCTGCCACGAGACCGAACATGGAGCCCTTTTTTCCAAACATGAGTCTGAGATCATTCACAAGTTCCTGAGGCTGATGGTATGCTGCGAAATGACCTCCGATCTCGTGCTCAGCCTCGTAGACAAGGTTTGGCGCCCTTGTCCACCTAAGTTTCGGATCAGAAATTTCAAGATTCCATAGTCAGAGAAAGATATAAGATAATGCACTCACGATCGCGGCGCTTTGATACTCTCTCTTGGGAAATACGAATATCCCTGAGGAATAGCCATTTTTTCTGGAGCTCGAGCACTCGCTTGAACCATTTCATTGTATACCCTCAAAGAAGCCGCGGGTCCAGAGGCCGAGAACCAATAGATCGAAACCCAAGTAAGCACTGTGTTTTACAGCAATTTAGAGACGGTGTTAAGGGCATTGTGGAAGAGCACCACGTACCTTCATCGTCTTCCCATGAATATGAGTCGCTCCAGTTCACCAATTTCCCATAAATACAGGCCAACAGACCTACAGGAGAATCCGTCACGTTGTCTTCGAATGTCTGTGGTTGGCTTGGTTGATTCTTGAAGCAACCAGCCTTCGACCTCATAAACCGCTCCGTGCGCTCAAGATTTACCTTTTCAGCTGAGGCGTAATAAGTTGGCGGGTTAAAAAAGTAGAGCCAAGGTGATTGAAGATAGGGAGGCATTGTTGACCTTCACGATTCGGAACCATGAGTAGAAATTTCAATTTTGTTGTGAATCATGACTGACTCTGGGAGGCGAGCGTGATCAAAATGCCGAGCTTTGCTGTGTTCTCCCCCAGAACATTTTGTAGTCCTTCGTGTAATCTATCCAAACCGATATGCGATGAGGATCTTGTGTCTTCACAGAAGCAGGCGAGAACTGACAAAAAAGCCGACATCACTTCCCTGAGTAACTAGAATAGAATTAAATTTGTGAAAAGAGTCACAATGGCGATATCGAGTCTGACCGTATTCTTCGTACCCTAAAGACAGCATCAACTTGTGCCCTGTCTACGGAAGTATCAGTATAGGAACGACAATGGCTTCACCACACACACCTCAGCATATTGTGTGATCTGGAAACCCTTTTTCCTTGGAGCTTCGGAGAAACCATATCCAGGTAAGCTGAAAGCGACGACGTGGAAACTTGGGAAGTTCGGTGACGCTTCAGTGAGGAGGGGAAGAATCTTCCATATTTCGATGATGCTTCCGATCCCTGACAAGTAGCACCGAGACGCGTCGAGTAGCGATAAGCATGAGACGTAGTGTTCACGTACATCCGTGCACAAAAAGTAGCGGTATCGCGCCGGTCACCGTACTTTTCTTGTGCATGTAATGTATTCCCAAGGCACCAAATCCATCGACATGGATATCTTTCCTGAATTGTGGCAGTTCTTCGTTCAGTTGTTGCTCGTATTTCTTCCAGTCGTATCCATCCTTCCAGCGGGCGAGCAGGCGTTGAATGTCGGCAAATGGGACACCACAGTCGCGCTCCGGTTTCAGTAGCTCGTCTAATAGCCTAGGCAGAGAAAGCTTTCGTTTCAAGAACGCTATCTTGTCATCTGGTATGTTGATTCGGAACGACATCTCGGAATTGGGTAAAGAGATAGACGACATCGTTGAGAGGACGAGAAAGAAAAACCTGAGGTAGCATCCGTGGAGCCTTTCTTTATCTTACTCCTGCCTAGTGTCGTAATACATCCTTCGTTTTCGGCAGCCTTCAGCGACCGCTCTGATTGAGCCCAGAGAACATCACTAAATGATCCAGGTTCTTCGTATGCCCGGGACGTAAGGCCAGATTCATCGACATTCGAATGCGCAGTCTACTTGAAATGGAAATTCTCGTTATGATTGCTCTTATGAATACGATGCAGAGATTCAGGAGGAATTCCAAATTCTCACCTTGTGGTTAAATTTGCCATCATATGTGCACCTTGCCTCCGGCTTCCCGCGACGAAATCCGGATGGCAGCAGCACATGTTTATAGGTCCCAAATAGTACTGCGTTTAATCGCGTTGAGCACCGAAGGGGAAGCGATAGTACCGTTATCAAAACTCCTTAGGGATCTCCGATAACGCCCGAGGGGAGGTGAATCAAAATTGGAGAAAAGCCGAAAGCTTTGTGATTTCCCTAAGAATCGTCTATGTACCTTCGTACATGCCCTAATCAAGAGCCCAGCAGAAATAGTGATGGCGGGCTTGTTGTCATTCATTGCGGAGAGCCCACAACAGGGTCCCTTCCCAGAACACCCCCGAGTTTTATTTTCACCTGACCCTCGATGATGTCATCTTCATCCGCTTTGAGATCCCATGAAAGGAAGCGCCGACATACAGCCTCTGCATTTTCCAGATCTAGACGTTCGCCTTCCGTCATTCCTTCGTCCAGGAGCTGACCAATTTGATGTGTCGATAATAAATAGCTGGAGGATAGTTGAATGAGTGCGATAATAACACGGGGCAAAGACAAACCTAACATGTTGAGCCCTTTCAACAATGCGAAGTGGAATTCCAAATATTTCTGCACATTTAGCAGCATGGGAATCAAGCGACAGTCCTTCAGCGACCCTGTCGGAAATCGATTTTCATAATATTGGCGAAGTATTTCCAGAAATACTCTCGCCATCGCTCACCGATATAGGTAGGTAATCTTTTCTGCGGGCCCAATTTTTGTGGACCTCAGGTCGTCGTGAGTAGCGATAGAAATCGAAGGACTACCACTAATAGCACCAGTATCATGAGAATCGGACTCCACAATCGCACCACTGCTCGTCGTGAACATGACCTGCATATGGCGGAAGGAGACGGGTATGTGTTCCGGGTCGAGGAGATCCTCATTAAATACGTCGTGGAAATGAGTCGCAATAAGAGTCTTCGGACAGTTGGAACCTCGCTTTAGGAGATGTCGAAGAACACCACAGAAGAGACCCGCACCGTCTGTATCAACTAGTGTCAGCACGGTTTAGAGAAGTTCTGCTCTTCTTGAAAGTGTCAACCAAGCCAGTGAAGAGTAGTGCAGTGCGCAAAGGAGACAAGAATAGAAATCAAAGAGAAGATGCAGGGAAACTCGACGAGCCTGTTGAAAGTGTCCCCTTTCCGAATTCGTCAAGAAGCACCAAGGAGCGACCAGTGCAATTACGCAGAGCAAAGGAGACTTGAGCCAGATCGATCATAAATGATGACTGAACCTAGAAACGAGGCCACCAGATTAATGGTCAGCAGATGAAGGAGAACATGTGCAAGAGGTGCATCCATGAGGATGCCACGACCTCAGGGCCATAGATAATTACTTTTGAAACTGATTCTCTGGTAGATACGCGGGTGAAGACTGATGGAATAGTTAGACATATAGGGTTCTTCAGTAGAAGGGATAATCCAACTCTTGTCGACGATACCCAATCTAGCACCTACTGCTGGAATGAAGCTATTCAGAAGTTAACGGGTTCAAGATCGAAATGTGCATCAAAGGACACACCAGCCGATCTTCAAGCGCTGTCAGAATGCAGAAGCAGCAAGAAAATAAACGGAGTGACGCACCTGAGCCATAATTTGAATGATGGCAATCTAGGCGAATTACTGAAATAGGGGTAGGCAAAGTGTAACGATGATCCCACCTGTTTCAAATAAACACTCTGACACAAAAGCGAGGGATCAGAGATTAAATGAATTAAAACTGCGGAGAAGGCCAACCTTTCCACACGCATTGGCACCCGTACAGAGTAGGACACTGTTCCATTCACCATCGCCATCCGGATGTCCAGCAGAGGCATCAATGCCTGCGCCACCAATAATTCGGGCGTCGTTCGGTACAAAGATATCAACCACTCGTTCATGGAGTGGATGCCTATGGTACATGAGTGAGGTTGATATTGTCAAATTAGATGCGCACCTTCCCTGGATGATCTCAATGATATTTTCATCTACCATCTGCGGCCGTTGATACTCATAAAGCTGAGAAGCCTCTGCAAACGATAAAAGACAATCCAGTTCCGCGCAAACATCACATGCAGCTCCGATCGCATCATCGCTCGTGAGAACGTCCTCGAGAAGCTCTTGGACAATTTCAAGCTCTCTGTCAACAATAGTGGAATGGAGATCACCAATGTGGATATCCATGTCTAGTCGAGGTTCCAGGTTACACGACGTAGATCGGAAAATTCAAGCACTGACCATGCATCTGCTGAGATTTGAAATACACATGTGCACTTAACCGAAAGTTTGTGAATCAGTTAATTACGAAAAGATCGGATAGGTCGTACTCGGATGAGAACTAAATTCATGAACGCGAATGTCATTCAGAAGCTATAAAGGAGAAATGACATTAAACCTACTGACCTGGAACGTCCACCCATCAAGACCTTGAATTCCTTGATCATTTTGCCATTCGTCCAACATCGGCACGCATATAAGGTAACCGAGTTGTGGAAAATATACCACATTGAGAGACGTGGCGAAGCTTTTCGGCACGGTCATTGATATTTGCTCCGCAACTTCGGACTAATTCCCAATGAGCACGGTAATTCTGGCCGGATGGATGATTCGAGCTTTACCAACACGGAATCAATTCCGTGATAAACATGTTTTCTGTTGTCCAGATCTTCGTCGATGAGCGGCCTGACACATACCCTGTCGTTGCTGGACGACTCTTCCCAGTCGATCTGGAAGAAAAATGTTAACCGTCACAGGGGCGAAAGGAGGTACTAAGCACGAACGATGTTGTTGACTTTGACGCCAATTTCCTTGAATCTTGCGATATCCAGAACGTCAATGAGCTGGAGTTGTGTGAATATAGGAAAGAAGGAAGAAATTGTGCAAAGAGTACCTTTGATATAACATCGACTTGACTTGCCTGATGTAACTCAGATAAGGAATCCCTTAACATGGTTACATGGAATGTAAACTGTCTTGTATTTGAGATCTGCAGCCGATTGCGGATCGAAGGAACTCTAACCTTGACAAGTCCTTGCCATTCCGATACTCTGCCCTTGCCGTCCCTCAGTAGATTCATGATTCGAGGCATGTTCTTAATGCCCTTCAGGTGGTTGTGCAGTTGGGTGGCCGTAGCAATGTTTTCCGATCGGAGAAAGCAGCCGACTGCATCATGCCGCGCTTTAATAGTTGGTATAGAGAGAGAAGGTCGGAGAAGCCAAGTTCGAAGGAGGGAGCGCCCTAGAGTTGTCTTGGTGCCATTTAATATCCCTAGAACAGTGATCAGATACAAAGCAATTAACTAATGATCGTAACACTTACCGAACAGTGATAATCCTTCTTTGGTCTTATCGGAGTGGACGGAAGCATGACTTTCGTTTTCAAATACCTGTAGCGAGCTAAAGGACGTGTCAGGAGTATATCTGCGAAATATAATGTTAGCTCGACGAACAGCAACGCATCTGCGTTAATTTGCATAGCTTGATCCCTACAAATTTGTCTGTCAAACTTTGAATGAAAAGGAATGGAGAGACCTACAATGAAATGATCTCTATGTTAGTGATGTCCAGACCTCCAATTCCGTCGTCATCGAAATCGTCGAGGGCCCGTTCTCGCACAATGTGGTCGAGGAGAGCCCCGATTGAGGCCATCTGTATACAAATATGAAATTAACAATCCCGTACTATCCAGGATGTGAAGATGCTCAACAGACACATAAGGGCGAAGTTTCGACAGAGGCAAAATTGGATAACCTAATCGAAGCATTCCATCGTGCAGCAGAGGGGTCACCAGTAGCGTCGCGCCTGGATCGCATATACTCATACGCATTATTTGGTTGTGATGAGTTGGAGTTGTTGTCGGACGAAAGTATGTCAGCTGGCTCATCTACAGGGAGCCTAGAGAAATGCTTGAGTGAGAGCAGTCTATCGCGTCCTTTTGATGGGATAAATTCTTTGAACGGTCGAATCTGAAAGGTCCCATCCGTGGATTCCACTGCGAAAGATGAGTCCCCGCATATAATCACTCATTCAGGTTGTCGCTTACTATGCTCACTGACTGCGTCGATAAAAGCATCATCTGCCTTGGAGCTTGTCAAAACCAGATCCGGATTCACTTGTTCGAGTACTGCAAAATAATTTAGAAAAAAAAAAAACGACTCTCGGTGAACAACTTACACATTCTAATGAGGTCAAAGCGTATTGTCTCTTGCGTATCCTCCAGGACACATATAATTCTTTTGATGGGGTTGAGGTATGCGCATCCAACGTTACCACTTTTCAAGATATCCGCTTATTTTTAGAGAAATCTCAGAAAGGGAAGGAAGTCAGGCATTACTGAGAACAAAGAACCGCTAATGGGATCTGAGTGTCGATGAGCAAATCTCTGGAAATTGGCGGCATCTGGGACAGACCTTTTCGATTATCTGCGATTCACTGTCGCTGGTGTCCGAATCTTGACTGCTGTGCCCGGCTCTTCCTTCCCATCGGACTTTCTTCTTATGCGCTTGCATTGAGGGACTCATTGAGCGAGACGAGTCTTCAGAAAGGTCGCCTGTGTTCTGAGGTTGGGAATTTTGAGAATTACGCCTGGGCTTCCGCATATTTAATGAACGTTGTTACTGTTATAACCCTAATTCCAGCGTGAGGGTTGTGCTTGAAGCTCAAAGGTGATGAAGACACTGGACTCGAAGAAAGGAATGATCACTGGCATAATTTTAGTTTAAATGCATCCCGAAGTCGTCACGTGTGCAAACCTCGCTTTCGGGCTTTTGTGTCGGGTGTCTGGCTGTAATTCCAGGGTAAGCTTCTCATTTCTCAGTTTCCAATGTTCAGTTTGCTTATCCAAAGCATTTATAGCCGGGGACACTCTATGTAAAAGATGCGGCAATCATGTCATTCATGTGCCATACAACGATAAACCGAAGGTGGCCCTCAAAAGTATGTCGGGAATCCTTTATTCGACCTTAGGATGGCATCTTTTCCCATCCTCACGAAATCCCTCGCTGGGTTGCTTTGGACATCATGTCGCCTGTGCTACCTCCTACTTTGGAATATAAGCTCTCAAAATTGGACCTGGCCTTCACAAACGAGGAACCAATGGATGGATCCATGGATCTGGCCTGAAATCGCAACTTTCCTATTCGACATCGTCTTTCCTCCTCTCTGCATATTCTTTATCTTTCTGCTGACAATGGGGACGTTGCACCAGACAAAGATGGCAACCTCGTTAGCCTGTAAATATCTGATGATTTCGCTATTTCAACATTCATGAGACCTCCCAGCTTTGGAAAATCGTTGACCTTCCGCCATTCCTCTCGCCACATCCCACCCATGATCAACCTGCATGATATTCTTAAATCATATGCCCAGATTAAGTAAAGCGGCCGCAGATTTAGCTATGAAAAGTTGTCTTAGTTGTTACACACGCCCTACTTGGAGAAATGGTTTGTCCTTATGTCTTTCTGAATCAGAAGGGAAAGGTGCTGTCATATCTAGTAATGATTTTGGGGCGGCGTAAAAACGGCGCAAAGATAACTCTGGATACTACAAGTACGCGTGATATCACTCCTGCCTGCTCGAAGCCTTGAACCACAGAAGTTGGTAGACGTTTAGGCTTTAGAATTCCCAGAAAGTCATAGAGCGCGCCATGGGAGAATGATGCGACCTAGGTATATCTGTGCAACTGACGGAAATTCGAAATACTTGCGCAGTGTGCACCAACCACCCGGTGGTGAGAACGTGATATCGTATAATTGAGGCTCGCCAAGTCTTTTCGATCACAATCCTCCAAAATTTATCTGCAAAGTGACATGTTGGGCTAGATATTTATCTGAAAATTGAGCGCAATAGCGAGAATCCATGCAAGGCTTCCCAGGATGGGAGTGGAGATTCGGCGGAAGAGTGGATGAAATTGGTGAACAAGGGTTCACTAGCAGAGAGGCAATACTTTTCTTGAATGGATCGACAAAAGATGTTGGCGTCGGTGATAGATAAACTGCGATATCTCCTATCAACGGGGGACAACCAGTTAAAAACTGCCCCATTGTAAAAAAAATGTACGGCAAAGTCCGATCACGGGTTCCCCATAAAATAGAGCCGACTCTTTAAGTTCAATAGGTCCCCGTCACTCACTCTTTCTTCCTACCACATCCACCATGGGACGCAAGAACGACGACGAGAAAGTTACTGTGGTTGAGCAGGGCGTCTACCCCGTCCCCGATATTCCCATCAAAGACTTGCTCGATGCCATCCCGTTCGTCGTTCCCAGCTCTCCTGTGTTGGAATTTTTATCCTAATTTTCTTTCAGTGCTCACTGCTTTAAGCGTTCTGCATTGAAGTCGTCGGTCTATGTGTGCGTTTTGACTAATAGGCGTTTCATTGCTTGGCGTGCTAATAATTTTTTTCACAGCTTTTGGGACCTGCTCGTGATCTGGGGCATCTACCAAGCCACCATCTACGTTGAACGCCTCATCGATCCTTCCGTTATCTCGCTACCTAACCCACACCTGTACACCGCTGCCCGAATTTCCCTCTGGGCGTTGTACGGCTTCTGGGCGGGTTTGTTCGCCACTGGTATTTGGGTTATCGGACATGAGTGTGGACATCAGGCCTTCTCCGAGTCGAAGACCATTAACAACTCTGTCGGTTGGGTTCTGCACTCAGCGTCAGTTATTCCCAACCTTCTTTCTCTTCCAGGCACTGACACGTGAGCTTTAGACTCGGCGTCCCGTACCACTCCTGGCGCATTACCCATGCGAAGCACCATGCCTCCACTGCACATATGACACAGGACCAGGTTTTCGTCCCGTCCACTCGTTCAGATCTCGGACTGCCTCCTTTGGACCCAGCAAGAGAAGATCTCCTTGGCTCGCGCGTAACAGAAGAGGTCAAGAAAGAGCTCTGGGAGGCCCTTGGTGATTCCCCCATTGGCGCCATATTGGGTCCTGCTTCTTACCTTGTACGTATCTTGGACGAGTCTCGCTTGTCTCTGCCTCGTTTTGACCGCTTGTATGCAGATTGGTGGATGGCCTCTGTATATCACGCGCAACGCTTCTGGCCAACGCAGATACCCTAAAGGCACAAGCCGTAAGTGGCACCCTGCCATTTTTTATGGTTAGGTTAATAACGACGATTTAGATTTCACACCCGATGCCCCCATGTTCTCTCCTCAACACTATGGTCAGGTCATCGTGTCGGTCGTGGGTGTCGCCATCTGGCTTGCCGCTATCGCCACCAGCATCTACTTCAAGGGCTTCACCACTGTCTGGAAGGTTTACTTGGTACCTTACCTTTGGTTGGTTCCAATTTCTTCGCCTGAATTTGAACTGGAGCTTATCTAATGATTAGGGTCAACCACTGGCTTGTCTTGATCACCTTCTTGCAACACACCGACCCTCTTCTCCCTCATTATCGTGCCTCTGAGTTTACCTTTGCGCGTGGCGCTCTTGCCACCCTGGACCGTCACCTCCTCGGTGATTTGGGTTCCTTTATGGGGTGGCTTGGCGCACATGCTACCAACGGTATTTCGGAGACTCACATCCTGCACCATGTTTCTAGCAAAATCCCTCACTACAACGCGTAAGCACCCTTTATCATTCACCTCGTTGATGAATCTCTTATATATGTCTCTCTTTCACACAGATGGGAAGCCAGTGCTGCTTTGAAGAAGAAACTTGCTCCTGCGGGAATCCCTATGGATGGCGGCGCCGGCGGCTGGGCCGAGGTTTACCGCGTTTTCAGGGAGTGCAAGTTCGTCGAGGATGACGGAGATGTTGTCTTCTTCAAGAATGCCTACGGTCTCGCCAAGATGAAGCCTGTTCTCCCCGAGTCGTCAGCCAGCGACTCTGGTATCGAGGTAGAGAAGTAAAAAGTTTTGGATTTTTCGCTTTCGGAATTATATTATATCCATAGAAGATCGTTCTGATGGGTTTAAACCAGACAGATGAACTTTTTAGATATTGGAGCCTGCGTTGACTGGTTTAGAGGACCAATTGACGCTGTAGATACAAAGAATAATAATAGCAGAAGAACCCGCTCTTATCATCGTGCACAGGAAGTGTCTTGAACATTGTCGAGAATCGCAGATAATGTCTATACCTGACCACTGCCTTCCTCATTCTGCATGCTTTCTTTGACAGATTCCTCCCAAATATTGGCAAACTCTTCTATATCACGCCCACTGCTCATGTTCATAGCTTCAAATGGGATCATGTTGTGTTGGTGTGCTGGCGCATTGCTCGTTGCTGCTGGATGTGAGGCTGAGTCGATAACTCGGAGCGTTGTTTGCTGGTCCTTCGACTCAGGGGTGTGCAGGGCATCAAGTTCCTCGTAAGTGAATAGGAGGGGGTCCGTTTTCGAAGCGTAAGGGTTAAAATCGATGATGTGCCCTCGGGATAGATCACGAGTGAGGAGAAAGTCGAAAGTATCTTTTTGGGTTAACAAGTTAGATCGATCGGATCGTTGGTGATAAGCTTGAAATTTAACACACAATCTTGCTGGCATGACATCCACTTGGGCTTGATATTCGTTTCCCAGAAATCTCGAACGGCGAAGGAGACTTTACGTTGAGTTTCAGGATCGTTCCAAAATTCGTAGTAATTTGTGTCTCGCTGCGATATACCTAGAGTGCACCCACCCTCATGAATAACGGAAGCTTGGAAATGAATCAGAGAGGGGTGAACCGTGCTCACCTATCAGCTCGTTCGCTCTCACAAAACACCGAAGCTCGCGACCTCGATCGACCGGGTACCACTTCCGCAGGACCAGCTCCAGATCGTACCTGGGGGGACCATCGGCGTCCATTTGGCACCCTTCGAACACAGCGTGGATGTCCAGATCATGGTTGATGAAATCAGAGGATTTTAGGAGCAGGTAGACGTCTGCAGGCGAGGTGCATTTAAGGGGAGATGAAGCTGGAAGAAGCCATGCCGCATCCTGTTGATCGCTTTTAGCTCATGGGAGCATACGTGGCTCAATCGTAAAACACAGACCTTGGGTGACGAGAAGTTGAGTTTGGGGAAAACGGCCTCGTATTCCTTGACGCATTGCCGGATCACAGAATCCAGGTCAGGGAACGCGTAGTGCTTTTTTATCGAGTCATCGTCGTCTGTTGAGTCTTCATCATGCTCATCGTCGGAGAGTGTGCTCTCAGCAGGTCTA
>Ga0307513_10008431_pt1 | contig 13197 bp, 20 predicted proteins | sample 15_EM_MG_FD_202174 | JGI IMG/M metagenome (GOLD analysis project Ga0307513, IMG submission 202174) | Populus trichocarpa ectomycorrhiza microbial communities from riparian zone in the Pacific Northwest, United States - 15_EM | ecosystem: Host-associated > Plants > Roots > Unclassified | place...
CACTTCGAAAGCCAAGGGCGCTGGAGGGATTGAGGGAAACAGACATTTTGTGGTGAGAAGGAAGAGCAAGGTTGGAGTGCCGACGCATGAACGAGCTGGCCACGTGGTCTGAGCTGCCGTGGGTAACTAGCCCATTTAGTACGCCTCCAACTATCACTACCCGCTGTCGCTCTCGCTTCACCATTCTGATAGGGAGTAACCCTTCAATTCCTCTCGGATTGTTTATATACACTCAGATCTAAAGCGTATTTGACACTTGTCCTCGTGTTGCATGCATGCTCTACGTATTATGAAGTATTAAGGAGGTATTGAAACAGCTGCCAATGTATATACTTTGAATGTCCGGTCAATCGCGCTGGCCAGAATCCGTCAACAGGGGTATGGTAAGCAGACGTGATGTGTGTATGTGCGTGAGTGGGGTAAAACGATCAGAACCAGAGAAGGTGATAACGATATCCACAACAAGAAAAGAGGAAAAATACATGCAAGAAAGGTCGTCAGCGTCATTCATCCATTAGCGCCTACTCAACGCTTGCAATTGCACGAACTCATAATAATCGCCTCGTTTCGCCAGAAGTCGGTCATGTGTGCCAGACTCGCTCACTTTACCCTCCTTGATGAAGTAGCTGTGTAGAGAATGAGGCATGAGCAACGCATGTTCGAGAACCCTGGCAACGGTATAGACACGACTTACATGCGGTCGGCATTCTGGATGGTTGACAACCGATGCGCAATAGCGATCGTCGTCCTGCCCTTCGCTGCTTGGTCCAGAGCGGCCTGCACAACTTTCTCGGAGTTCGAATCCAGCGCAGATGTCGCCTGAAGTAAAAATCCGACATGAGAAAAGCGCATATCTGACAAGCAGTGCACGTACCTCATCCAACAGCAGCACCTTGGGGTTCCGTAGCAAAGCACGGGCAATGGCGATACGTTCTAGATCGTACCCATCAGCCAAACATCATCGCAAATGATTTAATCGGAAGGATCTCACGTTTCTGGCCACCAGATAGCTGAGAACCCTTGCCACCGACTTCAGTGTCGAAGCCCCTGCAAAACAAGAAACATCTCAGAAAATATGAAATAAATGAACCAACGATCGACATACTGAGGCAATCCCTCGATGAATTCAAGAATGTTCGCCTTTCGGCAAGCATCTTCGATCTCTTCTTGGGTGACCTCTTCTTCAGGTTTGATGGCACCGAGCAGGATGTTGAACCGAACAGTCCCAGCGTAAAGAGTGGGCTCTTGAGAAACCAATGCTAGGTGCTTGCGGTACTCTTGGATATTCAGCTCATTGATTCGTTCACCATCCAGCTGGAAGAAAAAAGGTTCAGCGAAAGTAGTACCTTAGCATGTTGATGAAATGGACATACATAGATCTCTCCAGCGAGGGGGTCATAGAACCGTTCGATCAATTGAATCCTATGAATGAACATCGTCAACATCGGATATTATGAACGATTCGAGACACAAAGCAGATCTCACGTTGTACTCTTGCCCGACCCACTGGCTCCGACCAATGCGATATATGTACCAGGTTCCACCTCAAAGGAAAGATCGCGCAGGACACGAACACCAGGACGAGTTGGGTAACGGAAATGAACGCCCTCGAAACGGATATGACCTTGGATCGTTTTATCGTCGGGGATCTTGCCTTCTGTCGACTCCGCGTCAATCTCCGGCGTCGAATCAAGAAGTTTGATTATGTCTGAACCAGCACCCTTTGCTGAGGAGACGTCGGGTACGAACGAGAAAACGTTGCCGGCTTGGATGGCACCGAAGGTCGTGCTCTGAAGATTGACTACGTTACAACGCAAAAGGTGATGCGAGTAATAAATACACACCATGAGACCAACGAAAAATTGCATAGTGGTAGCTTGCCGCTTGGACACGAGGACAGCACCATACCAGAAAATGAGCGCGATGACGAAGAAAACGAGAGACTGCGTGAAGGAGTAGAGTAAATTGCTCCAGATAGCAGTGCGGTTCGACTTTCGGAGAGGTTCCTCCAAACTCTCGCTGTACAATCTAAGACAGTCATCTTCCCTGGTGAGGGCAGCGACGGTACGGATAGATCCAGCGGCTTCACAGGCCAGCTGGGCGGAGTCTTCATGGGCTTTTTTGTTAGCCTGATCCTTGAGCACGACAACTTGCTGTATGAAGTGGTGAGTAGTTTGCAAGCCCGTGACATCACAACTACTTACGAGGCGGATGTAACCGGTGGAGACGAGAAGGGGAGTGCAAGCTGTTTGGTATTATTCATGAAAGAACATTCAGTGATCAGAAATTGAATTGACTTGCCAATACCAACGAGAGCCACCCTCCAGATGAAAGCAAGACCAAGAGCGGATCCAGCAATAAGCGTAGCAACGCTCTGCACGATGGCACCAAGGGTGATACCAGCGAGGCCGTTAACTTTCTGAGGGTTGTCACTGAGTTGAGAGGTGAGGGCACCGGTCTGTGAACAGAGGAGTTGGCCGACGTAGATAAATCCAAGTCTATAAGATGCTTACACTGTTTTTGTCATCGTCGAAGAATTCAACTAGTAAAGGAGACAACGTCAGATTTTGGGTAGTTCTCAATGCTGAATTGTCTTACTATCTTGTCTCAGCATTGCTTTGAAGCTGAGGCTGCGCAGACGAGCAGTCAAGTTTGCTGCAGCATTTGCGAACAGGTAGTTCTGGAATCCGATCGCCACCGTTGACAGAATGGCGATCACGAACATCCTAGGGAACAGGTCGTGAGTAACAGAAAAAAAGACATTTGACTAACAAGACTTGCCAAAGTGCATTCCGGTCTCCTTGAAAACGACGGTCGGACGCTTCAAGTTGCGCAAAGCCTTGTACACCCAAGGAGTATACCAGACCGAAAGCGGGGTAAACCATACCCGACACTAAACACGTTTGTCAGTCACAGCACCTGAATGTGTTGAGAAACACTTACGGCAAGCGCAAATAGCACCGAAGATATAATTTGACCACTGATCACGGATAAGAGGCGCCATGCGTTTGAATAGATAGATGATGGAGTAAGCATCCTTAGACTCAGATGACTCCGCGGCCTTTCTCTTCTGCTCCAGAATTTCACTGGCCAACGATTGCTGGGTGTTCTTGCGACCAAGAGGGATCTCTTCACGAGCGATCTTCTCCGCTTTTTCATCGTCCGATGAATCATCGCTCACTGCGTCGTCGCTGCCTTTAGCTACCTCGCGCAATTTCTGGGCCTGGACAAGGCGAGCATAAGCGCCGTCTGCCTGTAAGAGATCGTTGTGTGAGCCGCTCTCGAGAACCAGACCGTCACCCATAACGTAAATAACATCGGCATCCTTGATTGTCGAGAGGCGATGGGCAATCGTGATAGTTGTTCGACCTGATATTAACCAATTTATCTGGCAATCTAAAGATAACTATTCAGAGTCACATACCAGTTGCAGCCTTATCCAAAGCATCCTGTACGATTCCTTCTGATTGGGTGTCCAATGCGCTAGTAGCCTCATCCAACAGCAAGATTCTCGGATCAGAAACAATAGCACGCGCAATAGCCACACGTTGTTTCTGACCGCCAGAGAGCAGGAAACCACGTTCGCCCACCATTGTGTCATATCCAAGTGGGAGTTTTGTGATAAATCCATCAGCATTGGCTTTGATACAAGCCTCTTTGATCAGGGCGTCTTTCTCCTCCTCCGGTGCATTTTCGTGCGCCGTACCAATAAGGCCGTGGGCGACATTATTTTTGATCGTGGTAGAGAAAAGGCTGGGCTCCTGCGAGACAAGGCCGATTTGTGAACGAAGCCACTTGAGGTTAAGCTCCCTGATATCGTGGCCATCTAATTTGACGACTCCCGCCGTAGGATCATAGAACCGTTCCACCAAGGACACGATGGTAGATTTGCCGGAACCCGAAGCGCCTACCAATGCAGCTGTCTTTCCCGCGCGGAAGGTAATGTCCAGACCCTTGACAACCTGGAGGGAAGGCCGAGAAGGATAACTAAATTTGACACCCTCAAGTGTGAGTTCTCCGTGGACATCGTCGAGCTTCAACCCATCAGGATTAGCAGAATCGATATCTGGGACGCGGTCAATGGTGTCGAAAATCTTTGCAGCCGCAGCGCGGCCTTGAGTCACGGCTAAGAGATTTATTTTAGGATTGCGTCGCATAAAATGCGCAAGTTGAAAACATTACCTTGCATTTCAGGAGCGAGAAGGGCAAGGGAGAAGGATCCGATCAAAATAGCCAAAAACACGTTGACAACAGCTCCAGCACTTGCTGTGAATAGAGTCAATTGAATAGACGACAGTTGATTGGGGTCTAATGCTTACCGTGTCCGCTATTAATAAGTGTTGTACCAAAGCTGAAGGCTGTTGAACCCAGGTTCAAATCAGACATCGAAGAATTTCAAATTAAAACGTACCAAGTGCATAGGCCGCGTAGATTACAAAGAAGAAGACGGAAATACCTCCACCATGCCAGATGGCAGCTCGCAGGTCCACCCTGAGAGACTCATTGATGTGCTGGTTGTACAGCGCTCCTAAAGTCTTCTGCGTCCCGAAAGCTTGGGCAGTTCGGACGGTTGAGATGACTTCCTCGGCGAGGCTGCCGCCTTCCGCTGTGTGTTGTAAAGAGATCCTAAAAATAATAAAGTGAGGAAGAAGGCATAAAGTGAGGAAGGGCATGTTACTGACCGCATGTAGCTAGATACAAATTTATTCATGATTCCACCCGTGATGGCGATACAAGGAAGAATGGATGACATGGCAAGAGCCAAACGCCAAGAACGGGCGTAGGCAAGCGCGAAACCGCAAACAAAGGCTCCCAAAAAGTTGGCCACAAGGGCGACTTTTTCTGAAATTCCTTGTTGCACCAAATCTGAACAGCAGAGAGATCAGTCAAAATTGTACCCGCTAATGCATCCAACACATACGGGTATCCGTTTGTATGCGCGTCGCGACTTCACCGGCTCCAACGTTGTCGAAAAAGGCAATATCTTGGCGGAGCACGGCTTGAAGATAGTGCTCTCGGACACGCTTCGCGTTGACTTCACCGGTATACACCCACACATACATGTACAAGTACGTGCAAACGAACATTCCGACACCTTATAACAGAGTTAAACTCAAGCGTGGAACTCTGATGATCAAGGCACGCACCAATGCACACCAGGTATACTGCAAGCATGCCTGCCTCATGACGGAAGTGAGCAGCTGCAGCGGGAAGTTGGTCCGCAGCACCAGGGTCACCGCTGTCGGCCTTGTAAATCAATTGGGTGAAGTTGACGAACTGTTGGGTAAGATTTCCAAAAAGAAGGGACATGAGAGGCTAGAAGGACAATCATGAGCATGTAAATACTGCAGGACAACGTAGATAACGCATACTTGCGCCGCTCCTGCTGCAGCTGCGGCTATGAGGCCAATGAAATCAATGAAGAGCTCAAATTTTGTGGAGTAACTGCGAGCAGCGTGGAGTCAGAAATGAATCTCTTGTTGAAGGACGACAACGTACCGAAACATTTCCGTGAAAGAGACGGGGGATAATTCTGGTTCGGCAGGCTTTTCCTCTGTGGAAGCGTCGCCGTGCTGTGCGTGACTTTTCTCGTCATGATTTTTCTCATCGTTCGCGTCGGCGAATCTGGCGGATGCTCTGCGAGAAAAGAAACCTTTGTGTTTCGACTCGTCAATAACGAGCGCCTTCTCATCGGCAGTACTAGGTCTTGAGTCGACCATTTTGTGGCGACAAGGTCGCGCCTGGGTTGTGGAAAAAAGAAGGGATGAAAGAGCGGATGTGGTGCAAACCAATGGATGGGCCCATATGTATATAGATACACCTCGGCTTTATTTGCCGGCGCCCCTCGTAAGCACCAATGACCTCGGTCCGGAAATGATCTTTTCTTTCTTCTGCATTTGCTCATCGTAAGTTTATTATCCCTCTATGCAGTTCAGGTCTACTGGACTCAGCAGTTGTACCCAGAGTGCGGCGTTTTGCTGAATATAGATCGTTGTCACTGACTGGAATGGGCCCACCGAATTCGAGTCATTCCAAACGTCATCTCCGAGTTACATGGCACCGATATCTAGTCTCTTGAAACAGACCTAAGAAATCGGTTTTGTCTCTACTTTCTTTGCATAGATATTCTTCTTTAAGAGTATGTGAGAATCTTAAAGACCGAGACCAGGCACAGCACAATGTTGTCTAATTATATCGCCTTCAAGTTGGCTTCTGGATTGGAACCGCATCGGCTAATGCGAGGTGACGCGTCCGGCAAAGCCTGGAGCCAAGCCGAGGTTCGTTGTTGTAATGACTGATGGAGTACACAGAGTGTCATATGATCATGTGTACATGGCCGAGAAATCCTGTCTTTTGAAGTTTGAAGTTTGCTAGGTGTGAAGTGTACATGTGAACCTGTGAAAGTGGTACGATGGGGTACGATAAAATCAGAATTTTATCTTGAAAGATGCTTGGCGACGTTCGATCTTTTACTACGCCAAACCTTGGCCTGAGTAAACCGGACAACAAAATAGCCTGCTTCCGATATTTGCGCTAGAAAATCACAAGTGGGGGTAGAGAGCTCCACTTATGAGCTTCAGGAAGCGCGTGTGTTGATAACGTTGTTTGAAAACCTGTTTGAGCTACGGAGCAAACGCCAAGTCGCCGATAATATCGCAATCACCAATGTACAAGAAACGCTACATACGATGCGTTACGGCCCCGTATATATTCCAGTCATGAATGACTCACTAGTACAGGAGTCCGCAGGTTGCTAAACTTCTATTGATCCTCTTTCATGAGAGTGTTAAAAATAAACTACCAAGAGAAACCTGTACAAGGTAATCGTTAGCATGTCTTTGCAATGAATGAACGGATGAATGGAAGGAAGACGAATCGATTCCGAAAATTCCGCATTGCCTGAGTGAACAGTGCGATGCGCATGGCAGGTAAGATAAGATTTACGAGAGAAATGGGGGGTGGAGAGCACAGTTCAAAATAGAAACAACCATGGGTACTACTTTTCCGGAAATGCATTGATCCGGGGGAATCGCGACTGCTCTTTTCGGACCCAGGCCAGACAAAATGCTAAGGTATCCCCAAGACAGGATGTATAGAGTACACTTTTTTACATCAGACTGAGGATGACAAGACAAGAAGCAATTTGCAAAGCGAAGCATTGTAGGCGAAATTTTTCGGGTGTTGCCTAAGCCCTGACAAGTCCCAAGTGCTAGAACAAGCGTTATGGGGCCATTCCATGGCCGAAGATTAAGTACGAGCTCTGATCATGAGGAGGACCTTATTAACAAGAGATCAAACACGGCCTAATTAGGTGCCGTCCGGCCTTGTTCCAAACTCTGACAACAGACAACTCATCGACCAAAGTCGACCTACACTCCTTTGCAACCTTACCCAACAAGAAAGCAGGCTTTCCTTTCACAATTCACCTCCTCCGAATGTCCTGGCTACGAGGGAAGAAGGCTTCCGTTACAAACCTCAAGGCAGAGGAAGCAAACATCACCCGTTCGACAACGCCCACACCAGGCAACCCAGATGGAAAGGAAGAAAAGCGCACATTCCGCTCCGGACTCCTTACTATTCGTGTAATGTGGGCAGAGGGTGTTAGTATGCCAGCCGGAGTTGCCATACCCCCAGCGGTGCAGTCGGCTTTGTCTTCGCAACAAGCCAAAGTCGCAGCCTCAATCTCCCCGTCGTCAGTGAATCAACAACGACTAGCCAATAAGTCCAGGGGTAACAGGTGTGCACTCCTTATTTGCTTTCACGATACCCTCCATCGTTTTAATTTATCGATTTTTTTTCAATAGGGATAGTATCCAACGAACGCAATGCTGGTGGTTGCCCTACCTGGTCATGGAATACGAGGTGAACCAGGTCCTCATCACCCCTCTCGGAGGGGACCTTGAGAAACCTCTTTACATGTACCAGGCACACTTGTGAGTTCGGTTTGCTGTGCAACATAACATCTTCCGAAATTTACCTTTTTTCCAGCGATGTCTCTCGGGACTCTGAAATTTCTCTTCAATGTTACATCCGTGCGGAAGAGCCTAAATGTGGTGGAGATGGGCTTGCGGACGACCTCGGCAATGATATTTTCTTAGGTGGCCTCAAGTTCGTGCCAAACTTCGATGGAATGGGTAATCACGACCAATGGTACGATTTTGTCGGTGGTGCAGGGAAAATCCAAATTGGAGTTTCATATCAGCCCAACTATGGCCAATCTTTGACTATCGAAGAGTTCGAGCTTATGACCGTCATCGGCAAAGGAAGTTTTGGCAAAGTCAGTCTTTCTCGAAAGTATTTTATGGTTATTGTTTTGATTCTCCGCAGGTGCTTCAAGTCCGCAAACGTGATACTTCTCGTATCTATGCCCTTAAAACAATCCGAAAGGCGCATATAGTCAATAGAAACGAAATTACGCATACCCTCGCTGAGCGCCTTGTGCTTGCCCAAGTCAACAGCCCTTTCATCGTGCCCTTGAAGTTTAGTTTCCAGTCCGAACAGAAGTTATATTTAGTTCTTGCGTAAGTGACCATCTTTTATTTGTACTAACCGAGCTATTCTCACCTTCACTTAATTTGAAAGGTTTGTTAATGGTGGAGAACTGTTCCACCATCTGCAACGGGAACACCGTTTTGATGAACAACGTGCTCGGTGCGCATATATTTGGTGTCTACTTGCCCTGGTATTGATTGTATGCTAGATTCTACAGCGCCGAGTTGCTGCTTGCCCTTGAACATCTTCATGAGCTCGATGTAGTTTACCGGTACGCAGTCACCTTTGAATGTCGAACACCCTCTCACGAGTCACATCGCTATTTAGAGACCTGAAACCCGAGAACATTCTCCTTGACTACACAGGCCACATTGCTCTGTGTGATTTTGGCCTGTGCAAACTTAACATGAAAGACAACGAGAAGACAAACACGTTTTGTGGTACTCCTGAGTATCTGGCTCCAGAGATTCTTTCTGGCCAAGGATACGGTAAGTTTTTCCGAGACTCGGTAATGCATCGATTCACATACTTTTATAGACAAAGTGATTGATTGGTGGACCCTTGGAGTTCTCTTGTATGAAATGCTTGCTGGGCTTCCTCCCTTCTACGACGGTGAGCTATCACCCCCCCCGAGTTGCCCGACTTGTAGGTCCTAGCTGACAAATTACTTGATATTTCTGCAGAGGTTACCGATAAGATGTACGAAAAGATTCTAAATGACCCGCTTTGCTTCGGCGAGGAATTCAGTTCAGATGCTATGAGCATCCTCACCAGTCTGCTCAACCGTGATCCCTCTCGTCGCCTCGGTGTTAAGGGGGCACAGGAGATCAAACAACACCCATTCTTCTATAAACACATTGACTTCAGGTTGCTAGTGAAGAAGAAGATCCAACCCCCATTCAAGCCTAGCGTTGCCAGCCCAGTCGTACGCAATTGGTGATCTTCCTCTTCCGTTGAACATGTCAATGATTATGCTTTTGATCTTCTAGGATGTCTCTAATTTCGATATGATTTTCACCGAGGAAGCACCCGTTGATAGCTTCGTGGAAGACTCGAAATTATCCCAGACAGTTCAGGCACAATTTAGTGGTACTTTCATTGGCCATTTACCTACCTCGTCTTCTGACCTCTGGTTATTGTTTTCGTTGCTTAGGATTCTCTTACAATGGAACCCATTTATCATCTAACACACCCTAATCGCCTCACCTTCTCTATCATTTATTCACGCATCATCAAATCCCTCCATTAACCTGCATCATATACTCACTTTTATATTTGATATATAGCTTACTAGTAGTTGTTTTGTTGGATATTTCTTACTCAACGCGCGCTCTCATTTTGCTCTCCGTCTCCGCCATCTCCTGCACCGTCCACTCTAAGTATTTGTTGTTCCAAATCCACGAGACTTTATTTCTCCTCTTTTGCTGGTAGCTTTACCGTCTTCATTCTTCCTCTACTACCGACGAGGATAATCACTCATTCGATGCATCCTTTGTATAATGCACTAGTACTAGTAGTCCTCTTGTCTGTATTTTATATCTGCATAATAATACTGGCGTTTATGAAGATATACAGAACCCCACACGGGTGACTCGAGGATATTTCTTTTGGCATTGATGCTCTCTTGTCAAGGGGTAGGGAAAAAGAAGCAGCAAAGTTGTGGCCCCGAAATCCCTTGACGAAGCCCCCAACTTGAATTAGGTGGGGCTCGCCGCCGCATTTGTTCAGAAATCCAAAATCACCCGCCTTGTCCCAAAAAGGCAACAGGCCCCATTACCACTAACAGGCATGAAACATTCGAGGTCTGAGTCACCTCCAAGGTACTCAGCCTATTCAAATTCCCACCTCCCATGCTTATCGACTACCAGGATGCCTTCCCGACGCCGAGATGCTCTTCTTGTACTCCTCCGCAGAGCTTACGGCCTCTCCGATCCCACACCAGAGCTTTTGAATTTGATCTTGAAGGCTCATCCCACAGAGGCTGCCGTTAGAAACCTTTTGATTGACTGCATAACAACAGTGGAAGAAGATCCCTGTCGTGCATATGCATTGGCATCTATGTTGGTGGCTCTGCGTGACTCCCCAGACGCACCTGTCATTCAGGGTGGCTCTATGATTAGCCTCACAGAGGAGTTCTCACCGACCTGAGGTTTGAGCATTGACGATGACAACACAACTTTTAGCCCCGCTAACACATACTTAACCAACTGCCTGCTCTCCGGTCTATCGTTCAAACACGACTTGACTTCGTCTCCCGATCAACGTCAAGCCATTAGGGATGGTCTTGACTTGAACGCTAATGGCAATTCATCGATCTCCGAACTCTTGGTCATCGGGGCCTGCATCCAGTTGCTCACCAGTGGCTCGAAAATAGTTTCGGCACAACCGTCAGCAAATGAAGTCGCGACTAAGCTTAGATTTCAATAATCTGCGGGCACAGTAAAAGACTCGAATGGACGGAGGCTCCTGGAGGTTTGCCAATTATTTTATGCAATAGATATTGAGCTCATAATTACTTACAACAGCTTACTATCTCGCATGCCCGTTATCATCCGTCAAGTCATGGAATGTTAACGGTAGCAGGTAGCGGTGCTGTGATAGCGAGGGTGCAGTGTGGTTAGGGCAAGCTACAATGCCAAGTAGTGGCACTAGTGCATCAGCAATAGCTCCGTACGTCCTTCATAAGTTCATACTATCATCGCCAGAGGTCGGTTTCTCATCGACAAACCCATCAGTGCCAGTGGATTCAAATGTTTGATCCATCGCAACATGTGTTACTTACACATTTTCATCTAGACCGATCGTCAGTCAGAAGAACATAGAATATAAATTCTGAATCGGGGCAGGATAAGTACTACGAGTGAGTAACGAGGCGTAACGACAACGGCAAAACAAAGAAAGATATCAGTAGCCAAAGTGCACATATGGAACCCATGTTAAGAATGCGGTGTCGCCCTTTCCAAGAGTCGCTCGAACCTTCCTCGTAGCGTAATCCAAGGCATACGCTGCCCGAGTACTGTCCAATCCCCCCAACTCGTTGTCCCTGAGCAAATATTGATAGAACTCCGTCGCAAACTCTGGCCCGTGCATATCGGAAATGCTCCACATCGTACCAATCACACCCCGATAACCAGCGGCAAGCATACCAGCAGCGAGATGGACAACTTCCTCTGACAATTTGAGGTCGCCTTTGCTCGTCTGGCATGCCGAAAGGAAGGCCAACTTGGGGTTCGATATCTTCTGTCGCATGATGTCAAGAAGCTCCAGGCGACCGTCATGGAGATGGACACCACTCTGGAGAGGGTCGTTCATGTCCTGGATGCCATGGCAGGCGAAGTGGACCCAATTATGATTATTCATTTCTCTCTTCACTCGGTCTGTGGTGGCCTCGGCATCTTCCAACAGCAGCGCGTCGATGGCGAATTGATTTACTAGTGCTTTAAGATCGTGTATTTCCTTTCGAGTGAAAGGTATTGAGGGAAGATCTGTCGTGTTTGGGCTAATAAGCATGATGTCGGTTTGTTTGGGGGAGGTGGAGGCGGCGAAGGATTTCTCGGCAAGGGCCTGAACAGTCGGTGTATACGAGGAAACCACGAAATCAGAGACAAGTGATCCATACTTGTATGCTGAGCCGTACAATCCAGCTGCATGGAGCGGAAGAAATGCGAGTGGGCCGGTTGGGCACCACCACAGACGACCGCGATCTAAAGGATCGGGAGGGAAATTGATCTGAGAGTGAAGAAGATCAGTACAAATAAGTCGACAATCAGCAATGCCTTACAGAGTATCCTAGAGCTTCAAGGATGGGTTGAACGACTTTATACCAAAGTTCTTCAAGAACAAATGGCATGGATGATGGATTAAGGCGCACACGCTGAGGAATACGATCATGATCCTCCACGTCCCGTTGCTTGAGTAGGTCAAATCGAAGGGTCTTTTGCAGTTCCTCGGCTTGCTCGAGAGTGAAGTTCTCTAGAGGGATATGCAAAGGCTCCTTGATCCCAGCTATAAGAGCCAAGGCATCACATCGGGTTTTGTGAATGTTGAAAATGATGACTGGACCATCAGAGGGTAACGAAGAGAGGATGTCAGCAGATTTAGGTGGTTGAAGAAAGTTGTGGAAATCTGGAAGAGCGCGAATCTCTTTGAGAAGCTTCTTATATTCTGTAGCGTGGATGGTATGATGTCGGGTGTCATCCTGAAGGCTAATATCATCTGCAAGTGTAGCATGTGCAGAAGGAATGGACAAGACTGAACGGGCTCCATAGGACTCTAAGGCACTGGCAGTATTTATGAAGCGATTGGCTAAGGATTGATTCTTCAGGAGGAGATTGTTGATTGGTGTACGAAGTTGGTTGAGCTGATTCCAGACCAAGCAGCGGCCTTGCTCAAGCCATTCAAGGGCAAAAGAAGTGTTATTGAAACAGAGAGCAGTAGCCACAGCAGATCCCACAAGATCAGTATGGCCATGAAGATTAGTGTGACGGCGGTGGATTGTTTGTTCTAACCCGGCAACCTCTGAGAGCAGACTAATGGCAAGAGCGAAGTCGTTCAAGCAGTGACTCGGAGAGTCATCATGGACTGAGGATAGCTTAACTGCAAGCTTGGCCGACCCCAAGCGAATAGATGGGGTGCCATTTACCTGAGCCCCCTGACGGTATGAAGCAATGCTGTTTTGGATGTCAGGGGAATAATGGGTGTGTT
>Ga0307513_10008432_pt1 | contig 13196 bp, 8 predicted proteins | sample 15_EM_MG_FD_202174 | JGI IMG/M metagenome (GOLD analysis project Ga0307513, IMG submission 202174) | Populus trichocarpa ectomycorrhiza microbial communities from riparian zone in the Pacific Northwest, United States - 15_EM | ecosystem: Host-associated > Plants > Roots > Unclassified | place...
AGTTTCCAATTTCAAGGATTGATTAACTGTAGCTTGAGATAAGTAGGGAGCTGCTGCATATTTCTGAACTCAAATGCATTCTCTGGAGAGGCTAAGTAAGAGAATCTTGTCCAGGTTTATGATTCATGTGTTACATTAGCACTATCCATTGCCAATAATGATACTCAATTACTCGTACGTGTCTACTATGTATAGATGTAGCTACTAAGGAGTGAGTATGTTTATATGTTTCTTCTTATCCGGTCCATTTTGACTAACAATTAGGTGTGTTCTTCTTGTTTTGTCAGGCTGGAGTCTGAATTTATTGAGAAAACCGTTGGAGATGTTTCGAACAAATTGCAAGCCATGTCTTCAAGTCACACTACGACTCTATTTGGAATTGATGTTCGTGTTAACAAAGTTGAGTCTTTGTTAAAAATGGAATCTCCAGATGTTCTCATTGTAGGGATATGGGGAATGGGTGGTATCGGGAAGACAACGATTGCTGAAGCTGTGTGCAACAAGGTTCGTTCTCGATTTGAAGGAATCTTTTTTGCAAACTTTAGGCAAGAATTAAAAACTGGTTCCATGGCTGATTTGCAAAGAAGCTTTCTTTCACAGCTGCTTGGCCAAGAAATTCTGAACATGGGCTCCTTGAGTTTTCGAGATTTTTTTGTGAAGGAGAGACTTCGTCGTAAAAAGGTTTTTATTGTTCTGGATGATGTGGATGATTTAATGCCTTTGGAAGAATGGAAAGATTTGCTTGATGGACGACACCGTTCATTTGGTTCGGGCAGTAAAGTTCTCATAACAAGTAGGGACAAGCAAGTGCTTAAGAATGTAGTAGACAAAACATACGAGGTTGAGGGGTTGAACTATGAAGAATCTCTTCAACTCTTTAGCTCGAAAGCCTTGAAGAATTGCAACCCCACAATTGATTATAGAGAATTGATAGAAAAGATTGTAAGTCATGTACAAGGCAATCCGTTGGCTCTTATAGATTTGGGTTCCTCTCTCTATGGTAAAAGCACTGAAGAATGGTGCAGTGCATTGAATAAACTAGCTCAGAACCCTCGAATCGAAAACGCGTAAAGAATTAGTTATAATGGGTTGGATCAAGAATAACAATCCATATTTCTTGATATAGCACATTTCTTTAGAAGATTTGAGCAAAACCAAGCTACAAGAATATTAGATGGCTTTTATTGTCAACTTGTGATTTTCGATAGAAGCACGCTCATTGATGAGTGTCTCATAACTACTTCTCATAACACGCTAGAAATGGCATTTAGCATTGTTCATGTAAAATCTAAGTTTCCTGAAAAACTAATGCGGAACGATAAATATAGACTTGGTTTCAGACCTGGTTTCATTATGATTTACCAAATTGTGCCAATTACACCATAAATACATGAAAGACAAAAGACTTCTGGGGTAGGTTATACTCACATCTTCAGGGCCATTGTAAGAAGCAACCCGCCGATAAATAGTTTGGTGGAGTGTGAGAAACTAATAATTAGAGAAACTTAAGGTTCACTAAACTAAATTTAACAATGACATAAAACTTTCCCCAGGACACATGCAAAGTAGACAAAGGGGATCTAGCTTAATGGTCGAATGCATGCCATTTTTATGGAATACATTAAAGAATCTGAGTACTTGCACAATATCAGAAAAGTATGAAGTTTGTTTTGACCATTATCAGCTTAGAAATCAACATCTATGTATGTGTGTGAAAGAACCATTGACCAAAGCACTATAACAAATAAGAGTATACCTGACTGAGGCCAATGATGGCAATAAATTGTAAATTATAAGGTCTTCTCCCACTCTGAAACCAAGTTCAAGCTTGGTTGGCAAGAAGAATGTGAGGAAAGCAACGAAAAGGAAAAGAAAAAAAATATAGAAAACATGAATTTATATCATTGGTTCTATATGATAATAAAAAAGCTTTTAAAATCAGTCACAACCCAATACTAAAATATTTATTTTAATAGAGAAAATGGCGGTGAAGATTCGTTTAGCAGGTCTGGGATGCAAAAACAGGGCATTTTACATAATTGTTGCTGCTGATAGCCATACTCCAAGAGATGGCAAACACCTTCAAGTTATTGGTTTCTACGACCCCTTAACAGGTTCCCTCTTCTTTTTCTCACCCTACTCTTATTATTTTCATATGCTCAGTTCGCATGAAGATTTTTTTTTTCTAATTTTAAAGACCTGGACTTTGAAGGCTTATTGGGTTTATTTTCAGGTTCTCATATCATCAATGCATGGTATGTGTAGATAACTCAAGACTTGTGGGATAATGCAGGAGCAATTATAGCAATTATTGCAGGAGCATGAAGAAGAGGATTGGCCCATCCCCGGTCCCTTCCTCTCTCCTTCCAGACGACTTCTTCTTCTTCTTCACACGGAGAATTAATGCCCGTCATTCTTTTGTCTTGTTTTGATAATTAACGAGACATGAAGCCTTTTCTACATGGGAAATTCCCAGGAAGTCAACAATGTGGGACAGAAGTGTTTATATAATAAAAAAAAATTGAAGAGAAATTAACAAATGCCTTCTTTGTTTCCGGAAATTTATTTTCCTCAAAATTATTTTCCCACTTTTTATATTTGATAAATATAAAAAAAAATGGGTCAAGAAAACTAAATTTCAGTCAATGATAAACAATACGCTTTATACAAGGAAAGTGTTTTTCTTTTTTTATTCTAATAAAAACACTTTTCTTTTCTTTGTTAACAAAACACTTTGTTGACAAAATACTTTCCTTTCCTGTCGCAGTACAATTATACAAATTGATTGGTTGTTACTTTGAGTTTTTTTTATTTAGTAACATGGTGAAAGTATTTTTTTAATTAAAATAATATTTTTTTAGATTTAATACATAAAAATTATAAAAATATTAATTTAATATTTTTAAGATAAAAAAATACTTTAAAAAATAATTTATGAAATTACAATTATTATTATTTTAATTTCATCATCTTTCAATTTTTTTATATGTTAGATTTGATCTCTATTATTTTGATTATTATTTATTTTATTTGAGATAATTTATGATATTATAATTTTTTCAATTTCATTCTCATTCAACTTTTTAATTTGTAAGATTTTTTTCTTATTATTTTAATAAACTTGAAAAAAAAACATTAATAAGCTATTTTCCAGCTCATTTTTCATAACATAACTAAATACTAGAAAGTGTTTTTCAATTTACTTTCCATGACACTACCAAACATCGAAAAATAATTTACTTTCTTGAAATTCATTTTTTAAAAAAATTATTTTTTAAAAAAATTATTTTCCTGTAAATAAATGGAGCTAAAAAATCCTAAAGCTGCTAATACGCTAAGGGAACAGCTAATCCATTTGAAATATTAAAAAAATTATCTATCACAGTTGTGATATGATGATACACGAGAATATATGTTTCTTCTAATTACAGTAATAATTGTTTTTTAATATATATATATATATAAAGATAATATTTTTCTATTTTTTTTAAAAATATTTTTTTATATTAGCGTATCAAAATAATTTTAAAAAATAAAAGAAATAAAAATAAAATTATAAAATTTATAAAAACACTGTTAATACTGAAAAGAAAAACAACTAAATGCCCTTTCGTGCCGGATCACTTTGGACACTTGATAATATATGAAAATATATCATTTAAATATTTTTTTAAGGTTTCGATGATCTTATTTGATGACAAAATAAAAATTAAACGAGTGTGAGTTAACCTCCTATAGGGATAAATAAAATAAAAATTTAAAGTTCAATTACCAACAAATAAAACATTGAATGATAGACCGAATAAAACAATAGTGTTGAAAACAACCTAACTCGAGTCAGCATGTCAAATTCATGCATCTATCATGAGATCAGGATAACTCTGTATAGAAAAAAATGAATAAAACAAAAGAGGTTAACTCTCAAACAAACTAAATAATGAAAGGTAAAAATTAAAACAAAATAATCAATTAAAAAATATTTTAAAAAAATCAAGTCAATCCAGGTTAACTTGACTAACTTGTGACTCCAAATTATGAGATCAGGATAACCTTATAAAAAAAAATATAAAAATCATGACCCAATAACCAACTGTGAAATGATAAGATTGAAAAAAAATAACAATTTTTAAAAAAGAACCTAAAAAAGATCAAAGTTAAATAGGACCAATATTCTAAACACGTGACCCAAATAATGAAACCGGTATTACCCTATAAAAGATAAATACAAAAAAATTGCAAAGCAATATTTTTAATCATTCAAGATTAAAAAACAAAACAAATAGCAATCAAAACATTGAAGACAAAATTTGAAATAAAAATAAAATAAAATAAAATAATAAGGGACTAAATTGAAAATTAAAATAAATCAAGAAAATAATAAAGAAAATAACAATAAAAAGAATGAGTACCAAATTAGATATGAAAATTAAATGAAGTAAAATGCAGATGAATGAAATTGAAAAATAAATAAAAATAACAACAATGAATGTAATGAGGACCAAATTAGATAAAAAAATCAAATGAAATAAAATGTTAAGGGATGAAAATGAATAAAAAAATAACTTTAAAAAACATTAAAAACAAAGTAAATAATAATTAAAAGAATTAGGATAAAATTAATACAAATAAAAACTCAACATGACATATTTAATTTTTGAAAGAACTGATAAGAAATAGATAAAAAAAAAGGGAAAAAAAATTTATTAGAGTCAAACCATTGCGCTGTCAAGCACAGGTATCTGACCACCAGAAAGATGACATCGTTATGCTTTAATACAGTTATAGAAAGCGGTGTTGGTCTACGGTGAAATGTCACATATGCTGTCCAAAAAACATGGATGCTTTTAAGATGCAAATGTCTCTAATTCACTTTGATTATAACTAAATTTTTTTACTTTAATTAATTATTTTACCGAAACACCCATGAATCGTAGTTTTTAAAATTTTACTTTAAAGAATATTTGAAACATTCCTCAGTGCTTCTAAAACGGTTAAAAATTAATTTGTCTCAAATCATTATGACCATTAATTATCGAAAGCCACCGTTAAGACAAGAAATACATAATTGCGCAATGTCAAGGCAACTTAGCTTCCCAAACACACTGGGCCCCTAGCACTTGCCAGGAAGACCAAAACTCAAGACGACTTCTTCTTTATTTTATTTTTTTCAAGAATAATATAGTTATTTCTGTTATGAAAATGTTAAAAAGACCGAGACACTCATGGATATTAGTTTTAAGAACTTTTTTTTAAGAATATTTAAATTATTTTTTTGTACTTCTAAAATGTTTAAAAATTATTTTGTCTTTGATAATTACAACAATCACAATGATAAATGAATCTTATAAAAAAAATTCAATAACCAGTTAAATGATAATAAATAATTATTTTACTGTTTCTTCTTCTTCTTCTTTTTCTCGTCGACAGTCATGTTGACGAGAAACACGTAATTTCCAAACTCAGCTTCCCGAACACGCTGCCCAAGCACTCGCCAGGAAGACTACTTAAGGTAAAGTCGTCGTCCCCGTCAATATCCCCCGTCCCTTCTCTCTCCTTCAAGACAACTTCTTTCTCTTCTTCTTCTTCACAATAAATAAATATATATATAAAAGGAAAAGGGAAAAGGCATCTGCCGATTTATTTGAATAGATTGTGTGTAATGAGGTGGAAGAAAGCATGTAAAAAGAAGAAGAAGTAATTATAATTACATGGCTGCGTGCCAATTATATTGCCAAAATTAAGCAGTAAACAGAACCACGATTGTGATTTTGAATCGCTTTTATATTAAAATCGTAGTTTAAAATAGCAGTTTTTTTTAAAAAATAAAATTAAACCATATTATATATTTCTCTAACTGTATCAATTTGTTTTTTAAGAAATTCCTATTATTGGGGGCAGAGTAACAAGTTTTTCACAATGAAATCATTATAATCACTATAATATAAGGGGAAGTCAACAAAGTCCTCCCTACGTGCAAACACTTGATGCACTTCCTACCAAATCACAAAAAAAAAAAAAACAAATAACAAGACATTAAACCTTTCTGTCCACAGGAAATTTCCAAGTAGATGTGCACCCTCTGTAACGTCCGAGAAAATACATGGATTTGATTTTTTATTTTAAATTAATTTTTTTTTATATTATTTTAATGTATTGACATTAAAAATAAAATTTAAAAAATAAAAAATATATATTATTTTGATACAATTCCAAGTAAAAATTATCTTGAAAAATAATTGTTATTTCAATATCAAACAGGTTCTCTAACAAGTTCTTCTCTATCAAATTATCATAACCATTATAATACAATGTGAAGACAAAAAAATCTTCGGCATGCGCAAACACTTGAATTGAAGATATAAAAGATGTTTATGAGTGTAGTAGCAATTGATTTTTAAAAAGTATTTTGCTTAAAAATACATTAAGATAATATTTTTTTTACTTTTAAAGAATTATTTTTAACACCAACACATCAAAACAAACAAAAAAAAACTTAAAAAAATTAATCTAAAATAAAATATAAAATAATTTTAAAATTTATTAAAACATTGATTACATAGCAAAGACAAACAAAAGCCTAGCTAAATGCCCTTTCCTACCGCATCACAAATAATAAGACTTGAAGCCTTTTGTGCATGGAAAATTTCCAGAAAGCTAACATTGACAAGAAATACCATGAAAATTATAAAGGAATTTGAAGTAAAAATTAATAGACTAAAAAATGATCGATGTGGGACAGAAGTGTATAGTGTTTTTTAAAAAATATATAATAAAAAAGTCGAAGAGAAAATAACAAAAGATCAGCTACTCCGCCAAGTGAATGGCTAATACATTTGAAATATTAAAAAAGGTATCTATCACAGCTGTGATATGATAAACAAGAATATATATATTTTTTATTTTTAAAAATTATTTTTATATCAGTAAATTAAAATAATAAAAAAACTAAAAAATTTAATTTAAATTTTATTTTTATAAAAACACTGTCAATACCATAAAAACAAAACAACGTATAAATGCCTTTTTCAATCACATCACTTTGTAACTGGGGAATTTCCAGGAAATCAGCAAATGGTTACTTCCGTAAAGCCTAAGAAAATACTTGGATTTGATGCCTATAAATTATACATATGCGTAAGGCAGGGACTTAAACACGTAAAGCCTAAGCTACTGATTCAAAATCAGCCTCATCTTTTTTCCTTGAGTTACTTCCGTTCTCTCCCTCCAGACCTCCCTTACCACCAGAGTCTTAACTCTTGTTTCCTCGACTGTTTCTCCACAAAACAATATGATGTCTCCATCGCCATCTACTCCTTCCACCTTAACCACCGCCCAGCCACAAGGAATTAAATATGATGTCTTCCTTAGTTTCAGGGGAGAAGACACTCGTGTTGGTTTTACCAGCCACCTCTATGTTGCTTTGAAACGGGAACAAATCCTAACTTTCATAGATAATCAGCTTGTGAGAGGAGATGAGATTTCGGCATCACTTCTGAGAACAATTGAAGAGGCCAAGCTTTCTGTGATCGTTTTTTCTGAAAACTATGCATCTTCCAAATGGTGCTTGGAGGAGCTTGCAAAGATTTTTGAACGTAGAAGAAATAATGGACAGATAGTTATTCCATTATTCTACCAGGTGGATCCATCCCATGTAAGAAATCAAACAGGAAGCTTTGGCGATGCATTGGCTAGATTGATAAAGAAGAAAGCTTTGACGATGGACAAAGAGCAGAGCTTCAGAGACGCTTTGACGGATGCAGCCAATCTATCTGGATGTACCTTATTAGGGAATTCAGAGTAAGCTCTTGAAATATATCCCATGAGAAAATAGTCGTTCATTTGTTGAGGATTTGAAATTTAATTTAAAATTATTGAGAATGATGAGCTCTGTGAATCCATATTTATTTTATTTGATTTTGAAAACGTTGTAGCGAAGCATTGTATATATAGGATATTATGTGGATGGTTGTTTTGTGTTTTGAAATGGTTTTTTTAAAAAAATTATTTTATTTTAGTGTTTTATATTATTTGTGTTTATATTAAATAATATTTTAAAAAATAAAAAATTATTATTTAATGTAAAATGTTTGTATAGATATTAAGTGGTTGTTTGTTTTTTGTGTTTTAAAATGTTTTGTAAGAACTTTAAAATGTTTTTTTTAATGTTTTTAAATTATCCATTGCAATAATGATGCTCAATTACTCGTACGTGTCTACTATGTATAGATGTAGCTACTAAGGAGTGAGTATGTCTATATGTTTCTTCTTGTCCGGTCCATTTTGACTAACAATTATGTGTGTTCTTCTTGTTTGTCAGGCCGGAGTCTGAATTTATTGAGAAAATCGTTGGAGATGTTTTGGAAAAATTGCATGCCATGTCTTCAAGTCACACTACGGCTGGGCTATTTGGAATTGATGTTCGTGTTAGCAAAGTTGAGTCTTTGTTAAATATGGAGTCTCCAGATGTTCTCATTGTAGGGATATGGGGAATGGGTGGTATCGGTAAGACAACGATTGCTGAAGCTGTGTGCAACAACGTTCGTTCTCAATTTGAAAGAATCTTTTTTGCAAACTTTAGGCAACAATCTGATATGCGAAGAAAATTTCTTAAACGGCTGTTTGGCCAAGAAACTCTGAACACTATGGGCTCCTTGAGTTTTCGAGATTCTTTTGTGAGGGATAGACTTCGTCGCATAAAGGTTTTTATTGTTCTAGATGATGTGGATGATTTAATTCGTTTTGAAGAATGGAAAGATTTGCTTGATGGACGAAACAGTTCATTTGGTCCGGGCAGTAAAGTTCTCATAACAAGTAGGGACAAGCAAGTGCTTAGTAATGTAGTTGATGAGACATATGAGGTTGAGGGGTTGAACGATGAAGAAGCTATTCAACTCTTTAGCTCGAAAGCCTTGAAGAATTGCAGCCCCACAATTGATCAAAGACACTTGATAAAAAAGATTGTGAGGCATGTACAAGGCAATCCGTTGGCTCTTATAGTTTTAGTTTCCTCTCTCTATGGTAAAAACATCAAAGAATGGCGCAGTGCATTGAATAAACTGGCTCAGCACCCTCGAATTGAAATGGCATTGAGAATTAGTTACGATGGGTTGGATTCAGAACAAAAATCCATATTTCTTGACATAGCACATTTCTTCATAGGACAGGTGCAATACGTAGCAACAGGAATATTAGATTGCTTATATGGTCGGTCTGTGAATTTCGATATAAGCACACTCATTGATAAGTGTCTCATAACTACTAACAAGTTTGATAAAAGGCTAGAAATGCATGATTTGCTACGAGAAATGGCATTTAACATTGTTCGTGCAGAATCTGATTTTCCTGGCGAACGTAGCAGGTTATGTCATCCTCCTGATGTCGGTCAAGTATTGGAGGAAAATAAGGTTAAAGCTACAGCCATTAACTGTCGTTCATGTATTTGCTCAAAAGTTGATGTGTTTGAGTAGATTGTATTATTGTTTGTTTATTCTTTATTCTTGTTTAACAGGGAACTCAAAAAATTAAAGGCATATCTTTGGCCATGTCCTGGTTACCGAGACACATACTCTTGAAATCTGATGCCTTCGCAATGATGGATGGTCTTAGATTTCTCAATTTCGATCACGTAGTAGATCAAATGCACCTTCCTCCTACTGGCCTCGAATATCTTCCTAATAAGCTGAGATATTTGCAATGGTATGGATTCCCTTCAAAATCCTTGCCGCCATCTTTTCGGGCTGAACACCTTGTCGAGCTTCACCTAAGCAAAAGCAAGCTTGTAAAACTTTGGACAGGAGTAAAGGTATGATTTAATTGCTACAGATTATGATCAGAAACATGAAGTTGGAGAGGTGCTAACTTTCTAATTATGCCTATTTCTGTTGACAGGATGTTGGAAATTTAAGAAGAATTGACCTATCTTACTCTCCATATTTGACGGAATTGCCAGATCTATCAATGGCCAAAAATTTAGTGTCCTTAGATCTTACGGACTGTCCAAGTTTAACCGAGGTTCCGTCATCTCTTCAATATCTTGACAAGCTGGAAGAAATTTATCTCGTTCGTTGCTATAATCTTAGAAGTTTTCCAATGCTTTATTCAAAGGTTCTCAGAAAACTTGCTATAATTGGGTGCCTAGATGTGACCACGTGTCCACCGATTACTGGCAAGTTGAAATATCTTTTTCTAAATGGTTGCTCAAAGATGACCAAGTTTCCGGAGAATTTAGAGGATATAGTAGAATTACATCTAAGTGGAACTGCTATTAAAGAGGTGCCCTCATCAATCCATTTTCTCACAAGACTCCGCCATTTGGATATGAGTGGTTGCTCAAAACTTGAGAGCCTCCCAGAAATCACAGTGCCTATGGAATCTTTGCATAGCCTTAAGTTGAGTAAAACAGGCATTAAAGAGATACCCTCATCATTAATTAAGCATATGATATCTTTGACGTTTCTAAATTTAGATGGAACGCCTATTAAAGCGTTACCTGAGCTTCCCCCTTCGCTTTGTTCTCTAACAACACATGACTGTGCATCACTAGAAACCATCAATATCGGTAGATTAGAGTTAGGATTGGATTTTACAAATTGCTTCAAATTGGATCAGAAACCACTGGTAGCAGCAATGCATTTGAAAATTCAGGTATCTCTCTTAACCCCCTTGTCTTTCTTTCTTCTCTCTTTCTTGCTTGCTTCATCACATTTTCGAAATGTGACTTTTGTGTTACAGTCCGGAGAGGAGATCCCACACGATGGAATTCAAATGGTTCTACCGGGGAGTGAAATTCCAGAATGGTTCGGTGACAAAGGAATTGGATCTTCAGTTACCATACAGTTGCCCTCAAATTGTCTTCAGCTCAAGGGAATTGCTTTCTGCCTTGTCTTTCTACTCCCTCCTCCCTCCCAGGACATGCCTTATGAAGTCGGTCGTGATTCTAATGTTGATTTATATCTTGATTACCATGTTAAGAGTAAAAACAGTGAGCATGATGGTGATGATGAAGTCGTCTTAGCTTCCGGGGAAAGCTTTCTATCGCGTTACTTGAGGACATGTGACTCAGATCACATGATTCTCTACAAGCTCAAATTGGTAAATCATTTACGTAAATATTCCGGCAATGAAGTTACATTTAAATTCTACAGCAGAAGGTGGAGGCATTGTGCGAGCCAAAGGCCTTTCGAGTTGAAAAGTTGTGGGGTGTATCTGCACTTTGATGAAAATATACCGGCGGACACGGACATTTACAGATATTTACAGAGAATATTACACCGACGCAATTACATCCGCAAAAAATATAAAATCTGTTAGTCCCATGCAATCTACTGATTCCACTACATCAGCCTTAGAAGTCTCCTAATCCCAAGCAATTGCATTTCTTAGTTAGAATGATTAATTGACATTCCCTTTATAATACATATAATTGATTGGACTTACCTTATATTACTGAGTTTCTGTAAATAGGAAAGTCTATCCATGTACTAATATTTATATTGCATACAACTTAATAGAAGACATGGTTGTGTAGCAATAATTCTCAATCTCTTTGCTCTCATCCTTTTCTCTTCCATTGAGTTTATAATTCTTATATGGTATCAGAGCTCTTTAGAGCTAACCCTCAAAATATCGATCCTACCCAAACCAATGGTCAACACACCCAAATCTGGAGAATCAAGTAATCTTGATATGTCAAAACTGATTTATGAAATGTCAAAACTTTCCTCTCCTTCACTCTCATCCCATTCCTTGCCCACCTCCTTCAATATCTCATCCTTGTTCACTATCCCCATGGATCGCACCAACTACCTGAGTTGGAAATCCCATTTTGAAGATATACTGGAGATGCATGGCTTTACAGCAGTCATAAAAAACAACACAGAACCACCCAAAGTGCAAGAAGATGGTTCTGTGCACCCAGAATTAGCAAAAGATAAATTGGTCCTGAGTTGGATCAAAACAACTTCCTCCTCTTCCATCAAAACACTTCTCATCCCATATACCACTGCTCATCAAGCCTGGACCATGCTGGCCAAACGTCTTTCACCTCTTGCTAGCACCCGTGTACGGATCCTTCGAGACCAAATTCACACTCTCCGGAAGGACAGCAGCACCACAGTGGTTGATTATCTCAATTATGCCAAATCACTCTTTGATTCTCTTATACAATCTGGTGCAACCATGGACGATGATGAATTAATCAGTTATGTTTTGGATGGACTTGGTCTTGAATACAAAGAGCTAGCCACAACACTTCACATGCATCCCGATATTGACTTTGATCAATTTTATGATTTAGCTCTAAGAGAAGAGCATTTACAGAAACAAATGTCTCTTACCATGACTTCAGGAGTTGTTATGGTTGCTGACTGTATGCCCAAAGAACGCCCCTTCAATTCAAACATGCCCAGTCATAATCATGGATTTGGAAGAGGACGCGGTCGTGGCAGGAATTGGAATCAAGGGCGTGGATCAAGACGAACAGGGCATTGGGAGCCGACTCAAGGGGCTTGGTTTCCAGACCGCAACTCTCAGCCACGTGACCCTCAATCTGCTGTCCTCACCTCTTCTCCTGCTACTCTCTCTAATGGGCGCCCTCCTCTGCTTCCAACACCTCAAGGCAGATTCTCAAATACCCAACGCAGTGAAGTCATTTGTTTTCGGTGTGATAAGCAGGGGCACATAGCTCGTTTTTGTCCTGACCATAGGCCTCATGCATACATGGCAGAAAACTTTACCACCTCTCCTTCTCCTACAGCTGATGTGGCAAATACCAATTGGTGTCTTGATTCAGGTGCTACTCACCACATGACAGCCAACACAACCTCTCTCCCCGATGCTCATCCTTATACAGGTACAAATACAATTGTTGTTGGAAACGGCAACCAATTAGCAATAACTCATATTGGCAATACATAATTGACCGGGTTGCATAAATCATTAAATCTTAATGAAGTTTTGTATGTGCCTGCTATTCGCAAAAACTTGATCTTTATTCGTCGTTTTTGCTGTGATAATGATTGTTACTTTAAGATGGATGCTAATGGTTTTTCTGTGAAGGACAACAAAACGGAGAAGGTACTCCTTACTGGCAGTAGTTTCGATGGCCTTTATCACATTCAGACATCCCCTTCTATTGCTCGTCAAATTGCTTGTTATGGAAAGCGTACAACACAAGATGTATGGCATGCCAGACTCGG
>Ga0307513_10008433_pt1 | contig 13196 bp, 12 predicted proteins | sample 15_EM_MG_FD_202174 | JGI IMG/M metagenome (GOLD analysis project Ga0307513, IMG submission 202174) | Populus trichocarpa ectomycorrhiza microbial communities from riparian zone in the Pacific Northwest, United States - 15_EM | ecosystem: Host-associated > Plants > Roots > Unclassified | place...
GCCAGCCGGCCCGGCTCCATGAGTCCAGCACGTTGAAGTGGCCGAGCAGCGACAGATCGGGCGAGTCGACGATCTTGTCCGGCAGGGTCGGCACGTTCAGCGACCACCCGGCGGGGTTCGGCTTCCCGTTCACGAAGGACGGCCCGACGTTCGCGATCGCCTCCACGATGATCGCCAGCACCGTGGTCGCCAGGATGCCGATCAGGATCGCGCCCTTCACCCGGCGCACCAACAGCACCAGCGTGAGCAGCAGACCCAGCACGAACACCAGCGCCGGCCAGCTGTCCAGCTTGCCGCCGATGCCGAGCTCCACCGGAACGGTCGTTCCGGCAGCGTCCGGGATGCGCCGGACGAACCCGGCGTCGACCAGGCCGATGATCATCAAGAAGAGGCCGATGCCGACGCCGATCGCGGTCTTGAGCTGCGTCGGGACCGCGCGGAACACCAGCGTCCGCAGCCCGGTCAACACCAGGATCGTGATCAGCAGGCCCTCGATCACCACCAGGCCCATCGCGTCGGCCCAGGTCATCTCCGGCGCGATCTCGAAGGCGACCAGCGCGTTCACGCCCAGGCCGGCGGCCAGCGCCAGCGGGAAGCGCGCGACCACGCCCATCAGGATGGTCAGCACGCCGGCGACCAAGGCCGTACCGGCGGCCAGCGCGGCGATCGGCAGCTTGCCGCCGACCGCGTCCACCCCCGCGCCGAGGATCAGCGGATTGAGAACGACGATGTAGGCCATCGTGAAGAATGTGGCGAAACCACCACGGACCTCCCGCCCGACAGTCGAGCCGCGTGCGGAGATCTCAAAGAACCGATCAAACCCGTTCTTCGGCGTACGGCCGGACGAGTCGACAGCCGCATCGGCGGGTGCACTGGACATGCGCGTCCTTCCCCAGGACATGACATTGGTCGATGCGCGCATCGTTGCAGACTGCGGTCGGCCCGGGGAAGATCAGCTGTGTTACAAAAAGAAGGTGACCAGCAACAAGCCCCGCGTGCCGGCGCTCGACCCGCCGATGGTGCCGTTCGCGCTGGCGGGCATGGCCGCGTTCGCGGTGGCGAGCGTGCTCCTGCTCGTGCTGCACGGCCGCACCGACTGGGTATGGATCTGCGTGGCCGGCTTCCTGCTCGGCATCCCGGGCCTGCTCACCATGCTCCGCCACGACGCCAACCGGCGCCGCCGCCGAGCCCTGACCCACCCCGAATTCCGGGTGGACGGCGAGACTGCCGGCTAGGAGTGCCCGTAGTCCTCCGCGGGCTCGCCGACCTCCACCGAGCCGGGTGCGCGGCTCACCGCGACGGCCTCGACCTCGCTGTCGTCGTACACCGTCGGCAGTTCCTCCACCGGCACCTCGGCAGTGCCGATCAGGGCCTCGGAGTGCGCGCCGCAGCCGTGATCGGCGCTGACCGCGCGGGCGTCGTCGGGGGCGTACAGATTGCCGCAGACGCCGAACATCTGCCGTAGCGAGCCGGCCAGCGGCAGGTAGAAGCCGCAGGTGCCGCAGCGGGCGTTGCGCGGCGCGGCGGTCGCGATCGGCGCCTCGGGGCCGGACTCGCCGTCGTACCAGCGCTGGGCGGTCTCCAGCCGGCCGTCCCGGGACATCACCCGGGACCGGCCCAGGCCGACCTCCCAGGACACCTCTTCGACCGCGGCGTCGTCGCTGAGCACGTACCCGGGAGTGAGCCGGTCGTCGTCGGGCGCGGTCGGCATCAGGTCGCCGATGCCGAGGTCGCCGGGCTGCAACCGCTCGTTCCAGGGCAGCCACCCGGGTGCCAGCAGCGCGTCCGGCCCGGGCAGCAGGACGGTTTCGCAGACGGTGACGTGCCGGCTGCGCGGTACCCGGGTCACCGTGACGGCCCAGCGCCACCCCTGGTAGCCGGCCAGCTGGCTGTCGAAGAAATGCGTCACCACCCGATCGCCCTCGGCCACCGCCTCGAGGTGGTCGCCGATGTCGTCCGGGTCCACATCGGTGATGGCACCACGAGCCACTCCGACCGCATCGGCGCAGACCTGGTCAAGGCGGGCGGCACGCGGGGAGGCGGTTCTAGTCGTCACGTACTCATTGTCCCCTACCGCGGCCGAACGCTCGCAACGACTCCCAGATATTCGCCGCGGGTCAGGGCCGACGGAGTCGCGCCGATCAGTCAGGATGGTGGGATGCCGCTGCTTCCCACGATCGGACGCACCGTCGGCACCGGCGTCAAGGCCGCCCGCCTGCTGGTGCGCGGCTTCATCGGCGGCAGCGCCTGGGCGACCCGCCGGGTCGGCAGCGCCCGGGCTCGCGGCGCGGCCAACGAGGTCGGCATGGTGCGCCTCTTCGATCTGCACGCCCTCTCCTGCGCCGGCGACACGCTGATCGCCATCGGGCTGGCCGGGACGATCTTCTTCAACGTGCCGCTCGGCGAGGCCCGCGGCAAGGTGGCGTTGTACCTGCTCATCACGATGGTGCCGTTCGCGCTGCTGGCGCCGGTGGTGGGCCCGCTGCTCGACCACTTCCGGCACGGCCGCCGGTACGCGCTCGCGGTCACCATGCTGGGCCGGGCGTTCCTGGCCTACGTCATTTCCGACAACCTGTTCGGCTGGGGCCTGTACCCGGCCGCGTTCGGGGTCCTGGCGCTGTCCCGGGCCTACGGCGTGGCGCGATCGGCGGCCGTACCGCGGCTGCTGCCCGAGGGTGTGGGCCTGTCCCAGATCGGCGCCCGGGCCAGCGTGTACGGGACCTTCGCCGGCGCCATCGTGGCGCCGATCGGCCTGGCCGCCTTCCGGTTCGGTCCGCAGTGGTCGCTGCGGGTGGCGGCGATCATCTTCGTGGTCGGCATGGTGGTCGCGCTGCGCCTGCCGCCGCGCGCCGACTCGGAGCCGCCGGAAGCCGTGCCGCGCCCGTTCCGCACCATGTTGCGGCTGCGTCGCGGCACCGACCGCCCGCTCTCCGGCTCCCTGGTCATCTCGACGCTGATCGGCAGCGCCAGCCTCCGCTGCCTGTACGGCTTCCTGCTGCTCTACTTCGCCTTCGCCATCAAGGCCGGCAACCTGGACACCAGCATCTTCGGCCGGGACATCGGCGGCCAGGGCGCCGTGGCGGTGGTCGGGGGCGCGTTGGCGGTCGGCACGTTCCTGTCCACCGCCATCGGCACCCGGCTGCAGATCCGCCGTCCGCTGGCGCTGCAGTCCAGCGGCCTGACCATCACCGCGGGCGTGGCCGTACTGACCACGATCTTCTACCACCTGTCGATGGTGGCCCTGCTGGCGCTGGTCACCGCGATCTTCAGCGGCATCTCGAAGCTGGCCATCGACGCCAGCATCCAGGAACGGGTGCCGGAACGGCTGCGGGCCAGCGCGTTCGCCCACTCCGAGACCGTGTTGATGGTCGCCTGGGTGGTCGGCGGCGCGGTCGGCATCATCCCGCTCGACGGGCGGCTGGGCGTGGGCCTGGCCGCGTTGTTCGCGGTGGCGGCGGCGGTCCGGGCCGGCTTCGTTGCGGCCCGGTTGCACAACGAACGGCTGCACGGCCGGCCCGACGGCGCCGACCGATCCTTCAGGCAAGCTGAGTCGCCGCCCGGCGACGACGGCCTTTCGGCCACCGGACGGGTGCCCACCGGGGCGGCGATGCCGTCCGATCCATGGCCGGACGCCCCCACCGTGGTGCCCCCACCCGGCGGTATCCCGGCCCCGGCCGCGGCACCGACCCGCCGCCGTGGGTCGCCGCCGCAACCGCGCGCCGCGGGCGGCGGCCGGACCGAGCCGACCCGGGACGCCCGACCGCGGGCACCAGCAGTCGACCGGGCCGGACGCGCCGGTCTCGATCCGACGCGGGTCGAGCCGGCCACGAAACGACGCATGCCGTGGCTGCGCAGGTCCAAGCCGAAGCCCTCGAAGACCCCGGCCGCCCCGGAGCCGACCCAAACCGCGCCGCAGCCCGCTCCGGACCAGGCCGATCAGGATCGAGTGCTCGCCCCGCCCGGCTTCCACATCTACCGCCCCTCGTCGGTGGCCGGCGATTCCCCTGCCGATCCGGACAATCGGTGACCCGACTGCTCGTGGTCACCGCGGTGGCGGCGGAAGCCGACGCGGTGCGGGCCGGGGCGGACCCCGGCCGGGTGGTGGTGACCCCCGTCGGGGTCGGCCCGGCCGTCGCGGCCGCCGGGACCGCGCGCCTGCTGGCCGCCGGAACACCCTTCCGGGCGGTGGTCAGCGCGGGCATCGCCGGTGGCTTCCCGGGCCGGGCGGTCGTGGGGGCGACCGTCCTCGGCATTCGCAGCATCGCGGCCGACCTCGGCGCGGAGACTCCGGACGGGTTCGTGCCGATCGAGGACCTGGGTTTCGGAACGAGCGTTCTGGCGGCCGACGCCGGCCTGCTGGCGATCCTGACCGCGGCGCTGCCCGTGGCCGTCCGCGGCGACATCCTCACCCTGAGCACCGTCACCGGTACGGCCGGGACCGCGACCCGGCTCGCGCATCGCTTCCCGGCCGCCGTGGCCGAGGCGATGGAGGGCTACGGGGTGGCCAGCGCCGCCGCCCTGGCCCGCGTCCCGTTCGCCGAACTGCGCACAATCTCCAATCCGATCGGCCCGCGCGACCGCACCGCGTGGCGCCTACCGGACGCGCTCGCCGCCCTGACCAAGGCCGCCGCCGCGATCTCCGCCCCGGCATTGTGGGTTTAACTACACCGCCGGGTAAGGGTGCCGGCACCGGTCCATCGCTAGCGTGTGCAGGTGGCGCTTTCCCTGGCAGTCTCGCCCTGTCCGAATGACACGTTCGTCTTCCACGCGCTGGTGCATGGCCTGGTCCCCGGCACGCCGGAGGTCAACATCACGTTCGCGGACGTGGACGTGACCAACACGGCGGCCGAACGGGGCGAGTACGACCTGGTCAAGGTGAGCTATGCCGCGTTGCCGTGGCTTCTCGACACGTATGACCTGCTGCCTTGCGGCGGAGCCCTGGGTCGCGGTTGCGGTCCGTTGGTCCTGGTGCGGGGCGGCACGACGGACCTGAGCGGCGCCACGGTGGCCGTGCCCGGTGACCGCACTACCTCGTACCTGCTGTTCCGGCTCTGGTCGGCCGCGCGTCCGCCGGCCCGGATCGAGATCGTGCCGTTCGACCGGATCATGCCGGCTGTCGCCGCCGGCAGGTACGACGCCGGCCTGGTCATCCACGAGGCCCGGTTCACCTATCCCCGGCACGGCCTGACCGCGCTGGCCGACCTCGGCGAGTGGTGGGAGTCGGACACCGGCCTGCCGATCCCGCTCGGCGCGATCCTCGCGAAGCGCGGCGTGGTGGACCCGGCCCAGGCCGCCGACTGGATCCGGACGTCGGTGAGCATGGCCTGGGCCAACCCGGAGGCCAGCCGGCCGTTCGTGCTGCAGAACGCCCAGGAGATGGAGTCCGACGTCGTCCAGCAGCACATCCGGCTGTACGTGAACGAGTTCACCCTGGAACTGGGACACGAGGGCCTGGCCGCCGCCGATGCCCTGCTGGGACGCTCGGCGGCGGCCGGCCTCACCCCATCGGTGAAACCGCTGCTGGGCTAGACCTCGAGTTCTCGGGCGACCGCGTGGACGAGCTTCGCGACGTTCTGCGTGGTCTTCTTGTCGGGGTACCGCCCGCGACGCAGATCGGGCTGTACCTTCGCTTCGAGGACTTTGATCATGTCTTCGATGAGACCGTGCAGCTCATCCGCCGGCCGGCGCCGCAATTCGGCGACCGACGGCGGCGCGTCCAGGACCTTCACGCCCAGCGCCTGGGCCCCCTTGCGGCTGTCCACCACGCCGAACTCGATCCGCTGACCCGCTTTCAGATCGGCCACACCGGCCGGCAGCGCGCCCTTCGGCAGGAAGACGTCCCCGCCCTCGTCACTGGTGACGAACCCGAATCCCTTCGTCGCGTCGTACCACTTCACTCGACCCGTGGGCACCGCTGACCTCAACTCATTCGCTGGAACTAGGCTTTCAAGGCTATCGACCCGCCGGTCCGGACCCAACCGCAATCTCGCTCAGCAGCGTCGGGAAGGACGTGAGGTCGGGTAACACGTACGCCGCACCGGCGTCCCGCAGGTCGGCGGCGCTGCTTGGCCCGGTCGTCACCGCGATGCCGGGGATGCCGGCGGCGCGTGCGGCGATCATGTCCGCGACGTGGTCACCGACGTACCAGCGCGCCTCGTGCTCGACCAACGCGGCCGCCTTGCCCGCCGCGAACACGTCACCGGCCAGCTCGTCGGCGGTCATCCCGAGGTGCGCCAGGTGCAGTTCGGCCAGGCTACCGAGCTTCGAGGTGACCACCACCACACGCAGGCCCAGCTCGCGGACCGCGGCCAGCGCCTCGACCGCGCCCGACATCGGCACCGTCGGGCCGATCGCGTGGTCGGCATAGAGGGCTCGGTAGGTGGTGACCGCCTGCTCGACCTCCGACGCCGGGAACCACTCCCGCAACTCCGTACGCAACGGCGGCCCGAGCCGGGTCACCGCCAGGTCGGCGTCCACGTACACCCCGGTCCGCGCGGTCAGCGCGCGGTACGCCGCGGCGATGCCCGGGCGGGAGTCGATCAGCGTCATGTCCAGATCGAACCCGACCGCGGGTCTCACGGCGTGGTGGTCGGCGTGTACGTCAGGTCCTCGACCGGCAGCGGGAACGTCTGGTCGTCACCGAACGGCGACGGGGCGGCCGCCCGGTCCGCTACCAGCTCGGACACCGGCAGGTAGCCGTCCTTCGCCGAACGCGCCCGGCTGGTCTCGGCGGTGCCCTCGGACACCGTGGTGCCCGGCATCTTGGCGTCTGGCGCCACGACCGTCCCCCCATCAAAAGATCTGGCCCCCGTATCACAGCGATCCGGCCACGCCGGACCCCGCACCATCGTCCCATGGCCGCTAGCGTTGACCGCGATGGCCACCACATTCGCCGACCAGCTCAGGTCGCTCGACGACGCGGCACTGGGCGCGCTGATCCAGCTGCGCCCAGACCTCGTCGTGCCCGTACCATCCGATGTCTCCGCGCTGGCCGTACGTGCCCAGTCGCGGGGCTCGGTTGCCCGCTGCCTCGACGCGCTGGACGAGTTCACCCTGCACATCCTCGACGCGGCGCGGCTGAGCCGGACCGCCGAAACCGCGCTGACCTCGGTCGACGCGATCCTCGCGCTGGCCGTTCCGGCGGCCTCCGCCGACGACGCACGGGTCGCGATCGACCGGCTGCGGGTCCGGTTCCTGCTGTACGGATCCGACGACGCGCTGCAGATCATCGGCGCGGTCGACGAGGTCACCTCGCCGTACCCCGCGGGTCTGGGCCGGCCCGCCGACTACCTGGACGCGCAGGCGGCGGCCCTGTGTGCGGACCGGGCGAAGCTGCGCCGGGCGGTGATGGCCGCACCGCCGGCCGCCCGCGCGGTGCTCGACCGGCTGGCCGGCGGCCCGCCGATCGGCGCGCTGAACTCCAACGCCGCGATGGCCGAGCCGGTGCGCTGGCTGGTCGAGAACCACGTCCTGGTGCCGATCTCGGAGGCCGGCCGGGCGCCACGGCCGAACGGGGAGCTGGTCGAGTTGCCGCGCGAGGTCGGGCTGCTGCTGCGCCGCGACAGCGGGCCGCTCGGTGTGCTACGCCCGCTGGCGCCGACCCCGACCGCTGGAGTGCGGGAGTCGAAGTCGGTGGACGCGGCCGGTACCGGGCAGGTCATGGAGGCGGTTCGCAACACCGAGATGCTGCTGGACGCTGTCGCCGACGAGTCGACACCGGTGCTGCGGGCCGGCGGGCTCGGCGTCCGGGACCTCAAGCGCCTGGCCCGCGCCGCGAACATCGACGAATCCTCGGCGGCGCTGTACCTGGAGGTCGCCTACGCGGCGAGCCTGCTCGGCGAGGCCGACGCCACCGGAGTCTCCCGGGCGGTCACCTTCGGCCGCGGATCCGGCGCGGTCGACGAGGTCTTCCTGCCCACCGGCGGGTACGACCTGTGGCGGGCGTTGAGCATCGCGCAACGCTGGGAGGCGCTGGCCCGCTCGTGGCTGGCGATGACCAGGCAGCCGACGCTGGTCGGCCAGCGCGACGACCGGGACCGACCGATCAACGCGCTCTCCCCGGAAGCCGAGCGCTCCGGCGCGCCGCAGTCCCGGCGGGAGGCGCTGCTGGCGGTCGCCGAGCTGGCACCCGGCGCCGCCCCGGGCATCGACGAGGTGCTAGGCCTGCTCGCCTGGCAGGCACCACGCCGGGCCCGCGGCCGCGAAGCCGCCCACCGCGACGCCCTCGCCGGTGCCGCCCTGCTGGGCGTGACCGCGCTGGGTGCGATCACCTCGTATACCCGCCACCTGCTGGACGACGCGGCGCAGGAGGACACCGACCCGCTCGGCGTACGGCCCGGCGTCGCCCAGTCGGCCCGGAGCGGCGCGGTACGAACCCTCGACGTCCTGCTGCCCGCGCCGGTGGACCACATGGTGGTACAAGCGGACCTGTCGATCGTCGTGCCCGGCCCGGCCGAGCCGGAACTGGCCAACGAGCTGGACGTGATCGCCGACCAGGAGTCCGCCAGCGTGCACCGGGTCACCCCGGCCAGCGTGCGCCGGGCGCTGGACGTCGGGTACACCGCGGGCGACCTGCACGAGCTGTTCAAGAAACGGTCGCGGACCCCGGTGCCGCAGTCGCTGACCTATCTGATCGACGACGCGGCCCGCAAGCACGGCGGGCTTCGGGTCGGATCGGCGAACGCCTACCTGCGCAGCGACGACGAGGCGTTGCTCGCCGAGGTGCTGGCCGACAAGCGGATGGCCGCGCTAGGCCTGCGCCGGCTGGCGCCGACGGTGCTGGTCAGCTCGTACCCGGTGGTGCGACTGCTGAGCGCGCTGCGGGAGGCGGGCTTCGCGCCGGTCGCCGAGGACGCGGGCGGCGCCGCCGTACTCGCCCGGCCGAAGGTCCGGCGTGCTCCGACCCGTACCCCGATGTCGTCCAGGCTGGCCGACCAGGCCGGGCCCCCGGCACTCGCCGGACCTCGGCTGGCCGGGGTGGTCGAGCAGATCCGGCGCGGCGACCAGACCACCCGAGCGGCCCGCCGGGCGCCCGTCACGGTGCGCGCGGCGAACGGCCAGAGCGTGCCCGGACTGACCGCGGTGCAGGCGCACAGCCAGGCGATGGCCGTCCTGCAACAGGCGGTCCGGGAGAAGGCCCGGGTCTGGGTGGGGTACGTCGACGCGCACGGCTCGACGCTGTCCCGGCTGGTCCGGCCCGTCTCGCTCAGCGCCGGTTACCTGCGCGCCGAGGACGACCGGACCGAGACCCTGCACACGTTCGCGTTGCACCGGATCACCGCGGCCGTACCCGAGGAATAGGACGTTCGGTGGAAAGTCGCGCGCCCCCGTTCCATTCGCGCGCGCGACCCTATTCCGCCATCTACTTGACGCCGAGCCGGACCGAAGCGTTGCACAGCGGATCAACCTTCTCGAGCCCGGCGCCTCCGGCGGGCCGTGTCAGACTGGAGGGTCGGATCGGGCTCGGGAAGGGCGTAGCTGGTGAGCGGCGGACCACTGATCGTGCAGTCGGACAAGACGCTTCTGCTGGAGGTGGACCACCCGGACGCGAAGGCGTGCCGCATGGCGATCGCGCCGTTCGCCGAGCTGGAGCGCTCGCCGGAACACGTGCACACCTACCGGCTGACGCCGCTCGGACTGTGGAACGCGCGGGCCGCCGGGCACGACGCCGAGAGCGTGGTGGACTCGCTGATCAAGTTCTCGCGCTATCCGGTGCCGCACGCGCTGCTGGTCGACGTGGCCGACACCATGGACCGGTACGGCCGCCTGCAACTGGTCAACGACCCCGGTCACGGCCTGGTCCTGCGCGGTCTGGACCGGATCGTGTTGATCGAGGTGGCCAAGAGCAAGAAGCTGGCCGGCATGCTCGGCGCCCGCATTGACGACGAGACGATCCAGGTGCACGCGTCCGAGCGCGGGCGGCTCAAGCAGGCGCTGCTCAAGCTCGGCTGGCCGGCCGAGGACCTGGCCGGGTACGTCGACGGCGAGGCGCACGAGATCGCCCTCGCCGAGGAGGGCTGGCAGTTGCGCTCGTACCAGCAGGAGGCCGTGGACGGCTTCTGGGCCGGCGGCTCGGGCGTCGTCGTCCTGCCCTGTGGCGCCGGAAAGACGCTGGTCGGTGCCGCGGCGATGGCCACCGCGAAGGCCACCACGCTGATCCTGGTGACCACCACCGTGGCGGGGCGGCAGTGGAAGCGCGAGTTGGTGGCCCGCACCTCGTTGACCGAGGACGAGATCGGCGAGTACTCCGGCGAGCGCAAGGAGATCCGCCCGGTCACCATCGCCACGTACCAGGTGCTCACCTCGCGGCGCGGCGGCGCGTTCACCCACCTCGACCTGTTCGGGGCGCGGGACTGGGGCCTGGTCATCTACGACGAGGTCCACCTGCTGCCCGCGCCGATCTTCCGCTTCACCGCGGATCTCCAGGCCCGCCGCCGGCTGGGCCTGACCGCGACGCTGGTGCGCGAGGACGGCCGCGAGGGCGACGTCTTCTCCCTGATCGGGCCCAAGCGGTACGACGCGCCGTGGAAGGACATCGAGGCGCAGGGCTGGATCGCCCCGGCGGAGTGCACCGAGGTACGGGTGACGCTCACCGACGCCGAGCGCATGTCGTACGCGGTGACCGACGCCGAGGAGCGCTACCGGGTCGCGGCCACCGCGCGTACCAAGATGCCGGTCGTCCGTGCCCTGGTCGACAAGCACCCCGGCGAGCAGATCCTGGTGATCGGCGGCTACCTCGACCAGTTGCACCAGCTCGGCGAGTATCTGGACGCCCCGATCGTGCAGGGCACGACGACGAACAAGGAACGCGAGCGGCTGTTCGACGCGTTCCGTGCGGGCGAGGTCAAGACGCTGGTCGTCTCGAAGGTCGGCAACTTCTCCATCGACCTGCCCGAGGCGGCCGTGGCGATCCAGGTGTCCGGCACGTTCGGTTCCCGGCAGGAGGAGGCTCAGCGTCTCGGCCGCATCCTGCGCCCGAAGGTGGACGGCCGGCAGGCCCATTTCTACACGGTGGTGTCCCGGGACACCATCGACACCGAGTACGCCGCACACCGCCAGCGGTTCCTGGCCGAGCAGGGATATGCGTACACCATTGTGGACGCCGACGACGTGCTCGGCCCACCGCTGCCCCAGATCGACTGACCGAAGCTACCGTGTTGCGGACGGGGCGGACTGGGACGAGACAGGCGCCGGCGCCTGCGCCGGCACCGGCGCACTGTCGTCGCTCCTGACGAAGAACATCAACCCGACGCCGAGCAGCAGGACGACGGCGGAGATCGCCGCAGCGATGACGAGGATCAGGACCCAGGACGGATTCGCCCGCCGGTTGACGAACGTGGTGACCGTGCTGCTGCGAACCGGGCCGGGCGCGTCGGCTTCCTGGTAAGCGGCGGCGGCCACCACGTCCGGGCTGCCCAGGCGCTCCAGGATCTCCAGCACTTCACCCTCGGACTGCACGTTGCGGTCGGCCCGTTCGGTGGCGATGTGCGCCTCGAGGTCGGCGAGCAGCTCGCGGCGCTGCAGCAGGGGCAGGCTACCGAGCCGCGCCTCAACCTCCCGGAGGTATTCGCCGACGGCGTCATCGGTCTTGTTGATGCTCATGCTGCCTCACCGGTCCCCACCAGACGGTCGACGGTCTGTCGAAACGAAACCCATTCCCCGCGGAAGTGCTCCAGCGCCGATCGCCCGCTGTCGGTCAGGGCGTAGTAGCGGCGCGGCGGTCCCGCCGGGGATTCGCTCCACTTGCTGTCCAGCCAGCCGACGCGGCGCAGCCGGGAGAGCAATGGGTAAATGGTGCCCTCGGACGCGGCAAGGTTCCGCTCCTCGCCGAAACGGCGCACGATCTCGGTGCCGTACCGGTCCTCCCGCTCGACCATCGCGAGGACGCAGAACTCGAGCGTTCCGCGTCGCAGGCTGGTCGACAACTGCGCGACTTCTGCCATGCACGACACGGTACCTTGCGACGCAAGGTAGTTCAAGGCGGCGGCCTAGCTGGCGAAGACTCCCAGCTCGGAGAGCTGCGCCGCGGGCCAGCCGGTATTGCTCTGGAACTCCAGCCGGATGAAGCGCACGCTCTTCGGGTTGTTCACCGATGCGGTCGCCCGGTTCCCGCCCGCCGGGTCGAACGTGTAGCGGCGGGCGCCGACCAGCGTGGTGAAGGCGTGGCCGTCGGTGGAACCCTGCACCAGGATCGCCTCGGTCCGGGTCTCCCACACGTACAGCGGCGGCAATGCCAGCGTCAATCGGCCCACCCTCGGTGTGCCGCGCAGGTCCACGGTCAGCGTGGCCGGGAATCGGTTCGCCGGGCCCTCCCAGTAGGTGGCCGGCTTGCCGTCGGTGATGTTCTTGCCGACGTACACGTCGGTGTGCCCGCTCTCCACCACCGGCTTGCCCAGAGCGAGGTTGATCCCGGACGGAGGCGCGCTGGTCCGCGGGGCGCTGGTCCTCGGTGCCGCCTTGGTCGGCGGCGGCAGGCCCCGCGACGCGGCGTTCGGCGGTGCCGCCACCGGCGGCGCGGCGGGCGACGAGGACGCGCTCGTCGGCCCGGCGACGGCGGCCGGTGCCGTACCTGCCGCCAACGGGAAGGTCGGGGAGTTGTTCTGGATGTCGGTCACGTTTCCGGACAGCCGCAGGTTGGCGAAGCTGGCCGAGCCGACCGCCGTATTCAGCACCAGGATCCCGTAGCCGGACGTGGTGTCGAACTGGTCGCCACTGCGCTTCGCACCGGAGATCGAGAGATTGCTGAAGACGGTGTCCGTCACCGGGTTCTGCGCCCGCCCGTCCACCACGTTGGTCTGGAACATCAGCCCCGAGTACGTCGGCTCGGAGATGTCCACATCGGAGAACCGGATGCCCTGGAACGGCTTGCTCGCGGAGAAGATCCAGACAGCCGGAAACGTCTGGTTGCCGAAGAAGTGGCCGCCCGCACGCACCACCGAGATGCCCTGGAACAACGTCGGCGGACTCGCCCCGAACCCGTTCATCGGAATCCCGAAGTCGAACGAGCTGACCGTGATGCCGGCGTAGGTGAGCGTGTCCGCGATGTAGATGTTGCGGAAGGTGTTGCCGAAGCCGCCGTACACGGCCAGACCGGCCGCCCGCCAGGTGAGCTTGGCGGAGAGGTTTTCGAAGACGTTGCCGGTCTCGTCGGCGCCGCCCGCGTCGATCGCCGAGAAGAGCGCGAAGCTGTCGTCGCC
>Ga0307513_10008434_pt1 | contig 13194 bp, 9 predicted proteins | sample 15_EM_MG_FD_202174 | JGI IMG/M metagenome (GOLD analysis project Ga0307513, IMG submission 202174) | Populus trichocarpa ectomycorrhiza microbial communities from riparian zone in the Pacific Northwest, United States - 15_EM | ecosystem: Host-associated > Plants > Roots > Unclassified | place...
TCGGGCTGGGTCGCCAGGCCGAAGCCGAACGCCTGGCGCAGAAGGCAGCTTCCATCACGCGCGCCGCGGGCATGCCCGACACGGCCACCTCGGTCAAGTGGCTGCACTATGCGAATGCGCAGTTGCGCTGGAGCCAGGACCGCCTGGACGAAGCCGATGCCGAACTGGCCGCGCTGCAGGCGGTGTACGAGAACGTGAACGCCAAGACCAACCTTCTCGACCTGGTGCGCCTGGCGCGTTCGGAGATTGCAGGGCAGCAGGGCCGCTGGCAGCGGGCCCAGGAACTGGCATCGCAGGCGCTGGAAATCGCGCGCACCAACCAAGGCAGTCTGGAGTACTCGGCCAACACGGGGCAGGCGCTGCTGGCATTGGCGCAAGCCCAGGCCAGGACGGGCCAAGCGGGGCCCGCGCGGGCGTCGTGCGCGCAGGCTCTCGTCAACCTCGCGCCCACGCTGGGCGAGTCCCACGCCGCCACGCGGCAGGCCCGGCGTCTGGCGGCTGAGCTGGCCTGAGCGAGCGCAGCCTGGCCTGATTGGCCGCGAGTTTGCGTTGAACAGGCGACCCCATCCACGGGGCCGAGTCACGACGGGAGCCCCACGACATGCTCAGCGCATCACCAGTGAGCCGCACTTCCTGGGCAGGGCTTCTGCTGGCCGCCGGGCTCGCATTCCACGCGCCGAACATGCATGCGCAGGCCCCTTCGGACGCCGCTGTCGCCGCCGGCGCGGAAGCGGGCGTGGATGCCAGCGTCAGTCCGGGCGACGACTTCTTCGCGTTCGCGAATGGCGAGTGGCTTGGCTCGACCCAAATTCCGCCCGGCAAGGGTCGTTGGGGCGCGCGCAACGAGATCGCCGAGACGACGGCACAGCAACTGGCGCAGGTCATCCGCGAGGCTGCCTCAGCCGGCGCGATGGGCCGCAAGGTGGCCGACTTTCATGCCGCCTACATGGACGAAGCCCGCATCGAACGAAGAGGCCTCGCGCCGATCGCGCCGTTGCTCGCGAGCATCGAGCGCCTGCACGACAAGACGGCGCTGGCGCGCTGGCTGGGCCGCCACCTGCGGGCCGACGTCGACCCGTTGAATCTGGGTGTCTTCGACTCGCCGCAACCATTCGGCCTGGCGGTGTCGTTCGGCATCCATGGCGAGCGAAACCACTTCGTGTACTTGCTGCAGGGCGGCCTGGGCCTGGCCGATCGCAGCGCCTACCTGGATGAATCGGCCGCGAAGCAGGCGCTGATGGCTCGCTACCGCGACTCCATCGCGCGTGTGCTGCAGCACGCCGGTTTCGACCGCGCGGCACCACGCGCCGAGGCTGTGCTGGCACTGGAAACCGCGATCGCGCGCAGCCACGCCGACGCCGCCGAGTCGGCCAACGAGCGCAATGCCGACAACCACTGGCGGCAGACCGACTTCGCGACGCAGGCGCCGGGGATGAACTGGCCTGCGTTCTTCGCTGCCGCGGGCTTGGCACCTCGGCAGGACGTCGTCGCGTGGCAACCGGCGGCCATCAAGGGTACGGCGGCGCTGGTCGGCTCGAGGCCCTTGTCGGTGTGGAAGGACTACCTTCGCTTCCATCTCGTGCATCGCCACGCCGACGTCCTACCGCGGTCGGTTGCCGAGGCGGCGCACGAATTCCAGGCGTCCGCGCAGATGCCGCGCGAGCAGCGCGCCGTGGCAGCCACCAGCCAGGCGATGCCTGAGGCCGTGGGGCGCCTGTACGTTCAGCGCCATTTCCCGCCGGCAATCCAGGCCAGGGCGCAGGCGATCCTCGACGGGATCGTCGCCGCATTCAGCCGCCGTGTCGCCGCCGTGCCCTGGATGAGCGCGGCCACCAAGCGCGTGGCGCTGGCCAAGCTCGAAGGCATGTACTTCGGCGTCGGCTACCCAGAGAAGTGGGCTGACGATTCGAAGCTCGTCATCCGCGCCGACGATGCCTTCGGCAACCTGCAACGCGTCGCCGAGTGGAACTACGCCCGAGCCCTGGCCAAGCTGGGTCGGCCGGTCGATCGGCGCGAATGGGTCATCGCGCCGCACTCGCCGGGCGCCATCCTGAATTTCCAGCTCAATTCATACAACTTCGCGGCCGCGCTGTTGCAGCGACCCAAGTTCGACCCCGGAGCGTCCGACGCGTCGAACTACGGCGCCATCGGGGCCATCTTCGCGCACGAAGTCAGCCACTTCGTCGACACGCTGGGCGCCGAATACGACGCGCAGGGTGCCGCGCGTCGGTGGTGGACGGCCGAGGACAGGGCGGGCTTCGACGCCGCTTCGCAGGCCCTGATCGAGCAGTTCTCGGCCTACCGCCCGCTCCCCGGACTGGCCGTCGACGGCCGGCTGACATTGACCGAGAACATCGCCGACCTCGGCGGCCTTGCCGCGGCCTTCGACGCCTACCGTGCGGCGCCGGGCAGCCGCGCCATCGATGCCGATGAACGGCGCCGGCAGGACCGCCAGTTCTTCATCGGCTTCGCGCGCAGCTGGCGGGCCAAGGTGGGCGACGACGCGCTGCGCGCCCAGATCGCGAGCGATGGCCATGCGCCCGAGCGCTACCGCATCGCCACCGTGCGCAACCTCGACGCCTGGTACGAGGCCTTCGATGTGCGGCCCGGGCAAAGCCTCTACCTGGCCCCGGGCTCGCGGGTGCGCATCTGGTGAGCGGGTGCCGTGGCCGCCAGGCGTCGAAAAATGCGTTGGACAGGTGAGACCGACTTCCATCTGCCCAGGAGACGACCATGTTCAAGAGGACCCCGCTTTCCGAGCGCCTGATCATCGCTTTCAGCAGTGCCGGATGTTGCCTGGGCACGGCGTTCGCACAGAGCGCGCCCGATGCGCCCGAAGGCGCGCGCGTCGAGATCACCGGTTCGGCGATCCGCCGCATCGACGCCGAGAGCTCGGTTCCGGTGACGGTGCTGAAGTTCGAGGACTTGCGGGCCCAGGGCCTGACCACGGTCGAGCAGGTGCTGTCGACGGTGAGCGCCATGCAGAGCGCGGTCGGCACCAGCCAGGTGGTGGGCACCGGCAGCGGCGGCGCGGCGTTCGCCGACCTGCGCGGCATCGGGCCGAACAAGACCCTGGTGCTGCTGAACGGGCGGCGCATCGCCAACAACGCGCTCGTCGCATCGTCGCCCGACCTCAACACGATCCCATTCGCGGCGCTCGACCGGGTCGAGGTGCTGCGTGATGGCGCCTCGGCGCTCTACGGCACCGACGCGATCGGCGGCGTCATCAACTTCATCACGCGCAAGGACATGCAGGGCGGGACCTTGACGCTCGGCGCCGATGCCCCGCAGCACCCGGGCGGCAAGGCCTACAACGCGAACATCGGCTACGGCTTCGGCGACCTCGCGAAGGACCGCATCAACGTCTTCGGCTTCCTGGACGTGCAGCGCCAGGATGCGATCAAGGGCACGCAGCGCAACTTCGGCGTCAACGGCAGAACCTCGGGTGTCACCTACCCTGCGACCTATTTCCAGGGCGACGGCGACAGCGCCAATCCCGCGGCACCGGCCTGTGTCGGCAGCTTCCTCGCACCCGGCGATGCCACCAACTGCCGCTACCGGACGATCCCGTGGATCGACTACACGCCCAAGAGCGAACGCGTCTCGGGCATGCTGCGCGGCACCGTCCAGTTCAACGACAACCATGCGCTGAGCCTCGAGTACTTCGCCACCAAGAGCAAGGTCACGCCGTCGATCGCGCCGGTGCCCTTCGGCGCGCTGGTCATGAACCCGGGCACCCCGTACTACCCCGGCAACGGCATCACGCCCGCGCCACCGGCCGGCATCGTCATCGACCCGACGCAGCCGATCAACGTGATCTTCCGCGATGAACCCAACGGCGGGCGGGTCGGCCAGACCGACAACGTCCAGCAGCGCCTGGTGCTGTCGATGGAAGGCGTGCTCGCCGGCTGGGACTACCAGGCCGGCCTGTCGTACAACCAGAACCGGATCACCGACAAGCTGATCGGCGGCTTCACCAACGGCGATCTCATCACCGCCGGCGTGGCCGACGGCACCATCAACCCGTTCGGCGCGCAGTCGGCAGCGGGCCAGGCGGCGCTGCTAGGCGCTGCCGTCAGCGGCACGCTGCAGACGGCCAAGGGCACCGTCGGCAGCATCGACGCGCGCGCCAGTCGCGAGGTGGGTGACTGGCTGGGCGCCGGCCGCTCCGCGGCCTTGGCGCTGGGCGCCGAGTTCAGGCACGAGAACTTCAAGGATGTCGGCAACCCGCCGTTCGCCGAGCTCGTCATCGCCAGCACGGGTTTCGACCCGGCCACGCACCAGGAGGGCAAGCGCACCGTTTCGGCGGTCTTCGCGGAACTCAACGTGCCGATCGTGAAGTCGCTCGACGTCACGGCCGCGGTCCGCTACGACCGCTACAGCGACTTCGGCAGCTCGACCAACCCCAAGTTCAGCTTCCGCTACCAGCCCGTCCAGCAGGCGCTGTTCCGCGGTTCGTATTCGACCGGGTTCCGCGCGCCGTCGCTGTTCGAGTTGAACGCGGCGCAGACCTACACCAACACCCCCAGCCAGTTCGACGACCCGATCCGCTGCCCCGGCGGCGTGCCGATAGCGGGCGCGGCCGCCGCCACCAACTGCAGGACCCAGTTCCTGTCGCTGATCGGCGGCAACAAGACCTTGAAGCCCGAAGAGGCGAAGAACATGACGCTCGGCATGGTGTTCGAGCCGCTCGCCGATACCAGCGTCGGCTTCGACTTCTGGTGGATCCGCTCGACGCAGCAGATTGCCGGACTCGCCGACACGACCGTGTTCGGAGACCCGGTGAAATACGCGTCGCTCTTCCACCGCGCACCCGACGGCTCGCTGTCGACCGACGGTTCGCAGTGCCCGGGCCCGAATTGCGGCTACGTATCGCTGGTCACCGACAACCTGGGCGGCATCCACACCAACGGCATCGATCTCAGCGCCAGCTGGCGCCTGCGCACGGCCGGCAGCGGCAGCGTCAGGCTCGCCCTGAACTCGACTTATGTGGCCAAGTACGAATATCAGAACGAGCCGGGCGGCGCGTGGATTCGGAACGTCGGCGTGTACTCGGGCGCGGGGCCGATCTTCCGTTGGCAGCACCTGCTGTCCGCCGCGTGGGACTTCGCCCCGTGGGCGGCGGGGGTCACGACGCACTACCGGTCCGGCTACCTCGATCAGACGCCCACGCGCAGCGTGTCGAACAACACCACGGTCGACGCCTACGGCGCGTGGCGGGCGGCCAAGAACGTGACGCTGACCTTGGGTGTGCGCAACCTGTTCGATCGCGACCCGCCGTTCTCGAATCAGGGTCTGACCTTCCAGCAGGGCTACGACCCGCGTTTCGCCGATGCCACCGGGCGAACCTACTACGCGCGCGGCAGCTACAGCTTCTGAAGCGGGGCCATGTGTTAACCGCGAGTGGATGGCAGCTCACGCAGCTGTGCGCCGTTCACTTCTGAAATCGACATCAGGCCGAGCAGGCCCAGGTCTCGCTGGACTTCGTCGGCAAGGATACGGATCGCATGGCGCACGCCCTCTTCGCCCGCGATGGCGGCCGCGTAGTTGAAGGGGCGGCCGACAAACACGAACTTGGCGCCGAGTGCGAGCGCCTTCAGGACATCCGTCCCGCGCCGGATGCCGCTGTCCATCATGACGGGGAAGTCGGCGCCCACGGCCTGGACGATCTCCGGCAGTACGCGCAGCGGCGACACCGTGCCATCGAGCTGGCGGCCGCCGTGGTTCGACACGATGAGACCGTCGGCGCCCATGTCGCGCACTTTTCGTGCGTCCTCGTGGTTCATGATGCCCTTGACCACCAGGGTGCGCTTCCACTTGCGGCGGATCAGCGCGAGGTGCTCCCAATCCAGGTGATCCTTCGCCCCGAAGTCGCGTGCCACCCGCGACGAGAGGATTGGGGCACCACGGGTCGCATACGAGTTCTCGAAGTGCGGCATCCCGTGGGTCACGAGCGTCCGCAGGAAGGTCCCGATCGTCCAGCGCGGGTGGGTCAGCCCCTCCCACGCCAGGCGCAAGCTCGGGCGCAGGGGCGTGGAGAAGCCCGCGCGGATGTTGTTCTCGCGGTTGGCGAGCACGGCGGTGTCCACCGTCAGCACCAGTGTCTTGACCCCGGCACCGTCGACGCGGTCGATCAAGGCTTCGATGTTGGCGGTCTCGCCAGGCAGGTAAGCCTGGAACCACGTCTCGGGGGCCGCGGCGACTACCTCTTCCAGCGGGATCAGTGAGGAGCCGCTCATGATCATCGGCACGCCCTCGGCCGCCGCCGCGCGGGCCTGCGCGAGGTCGCCGCGATACGCGCTGAGCGCACTGATGCCCATCGGCGCGATGCCGAACGGTGATGCGTAGCGCCTCCCGAGAAGCTCGACCGCCTGGCTGCGGCCGGACACGTTGCGCAGCACTCGCGTGACGAAACCGAACTCCAGGAATGCAGCGCGGTTATCGTGCAGCGAGGCCGAGTCTTCCGCTCCGCCGGCGATGTATTCAAACAGCGGGCGCGGCAGCTGGCGCCGAGCGCCTGTCTCGAAATCCCGCAACGACAGGAATTTCCGCAAGCCCGGCGGCGCGGCGGAGCGTGCTCCCGGCGACAGGCGCGTCACCGTCGGCGCAGCCCCGGAAGAGGCGAGCTGCGACATTCAGTTGACCTGGATGTTTGCTTCGCGGATCACCTTGTCCCAGAGTGCGGTCTCCTTGCGAATCATGTCAGTGAGCGCTGCCGCGTCAGCCAGGTCGATGTCGACGCCCTGTTCTTCGAAACGCTTGGCCACCCCTGAGTCGACCGACGCCTTCTTCATCGCCGCGTAGAGCAGCGCGATGACGGGCGCGGGCGTGCCGGCCGGCGTGAAGATGGCATTCCAGCTCTTGTAGCCGAAGCCCCGAACGGTGTTCGATATCAGCGGGATGTCCTTCAGCGGTGCTGCTGCGCTGGGGGCGGTGATGCCGACGACGCGCAGCAAGCCGTTCTGGACATTGCCGGTGAACGAAGGCATGGTTCCGAACATCGCGTGAATTTGGCCGGAGACAAGGTCCGTCATCGCCGCCGAAGCACCGCGGTAGGGCACGTGCTTGATGTCGACTTGCGCCGCGCGCGCGAACAGCTCGGTGCCCAGGTGCGCCAATCCTCCGACGCCTGCAGAGCCGAAGTTCAGTTGACCCGGATGTGCCTTCGCATAGGCAACCAGCTCCTCGAGCGTCTTGAACGGCATCTTCGCCGTCACCACCAGCACGTGCGGTGCCGTGGCGATCATCCCCACTGGCGTGAGCCGAGTCAGGATGTCCACGCGCGGCTTCTGCAGCAGCGGCTGCGCCGTGATGTTGCCGGAGGCGGCGAACAGCAGCGTGCTGCCATCGGCCTTGGCGCCCGTCACCTTCTGCATGGCAAGCACGCCGGCGCCGCCGCCGGCGTTCTCGACGACGAAAGGCTGCCCCAGGGTGGCGCTCATGGCCTTGGCGAGATCGCGCCCGAGGACGTCGGTGGCACCTCCGGCGGCGAATGGAATCACCATCCGGATGGGCACTGCGGAGGCGCCCTGGGCTTGGGCGCCAAACGCGGCGAACGCTGCCGCCGAGGCGAGGAAGCTGCGACGGCTGGTGTGCATGTGCGTCATGGAACGTGTCTCCTGAAATCTTGGTGCGCATGATCCGGACGCCGGTCTGCATGGGCAATGCGTTACGCCTGACGTAACGGTGCGCGGCCTTGGGAATACGATCCGACCATGCCGCAAGAGTCCAGGTTCAAGCCGCCGCATGCCACGCCGAAGCGACTTCTCACGGATGGGCCGGTGGGAAACTCGACGCGTCCAGGCGACGAGAACGTCACGGCCGTGGCGCGTGCCATGGCTATCCTCACGGCCTTCAAAGGCGACGAGCTCTTTCTCCCGCTTGCGGAGCTCGCACGCCGTACCAGCATGCACAAACCGACGGTGCTGCGGCTTGCGCGCACGCTCGCTGCAGCCCGATTCCTCGTCAGGCGCGAAGACGGTGCGTGGCGGCTCGGCCCCGCAGTGGGCTGGATGGGCTCCCGCTACCAGGCGCAGTTCGACCTCGACTCCGCCATCGAACCCATCCTGCGCCAGCTCAGTGCGGCCACGGGAGAAAGCGCCTCGTTCTTCGTCTTCGAAGGCAATCTGCGCAGCTGCCTGATGCGTTGCGAGGGAACGGCAGGTGTTCAGAGCCGAATTCGCTCCGGCGAAGTCTTTCCGCTGGACCGAGGATCCGCCGGCCGGGTGATCCTGGCCGCCCTGGGCGAACCGGGTGATCTCTATGAGCGCATCCGTCGACGCGGTTTTCACATCACCCGCGGCGAGCGGAACTCGAAAATGGCGAGCGTCTCCGCCGCCGTGCGCGGACGCCATGGCGCCGTGCTGGGCTCTGTCGGCACGGTCGGGCCGGTAGAACGACTGACGGGTTCGGTACTCGCGCGTTACGCGCCCGCCACGGTTCTGGCGGCGAAGCAGCTCGGGCAAGCGCTCGGCGCCATGCCGTCCACGGCACTGCGGGCAACCTGGCATCCGTGATCCGCGTCGCAAACGACCCGCCCTGGCCGATCCAGGCGGATCACTGACAAAGCCGGGCTAAGCCAGGCGAGACGTCAAGGCAGCAGCGTGTCCGTTCATTCTGCGGCGCACCTGCGCGGCTGCGCCGGCGATGAAGAGGATGAACATGACGCCGTTGATGGTTTGCAGACCCGGCGCGTCAGGCCCATCGAAGACGGGTGAACCCGATGGGAGTCTGGTCAGAGTCTCTGTCACCGCGGGAACGAGATGGAAGAAGAACGTCGCCGAATAGCTGACGACTTCAACGTAGGGCGACGCACGGCCGAACAGCGCGGTCCTCGCCGAGACGTAGGCGATCAGAAGCACCACGAGAGTGATGATGCCGAGCGCATGCGGCTTGCCGAAACCGCCATGCTGGAAGATGGGAAAACTCGTCAGGCACGTCAGAACTGTCGTCGCGACATAGACCCTGCCAAGTGGCGTTCTCAGAGAAATCTCCTGGTCGCGGAACAGGCAGGCCGCGCCGGCGGCAACCGCAATGAGGCTGATGGCGGTGTGAACGATGCCGAGAGAGGTGAGCCCAAACATGTCGATCTCCGATGAAGGCCGGATGGCGCTGAGGCAACGCAGCGCGGACCCATTCCACGCTGCTCCTGCAACGGCGATCGTGGCAGCGCTGGCAGTTCCGGAATCCTTCGGACACCGGGCACGCGGCTGCCCCAAACGAGGCATCCGGGTCTGACCCGGACAGGCCAACCCTGCGCAAGCCGCCCATCGCTCCATCGTTCCGTCGAATGGCCGGGTACCGACTCGGGCGACCGGACGATGTGGGAGGTCTGGTCCTGGCCTACCGTTCATTGCAGCTTGTCGGCCACCACACCACCTTGCCAAGGACTATCGCGTGAACTGTCAGCACAAGACCCGGGGCGGCATCGGAGGCAGCGCGCGATGGATCGCTTGAAAGCACTGGAGATCTTCAAGTCCGTGGTCGACCACGGCAGCTTCGTGCGCTGCGCCGAAACGATGAACCTGCCGAACTCGGTGATCACGCGTGCGGTGCAGGAGCTGGAGGCCCTGCTCGGCGTGCGGCTGCTGCAGCGCACGACACGCAGGATGTCGTTGACGACGGTCGGCAAGGATGTAGTGGAGCGTGCACAAGGCCTGCTGTCCTCGTTCGACGAGTTGACCGCGATCAGCAGTTTGAGCGCCACCGACGCCAGTGGCGTGGTGCGCCTGCTGGCACCGGTCTCTTACGGGATCTGGCGTCTCGGCCCCGTGCTGGCCGCATTTGCTGCGAAGTACGCAAGGGTGCGGATCGATCTGCGCACCACCGAAGACGATATCGACATCCAGGTCGACGAGGTCGACCTCGGTATCTGCGTCGGCGCGTGTCCGGCGCCGGGGCTGATCGGGCGACGCGTCGCATTCGAGCCCGTCGGCATCTACGCTGCGCCGGCCTACCTGGCGCGCTGCAAACGCCTGGACCATCCGGCACAGCTGTGTGAATACCATTGGCTGGGCTACAGCGGCGCTGCGGCCGCCGGGCCGTGGCACTTCAGGGCACCGAACTCGGTGGACGTCCACACGGTGCCACCGCCCAGCGTCTTGAGTTCGAACAGTGCGGACACGCTGGTTGCCGCCGCGTCTCACGGCGCCGGACTGGTTCGCCTGCCGTCTTTCCTGGTCGAGCGCGCACTCGCGAGCGGCGATCTGGTGGCCGTGCTTCACGGATGGGAATCCGAGCCGGTTGGCGTCTACCTCGTCTACAGCTCGCGGCGCAACCAGCCGCTTGCGGTGCGCAAATTGATTGAACATCTGGCACAGACGCTTTCGCCGCTCCCGGATGCTCGGACAGCGTCGCATCGGTTGGCTCCTGACCGGCGGGTGGTGGCAGAAGCGGCCTAAGGGGGGCCTAAGGGGCTGAGAGCCGAATCCGGAACGGCGTTGTCGTGCCCTCCTCGCAATTCACAGGAGTCGACGGCGGCTGTTCGAAGCGAGCGCAGGCACGGTTGCCACCGAGGTCTTCCAGATCCGGATGGATCATCAAGTCGAAGCTGCCAACACCCCAACGCTGCGCCGGGCGGAAGCGCCAGGTCGTCTCGCCATCAGCCAGTGCCGCGACGCCGGAGACCCGCCGGCCGTCCGGGCCGCGGATCGCGATCAGCGATTCGGCGGTCGAGCTGATGGCGTGGTTCAGATGGGCGATGAGCGGCACGCGGCTGCCGGCCTGCGGGATCTCGAGCGTCCAGCGGGACGGCGCCGGACCGCCGGCCTCAAAGGCGGTCACCTGCCATGACCGGCTCACGCGCCTGGCAGAGCCGGGATCGACCACTTCCAGCCGCACCGTGGCTCCGCTCTCGAATGCGCGGCCCACGCGCACATTGGGCCCGACGCCGGTCTTCACGCGCCCCGGGTGCAGCAGCAGCGTCACCCGCTTGCCGTCGGCGCTGGGCAACGGCAAGTCGAGGAAGGCATCCGCGATCTGCCGCCCAGCGGAGTCGAGAAGACGCACGTCTTCCGGGCGCAGCGGACGGCGCAGCGCCTGTGGAAATCGCAGTTCGACGCGAAGCAGGTTCTCCGGAACGGTGGTGCCCGAGGGATAGATGGCGGGCGAGGCTGCGGCGCTGCTCGCCGATGGGCCGAATACGCTCAGTGCAAGCAGCACGAGCGCCGCAGACCGCCGTTCCAAGGCGCTCACGGTGCCGCCCGGGCCGCCAGGTTCGGATAGCCTTCGTCGCCACGCAGCACCTGGTGCAGGCCTCGGAACGGGTCCTTGGGCGCGTACCGGAAATCGGCAAAGTCGAACTCGTTGATGAAGTCGCTAACGCGCAGGAAGGCACCCTTGCGGATCGAGACCAGCTGCATCGCACCGGAGGCCTCGTCGCGGCGCAGCGCGACCAGAAAGGTCTGGTCCTGCGTGCTCAGCTTGGCGACGCCGGCCAGAGGAACCGGGATCGCCTTGACGCCGAGATACGGCGCGGCCGGCCATTCGATGGGAGCGTGCAAACCCGGTTGCGCGGTGCCGGCGGCGATAGCCGCCACCGTCATCAGGTCGGCCGACTTGTGCGAGTTCGTCAACAGCACCATCGGCCCCTGGCCGGCGTCGAAGCTCACCATGCCGACCGGGGCGCTGCCCCAGCCGAGCTCGGCGACCGTCTTGCCGACGACATGGGCGCCGTCTTTCAGGTCCTTCAGCGGTATGGTGACCAGCGGCGTGCAGGTGTAGGCCGCGATCAGGCTGGGCTCGCCGTTCAGCGTCGCTATGGCCATCTTTCGGATCGGTGCGCGTGTCTCGACCTGGTCATGCACCGCGTGGTACATCTCGACGCTGCTCGTCGTCGACGCACCGGTGAATGGGAAGTCGTAGACGCGCAGCGTCGACGCAAAGCTGGCGTTCGACAATCCGGCGACGTAGACCTTGCCTTCGTGGAACAGAAGGTCGGTGACGGTGTACGCCGCAGCCGGCATCTCGTTCCAGAAGCGTGCCTCGGCGGTGGGGCGGTTCTTGATCTCGATCGATGTGTGCACGGCCTTGGCCAGATCGAGCGCCTGGACCTGTCCGCCGGCATCGATGGCCACCAGCGCCGGCACGGGCAGCCCGCTGGCGCGCTCGACCGACAGCGCGATATAGGTCAGGGCGCTGCCCGGCCTGAAGGCCATGTCCTCGAAGCGCAACCGGTCCGCTCGCGCATGGAGCGCGCGCGCGATGGCAGGCGCCACGTCCTTGAGGTTGAACGGGGTCGACTTGGCGTCGGCCGCCGGCCGCAACTTCAGCGCATGGAGTTCGCCGCCGCGCCAATCCGCCACGATCAGCGTGTCGTTGTCGGCAAAGGTCATCGCGGCGACGGAACGTATCGGCCCGGCGGCCGCGGCGCCCGAGCCCATGCCCACGGCCGCAGCCAGGAAGACCGCGCGCCAGCGGACTGCGGGCATGGGCATGGCAAGTTGCGCCGGATAGGTGACGGTGGCCTTGCGAAAAGAAGTCATGTCGATCTCCAGGTGGGTGAGGGCGGGCAGCAGCCGCTACCCACGAATGTCCGGTCCGGCGCGATGCTGCGCATCACCCGACGACCGGGCGCTCGGATGCCCCGAATGGGAGGCAAGGCCTGCAAGAGCCGCCACCGCCGACGCGGGAGGTGGCCGCAGTTCGCCATCGGCGCAGAATCCTTGGCCCGAAGGCCTTGGCGCGCGACTTGCGATCAGCATCGGGTCTGGACCCGCGACGATCTGGCAACACGACGAAAGGTGGACCCCATGTCGCGGCTGACGGAGCCGCCCTCCGATCAGCCCCTGCACTTCGGACCATTCCGGCTGCTTCGCAAGCCCAAACAACTGCTCAACGGCGACCTGCCCGTGCGGCTCGGCGGTCGTGCGCTCGACCTGCTGATTGCCCTGACCGAGCGTGCCGGCGAGGTCGTCAGCCGCCAAGACCTGGAAGCCAGCGTCTGGCCGAATCTGTTCGTCGAAGAGTCCAGCCTGCGTGTGCATATCGGCGCGCTGCGCAAAGCGCTGGGGGACGGCCAGGGCGGCGCGCGCTACATCGCCAACGTGCCGGGCCGAGGCTACTGTTTCGTTGCCACCGTGACGCCGGCCGACATGCCAGCCGGCGCCACGCCGCCGGCCCGCAGGCCACGGCACAACCTGCCGGCCCGCAACAACACGATGATCGGCCGCGGCGAGAGTCTTGCGACGCTGGCGG
>Ga0307513_10008435_pt1 | contig 13193 bp, 14 predicted proteins | sample 15_EM_MG_FD_202174 | JGI IMG/M metagenome (GOLD analysis project Ga0307513, IMG submission 202174) | Populus trichocarpa ectomycorrhiza microbial communities from riparian zone in the Pacific Northwest, United States - 15_EM | ecosystem: Host-associated > Plants > Roots > Unclassified | place...
TTGTGGACGAATTTTCCGCCCTGGCGGCTTTCAACGCCTCGATTTCGACGCGCAGGGCGGCGACCTCGGCCTTGAGCACGTCGAGTTCGTCGCGGCGCACGAGGTCAAGGTCGGCGACGATCTTGTCGGCCTGGGACCGGAAGGCGGCCTTGGCCTCCTCGCTGGCGGCCTGGGCGATACCCATGGCCGCGGTGGTGAGCTTGGCCATTTCGTCGAGGAAGGGATTCTGCGTCTGCATTGCGGGCTCTGGGGCGGCGCTGGCCGCTATCTGGGCCTTCTATATGGGACTGAGGGGGGTGAAAGCGACCGTCTTCTCGTCTAAATCCCCCGATTGAACGCTGGAGGTCCCGTCCCGTGCCCTTTCCGGACATCGATCCCGTACTGATCCACATCGGCCCCATCGCCATCCGCTGGTACGCGCTGGGCTATGTGGGCGGCATCCTGCTGGGCTGGCGCTACGCGGTGGGGCTGATCCGCAACGGGGCGCTGTGGCCGCACCGGGGCCCGCCGGCCACGGTCGAGCAGATGGACGACCTGATCCTGTGGCTGACGCTCGGCGTCATCGTCGGCGGCCGGCTGGGCCATGTGTTCTTCTACACCCCGCAGATCCTGTGGACCGACCCGCTGGAGATCCTGCGGGTGTGGAACGGCGGCATGAGCTTCCATGGCGGGGCCGTGGGGGTGACGCTGGCCATCGTGCTGTTCAGCTGGCGCAACAAGGTCGACCTCTACCGGCTGGGCGACGTGGTCGTCGCCAGCGCGCCCTTCGGCCTGTTCCTGGTGCGGATCGCCAACTTCATCAACGGCGAGCTCTGGGGGCGGCCGACCACCGTGCCCTGGGCGTTCGTCTTCCCCGCCGCCGGACCGGAGCCGCGGCACCCCAGCCAGCTCTACGAGGCCGGACTGGAGGGGCTGGCGATGTTCTTCCTGCTCCGCTGGGCCACCCACCACGCCAGGCTGCTGAACCGTCGCGGCGTCGTCGCGGGCCTGTTCATGCTGGGCTATGCGATCTCGCGCATCGCCCTGGAGAACCTGCGCGAGCCGGACGCCTACCTGCCGCAGTTCCCGCTGGGCCTGACCATGGGGATGATGCTGAGCACGCCCATGGCGCTGGCCGGCGTCTGGCTGATCTGGCGCGGGATGCGCGAGCCCCTGCCGCCGCTGCCGGCGGAGGCGCCGGTTCCCGCCGGCGACGCCCAGCCCCTGCCCGCCCCCGGCCGATGAGCCTGGCCCGGCGGCTGGCGGCGCAGATCGCGGCCGGCGGCCCCCTGACCGTGGCCCAGTACATGACCGCCTGCCTGCACGATCCGCAGGACGGCTACTACGCCACGCGGCCGGGGCTCGGCGAAGACGGGGACTTCATCACCGCGCCCCTGGTGAGCCAGATGTTCGGCGAGCTGATCGGCCTGTGGGCCGTGGAGACCTGGACCCGGATGAACCGGCCCCCGGCCGTGCGCCTCGTGGAGGCCGGGCCCGGCGACGGGACCCTGATGTGCGACGCCCTGCGGGCCGCCCGGCTCGCCCCGGACTTCCTGGCCGCCGCCGAGCTATGGCTGGTGGAGACCTCCGCCCCGTTGCGGGAACGCCAGCGGGCGCGGCTGGGCGAGGGACCGCTCACGCCCCGCTGGGCCGCCGCCCTCGCCGAGCTGCCCGGGGGCGCGCCGATGATCCTGGTGGCCAACGAGTTGCTGGACTGCCTGCCCGCCCGGCAGTTCGTGCGCACCGACCGCGGCTGGGCCGAGCGGGTCGTGGGGCTGTCGGAGGACGGCGCCCTGGCCTTCGGCCTGACCGGGACGCCGGCGGGCGGCCTGTTCCCGCAAGCGCCGGCGGGCGCGGTGCTCGAGGTCTCCGCCGCCCAGGCGGCGCTGGGCGCGGAACTCGGCCGGCGGGTCGCGGCGGACGGCGGCGCGGCGCTGCTGATCGACTACGGCCGCGCCGAGCCCGGCTTCGGCGACACGCTCCAGGCGCTCCGCCGGCACGAGAAGGTCGATCCGCTGACGGCGCCCGGCAAGGCCGACCTCACCGTCCACGCCGATTTCCCAGCCGTGCTGGCCGCCGCGGGCGCGCAGGGGGCGGCGACCGCCGAGATTCTGACCCAGGCCGACCTGCTGCTGCGCCTGGGCATCCTGGACCGCGCCGAGGCCCTGGCGCGGGCTCGCCCAGAGCGGCGTGACGAACTGGAGCGGCAACTGCTGAGGCTTGTCTCCGCCGACCAGATGGGCCAGCTGTTCAAGGCCGCCTGCATCCACGGCCCGGACTTCACCCCCCCAGGGTTCGATCCCCACCGATGAGCCAGCTCCCCGTCCTGACCTCGCCGCTGCTCGACCTGCCTGGCGTGCGCCACGCCTTCTTCACCCGGCAGGGCGGCGTCTCGGAAGGTATCTACGCCAGCCTGAACGTCGGCGTCGGGTCGGGCGACCGGGCGCAGGACGTGGCCGAGAACCGTCGCCGGGCCGCAGCGCACTTCGGCGCGCCGGCGCAGGCGCTGACCACCTGCTATCAGATCCATTCGGCGACGGCGCTGGCGACCGACCGGGCCTGGGGCGCGGCGCGGCCGGAAGCCGACGGGGTGGTCACGGCGACCCCGGGCGTCCTCTGCGGGGCGCTGGCCGCCGACTGCGCCCCCGTGCTGATCGCCGACCCGCACGCCCGGGTGGTCGCCGCCGCCCACGCCGGCTGGAAGGGCGCGCTGACCGGGGTGGTCGAGGCTGCGGTCGCCCGCATGTGCGAACTGGGCGCCGACCCGGCGCGGATGGTCGCCGCGGTCGGCCCGTGCATCGGTCCGCATTCGTACGAAGTGGGGCTGGAGTTCCTGGCGCGGTTCGAAACCGCCGACCCGGCCAACCAGGCTTTCTTCCATCCGGCCCAGGCGGCGGACAAGCGCCTGTTCGACCTGCCGGGCTTCGTGCTGTCGCGGCTGGCGGACGCCGGCGTCGGGACCTGCGGCTGGGTCGGGCGCGACACCTGCGCCGAGCCCGACCTGTTCTTCTCCAACCGGCGGGCGTTCAAACGGGGCGAAGCGGACTACGGCCGGTTGCTGTCGGCCATCGCCCTCGTCTGAATCGGGGTTGCCGCCCGCGTCGCCGCTGCTACAAGCCCGGCCGTCGGGCGTCGCATCAGCCCGCGCGAAAACGTCTCTACTGGGGGTCCGATGAAGCTGCTGGCCGGCAACTCCAACCCGAAGCTGTCCCAGGCCGTGGCCTCCCACCTCGACGTGCCGCTGACCAAGGCCCAGGTGAAGCGCTTCGCCGACAACGAGGTCTGGGTCACCATCGACGAGAACGTCCGCGGCGAGGACGTCTTCGTCCTGCAGTCGACCAGCTATCCGGCCAACGACAACCTGATGGAGCTGCTGATCTGCATCGACGCGCTGAAACGCGCCTCGGCCAGGCGGATCACCGCGGTGATGCCCTATTTCGGCTACGCCCGGCAGGACCGAAAGACCGGCGGCCGCACGCCGATCTCCGCCAAGCTGGTGGCCAACCTGATCACGCGGGCCGGCGCCGACCGGGTGCTGACGATGGATCTGCACTCCGGCCAGATCCAGGGCTTCTTCGACATCCCCACCGACAACCTGCTGGCCGCCCCGATCCTCGGGCAGGACATCAAGGAACACTACGAAAAGGCCGCCGAGCTGATGATCGTCTCGCCCGACGTGGGCGGGGTGGTCCGGGCGCTGCAACTCGCCAGCCGGCTGAACGCCGACCTGGCGATCATCGACAAGCGCCGCTCGGGCCCCGGCAAGAGCGAGGTGGCCAACATCATCGGCGACGTAGTCGGCCGGCGCTGCGTGTTGTTCGACGACATCATCGACGGCGGCGGCACGCTCTGCAACGCGGCCCAGGCGCTGATCGACGGCGGCGCGGCCGAGGTCTCGGCCTATGTGACCCACGGGGTGCTGTCGGGCGCGGCGGTGGAGCGGGTGACCGGCTCGGTGCTGAAGGAGCTGGTGGTCACCGATTCCATCGAGTCGCCGGAACGCGCCGGCGAGCATCCCAAGATCCGCTATGTCAGCTGCGCCGGTCTGATCGGCGAGGCGATCCGCCGCATCGCCAACGAAGAGTCGGTCTCCAAGCTGTTCGACTGACGACAGCGGCCGGATCCTTAATAGCGATCCCGCGTTAAGAGGCTCGCTCTACTCTTGATGGCCCTGTTTCAGGGTCTGGAGCCCTGCGTTTCTCGACTTGCCGGGGCGATTTCGGCTAAGCTTGGTGAACAACGGTTAACAGCGTCCGGTCATAATCTCGCCGGTGCAATTGTGATATCGTTGCGTACTGCCTTGTGTGCGGAAGGGTCGAGATGACTTCCACGTTTCGCGTCCGCGCGACCCTGACGGGGGCCGCGCTGGTCTTGGCCGGCCTGTTGGCCGCCTGTTCGGCCCCGAAGCCCCCCCCGCCGCCGCCGCCGCCGCCCGCGGTGTCGCTGTCGCCGCGCCTGATCGAGCAGGCCAGCGCCTATCGGACCTACATGCAGCGCGCGACCGCCATCTCGCCTGCGTTCGCGGACGGCGCCGCCATCGCCCAGTCGCTGAAGGTGGGCGCCGCCTATGAGCCCGGGCAGTTGCTGCGTGGCGCCGTGGCCTATGGCGCCGTGGCGGCGCTGCAGGACCCGGCCTTCGTCGCCGGGGTTCGCACGTATTCCACCGATCCGACCCTGCGCCAGACGGTGACCGCCCAGATCATCCGCGATCCCGCCTATGTGGCGCTGCTGCCCGGCGCCAGCGGCGGCGCGGGCCTGGTGATGGCCGCGCTCGGCGAGGAGGGGCGCAAGCTGTGGGTCTCGGGCAGGGCCGTGAAGCAGGCCGCCTATGACGTCCAGCACAGCCCCTGGTCCAAGGCCAGCGTCGAGAACCGCCCCGCGCGCCTGTCGGAGGCCAAGATGCTCTCGGCCACGCCGGGGCTGGGTGAGATGGCCGAGACCGCGCGGCTGCAGCAGGCGGCCCTCGGAGCGGCCCCGCTCGGCCTCACCGGCGCCCCGGCCAGCGCGCCCTACACCCCGCTGGTGATCCGCAGCATGGCGGTGGCGGCGCTGGCCGTGCTCGGCCAGGCGGGGGACGAGAACCTGGACAAGGTGATGGCCGTCGCCGCCGAGCCGGGCGCCGCGAGCTGCCTGAACATGTCGAAGCTGAACCTGTACCAGTGCCTGGCGGTCTCGGTGCCGCACTACGAGGACGTGTTCTGCCTGGGCCAGCACATCATGATGGACACCGGCAAGTGCCTGATGAAGGGCGCCGGCATGCCCGAGCCGATCGACGTCAAGACCACGCCGCTGACCATCGCCGCGGCCGACGCTCCGGCGAAGGCCTCGGCCACCGCCGTGGCGGCCGCGCCGACGACCCGGAAGCGCTGAGCGGGAGGCGCGGCGAAAAAGCCGCGCCCAGGCGCCGCCCTGCCGTTGCCATGGGCGGTGCATGCGTGTATCTACGCCCACCTTCGATCCTAAGGGGGATCGTCCGTCGCCGCGCGGCTTTGCGCGGCGGTTTCGTTTTGAGGCGAGGCCATGGCCGAGATCGTATTGAACGTGGAAGTGCGCGAGCGGACCGGCACCGGCGGCGCGCGTGAAGTGCGGCGCGCCGGCAAGGTCCCGGGCGTGCTTTACGGCGGCGCGAAGGATCCGGTGGCGATTTCCGTGCGGGCCAACGAGTTCCGCAAGGCGCTCTACACCGGCAAACTGCTGGGCCACCTGGTGACCCTGAAGCACGGCGACGAGACCCAGCCGGTCATCGCCAAGGCCATCGACATGCATCCGGTGACCGACGAGCCGATCCACTTCGACCTCTACCGGGTCGACGAGCATCAGCAGATCAAGATCGCCGTGCCCGTCCACTTCATCAACCAAGAGGCCTCGCCGGGCCTGAAGCGCGGCGGCACGCTCAACATCGTGCGCCACGACGTCGAGATCTCGGTCCACGCCGACCAGATCCCCGAGGAGCTGGTGTTCGACCTGACCGGCCTGGACATCGGCGACACCATTCGCATCTCGGCCTTCCAGATGCCCAAGGGCGCCGAGCCCGCCATGGACCGCGACTTCGTCGTCGCCACCATCGCCGGCACCTCGGCGCAGGCTTCGGTCGACGCCGCCGAGGACGAAGCGGCGGCCGGCCCCGAGGCCTAGGATTTCCACCGAACGGCCTGCAAAGGGCGCATCCCCAGCGGGTGCGCCCTTTTTGCTGACCCGCAATCTGGGATATGGACCGCCATGCTGATCCTGGCCGGCCTCGGCAATCCCGGTCCGCGCCACGCGGGCAACCGCCACAACATCGGCTTCATGGCCGTCGACGAGATCGCCCGACGCTGGCGCTTCGGGCCGGAGCGGTCGCGGTTCAAGGGCCTGGCGCGCGAAGGCGAGATAGACACGCCGCAGGGCCCGGTCCGCGCCCTGATCCTCAAGCCCCAGGGCTACTACAACGAGAGCGGCCGCTCGGTGGGCGAGGCGCTGAAGTTCTACAAGCTCACGCCGGCCGACCTGGTGGTCTTCTACGACGAGATCGACCTGGCGCCCGGCCGGTTCCGGATGAAGCTCGGCGGCGGCGCGGCGGGCAACAACGGCATCCGCTCGGTCACCGCCCAGGTCGGCCCCGACTTCCGGCGCGCCCGCCTGGGGACCGGCCACCCGGGCCACAAGGACCGGGTCATGGGCCACGTGCTGTCGGACTTCCACAAGGTCGACAAGGCGTGGGTGGAGGCGCTGATCGCGGCGGTGGCCGACGCCGCCCCCCTGCTGGCCGTCGGCGAGGACGAGAAATACCAGACCGAGGTCATGCGCCTGGCCCCGGCGGAGAAGGCCGATCCGCGCAGCCAGGGCCGCGAGAGCGACTGAACGGACGGCGCGGCAGTTGGGCCGCCCGGCAAGACGTGCTAGTCGGCGCGACCTCAAGAGGACCCGAAACCACCATGGCCCTGAAAGTCGCCATCGTCGGCCTGCCGAACGTCGGCAAGTCGACGCTGTTCAACGCGCTGACCCAGACCGCCGCCGCCCAGGCGGCGAATTATCCGTTCTGCACCATCGAGCCCAACACCGGCGACGTGGCGGTGCCCGAGCCGCGCCTGGAGGCGCTGGCCAGGATCATCCCTTCGAAGGAGATCATCCCCTCGCGGATCAACTTCGTCGACATCGCCGGCCTGGTGCGCGGCGCCTCGAAGGGCGAGGGCCTGGGCAACCAGTTCCTGGCCAATATCCGCGACTGCGACGCCGTGGCCTTCGTCGCCCGCTGCTTCCTCGACGACGACATCACCCACGTCGAAGGCAAGGTCGACCCGCTGTCGGACCTGGAGACCATCGAGACCGAGCTGATGCTGGCCGACCTGGAAAGCCTGGAGAAGCGCGTCGTCAACCTCGAGAAGCGCGCCAAGACCGGCGACAAGGACAGCATCCAGACCCTGCGCCTGGTCCAGCTGGCCCTGACCGAGCTCAACGCCGGGCGCCCGGCCCGCAAGGCCAAGATCGCCGCCGAAGACGAGAAGGCCTGGCGGATGCTGCAGCTGCTGACCTCCAAGCCGGCGCTCTATGTCTCCAATGTCGACGAGGCCTCGGCCGCCGATGGCAACGACATGTCGACGCTGGTGGCCGAGCGGGCCAGGCGCGACGGCGCCGACCATGTCTTCATTTCCGCCCAGATCGAGAGCGAGATCGCCATGCTGGACGCCGCCGAGCGCGGCGAGTTCCTGGAGACCCTGGGCCTCACCGAGCCTGGCCTGAACAAGCTGATCCGCGAGGCCTACCATCTGCTGGGCCTGCAGACCTATTTTACGGTCGGCCCCAAGGAGGCCCGCGCCTGGACGATCCACAAGGGCGACACCGCCCCCCAGGCGGCCGGCGTGATCCATACCGACTTCGAGAAGGGCTTCATCCGCGCCGAGACCATCGCCTACGAGGACTATGTCCGGCTGAAGGGCGAGGCCGGCGCCCGGGAGGCCGGGAAGTTCCGCCAGGAGGGCAAGGAATATGTCGTCCAGGACGGCGACGTCCTGAACTTCCGGTTCAACGTCTGACGTCCGGCGGGCGGAGGCCCGCGTCAGGCTGTCGCAATCCCCCGCCCTCCCCTGCTATGAAGCTCGTCCAGCGGAGGATCCCATGGGCGAGACGATCAAGATCAAGAGCGGCTTCGACGGCTTCGAGTTCGCCGCCTATCACGAGCCGGCGTTCACGCCCCGCAAGGGCGGCGTGATCGTGATCCAGGAAATCTTCGGGATCGACAAGCACGTCCGCGCCGACGTGGCGCGCTGGGCCAAGGCAGGTTACGAGGCGGTCGCACCCTCGATGTTCGACCGGCGGGAACGGGGTTTCACCGCCAACCATGATTCCGACGGGCTGACCGCCGGCATCGCCCACGCCCGCTCGACGCCGCTGGAGCAGGCCCTGGCCGACATCGCCGCCTGTCGCGATTTCCTCGCCCCGCGCGGCAAGGTCTGCGTGGTCGGCTATTGCTATGGCGGGTCGCTCACCTGGCTCACGGCGGCGCAGCTGGACGGCGTCGCGGCGGCCAGTAGCTACTATGGCAGCCTGGTGCAGGCGAACGCCGCCCAGAAGCCGCGCTGCCCCGTCATCATCCATCTGGGTCACGCCGACGCCGGCATCCCGGCCCATGACGTCGAGCGGGCGATCGCCGAGCACAATCCCGACGTGCCGGTCTACATCTACGAAGGCGCCGGCCACGGCTTCAACAACGAGAGCCCCGAGCGCTACAACGCCGAGGCGGCCGAGCTGTCGCGCCATCGCACCCGCGAGCTGTTCGAGAAGGCCTGAGCATGGGCGAGACGATCCGGCTGAAGAGCGCCTTCGACGGTTTCGAGTTCGACGCCTATCACGCCCGGCCCACCGACGCCCGGCGCGGCGGCCTGCTGCTGATCCAGGAGATCTTCGGCGTCACCGACCACATCCGGGAGCTGGCCGACGGCTTCGCCGCGGACGGCTACGAGGTGATCGCGCCGGCCTTCTACGACCGGCTGGAGCGCGGGTTCGCCGCAGCCTACGACCCCGAAAGCATCGCCAGGGGCGTCGCCTACTCGCAGGACACGCCGTGGGACCAGGCAGCCGGCGACGCCGCGGCCGCCGTGGCGGCGCTGAAGGGCCCGGTCTTCGTCACCGGCTTCTGCTGGGGCGGGGCGGCGGCCTGGCTGACCGCCTGCCGCGCGCCGGGCGTGGCCGCGGCCGCCTGCTTCTATGGCCGCAGGATCACCGAGCTGAACGGCGAGACGCCGCAGTGCCCGACCATCCTGCATTTCGGCAAGACCGACGCCTCGATCCCGCCCGAGCGGGTCGAGGAGATCCGCGAGGCCCACCCGGACGTGCCGATCTATCTCTATGACGCCGGCCACGGCTTCGTCTCCGACCGGCGCGCCGATTATGACGCCGACTGCGCCCGCCTGGCCCGCCTGCGCACCCTGGCGCACTTCTCACGCAACAGCGGCGTCCGCGGCGAGATGTAGCGGTCAGGCCTGGTCCCGGTCCTCGATGATCGCCCGGATTTCGGGCGCCCGCTCGAGCCTGCGGACCAGGGCGGCCTGGGCGATGAGGATGCCGATGCCGGCCGCGTAGCCGGAAAAGACCCCGGCGGGATAGCGGCCGCCGGTCTTCACCGCCGCCACCTGCCAATAGATGAACGCCGCGGCTCCGACGAGCACGCCGATGCCGGTCAGCACCGAGATCGGCGTCTGGCCGAACCCCGCGACGAAGCTCATCCACACATACTTGGCCAGTCGTTTGCGCACCCACGGCGCCAGCAGCGGGACCGCCACCGACAGGAACAGGAAGGCCGCCGGCCAGATCAGCGTGCGCTGGGTGATCAGGCCCGCCCCGCCCGGCAGCACGCGGAAGGCGTGCAGCACCGCGCCCGCATAGATCAGGCACGCGGCGGCCACCGTCACATCCTGCATCCGCCGGAAATTCCGCCAGTTCTGGGTGAAGGCCATCACCTGCAATAGCTAGGCGCCGGATGCGGCGCGCGTAAGGCGCCTTCGGCCTCAGTGCCCCTCGAAGGCCACCAGGGTGGAGACGGGCACGCCGGCGGCGCGCAGGCGGTCGGCCCCGCCGAGCTCCGGCAGATCGACGATGAAGGCGGCGGCCACGATCTGCGCCCCGCCCTGCTGCAGCAGCTCCACGGCGGCCAGCGCCGTGCCGCCGGTGGCGATCAGGTCGTCGACCAGCATCACCCGCTCGCCGGGCGCGAAGGCGTCCATGTGCATCTCGATGACATCGGCGCCGTATTCCAGCGCGTACTCCACCGCCCGCGTCTTGTGGGGCAGCTTGCCCTTCTTGCGCAGGGGCACGAAGCCCGCGGAGAGCTGGTGGGCCACCGCGCCGCCCAGGATGAAGCCCCGGGCCTCGACGCCCGCCACCTTGTCGATCTTCAGGCCGGCGAACGGCTGCACCAGCTGGTCGACCGCGGTGCGGAAGGCGCGCGCATCGCCCAGCAGGGTGGTGATGTCGCGGAACATGATCCCGGGCCTGGGGTAGTCCGGGATGGTGCGGATGATCTGGGCCAGGTCCATGGGCGTGGTCATCCGTTCGGATGGTGGTGGAGGATCATCTGCCGTCCTGCGGGCGGCATGGGGCGGTAGCCTTATCGCCGAGGCGCGGCGGCTTGGCTATGCTGGGCGCGCCCGCAGGGAGTCCCGTGAAGCCCACCGCCTTCGTCTTGGTCGCCGCCTGGGCGGTCGTCGTCCCCGCCGCCGCCCAGGCCGGCGCCGCGGCCTGCTGGTTCGAGGAGGGCGCCGTCGTGGTCCCGGCCGTGGTGGCCGGTGTCGCCGGGGACTACATCCTGGACACCGGAACACCGACCACACAGCTGCACGAGACCCGCGCCCAGGGGGCCGGCTTCATCGCGACCGCCCTGACCGGCGAGGTCCGCGTGGCGGGCGAGCGGCTGGCGGGACGGCCCGTCGCGGTCGTGGACCTGGACCCACGCACCTGGGCGTTCCGGACGCCGATCGCCGGTGTGATCGGGGCCGACGTGCTGGCGGGCTATGTGGTGGACGTGAGCTTCGCGCCCTGCCGCGTGGCGCTGTACCGGCCAGGCCATGAACCGGCCTTCGGGCGCGGTCTGAGCCTGCCGATGCGCCGGCTGGGCGGCCTGCCGGTGGTCACGGCGCGGGTGTCGGACGGCGCAAGCGTGCTGGAGGGCGACTTTGTGCCGGCCTCGGGCGCGGACACGGCTGTCCGGCTGGATCCCCGCCTGGCCCAGGTCCCCGGCGCGGCCAGGGCGCAGGACGTGGCGCCCTATGGCGCCCGGCGCGCCCAGGTGGCGGCCCTGACCTTCGCCGGCCGTCGGTTCGAGCGCGTGGCGGGCGGGCTGCTGGACGCGACCGATGCGCCGGGCGCCGCGGGCGTGGTCGGGGCGCCGGCCCTGGCGCTGTGGCGGCTGCGGTTCGACTTCCCCCGGGGGCGGCTGCGGCTGGCCCCGGCGCGCTGAGTCCGGAAACGAAAAAGGCCCCGGAGGGACGCCCCGGGGCCTTCGATCGTCGTTGCGGCGACCGCGTCTAGTGGGCGACGTTGCGCCAGATGCGGCGGTAGCTCGCATAGAGCAGGCCCGCGAAGATCAGCAGGTAGCCCATGGCGGCCAGGCCGAACTGCTTGCGCTCTTCCATCTTGGGCTCGGAGGCCCAGGCGATGAAGGCCGCGACGTCCTTGGCCTGCTGGTCGACCGTCGACTTGGTGCCGTCGTCGAAGGTCACCTTGTCGGGCGCCAGCGGCGGCGGCATGGCGATGAAGCCGCCCTTGGGCGGCGGACCCTTGCCATGCCAGGCCGAGGTCAGGTCGCCGGCCATATAGGGGTTGTAGTGCTGGTTGGTCCCCACCTTCAGGCCCGCCGGGGGCTCTTCGTACCCGGAGAGGAGCGAGTAGATGTACTGCGGCCCGTGGTGGCGGGCCTTGGCCATCACCGACAGGTCCGGCGGCAGGGCGCCGCCATTCGACGCCCGCGCCGCCGGCTCGTTCGGGAACGGCGCCGGGAAGCGGTCGGCCGAGGAGCCCGGGCGCTGGATGACGTCGCCGGTCTCGGAATCGATGTCGCTGACCTGGTACTCGGCCGCGATCGCCTTGACGTAGGGGTTGTCGTTCGGGTTGGCGTATTTCGCGTCGTAGAACGGCCCGCCCTTCTGGCCGAGGTTGCGGAAATACAGCAGGTTCATCGAGTGGCAGGCGGCGCAGACCTCCCGATAGACCTTGTAGCCGCGTTGCAGCTCGGCCTGGTCGAACTTGCCGAACGGGCCATCGAAGCTGAACTCGACGTGCTTGGGTTCTTCCGCCCCGCCGTTGGCGAGCGCGGGCCCGCCGATCAGGGCGAGGCCGAGCGCCGCGAGGGCGATACCTTTACGCAGCATCTGAGGCTCAACCCCTCTTTTCAGGCGACGCCGCCGCGCCCGCAGGGGCGGAGGCGGGATGCGACAGGACAGGTTCCGAGATCGACTCCGGCTGCGGCAGCGGGGTCTCGGTGAGACCCAGGACCGGCAGGACGACCAGGAAATAGGCGAAGTAGTAGAGCGCCGCGATGCGCGACAGCCACACGAAGCTGTTGAGGTCGGCGTCCATCAACTGGAACGTCGAGAGCCCCGGGATCACGTGGTCGTCGGGCAGCCTGGCCCCGCAGAAGCCCAGCACGATGCAGGCCAGCAGGAAGATCAGGAAGTAGAGCCGCGCCGTCGGGCGGTAGCGCATGGAGCGCACCTTCGACGTGTCGAGCCAGGGCAGGAGGAACAGCATCACGATGGCGCCGAACATCCCCAGCACGCCGGCCAGCTTGTCCGGAACCGCCCGCAGGATCGCGTAGAACGGCAGGAAGTACCATTCGGGCACGATGTGCGCGGGCGTCACCAGCGGGTTGGCCGGAATGTAGTTGTCGGCGTGGCCCAGGCCGTCGGGGTTATAGAACACGAAGCTGGCGAACAGGATCAGGAAGACCACGATCGCGAAGCCGTCCTTCACCGTGTAGTACGGGTGGAAGGGCACGGTGTCTGCCTTGGACTTCACGTTCACGCCGGTCGGGTTGTTGTTGCCCGGCACGTGCAGCGCCCAGATGTGCAGGATCACCAGGCCGGCGATCACGAACGGCAGCAGGTAGTGCAGCGAAAAGAAGCGGTTCAGCGTCGGGTCGTCGACGGCGAAGCCGCCCCACAGCCAGGTGGTGATCGACGGGCCGATGACCGGCAGGGCCCCGAACAGGTTGGTGATCACCACCGCGCCGTGGAAGCTCATCT
>Ga0307513_10008436_pt1 | contig 13193 bp, 8 predicted proteins | sample 15_EM_MG_FD_202174 | JGI IMG/M metagenome (GOLD analysis project Ga0307513, IMG submission 202174) | Populus trichocarpa ectomycorrhiza microbial communities from riparian zone in the Pacific Northwest, United States - 15_EM | ecosystem: Host-associated > Plants > Roots > Unclassified | place...
GAACCACCGCCCAGGCCGAAGGTCACAGCCGCGACACCGGCTCCGGACGGCGGCGGCGCCGGTCCCCGCGAGCCCGGATTTCTGCTGGGACTCGTACGGCGGCACCCACTGGCCGGTTTCGTCCTGCTCAGCTACGCGTTCGCCTGGTGCCTGCTGCCGTTCGGGACCTTCCTGCCGTTCGGCCCGTTGCTGGCGGCGCTGGTCGTCGTCCCCATGTTTCGGGGTCTGGCCGGGCTGCGTGAACTGGGGGCCCGGATAGCGCGCTGGCGGGTTGGCTGGGTCTGGTACCTGGCCGCGATCGCCGTTCCGTTGCTCGTGCACCTGGTGACGACGTGGGTGAACGTGGCGATCGGCGGCTCGAAACCGGAGTTCTCGCAGTTCACCCCGTGGTACGCCGTCCTGCTGGTGTTCCTCGTGCACCTGGTGGACCCGACGCTCGGGCCGCTGGGGGAGGAGCCGGGCTGGCGCGGCGTCGCTCAGCCGCTGCTGCAGTCGCGCCGCTCGCCGCTGGCGGCGGCCGGGATGCTGGCGCTGATCGTCACCGGTTGGCACCTGCCGCTGGCGTTCATGCCGCAGTTCGACCTCGGGCCGGCCGATCTCGGCACCACCGCGGTGATCACCTTCTGGTACGCCTGGTTGTTCAACCGCTCCGGCGGCAGCGTGCTGCTGACGATCATCGCGCACGCCAGTGAGGGCACCGTCGACCTGAATGCGCTCTGGCCGGCGGTGGACGATGCGTCGCGACAGAGCTGGTTGTGGCTCGTGGTCTGGACGACGGTTGTGCTCGGCCTGGTGCTGGTCGACCGGCGGGCTTGGGTGGGTAGGGAAGGGCCACTCGGGCCCGCGCATCCCCGGTAAACCCCCAGGACACCGGTCTTTTGCCGGGCGATGCGCGGGTCCGAGTGGCCCCTCTGTCGCGGCATGGGTGTGCTCAGTGGGCTGGTGATCGGACCAGTCGGGGAATCTATGGCAGACTCGGTGCCATCATGTACCGGGCTGAGAACATTATCGGCTGGCACGTCGGCACCGCCTGAGGCTGCTCCACCCCTCGGCACCGTCGACGTGCAGACCTCTCGCGACCAGCGAGGGGTCATTTTTTATGCATTTCATGCAGGAGAGCGATCATGCAGGAATCGACCACGACTGGGTTTTCGATGAGTGACACAGGATCTTCGATGAACGAGACGTTCCAGGTGTACGACACGACCCTGCGCGACGGCGCGCAGCAGGAGGGCCTGAGCCTGTCCGTGCAGGACAAGCTGGTGATTGCCGGGCATCTCGACGATCTGGGTGTGGGTTTCATCGAAGGCGGCTGGCCGGGGGCGATCCCGAAGGACACCGAGTTCTTCCGCCGCGCCGCGACCGACCTGACGCTCAAGCAGGCCACCCTGGCCGCGTTCGGCGCCACCCGAAAGGCCGGCCTCAGCGCGGACAAGGACCCGCAGGTCCGGGCCCTGGTCGAGTCGCTGGCGCCGGTGGTCACCCTGGTCGCCAAGAGCGACATCCGGCACGTGGAGCGGGCGCTGCGGACCACCGGTGCGGAGAACCTGCGCATGATCACGGACACCATCGGCTTTCTGCGCGAGCAGGGCCGCCGGGTGTTCCTCGACGCCGAGCACTTCTTCGACGGCTACCGGTTCGACCCGGCCTACGCCGTCGAGGTGGTCCGCGCCGCGGTCGGTGCCGGAGCCGAGGTGGTGGCGCTGTGCGACACCAACGGCGGGATGCTGCCGAACCAGGTGGCCGACGTCGTCCATGCGGTGCGCGAGAGCTCCGGCGCCACCCTCGGTATCCACTGCCACAACGACACCGGCTGCGCGGTAGCCAACTCATTGGCCGCGGTGGACGCCGGGGCGATGCACGTCCAGGGAACGCTGAACGGGTACGGCGAGCGCACCGGCAACGCCGACCTGATCACCATCCTGGCCGACCTCGAGCTGAAGCGGGACCAGCCGGTGCTGCCGCCTGGCCGATTGCGGGAGGCGACCCGGATCGCGCACGCCGTCAACGAGATCACCAACGTGACGCCGTATGCGCGGCAACCGTATGTCGGGGCCTCGGCTTTCGCGCACAAGGCCGGACTGCACGCGAGCGCCATCAAAGTGGATCCCGATCTCTACCAGCACACCGATCCGGGCGGGGTCGGCAACGACATGCGCATGCTGATCTCCGACATGGCCGGCCGGGCCTCGATCGAGCTGAAAGGCAAGGAGCTCGGGTTCGACCTGGCCGGTGACCGGGATCGGCTCGGCCGGGTGGCGGACCGGGTGAAGGAGCTGGAGGCGCAGGGGTACACCTTCGAGGCGGCCGATGCCTCCTTCGCCTTGCTGCTGCACGAGGAGGTGTACGGCTTCCGGCCGAGTTACTGCGACGTCGACAGCTGGCGGGTGATCACCGAATCCCGGCCGGGAACAGCGGAAGCGGTGTCCGAGGCCACGGTCAAGCTGATCGCCGGAGGTCAGCGACAGCTGGCCACGGCCGAAGGCAATGGCCCGGTCAGCGCCCTCGACCACGCGCTGCGCTCCGCGCTGCTGCCGGTCTACCCGGAGCTGGAGCGGATCAAACTCTCCGACTACAAGGTCCGGATCGTGGACGCCGCGCCGGGCACCGACGCTGTCACGCGGGTGCTGATCGAGACCAGCGGCGCGTCGACGGTGTGGGAGACGGTCGGGGTCGGCGCCAACATCGTCGAGGCGTCCTGGGCGGCCCTTCTCGACGGCCTGATCTACGGATTGCTGGCGCTCGGCGTTCCGCGACGGTAGTGCCGTACCGCAGGGGAGGAGTCGGGGCGCCCAGCGCTGCCACAACGGCGCCCGGCCCCGGTGAATCCTCCCCGGCGGTAGCCGGCTCGGCTAGGTCTTCAGCGGGATGATGGCAAAAGTGGCGGTGGCCGGGTCGGCCACGCCGAAGCGGGCGTTCACCGCCCAGAGCGTGCGCCCGACCAGGGTGGCGGTGGAGGGCACGTCAAGCGCCGGTGAGGTCAGCCGGTCGACCCAGGACGCCGTCCAACCGTCGCCGCTGCGGTGCAGTTTCAGCACCGACACCTCCTGCTGACCGCTGCCCCGGACGACGTACAGGGTGCGGCCGGACCGCTCGATCCCATCGCCGCCGATGATCCCGGGGCCGCCGGTCACTGGGATCGCGCTGACCGCGCCGGTGTTCGGGTCGACCTGCCAGAGCCCACCGGCGGCACTGTTGTCGAGCACGAGCGAACCGTCCGGCAGGGTGCGGATGCCGTTCGCCCTGGTCCCTGCCGGAGTCGGCCAGGCACCGGTGAGCGGCAGTTGGGTCAGCTCGCCGGCAAGCTTGCCGTGCCGGTCGAGCGGGATCCGAGTCAGCCGGTCCACCCGGGAATCCGTGACCCAGAGCGCCTTCCGGGTGATCACCAGGTCGTTCAGGAACCCTGCTCCGGGCACCGTGATCCGCTCCTTGACCGCGCCGGTGCGGGCGTTCACCGCGAGCACGATGCCGGTGCTGCCGTCCTGGCCGGTGACCCAGAGCAGGCCGGAACGGGCGTCCCATTGCATCCCGCGCAGGGCCCGGCCTTCGACGCCGGCCAGCAGCAGGCGGCCGGTGCCGCGGCTCAGGTCTCCGGTCCAGATCCGGCCGTCGGCCAGCGAACCGGTGTAATAGGTATCGCCCGGGCCCGAGGTCACGCCCTCGGGCCGGAATCCGACCGGCAGCTGGACGGATTCGCTCGAGCGCTGGTCGTGGGCGGCCGCGACGCCGAGCGCGGCGTGAGTCGCTGCGGCTGGAGTTGCGGCGGTTGGGGTGGCTGAGGATTGGGCAGCGGTGGCCTGGCCGGCCAGGGCCGGGCCCGCGAGCGCGGTGATCGCGAAGCTGAAGCCCACGGCTGCGATGGGGACACGATGGCTGAAATGACACGTCATTCGGCTCATGAGGCAAGCCTTACCTGAGTAGAGCGGCCGCGCGACATTTCGCTACATACTAAAACTTAGAGTAATTGATCAATAACAATGCGTGACAGACTGCGCTCGAGGTTGTGATGGGCGAAGGAAAGGGGCGGCTCGATGTGGAGTCGGAACAGATGAGCGTTGCCGGAGACCTGCGTCCCCGAAAGGGCGACCGGAGAGACGGTGATCCATCGTCGGCCCAACTCCTGGAGGCCGTGCCCGACGCCATGCTTGTTGTGGACGCCGACGGTTTGATCCTGATGGTCAATTCCCGCTTCGAGCAGCTACTGGGCTGGAGTCAAGCCGATCTGCTCGGGAAGAACGTCGAGATCTTCGTCCCGGAACGGTTCCGGGACGGCCATCCCGAACATCGGGCCGGTTTCATGCGGCACCCCGAATTCCGCCCGATGGGTGCGGGTCTGGAGCTGTACGCGCTCCGCCGCGACGGGACCGAGTTCCCCGCCGAGATCAGTCTGGGTGCCGGGCGGGCGGTCCCGGACCAGCCCTTGCTGTCCGTGGTGATCCGGGATGTCACCGAACGCCACGACATCGAGAAGAAGTTCCGTCGGTTTGTTGAATCATCCCCGGATGCGGTCGTGATCGCGGATCTGGCCGGGACGATTGTCATCGTCAACACCCAGACCGAAAGGGTGTTCGGCTACGAGCGGGCGGAGTTGCTCGGGCAGTCCGTCGAGATGATCGTGCCTCAGGAGCTTCTGGACCGGGACCCGGCCAACCATGCGCTTTTCTTCGCCTCGCCCAAGGTGCAGCAGATGGGTTCGGGGCTGGAACTGCACGGGCGGCGCAAGGACGGGACGCAGTTCCCGATCGAGATCAGCCAGAGTCCGCTGCAGACCGAGGCGGGTCTGCTCGTCTCCAGCGCGATTCGGGACGTTTCGCATCGGCACCGGGCCGACGAGCTGCGCTCCCGGCTGGCGGCCATTGTTGAGGGATCGGACGACGCGATCATCAGCACCACCCTCGATGACGTCGTCACCAGTTGGAACGCTGGTGCCGAGGCCCTCTTCGGCTACTCCGAGCAGGAAATGCTGGGCCGCCCGCTCAACCTGCTGCTGCCGCCTGACCGCGCGGAAGAAGACACCGAGTTGCTCGTGCAGTTGCAGCGCGGGGATCGGATCCGGCATCGGGATTCGCTGCGACGCACCAAGGCGGGACGCGACATCGTGGTGTCGATGACCGTCTCACCGATCCGCGATGCGCTCGGCGTCCTGATCGGCGGCTCAAAAGTGGCTCGCGACATCACCGAGCGAAAGAACGCCGAACTCGCCCTGGCCGCGGCCAAGGACAGCGCCGAGACGGCAAGCCGGGAGTTCGAGGCGTTCAGCTACTCCGTCGCCCACGACCTGCGGGCTCCGTTGCGAGCGCTGGACGGGTTCAGTCAGCGGCTGATCGAACGCTCCGGCGACCTCCTGGACGAGGTCGGGCGCGGCCACCTGCAGCGGATCAGCGAGTCGGCGCAGTACATGGCCGAACTCATCGACAGCCTGCTGCTGCTCGCCCGAATCAGCAAGCGGGAGCTGGTGCGTGAGGCCATCGATCTCAGCGAGCTTGCCGAACAGGCCATCAACCGGCTCCGGATCGCCGCCCCGGACCGGTCCGTCGAGGTGACCATCCATCCGGGGCTGATCGACCAGGGTGACCGCGGTTTGCTCACCATCGTGTTCGAAAACCTGCTGGGCAACGCCTGGAAGTTCTCCCGGCGCGAAGCCACCGCCCGGATCGAGTTCGGCTGCGATCCCTGTGAAGCCCCGGTGACCTATTTCATTCGGGACAACGGCGCGGGGTTCGACATGGAGTACGCCGCGAAACTTTTCGGGGTGTTCCAGCGCCTGCACACGGTGCGGGAGTTCGAAGGCACCGGCATCGGGCTGGCCACGGTTCAGCGGATCATCGGCCGGCATGGCGGCCGGGTCTGGGCCGAGGGCGCGCCGAATCAGGGTGCGACCTTCTTTTTCGAGCTTGATAACAAGGAGCAATGACGTGCACAGCGCCAGCGTTCTCCTGGTCGAGGACAATCCCAACGACGAGGAACTGACCTGCGACGTCCTCTCGAGGAATGGGCTGCTCAATCCCGTGGTCGTGGTCCGCGACGGCGCCGAGGCGCTCGACTACCTGTTCGGACGAGGTGAATACGCCGACCGCGACGTCAGCGATCTGCCGCTGGTCGTGCTCCTGGATCTCAATCTGCCGAAGCTGGGCGGGCTGGACGTGCTGCGTGCCGTCCGGGCGGATCCGCGCACTCACCTGCTGCCTGTCGTCATCCTGACCTCGTCCGGTGAGGACCGGGATTTGCTGGACGGGTATGCAAGCGGCGCCAACAGCTACGTCGTCAAGCCGGTGGGCTACTCCGAGTTCACCGAATCCGTCCGGCAGCTGGGGCTTTTCTGGACATTGACCAACCGCGTCGCGCCGTCGATCTGAGGGCCGTCCTGAGCACTGACCTGAGCACTGACCTGACGGCTGAGCAGCGACCGAGTGGCGGCCAGCAACCGTTCCCGCAGCTGCTGGCCGAGGTCGGCGATCTCCCTTTGCTGCTGGACGTATTCGGCCTTGCCGTCGACGGTCTCGATCCGCACCGGGAGGTAGCCGAGGTCGCTCAGGTCGTACGGCGAGGCCCGCATGTCCAGTTCGCGGGTGTACCGGGCCAGCTCGAAGCAGTCCAGGGTGAGTTCGGACGGCAGCGCGGGCGCCAATTTGTAGGCCCACTTGTACAGGTCCATCGTGGCGTGCAGGCAGCCCGGCTGTTCCAGCGCCACCTGATCTGTCCGGGCCGGTTGTAGCAGGTTCAGCGGCCGGGCCGGCTCGGTGAAGAACCGGAACGCGTCGTGATGGGTGCAGCGGATTCGGTGCTCCTCCACCACCGCATCGGTGCCGTCCGGGCCGAGCCGTAACGGCCGGTCCGCGTGCCGCACCTGCTCGGCGGTTTGCCGGTACACCATCGCCCACTCGTGCAGGCCGAAGCAGCCGAGCTGGGCCGGTCGGGCCGCGGTGGCGGTGAGCAGTTCGACCACATGCCGGACGGCGCCGCTGCGGCGAGCCAGGAAGGCGTTGACGTCCAGGGTGACGGCGCCGTCCTCGAGCACATGCTCACGCCAGTCGAGGCGCTCGGCAGCGGCCGGCCCGGTCAGCGCCACCCCGGCCCCCGGATGCCAGCGCCGCAGCTGGGCCGGCCGGAACGAGTAATAGCTGAACAGGAAGTCCTCAACCGGGTGCCGACGGCCCTGGCCGGCCCGCTCGCGATGGCCGACGAGCAGCTCGTCGACCCGCTCCTGATGGCGCGCCTGCCGGGCCAGCCACTCGGCCTCGGGCAGGACAACGGTGGACACCCGGCCCAGTTTACGAGCCGCCGAGCGGCGGTGTAGGCGGCGGTGTATGCAGGCGGTGTCAGCGCAGGCCCGACTTGGCCCGGCTAGGCTGCGCGCCGTGCGTATCGCGAGATTCACCAACGGCGAAGATCCCAGGTATGCGATCGTGGAGGGGGAGCCGGGCGCGGAGACGCTGGCCGTCGTCAGCGGCGACCCGCTCTTCCAGACCGTCCAGCTGACCGGCGAACGTTTACCCCTGGATGCGGTCCGGCTGCTCGCGCCGGTGATCCCGCGCAGCAAGGTGGTGGGGGTCGGCCGGAACTACGCCGACCATGCTTCCGAACTCGGCAACGAGGTGCCGAAGGAGCCGCTGCTGTTCTTCAAGCCGAACACCTCGGTGATCGGCCCGGGCGACCCGATCGCGCTGCCGAGGCAGTCCAGCAACGTGCATTACGAGGGCGAACTGGCGATCGTGATCGGTCGGCTGTGCAAGGACGTCCCGCTCGAACGGGTCTCCGAGGTAGTCCTCGGCTACACGATCGCGAATGACGTCACCGCCCGTGACCTGCAGAAGAGCGACGGGCAGTGGGCCCGGGCCAAGGGTTTCGACACGTTCTGCCCGCTCGGTCCCTACCTGGTCACCGATCTCGACCCGGCGGACCTGAAGCTCACCACCCGGCTGAACGGCAAGACCGTTCAGGACGGGCGTACCTCACAGTTGATTCACGACATCCCGTCGATCGTCGCCTACGTCTCGGCCGCGTTCACGCTGCTGCCCGGCGACGTGATCCTCACCGGCACCCCGGCCGGGGTCGGGGCGATCGTCGAGGGGGACCGGATCGAGATCGAGATCGAGGGCATCGGCACCCTGAGCAACCCCGTCGTCAGCCTCGACTGACCTCAACTCCGCGGTGCTCGGCGGCGCACCTCGTCGTGCAGGATGACCCGGCGCGGGGGCCATCCTGGACTATCAAGTCACGGCCGCACCCGGGTTATTGCAGCGAAAGCTGGGGCGCACATTGCTATTACGGCACTGGGGTTCTGGGGCGGACGGCGCGCAGGTGAGCATGATCACGGGTGAGGCGGGGGTCAGTAATGGCGCTGGGCGGGGACCAGGCGGCCTTCGCGGGCGGCCAGCCATTCCTCGAAGTCGGGCAGCGGCATCGGCGCGGCCAGGTAGAAGCCCTGCATGTTCTCGCAGCCCAGGCGTTCCAGCTCTTCCCAGGTGGCCAGGTCCTCCACACCCTCGGCCACGACCACCAGGCCGAGGTTGTTGCCGAGGTCGACGACAGAGCGCACGATCGCGGCGTCCTCCGGTGAGGTCAGCATCGCCATCACGAAGCTCTTGTCGATCTTGACCTCCTGCACCGGGAGCTGACGCAGGTAGGACATCGAGGAGTATCCGGTGCCGAAATCGTCCAGCGAGAGCCCGACGCCGAGGGCGTGCAGCCGGTCCAGCACCTCGCCGGTCCGGGCCGGATCCTTGATCACGGAACTCTCGGTGATCTCCAGGATCAGCGCCTCGGCCGGAACGCCGTGCCGGTGCAGCAGCGATTCCACGCCCTCGACCAGCTCGTCGCTGAAGTTGCTGCGCGCGGACAGGTTCACCGACATCGTCAACCGGATGCCCTCACGCCGCCAGCGCCCGGTCGCCGCCAGTGCCTGCTCCAGCACCTCGTCCGTGAGCTGGCGGATCAGGCCGCTGCGCTCGGCGAGCGGGATGAAGCTGTCCGGGTAGAGCAGACCGTGCCGGGGGTGCCGCCAGCGCACCAGCGCCTCGACGCCGAGCACCCGGCCGGTCCGCAGCGACGCCTGGGGCTGGACGTAGACCTCCAGTTGCCCGCTGGAGATCCCGGCCCGCAATTCGGCGGTCAGGGCCAGCCGCTCCGGGGTGTCGGTGACGTCCTGGCCGGCCTCGTAGATGTGCAGCCCGCTGCCGGAGTTCTTGGCGTCGTACATCGCCGCGTCGGCGCGCTTCATCAGGGTGTGCCCGTCCACCCCGTGCAGCGGCGCAACCGCGACCCCGATCGACACCCCCACCTCGACGTCGACGCCCTCGATCCCGACCGGGCGCTCCAGCGCCTCCCGGACCTTGGCGGCGACGTCCAACGCTCCGGCGACGGTGTCCACCCGGGGGAGCACGGCGGCGAACTCGTCCCCGCCGAGCCTGGCCAGCAGACCCCGCCCGGCCAGGGCGTCGGAGATCCGCTGCCCGATCTCCTGCAACAGCAAGTCCCCGAGCTGATGCCCGAACGTGTCGTTGACCTGCTTGAACCCCACCAGATCCATGATCATCACGGTCAGTCCGGGGGACCGGTCGGCCCGCACGTCGCCGAGCGCCTCCACCATCTCCTGGTTCAGCATCGTCCGGTTCGGCAGCCCGGTCAGCACGTCGTGCAGGGCGTCGTGCCGTAGCCGGTCGACCAGTCGGCCCTTCTGCAACGCCATGCTGGCGTGGTTGGCGACGGTCATCAACAGTTGGACGTCGTCCTGGTCGAAGCTGCGGACGGCCCCCATCCGATCACCGACCATCACCGTGCCGACGATCCCGGCGTCCCCGCGCAGTGGCACCAGCACGGCGTCCCGAAGTTCCCGGTGGCCGAGGAAGCGACGGCCGACCCGCCCGCCTCGGGGCATCAACAGCGGTACTCCGCCGCGGACCACGGAGATCCAGGTCTCGTCGGTGGCGTCCTGCTCGGACAGCCGGGTCCGGCGAAGCTTGCCGCTGACGCCGTCGGTATCGATCCGCAACGGCTGATGCTCGGAGTCCGAGGAAACGAAGATCACCTCGGCGTAGTCGGCCCGCAGCACCGCCCGAGCGTGCTGCAGCACCCCGGTGAGGATCCCATCCACCTCCGGGGTGCTGCTGACCGCGTGACTGAACCGGTAGAGCCGTTCCAGGCTGAGATGTCGTTCGGAGAGGCCGCTGTAGGCCCGGAAGCCGAGCAGCAGCAGGGCCATCGCGACCACCAGGGGCCCGCCGGCCAGCGGGCCCTGGGCCAGCGCGTGCACCCCGACCAGCGCGAGAACCGTGACAAACACCGAGGTCAGCGCCCCCCGGAGGGGTTCGATCAGGAACTCCCGGCGATGCAGCTCGCCGTCCACCAAGGCGATTATCGCGGTGACCGACAGCGCGGCGAGCAGCCCGGCCGTGATCGTGGCGACGGTCGCCGCCAGCCAGGCTCGCGGGTCGATGCCGGTGTCGCTGCCCCGGATGGTGTGGAAGACCAGCAGGGCCAGCGTCGACTCGGCGAAGAAGAGCGCGGTGTTGAAGGACAGCTTCACCAGGGTCTGCCGGCGCCAGAGCACAAACGCCAGCAGTGTGCCGATGGCCCGGCCGACCACGAAGTCGGCCGGGGTGGCGAAGAACAAGGCGATCACGGTGGCGATCTCGCTCATCGAGATCGCCTGAGCCTCCCGCCTGACCTGGATGTGCAGCGCGACCATCTCGCAGACCCCGGCCAGCAGGGCGACCATCCACCAGTTCAGCTGGGTCCCGCCGGGCGCGAATTCGGTCGCGTCCTGGGCCCCGGGAACAACCCACAGCAATCCGCCCAGCAGGCAAAGAGCCAGGCTGACTGCCACGACGCGCAGGGACGTCGTCGGGGGACGGGGTGCCGACACGTTCGGAGTATCGGCAGCCGAGTGGACCGAGGAAACCCGAAACCGGGAAAAATCAGCTGCCGCCAGGTCCGACGCCGGAATCTGACCCACGGTCATCGTCGGCACCGCCTCTCGCCCGATCGCCGGCGGGCTTGCCCTGCACCCTCCGTCTCATACCGTGCCTTACCGATCCGCTCCTACGGTGCGGTACTGCGGTATCAATTCCAGGTGCTGCTGGACCACGAGGCGTCCACCCAGGACCGGCCCGACCAGGAGCTGTTGACCCAGGATGATCCGACCCAGGCTCCGGCGACCCAGCTGCGCCCGACCCAGCTGCGCCCCAGCCAGTTGCCGCCGGTCCAGGACGGAGCGGCCCAGGCGACGCTCGCCCAGTCGCCCTGAGCGTTGAACGCGCCCCCGGTCCAGACGTTGCCGCGCCAGCTTCCCGCCGTCCACGCGTTGCCGGCCAGGGTCGCCGGAGCCCAGGTGCCGGCCACCCACGGCGTGCCGAAGATGTCCTTCTCACCGGTCAGCTGCACCTCGGTGGTGGTGGTCACCGTGGTGGCCGTCGCGTTGGTTTTGGTGTTGCCGTTCGTGCCCGTGGTGGTGTTGATCGAGGTGACACCGGTGACCAGGTGCGATCCGCCTCGGGCCAGCTCCAGGGAGCCGGTTCCAGTGCCATAGGTCGGCTTTTTCGACAGCAGTGAGGCCTGGGTCGGCAGCGTTGCGGCGGCCGTGGCGGTGAGCGCGGCAGGTACGTTGATCAGGCCGGCGCCGCGGTTGTTCAACGTGCCCTTGGGCAACACCGTGGCGGAGTTGCTGAGCGCCCACTTGACCTGATCGGGGGTCAGGCTCGGGCGGGCCTGCAGCAGGAGCGCGACCGCTCCCGACGTCACGGCGGTCGCCTGCGAGGTCCCGCTGCCCCGGATGAACCGGGTGCCGACGGCCGCGGTCGGGTTGTTCAGGTCGACGATGCTATTGGGAACCCGAAGGCCCAGGACGTGGGTGCCCGGGGCGACGATATCGACGTGCCGCTTGTTCGTGCCGCGGTTGGAGAATGCCGGGATGGTGTCGTCCAGCGCACTCAGGGTGCCGTTCGGATCCTCCGCGCCGACCGCGATCACGGTCGGGTCCTGCGCCGGGTTCGCCAGGTCCTGCTTGTCGGTGCCGTCGTTCCCGGCCGCCACAACGACGACGATCCCCTTGCGCCAGGCGGCCTCGACCGCATAGGTCAGCGGGTCGAGCTGGTAGTCCTGGGTCGAGGTGGTGCCGTAGGACAGATTGATCACCCGGATGTTGAGGCCCGGGTCGTGCGCGTGCTGGGTGACCCAGCCGATCGCCGCGATCACCTGGGACACGTCTGCCGCGCCGTCCGTTGCACCGACCTTCAGGCTGATCACCCGGGAGTCCGGCGCGACCCCCTCGTAGCTGCTGGCGCCGGTGGTGGTGTTCGCATAGCCGGCCGGGGTGGAGATCGCGTCCCGCCCGGCGATCAGGCTGGCCATGTGCGTGCCGTGCCCGTAGCTGTCCCGGTACCGCAGGTCGGTGGACGCCTGGTCGGTCGACAGGTCCGGCCCGTTCACCACGTTGCCGCTGCTCAGCCCTTTGACCTGAGAGACCCCGGTGTCGATCAGCGCAACATCCACGCCCTTGCCGGTGTACCCCGCTGCCCACATCGCCCGGGCCCCGACCAGCGAGGTGATCTGGTCCAGGGAACCGGTGTCGCTGGTGTCGTAGCCGAGCGCGCTGTTGACCGACTGCATCCGGCCGGTGCTGTCCACCGTGACGCCGACCACCCGGGCGTCCGCCCGCAGCTTCGCCACCGCGCTCACCGGCACCGTTGCGGCGAAGCCGTGGATCACCGGCAGCAGCCGGGTGATCTTGCCGTTCAGCCGCTTCGTCCGGGCGATCACGGCGTTGGTGGTGCCGACAGTGGTGCGGACGATCACTCGGACCTGGGAGCGGCGGGTGGCGGTCTGATAGCCGGTCGTGGGCGCGGGGGGGCCTGCGGACGTGGCGGTGCTTGTGGACGTGGCGGTGGTGGTGGACGTGGCTGTGTGCGGGACCGCGCTCGCCTGGGCCTGGCCTGCGTCCGCGGCTACTCCCACGCTCGCCCCGGTCAGGGCAAGCAGGATGACCGGCGCGGTGAAGCGCTGACGGAAGCGTCTCGTCCTTGCGGTGATGCCCACACCAGCCTCTTTCAAGATGTATTCGTCCAATCACCGACAGTGATGTCGACGGGTCTCAGCATCGGTGACGTTCGGGGCCCTCCGTCAGGGCCAGACGGGTGGTGCCGGGTGTGATGGGTGCCCCTCGCTCACCGACGGTGAGCGGCGCCGGGTCCGCATCC
>Ga0307513_10008437_pt1 | contig 13193 bp, 9 predicted proteins | sample 15_EM_MG_FD_202174 | JGI IMG/M metagenome (GOLD analysis project Ga0307513, IMG submission 202174) | Populus trichocarpa ectomycorrhiza microbial communities from riparian zone in the Pacific Northwest, United States - 15_EM | ecosystem: Host-associated > Plants > Roots > Unclassified | place...
TCTCGACCTTTCCGAGGAGAAGAAGAGGCAAGTCTTCAACGATCAGGAATTCATAAACGTAATACTCACCAAGGCAAATGCAGACAGCAGATTGTATTGTGAGTGGATCGTTCGCACCGGATCGCGAGTGAAGCAATCCTTCTGTCAAACCGTCGCAGATCGTCGTCGAAACTTGGAAACATCCGTATCTACTCTTGAACAGATACAGCGCAGGACTCCGTCCCTGGCCGAAGGAAGAGCCATCGGTATGGGCAGAAAATGAAATTGCGTCCTGACATTAGTTTGTCCGAGACCCGGCTCTAGGAAGAACTAAAGGGACAGAGGCAGGTAATTCATCTAACCGCCTCCGTCCCTTCGCCCCCGTCCCTTCGCCCCTAGCCGAACCCGCCTTCGTGGCCGGCGACAGGCGCGCAGAACTGCGGCAGTAGAGGTCATCGATCAGCGTGCGCACTGCGGCGGGAATCCACACGTACGCCGACACGTGCGCGTGGCGGTGGGCGGGGCCGGCATCATCAAACCTGAATGGAATTAAGCCGGCGTGATGACTTCCTGTGTCGCATCGATTGCCATTGCTGAGCACGATCACTTGCTGAGCGCGATCAACGGTCAGATGATGAGGTTTAGTCAGCTTCTTCGCCGGACCCGGTTACGGCCATGATAGATCGCGTGCTGATCGTGTGCGTGGGCAACATCTGCCGCAGCCCTATGGCTGAGGCCGTATTGCGCTACCAATTGGCCAAAGACAGAAAAATCGTGGTCGAGTCTGCGGGCTTGGCGGCCATGGCGGGCAGCCCCATTGATCCATTGGCCGAGTCGGTTCTTACCGAGCACGGACTCAGCGCTAGATCCCACCTTGCCCGCCAGATAGAAGGAACGCTCGTGGAAAGCGCCGATGTCGTATTCACGATGGACAAACGGCAGCGCGCCGCGTTGCTCGCATTGGCCCCTTGGGCCCGCAGAAAGGTGGTTTTGCTGGGGAAATGGCAGGGCGACGCGGAAATTCCAGATCCCTATCATCAGCAGCGGCCCGCCTTCGAACACGCCTATCAAATGATCGATTCCGCAATCAGAAGCTGGCACGAACACCTCTGATTCTCCGGTCTGCCGTTCAAGAACATCAATTACAGATCACAAATATCACGCGCTACCAAACATCCGTGGCGGCCTCACCGACGACGGTTTTTTTTCATCCACTCGTCATCTTCTTAGCACTAAATTCGCCGTGCCTTAATACCGAGGTGAAGATTCCCGCACGAGCAATTTCAATTCGCGGACAGAAGGAATTCGGTTAGGGAAAATGTTCTGCTCACGGGCACGGATTAGTAAAGAGCAAGAGAAAACGTCCGAGGCCAAGCGTATGTTGGACCAAAAATTAGTGGCGGCAAGCGCCATTGCGCTTGCGGTGACTTTGTTTTTCATATTCTCGATGCGGCCTTTGGCCCGCAAGTTCGGGTTGGTGGACAAGCCGGACGGGCGCAAACGCCATAGCGGCCGTGTTCCGCTGATCGGCGGCCTGTGTTTCTTCCTGGGTACTTTGGTAGGCCTGTGCTATCTGGGGTACGTCGATCATTTCGTCATGAGCCTGGTGACCGGCGCCACGCTAGTTATGGTCACGGGTCTTATCGACGACTTTCACAACCTGAGCGTGCGTTCCCGCCTGGCCGTGGAAATAGGCGTCGTCGGATGGGTGATCGCCATATCCGGTATCTATATCGACGACATCGGGCCGTTGCTGGGTAACCATGGGCTCAGACTTGGCTTGTTGGGCATTCCCTTCACCATTATCGCCGTGATTGGGCTGATCAACGCTTTCAACATGTTGGATGGAATCGACGGACTCGCGGCGGCCGCGGCGATGATCAGCATCGTGGCAATGCTCGGCTTCGGCGATTTCGCTGGCCCTTCGCTGGGCGCGATGATGCTCCTGCAGATCTTGTTCGCCTCCCTGATTCCCTACGTCTGCGTGAATCTGGGCTGGCCGGACGGGCGCAAAATATTCATGGGCGATGCTGGCAGCACCTCGATCGGGTTCTTGCTGGCCTGGAGCCTGGTGTATCTGAGCCATGGCACGGTCGCGCGGCTGCAGCCGGTGGATGTGCTGTGGTGCGTAGCGTTCCCGGTAATCGAGACGGCGGCGGTGATGTACCGCCGCGCGCGATCGGGGCGCTCGCCGTTCAAGCCGGATCGGCAGCATTTCCATTACCTATTGCTGGATGCGGGCTTTTCGCCGCGCGCATCCCTGCTCATCATCATCGCGGTAGTAAGCGCATTGACGGCGATAGGTTACGGCCTGCGCGGCTTACCGCAGCTGGTGAGCGCAATCGCATTCCTGGCCGTAATGGTCGGCTATGTGCTGCGGCTTCCGCAGGGAATAGAGCTCTTGCGCAGGCAGCGCGCGTTGCTTTCCAGCGGCGCAGGGCCGGTGCCCCTATTCAAGCTCGGCGCTATCGGCCTCGGATTTCCGGGATCGAGATTGAGCAGCGAAGCGGAAGCGGGCCGAACCGGCGTTCCGGAGAATCCGATACTCCCCTCGAATACTCCGGTGGCGTTGGAAACAGCGCAATCGCCGGTGAAAGCGCTTTGCGTCATGTCCGCGCCCGCCGATGCGAACAGGATTGCTCCCATTGTGCAACAACTGTCGCACGACAATCGCTTCGATTCGAAAGTCTGTATCGCGGCGAAGTCCAAACATGAAGCGCAGCAAGTGCAGGATATGTTCGACCTGCACGCCGATTTCAATATTGATGTGGCGGCGCTGGAAACGAGGAAGCCTGGTATCACTTCCCTTGCCTTGGACGGCATGGAACGGGTCCTCAGCGATGCGATGCCCGATGTGGTCTTGGTGGCGGGAGACGCGGCGACGACGTTGATCGCCACCCTGGCGGCCTATTCGTGCGACGTTCCGATCGTTTGCATCAGCACGGCCGAAGTTCCGCCGGAAGACGCGTACCGGGTCGACGATGCCGACCGCAAGATCATTCACGCACTGGCGACCTTGCACGTTGCTTCGACCGAGTCGGTGAGAAGCGAACTGGTGAGCGAAGGAATACGGGCGCAGCGGGTGCTGGTCGCCGAGGACGATGGCGCCTGCCAGAAGATTCTGGAAGCGCTGGTAGAACTACGCCCAGTCAGGATCGAGCCCGAAGCCGTGTCGCCCGGCATCGGTCCGGTTATCGACGCCGGGGTGGAATCGATGCAGAAGGTTTCATGAATTCCCAGTTCGTTCGTCGCCCGGGTCGCCGCATCGGCGCCGAGTAGCAGCGTCTCCACGAATCAGAGAGCAGACAAGCAGAAGGTGAGGCAAATGGTTACCCATCTTATGACCAGAACCGAAAACTACGGCCAGATCGGGCCGATCGCCCGGGAAGACGACATCGACCTGCCGACCCTGGTGGGCACCCTGGCCGAGAACAAGCGCCTGATTCTGTTCGGCACGGCGCTCTTCCTGTTCGCGAGCCTGGCTTATGTGGTGATCGCAACGCCGAAGTACGAGGCCAGTGCGGTAGTGCAGGTGGAAAGCCGGACACCCACGGTGCCCGGGTTGAATGCCGAGCCGTCGATGGAGTCTCCGGCGACAGTGGATGCGGCTTCGGCCACCGAGATCCAACTCTTGACCTCGCGGCGCGTCCTCGGCGAGGCCCTGCAGAATCTGAACCTGGATATAGAAGTGGTCCCGCAACGATTCCCTGTGATTGGCGATTTTGTAGCGCGCCGGTTCCAGCAGTCCTACCCGGGGGAACTGGCGACGCCCTGGCTGAAGCAGTCGCAGTATGGCTGGGGCGGCGAACAACTGGAAATCACGCAGCTGGAGGTTCCCCAGGATCTGATCGGCGTTCCCCTGCAGCTGACAGCCGGCGACAACGGCAATTATGTTTTGTCCGACAGCCAAGGCAGCGTACTGGTGCGTGGACGCAGCGGCGAGTCGATCGAAGCCGGCGGAATCAAGTTGACCGTGAAGAATCTTACCGCCAATCCCGGGATGCGCTTCGAAGTCGAACGCCTGGATACCACCGCGCTCATGGAGGGGCTCAAGAGCAATATCAGCGCCACGGAACAGGGCAGGAATTCCGGCATCATCGCCTTGACCTACGACCATACCGATCCCGTCCGTGCCAGAAGGGTGCTGGATGAGATCACCAATGCCTACGTGCGGCAAAACGTGGCCCGCAATTCGGCCGAGGCGGCCAAGCGCCTTGCGTTCGTGACGGAACAGTTGCCCAAGGTACGCAAAGAACTGGCCAAAGCGCAGGCCGCCTTGAGGAACTTCCAAGCGCGCACCCAGACTTTGGACGTAGGCGTCCAGAACAAGGCCCTGCTGGACCAGAGCCTGGCCTTGGATTCGGGAATCAACCAGCTTCGCGTGGAGATGGCCGGTATCTCCGGCCGCTTCACTCCAGAGCATCCCACCTATCAGGCGTTGCAGCGTCAGATAGGGCAATTTCAGCGGGACAAGGGCGCGCTGCTCGGACGCATCAATCAACTGCCCGACACCGAGCAAGGCCTGTTCCGCCTGAATCGCGATGTCGAGATCACCAACCAAACCTACGCCAATCTGCTTGATCAGGCGCAGCAACTCAACATCGCCAGTGCCAGCGCGGTAGGCAACGTACGGGTAATCGATCAAGCCGCCGTGAATCTTGAGAACCCGACCTGGCCAAAACCCATTCCGACATTGGTGGGCGGCACAGCGCTGGGCGCGATCCTCATGGCCGCCTTTGTGCTGCTGCAGCAGATGTTCAAGCGAGGGGTAGAAGATCCGGCCGACATAGAACTGCTGGGCCTGCCGGTTTACGCCTCTATACCGCTCAGCACCAGGGGCAGAGAGCTGACCCAAAACGCAGGACGTTCCCATCGCGACGGCCGGCAGCGCCTGCTGGCTTTGCAGGCGCCGACGGATCTGGCCATGGAAGCATTGCGCACCTTGCGTACCAGCTTACATTTCGCGCGCCTGCAGAACAGGAACAATCTGCTGATGATCACCGCGCCGAGTCCCGGCGTCGGCAAGACCTTCGTCTGCGCCAATCTGGCGGTGTCCATCGCCCAGGCCGGCCAAAGCGTGATGCTGGTGGACGCCGACATGCGTCGCGGAACGTTGCACAACGCATTGGGGGTGAGATCGGAAGACGGTCTGTCCGAATTGATATCCGGACAGATCGAGCTCGACGACGCGATCCGTCGAATCAGCGGCGCCGAGAACCTTTCATTCATTTCGCGCGGCGCGGTTCCCCCCAACCCTTCCGAACTGCTGATGCACGACAACTTCACCGAGCTGCTGCAGAAGCTGACAGAACGCTACGACATCGTGGTGATCGATACTCCGCCGGTGCTGGCGGTCACCGACGCCGCGGTCATCGGTCATCATGTGGGCACCTGCCTGATAGTGGTCCGCTGGGGCCTGAACCAGCAGCGTGAAATCGCGCTGGCCAAGCAGCGGCTCGAACAGAACGGCGTGGAAGTCCGGGGCGCCATTTTCAACGGCGTGGAGAAGCGCGGCGCCGGCCAGTACACATACACCTACTACGAGTACATTCCAGCACGCAATCCGGCCAGGGCCAGGTGAGGCGTCCATGCAGATCACCATGTCTCCTTACTACGGCGAGCCGGACTTTTCCGTGCTCGCCGAGGGGCGTGCGGCGGAGAAACGAATCGACCTGATATCGGTAGCCGATCTCCTGCGCAACGCATTCGTGTTTCCGCCGCATTCGATCTTCGAAGACGTGAAGCTGGTGACCTTCGGGTTCTGCCCGCAGCAGGACATGAACACCGAACCGACGTTCAAGTTCAAGTTCCGCAATGCAGGTGAAGTTCCCGAGGTGGTCGACAAGGTCCAGGACTGGGTAGCCATCTACCACCATCTGTTGTGCCAGGCGGTCGCCAGCAGTTGCGAGCCCATGCGCGCGCCCTGGCTGTTGCAGAGTGGCGGTAAGGATTCGACCACGCTGGCCATCGCTTGCGCCGACGCCCGACCGGACACCGTGTGCATCACCTACCTGGGCGGCCGCGAGGAGAACGAAGTCGAATCGGCCACTTATGTCGCGCAGACTCTGGGGCTCAAACATGAAACGCTGATGTGCGATCCCGGACGCGCCTACGACCGCTACCTGGCCGCAGTGCCGCGACTGCCCCTGCTAACGGCGGACTTCGCCCTGCTTTCGTATATGGATCTTGCGACTGAGATCAAGGAGCGGGGTGGCGATGGCGTCATAGACGGACTGGGTGCGGATAGCTATTTCGGGACCCCCGTAGACCGGCACCACCGGATACTTGCCCGACTCGCCCGTAATCTGCGGCTGCCGAGCGGCATTTCCGAGCTGCCGCTGGTCGATCGCAGCTTCCAGCTCTGCTTCATGCTCGGCACCTTGCAGATGAATGCCATAGAGCGCGTGTTTCCTGGATCGCGTTTCAGCGACGAGGAAGTCGACGGCTTGTTCGGCCGCCCCATCGCACGGGAATCGCGTGCCCGGTTGGCCTTATTCAACGACGAGATCGCGTCGGCCACCAGCCTGTGGGAATGGCGCGACATGTCAATGTCGATCGCGGGTTCGGCTGGCGCTTTCGCCAAGGGGCTGTACACCGCCAGCGCCCTCTCGATGCATGCGGCCTATCCGTTCTGCGACCGCATGCTGCGCGAATGGATCCATCGCGAGGTGCCTCGCGATCAGAAGGTCGACCCGGTCACCCATGTCAACAAGATGCTGATACGCAAGCATATCGCCACGCGCTTCGCGGATCTGCCCTACGTGCGCAAGAAGGGCAGCTTCCGTTTCGATCTATGCGGCCTGGGCGCGCAGCGCTTCGAGCGGGTGCGCGACTACGCAGAAGAAGCCGGCGACCTGCTGCCGGGCGCTGTGCCTTGGCTCGACCGGAATCGCCAGCGATTGAACAACAAGTATCACGCCTCGAAGTTCTATCTGCTGGCCATCGTACTGCCGTGGTTGACCCATCATCATCGCAACCTCCAGCAGCAGGTGGTCGCTGCATGAGACCGGACTGTCAGGAAGGCGCCCTCTCGGCGTCGCGAAGGCATTTCCTGGATGGGCTGCTTAAACTCGCTTCCGGCGTAGCCTGCGGGTCGTTGGCGTCGTACGCGGGCCCCGCCGTCGCCGTTTCAAGAGTGCGGGGTCAGGCCACGACCAACGTGCGCGCGTATGGCGCTAAAGGCGACGGAGAGCGCGACGATACTTCTTCGTTTCAGGCCGCGATCGATGCGTTGCCGCAGGCGGGGGGCACCGTGCACGTCCCATCCGGGGCTTATCTCATCGACCCTACACGTAGCGTTAGGTTGCGCAGCTGGATGCACCTGTCGCTGGACCCCGGCGCCAGGCTCCTGGCCAAGGCGAATGCCGCGTCGCGCGCCTATGTGGTGCTGGCCCAGCTATTGGAGAACGTAGAAATTTCCGGCGGACGCATCGTCGGCGACCGCGATTCGCATCTGGGCACGACTGGCGAATGGGGACACGGCATACGGATCCGTGGTTGCTCGGCTGTCACCGTCCGGGACATCCACATTTCCCGTTGCTGGGGCGATGGCATTTCCGCGGGAGGCATCACGCCTGCGAAAGGCGAGCCATCGCATCCTGGCCGCGACTACGTCTTCGACAATGTGGTGTGCGCAGGAAACCGCCGCCAGGGATTGACCCTCGGCAGTTCGCGTCAGGTGCGGATCCAAGGCTGCACATTCAGCGATACCGGCGGAACCCTACCCGGGGCGGGTATAGACATCGAACCCGATACCGGTGCCGCGAGCGACATCATCATCGAAAACTGTCTGGTGCGAAGCAATCGAGGCCCCGGCATCTCGCTCTACAAACGCGCCAGCGAGGTAACTGTTAGGAAGTGCGCCATCGAACGCAATCGCGGCGACGGCATTCTGGCCGTAACTGCCATCGATTGCGACTTCACCGACAACATCATTCGCGACAACGTACTGAAAGGGATACTGGTCCGTACTGGTTCCCGCAACGTCCGGGTCGCGAGAAATCGGCTCAGCGGAAATGATCGGGGCCGGGGCGGTGAGCACCAGGTACGAGTCGCCGACGACAGCGTAGCGATACGAATCGAATCGGATAACGTCATCGAATGATCACGGGAACTGCGGTTCTCGACCGATTCCGAGATGCCGCAGGGCGGCCTTGGCAGACGCTTTCATCGGCTTAACCAGCGCGCGATAGAAAATTCCCTTGATGCGGTTGCGGCGAGGGATCCGCCAGCCGAATCCTTCATCGACTGCGTAAAGACACGGGTTGCAATATCCGCAGGGTTCGTTGCCCTTGCCGGGTTTGTGGCAGAACCAGCTCATGCGAAGGATGTCCAGCCATCCTTGTTCGGCAGCGATAGTTCCGGTTTCCTGCTTGTTCAACTCGAACAGCGGAAAAGAGAATCCGCCAAAGACCGCGAACTCTTTCGTGTCCGAATACGCAGAGTCTAGCCGGTAAGACACGTAACCGTTGTTTGTAGTCTTCACCACCATCGCGCCAATAACTCCCTGGATTCTGCCGCCGCGATGGCCGGCCGCAAGCTCCAGCTCCGCAATTCCCACCTGCTTGCAGAACCTCGCCAGCCAGTCGTACTGGCTGCCTATGAAACGCTCGTCCACAATCTTCCGGAACGCCTCTGTGATGGTGGCGTCCGGAGCCAGCATGGCTATGTCGAAGCTGCGGAGGGGCCGGAAAAGAGCACGAGTATGAGGGTGTTTCTCGAACAGGGCGCTGCGTATCCGCTCCATGGCTTCAAGTTCCGCCCGGGTAGAGGCGCGGGTCGGGTCCAGCAAGTAGTGGGGAACCACCTCTCGCCGATGCTGCAACAACAACTGGAGCAAACGGAAGCTCGAATCCCAGCCTCCCGTCCAGAGCAGGTTCACGGGCGGAATGGATTCCGAATTACCTTCGCCGGCGTGCATGCCCATACCGATATCCTTTGGGAAACAGCGCCACTGACGCATGCCTCACCATTAAGGACGGCACCCTGTCGTCACCTCGTGAGCGGGAATCCGTGCGGGCTGGCCGCCAATTCACACGCTGTCATTCAGCGGCGTGAACGAAGGCCTTTACATCGCTCGTAGTCAGTAATGTGAAGCGATGCGTAGTCATAAACATAAACGCATAAAACGACAAAAATTAACAGGGGTAGGCTGAATAAATACAGCTGAAAACCCGGTGTTTCATCACATATATCGGAATACGCGCTGTGGTTGAAAGGCGTATGCATATAAATTGCATAAGCCGTAAAAAAGACGTGAAAAACCAGCATTCGCGGCTTCTCAAACACTCTTACATAGGAAAATTAATGAAGAAGAATGAACTTGCGCGCCAAGCGTGCAAGCCGGGAATGGCGCGGCGCGATTTTTTGACTAAATCTCTTTTACTTGCGGTGCCTGCATTGATCGGCGTTGGGGGGCCCGCGGCGGCGGCGGTCTCCGCTGTTTCTAACTATTCGCTTCCCACCCTCAGTCGGGGCAGCACCGTACTGAGCGTGCGGAATTACGGTGCCCTTGGCGACGGTATCCACGATGACACCGCTGCGTTCCAAGCGGCCATCAACGCGCTACCCGCCGCTGGCGGTACGGTGGACGTGCCGCCAGGCACGTATGTGATCGACCCGAAAGTCTCCGTGCGCCTGCGTAGCTACATGCATTTGCGCCTGGCTTCGGGAGCCATACTGGCCGCCAGGCGCAACAGCGAAGAGCGCGCTTACGTGCTGATGCTGTTCAAGCTGTCCGACGTCGAGATTTCCGGTGGCCAGATCGTGGGCGACCGCGATAACCACTTGGGAACCACCGGCGAATGGGGCCATGGCATCCAGGTGCTGGGTTCTACTCGAGTGACCGTACGCGACATCCTCGTTTCCAAGTGTTGGGGCGATGGAGTCTGTGTCGGAGGTGCAATGGTCGCCGATGCCGCTCCGATTCCTTCACGCGACATCATGATCTCGAACATCGTGTCCACCGGCAACCGCCGTCATGGGATGACGATCGCCAACGCGCATGGCGTAAAGGTGTACGACAGCGAGTTCAGCAGCAATCGCGGGCTCAGCTTCGCGTGCGGGATCGATGTCGAGCCGAGCAATGACAACGCGACTTCGAGCGTGCTTATCGAGAACTGCGACATCCGCAAAAACCAGGCCAACGGAATCATGGTCTACAAGCGGGTCCAGGGCGTGACCATCAAGAAATGCTACGTGGAGGAAAATAGCGGCTACGGAATCCTGACCATCTCGCCTTACGACGGCTACATCACCCAAAACAGGATCCGCCACAACATGCTGGTCGGTTTGATGATTCGGGTGCGAACCGACAACTACCAGGTCAGCGGCAACTATTTCCGCAACAACAACGCTAGTTTGCACGGCGTCCAGTACACCACCGCCACGGCGGTGCCAATCGTCGGGATGGTGGACGGGAACAACGGGACCGGAGCGCACATCGCGAAAACAAGCGATTGCACCAATATCAAGGTTCTGACCAACTATTACGCCAAGTAAGCGCCCGCGGCGGGGGTGCGCAATGCATCCCGCCGTGAGCATCCCGCTGTGAACAGGGCACGACATTGCTTAATGACGTGCTAACCGGCCAGGGGCTCCGCCGGTAAGACGGGAACATTGCTGCGCGGCGCCCAAATACAATCCGGGCGCCGCCTTCAATGGTTCGCCGCCGACATTGAACCGCCCGGTCCATGGGCTTTAGATGACGGTCGGTGAAAGCCCGATGAAAATAGCGTACTTCGCCAACACCGATTGGTATCTGTACAACTTCCGGCTGACCTCGGCGCTGAGGCTGCGGACGTTGGGGGTGGAGGTGGTGATGATTTCGCCGCCCGGGGATTTCGGTGCGCGCTTTGCCGAGCACGGAATCCGTTGGTTGACGCTGCCGATGGATCGTTCCAGTCTGAATCCTTTGCGCGAAACCTGGCTGCTGAGCCAGCTGGTGCGGTTGCTGCAGCGAGAACGTCCGGATCTACTGCACAACTTCACGGTGAAATGCGCGGTGTATGGCGCCGTCGCAGCCCGCGCGGCCGCCATTCCGGCGGTCGTCAATGCAGTGGCCGGCATGGGCTATGTGTTCACCACCGACCACATTAAGGCGCGCATGCTGCGTCCCCTCGTCGTCGCGCTGATGCGACGCACGCTGGCGAACGGAAACTCACGGATCATTTTGCAGAATCCCGATGATGCCGAAGCGTTCGCCAAGCTCCGGCTTGCCGCACCGGAGAAGATCCGGCTAATCAGAAGTTCGGGCGTGGACACCGAGCGTTTCCGTCCAGTCGTGCGCGAAGGCATCGAAGATCGTCCCCTCAAGGTGCTGCTGGCTGCGCGTCTGGTTTGGGAGAAAGGCATCCGCGAGTACGTGGATGCCGCGATACAACTGCGCGCGCAGGGTCGCAAGATCGAATTGCTGCTTGCAGGTACGCCCGACGCGGGGAATCCGCGTTCGGTGTTGCGCCATGAAGTGGAGGCTTGGCACAAGGACGGGCTGCTACAGTGGCTGGGGCACGTGGAGGACATGGCGCAGTTGCTGGGGCAGGTGGATGTGATGGCGCTTCCCAGTTATTACCGCGAGGGTGTGCCCAAGAGCCTGATCGAAGGCGCCGCGTGCGGGCTTGCGCTGGTCACCACCGGACTGCCAGGCTGCCGCGAAGTCGTCACCGAGCACGGCGTGGACGGATTGCGGGTGGAGCCGCGCTGCGCCAGATCGCTGGCGGAAGCGTTGGCGCAACTGGACGGCGACCGTTCCTTGTTGCGACGTCTCGGCCTGCAGGCGCGCGAGCAGGCGCTTCGGAATTTCGATGAGCGCATCGTCATCCAGAAGACCATCGACGTCTATGGTGAGTTGCTATGCATGCCGTCCGCCGAGATCGCGGCGAACCACGCCGTCGCGCCATGATTCCCGCTGCATGGCGGTCGGCGATCGCGGCGATTTCGATGCTGTGGGTGGCTACCATGGCGGGCGCGCTTTTCGTTTTCCTGGCCCAGGCGATCCTCGCGCGTCATCTTGGCCCGTCGGATTACGGACTGTTCGCTTCCTCGCTGGCAACGGTGTCGATGGTCGCGCCGCTTGCCGGCTTCGGACTGTCGCAGTTGCGTTTGAGGGTTTACGGAGCGGAAGGATGGGACGCCGATCGCTGGCTGTCCGCGTCGCTGCGCTTCAACGTGCTGACCACCGCGCTGGCCATAGGAGCGGTGATCGCCTGGGCGTTGTTCGGAGCTCCGGTCGATGCGCCGACGCGCTCGATGCTCCTGCTGCTTTCCCCGGTGATACTGGGCCTGCTTGCGGTGAATCTGGTCGGCAGCAGATTGCGGCTGGAGGACCGTTACGGCGAGTTGGCGAGCTTGCACCTGCTGATGCCGGGCGGCCGCTTGCTGGTCGCGCTACTGGTCTTCGCAATTCCGTCGATGGACGCTCGTGCGGTCGGCTGGGGCTATTGTGCGGTGGCGTTGTTGGTGTTCGTCCTCTCCTTCTTGCCCAGGTTCGCCATGCGAGAGGGAAAGATGGACCTGAAGGGGCACGGCCCGCGCGTGGTGGGCGCGCCCGTGGCGGCCCCGGGGCTCCTGGACCTGTGGCGTGAAGCCTGGCCTTACGGGCTCGCCGCTATACTTTATCCGGTGTTTTTCCAGGTAAGTACGGTGCTGGTCAAATACATCAATGGCGACGTCCAGGCAGGTCGATACGGCATCGCCATGGCAGTGATGACGGCGATCTATCTGCTGCCCGCGACTATCTACCAGAAATTTCTGCTGTCCAAACTTCACCGTTGGGCGGTTCACGACAACCGGAAATTCTGGCGCGTGTATCGCCAGGGAAATATCGCCATGCTGTTGCTGGGTACCGCGACCGGATTGGGCTTGGCCGCAACCGCACCGCTGCTGATACCTCCTATTTTCGGTGAAGAGTATCGCAAGGTCGGCAGCATTCTCATGGTGCTGGCGGTGTGCGTTCCTATTCGCTTCCTGTCCACATCGGTGGGTTCTGCGCTGCTCAGCGGCGGCCATATGCGTTATCGGGTCCGCGCCATGGGCTGGGCGACCGCCGCCGCGGTAGTCCTCAATGTGATCCTGATCCCCGAGTACGACGAATTCGGCGCCGCCGTGGCGACGGTTGCGGCCGAAATCCTGCTGCTGTTTTCCATGTATCGCGGCGTGCAAGAAATCAGGCGGTCCGCGGAGGAATAATGGAACGCGACTTGCGCGCCAGCTTCACC
>Ga0307513_10008438_pt1 | contig 13191 bp, 11 predicted proteins | sample 15_EM_MG_FD_202174 | JGI IMG/M metagenome (GOLD analysis project Ga0307513, IMG submission 202174) | Populus trichocarpa ectomycorrhiza microbial communities from riparian zone in the Pacific Northwest, United States - 15_EM | ecosystem: Host-associated > Plants > Roots > Unclassified | place...
TCGGATCACCGAGCGCGGACGGTCGTTGTCGGGCGGGCAGCGCCAACGGCTGGCGCTGGCGCGGTCGCTGATCACGGACCCCGAGGTGCTCGTGCTCGACGAACCGACCTCGGCCGTCGACTCGCACACCGAGGCCCGGATCGCGGACGGAGTGCGTGAGCTGCGGGCGGGCCGCACAACGGTCGTGTTCACCTCCTCACCACTGCTCCTGGACCACGCGGACCGGGTCGTCCTGGTCCACGAGGGCGAGGTCGCGGCGGTCGGTGTGCACCGCGAACTGGTGCACAAGGAACCGCGGTACCGGGCCGTGGTGACCCGGGAGACCGAGGACGAGACGGCCATCGGCGACACGCTGGACGAACTCGATGAGCTGGACGAACTGGAAGAACTCAAGGAAATCGGAGAGACGGCATGATCGGCGTGGCGCCACCGGCGTACGACCCGGCGGCCCCGACCACGGCGAGCACCCTGCCGGTCGGCGCCCCCGCGACCGTACGCGCCTACGTGGCCGAACTGTTCCGCAGGCACCGCCGTGCCTTCCTGCTGCTGATCGTCGTCAACACGGTCTCCGTGGTGGCCTCCATGGTCGGCCCGTACCTGCTGGGCGACCTCGTCGAGCGGGTCTCGGACGACGCCCGCGACCTCCATCTGGAACTCACCATCGGCCTGTTCGCCGCCGCGCTGGTCGTACAGGCCGTGTTCGTACGGCAGGTGCGGCTGCGCGGCGCGATCCTCGGCGAGCGGATGCTTGCCGATCTGCGCGAGGACTTCCTCGTCCGGTCGGTCGGGCTGCCGCCGGGCGTCCTGGAGCGGGCGGGCACCGGCGACCTGCTCTCCCGCATCACAACCGACATCGACCGGCTCGCCAACGCCATGCGCGAGGCCGTGCCGCAGCTCGCCATCGGCGTGGTGTGGGCGGCGCTGCTGCTCGGCGGACTCGTCATCACGGCGCCGCCGCTGGCACCCGCCGTGCTCCTCGCTGTGCCGCTGCTGGTGGTCGGCTGCCGCTGGTACTTCCGGCGCGCACCCTCCGCCTACCGCTCGGAGGCCGCCGGGTACGCCGCCGTCGCCGCCGTGCTCGCCGAGACGGTGGACGCCGGGCGGACCATCGAGGCACACCGCCTGGGCGACCGCCGAATCGAACTGTCGGACCGGCGGGTCAGGGAGTGGACGGCCTGGGAGCGCTACACGCTGTGGCTGCGGTGTGTGCTCTTCCCGGTCATCAACGCCACCCATGTGACCGTGCTCTGCTCGGTGCTGATGATCGGCGGGGTCTTCGCGCTCCAGGGCTGGATCGGCGTGGGCCAGCTGACCACGAGCGCGCTGCTCGCCCAGATGCTCGTCGACCCGGTGGGGATCATCCTGCGCTGGTACGACGAGCTGCAGGTCGCCCAGGTGTCGCTGGCCCGGCTGGTCGGCGTCCGGGACATCGAGCCGGACGCCGGTGACCCCTCGCTGGCCCCGGACGGGCGGGACGTGCACGCGGACCGGGTGCACTTCGGCTACCGGGAGGGCGTGGACGTGCTGCGCCAGGTGTCCCTGGAGGTCGCGCCCGGCACCCGGCTGGCCCTGGTGGGCCCCTCGGGCGCGGGCAAGTCCACGCTGGGCAGGCTGCTCGCCGGGATCTACGCGCCCCGGACCGGGCGGATCACCCTGGGCGGCGCCGAGCTGTCGAGGATGCCCGCCGAGGAGGTCCGCTCGCACGTGGCGCTGGTCAACCAGGAGCACCACGTCTTCGTCGGCTCCCTGCGCGACAACCTGTTGCTCGCCCGCACGGACGCCGGGGACGCCGAGCTGTGGGCGGCGCTGGGCGCGGTCGACGCGGACGGCTGGGGCCGGGCACTGGACGAGGGCCTGGACACCGAGGTCGGCTCGGGCGGGTTCGCGCTCACCCCGGCGCAGGCCCAGCAGATCGCGCTGGCCCGGCTGGTCCTGGCCGACCCGCACACGCTGGTCCTGGACGAGGCGACCTCGCTCCTCGACCCGCGCGCGGCCCGTCATCTGGAACGGTCCCTGGCCCGGGTCCTGGACGGCCGTACGGTCGTCGCCATCGCCCACCGGCTGCACACCGCCCATGACGCGGACGTCATCGCCGTCGTGGAGAACGGCCGGATCAGCGAGCTGGGCAGCCACGACGAGCTGGTCGCGGCGGACGGCGCGTACGCGGCGCTGTGGCGGTCGTGGCACGGGTGACGCACCGGTGACCGGGCGGCGGGGCGGGGCCGGATCGGCTTCGTCCCGTTGCGCGGTCCCGACGGTGGGTGGAACGCTGGAAGCGGCTGCCCGCCCCTGCGGGCGGCGCCGGGGCCGGTCCCCACGCACCTGGAGGTACCCGTGGACAGTGACGAGGGATGGGGAGACGACGTCTACCAGCCCGACGGATCCGAGGTACAGGACGACGCGGGCCTGCTGGACGGCGAGGACACCCTGGTCACCGACGGGGTCAGTGACCCCCTCGACCGTGGCTGGTCCCCTCCGGACCGGCCCTGGGCGGTGGAGCGCTCCGGTGTGACGGCGGCGGAACGCCGGCAGGGCGAGACCCTGGACCAGCGCCTCGCCGAGGAACTTCCGGACATCGCGGCAGCGGACGGCGACGGCATCGGCGACTGCGCGGGCACGGACGGCGAGCCGCTGGACAACGAGGTGGGCGCTGCCCGATCCGGCCGTCTGGTGGCCCCCAACGAGGGGGCGCACGAGGACGGGGAGAGCGGGCTGATCGCCACCGACGTGGGCATCGACGGCGCCGCGGCCTCGGCCGAGGAGGCCGCGATGCACATCGTCGACGAGGACTCCCTGTCCGGCTGACCGTCCGGCTGAGGCAAGGGCCCGGCGGGGCCGACCGTCCAAGCGCTCCGAACGTTCCGAGCAAGGAGAACACCCATGCAGCAGGACAAGCAGCCCGACTACCACCCGGTCGTCTTCCGCGACCGGGTCGCCGGATACGCCTTCCTGACCCGGTCCACCGCGACGAGCGAGCAGACCATCGACTGGGACGACGGCGAGACGTACCCGGTCGTGGACGTGGAGATCTCCTCGGAGAGCCACCCGTTCTACACCGGCAAGGCCCGGACGGTGGACACCGAGGGCCGCATCGCCGCCTTCGAACGTCGCTACGGCGGCGAGGACGGCCAGGGCTGAGCGGGCCGCCCCGCCAGGGGCTTCGTAGCGGGGCGTCAGATGAAGTTGAGCGCCGCCGCGCAGCCCACTCCCCCGAGCAGTATGAACGCCGGCATGAGTACCTTCAGCTCGACCCAGCTGCCCGCGCGGAACCGCATCGCCTTCGGCGGACCGAGCGGGTACCAGCGCTTGCGGCCGATCGGGATGGGCCACAGCACCGGGCAGCCGGACACCGTCAGCGCGTCCCCGATGTCGTGCACCAGCGCGCCGAGCACGACCGGCAGCCCGAGCCACAGGTAGGTCTGCCCCGGGTCCGTGAACAGCCAGTCCGCGCCGTTGCCCGGCTTGTCCAGGACTCCGGCCAGGATCCAGGCACTGGTCGCCGCCAGCAGCCAGACCAGGATGTCGGCACTGGAGCCGCGGGTCGCCCGCCACAGCAGGCCTTCGATGGCGAGCACGATGTGCACGAAGAGGATGCCCAGGACCGCCCAGCGGCCCCCGGTGATCGCCGCGACGGAGGCACCCGCGCCAATGAGGGCCGCCCACAGCCAGGTGTGTGTCAGCGTCCGGTGCCCGCCCGAGCGGCGCGGGTCGCCCTGCTTCTTCGTCGCCTTGTAGACGGCGTACGAGAGCTTGTCGACGATCTCGCACAGGCCGCGCGAGATCGGGCCGAAGGCATTCGAAATGGTCGCCGCCTTGTGGTCGAGGTCCGGGGCAAGTGCGGCTCCGGCGCAGATCAGGGCACCGACCAGGACGACCGGCCAGGGCATCGGTTTGCCGGCCGCGGCAGCGGCGGCTCCGACTCCGAGCCAGGCAGCGGCCCCCGAGAGTGAGTGTGCTGGTCCCATCATGGCCGTGTTCCGCCCTATTCCTCGTACGCCGCTGTCCAGTTGACCGGGTGCGCTGACGCTCCGTCGGCGACACAGCGTAGCGGCCATGATCTTCGGACCCGCATCCGATTCCCCCATCACCTGCGATCACAGGCAAGATGGGGGCGTGACACTCATCGATCAGCTGCCGCAGACCGCAGACCCCGACGCCCTCTACGAAGCCTTCGAGTCGTGGGCCCAGGAGCGCGGTCTCACGCTCTACCCGCACCAGGAGGAGGCGCTGATCGAGGTGGTCTCGGGTGCGAACGTGATCGTGTCGACGCCCACCGGGTCTGGCAAGAGCATGATCGCCGCGGGTGCTCACTTCGCTGCGCTGGCCCGGGACGAGGTCACCTTCTACACGGCTCCGATCAAGGCGCTGGTCTCGGAGAAGTTCTTCGAGCTGTGCAAGATCTTCGGCACGGAGAACGTCGGCATGCTGACCGGCGACGCCTCCGTCAACTCCGACGCCCCCGTCATCTGCTGCACGGCCGAGGTACTGGCGTCCATCGCGCTGCGCGACGGCAAGCAGGCGGATGTCGGCCAGGTCGTGATGGACGAGTTCCACTTCTACGCCGAGGGCGACCGCGGCTGGGCCTGGCAGATCCCGATCCTGGAGCTGCCGCAGGCGCAGTTCATCCTGATGTCGGCGACGCTGGGCGACGTCTCGATGTTCGAGAAGGACCTCACCCGCCGCACCGGCCGCCCGACCTCGGTGGTCCGTTCGGCGAACCGCCCGGTCCCGCTGTCGTACGAGTACAAGCTGACGCCGATGACCGAGACGCTGACGGAGCTGCTGGAGACCAGGCAGGCGCCCGTCTACATCGTGCACTTCACGCAGGCGCAGGCGGTGGAGCGGGCGCAGGCGCTGATGAGCATCAACATGTGCACGCGCGAGGAGAAGGACAGGATCGCTGAGCTGATCGGCGGTTTCCGCTTCACCACCAAGTTCGGCCAGAACCTCTCCCGTTACGTCCGGCACGGCATCGGCGTCCACCACGCCGGCATGCTCCCCAAGTACCGCCGCCTGGTCGAGAAGCTGGCCCAGGCGGGCCTGTTGAAGGTCATCTGCGGCACGGACACGCTCGGCGTCGGCGTCAACGTGCCCATCCGAACGGTGCTGTTCACGGCGCTGACGAAGTACGACGGCAATCGCGTACGGACCCTGCGCGCGCGTGAGTTCCACCAGATCGCCGGCCGGGCGGGCCGCGCGGGCTTCGACACGGCGGGTTTCGTCGTCGCGCAGGCGCCCGAGCACGTCATCGAGAACGAGAAGTCGCTCGCCAAGGCGGGCGACGACCCGAAGAAGCGCCGCAAGGTGGTCCGCAAGAAGGCGCCGGAGGGGTTTGTCGGCTGGACGGAGAGCACCTTCGACAAGCTGATCACCTCCGATCCTGAGCCGCTGACGTCCCGCTTCCGGGTGACCCACACGATGCTGCTGTCGGTGATCGCCCGCCCGGGCAACGCCTTCGACGCGATGCGGCACCTGCTGGAGGACAACCACGAGCCGCGCAAGCAGCAGCTGCGGCACATCCGGCGGGCGATCGCCATCTACCGCTCCCTGCTGGACGGCGGCGTCGTCGAGAAGCTGGACGAGCCGGACGCGACCGGCCGCATCGTGCGCCTGACCGTGGATCTCCAGCAGGACTTCGCGCTCAACCAGCCGCTGTCCACCTTCGCGCTGGCCTCGTTCGGCCTCCTGGACCCGGAGTCGCCGTCGTACGCGCTGGACATGGTGTCCGTCGTCGAGTCCACGCTGGACGACCCGCGCCAGATTCTCGCGGCCCAGCAGAACAAGGCGCGCGGTGAGGCCGTCGCGGCGATGAAGGCGGACGGCGTCGAGTACGAGGAGCGCATGGAGCGCCTCCAGGACGTCTCGTACCCGAAGCCGCTGGACGAGCTGCTCTTCCACGCCTACGACACGTACCGCAAGAGCCACCCGTGGGTCGGTGACCATCCCCTCTCCCCCAAGTCCGTCATCCGTGACATGTACGAACGGGCCATGTCCTTCACCGAGTTGGTGTCCCACTACGAGCTGGCCCGCACCGAGGGCATCGTGCTGCGCTACCTCGCCGGCGCCTTCAAGGCCCTCGACCACACCGTCCCGGACGACCTCAAGTCCGAGGACCTTCAGGATCTGATCGCCTGGCTGGGCGAGATGGTGCGCCAGGTCGACTCCAGCCTCCTCGACGAGTGGGAGCAGCTCGCCAACCCGGAGGTGATGACCGCCGAGGAGGCCCAGGAGAAGGCCGACCAGGTCAAGCCGGTCACAGCCAACGCACGTGCCTTCCGGGTCCTCGTCCGCAACGCGATGTTCCGCCGGGTCGAGCTGGCCGCGCTCGACCAGGTGGAGGCCCTGGGCGAGCTGGACGCGGAGGCCGGCTGGGACGCCGACGCGTGGGGCGAGGCGATGGACAAGTACTGGGACGAGTACGAGGACCTCGGCACCGGCCCCGACGCCCGCGGCCCCCGGCTGCTGATGATCGAGGAGGAGCCGCAGAACAGGCTGTGGCGCGTCCGGCAGACCTTCGCCGACCCGAACGGCGACCATGACTGGGGCATCAGCGCGGAGGTCGACCTCGTCGCCTCCGACGCGGAGGGCCGTGCCGTCGTCAAGGTCACCGCTGTCGGCCAGCTGTGAGCACAGGAGAATCGCACCCATGACGAACGCAGCCGAGAGACTCGTCGACCTGCTGGACCTGGAGCAGATCGAGGTCAACATCTTCCGTGGCCGCAGCCCCGACGAGTCCCTCCAGCGGGTCTTCGGCGGCCAGGTGGCGGGCCAGGCACTGGTCGCCGCCGGTCGCACCACGGACGGCGAACGTCCGGTGCACTCGCTGCACGCGTACTTCCTGCGCCCGGGACGGCCGGGCGTGCCGATCGTGTACCAGGTCGAACGGGTCCGTGACGGCCGGTCGTTCACGACCCGTCGGGTCACGGCCGTGCAGCAGGGCCGCACGATCTTCAATCTCACCGCCTCCTTTCACAAGCCCGAGGAAGGCAGCTTCGAACATCAGCTGCCGCCGGCCCGGAAGGTCCCGAATCCGGAGTCCCTGCCGAACGTCACCCAGGAGATCAAGGAGCATCTCGGCGCGCTGCCCGAGCAGTTCGAACGTATGGCGCGCCGTCAGCCCTTCGACATCCGCTATGTGGACCGATTGCTCTGGACCCCCGAGGAGGTCCAGCAGTTGGAGCCGCGCAGCGCGGTGTGGATGCGCGCGGTCGGCCCGCTGGGAGACGACCCGCTCGTCCACACCTGCGCGCTGACGTACGCCAGTGACATGACGCTGCTGGACGCCGTCCGCCTCCCGGTGGAGCCCCTGTTCGGCCCCCGGACCTTCGACATGGCCTCGCTGGACCACGCCATGTGGTTCCACCGGCCGTTCCGCGCGGACGAGTGGTTCCTGTACGACCAGGAGTCACCCATCGCCACGGGCGGGCGCGGGCTGGCCCGCGGCCGGATCTACGACGTCGAGGGCAGGCTGCTCGTCTCCGTGGTCCAGGAAGGCCTGTTCCGAAAGCTGGGCTGAGGCGCCCCGTTCTGTTCAGACCCGCGCGGGGCGCTTGCCTCGATCGCGTGCAGGCCGTGAGCTTCTGCCGCGCAGACAGCCCAGCAGGCCGCGTGCTCGCTCGGCTGACTCGGGTGTCCTGGGTTGCTCAGGTGACCCGGGGCGCTCGCCCGCCTCGGGTCGGCTGTCCTGCTGCGGGGGCGCGGGCCGGACGTGCTCCTGAACGGGTCGTTCGTACGGGGGCAGGACAGGCTCGGGCCTCGGGCGTGGTGCGGGACGGTGGTCGCGGGCCTCGGCCAGGGTTCCGGTCAGGTCCGCGCGGAGCCAGCCGATCTCGTCCGGGTCGTCCGCCGTCATGATCACCTCGGCGAGACGGGCGGTGGGCGAACCCGGGACGCCGTGGGCCGGCTGGTCCGGCCGGAAACGGTTCAAGTGAGCGCGTTCGTAGGGGTCGTTGACGATCTCCGCGACCTGGGCGGGGTCGAGGAAGGACGCCACGACCGCGGCCCGTGCCCATGGATCGTCGGCCGGTCGGAGCAGAAATCCCAGCTGGCGTCCCCGCCAGTTGCGGGGCCGCAGGTCGAGACCTGCCGCGAGCCGGTCCCGCTGCTCCTGGGAGGTGCGGCCGGTCAGCAGCGGAGCGGAGTCCTTGCCTGCGGCGAACTGCCGTAGCTCGTCGGCGAGATACAGCCAGACCACGGCCCGGTAGCGGTTGAGGTAGAAGGCCACCGGCGTCACCAGGCCCAGCCGCGCGAGGCGGGTGAACCGGGTGGGCGTCACGTCCATGAGTTTCGCGCCGTCCGCCGTGCCCACCGCCCGCACGCGTTCGCGCAGCGTGTCGGGGAAGTGTTCGTCGTTGCGCAGCCGCTCGATCTCGTCGCGGCCGACGCGTCGGCCACCGCCCCCTTCGTCAGGAACGGTCCGTACACACCCGAGATGGACCGCGAGGTCGAACTCTCGTCGTTTCAGCCCCAGTTCGCGTGCGGCACGGCTCGGCGCGAAGGACGCGCCGGAGGGGCGGAGCGTGCCGGTGGCCGGTGCGGCGGCCGTCTGGGTGGGTTTCGTGATGCTGACGCCGGACATGGTCGGTCTCCCCCGTGGAGTGGCTGGCCAGCGCCGTGTGCGCCGGCCTCGGGAAAAACCGTAGCCGGTTCGGTTGCCGGCCGGGCGAGCCTGTGGATAACTCTCGCCGGAGCGCCGTATTCGCAGGTCAGACGTCCGACAACGGAAGTTGATCGGGTTGCCTGGCGTCCACGTCGAGGTGTTCGCCGACCCGATTGACGAGCAGTGTCATCTCGTAGGCGATCTGGCCGATGTCGGCCTCGGCGGCGCTGAGTACGCACAGACAGCTTCCGGTGCCGGCTGCCGTGACGAACAGCACCGCGTCGTCGAACTCGATCATCGTCTGCCGTACCTTGCCCGCGCCGAAGTGGCGTCCCGAGCCTTTCGCCAGGCTGTGCAGGCCCGACGACACGGCGGCGAGATGTTCGGCGTCCTCACGGCGGAGTCCTGTGCTCGCGCCTGTCACCAGCCCGTCGTTCGACAGGACCAGCGCATGTCGTATGTGTTCGACACGCTCGGTCAGATCGTCCAGCAGCCAGCCAAGTCCTTGGTTCTGTGCCATGTTTCTGATCTCCCCGTGCGGCAGGTCCTCCAAGCCGAAGGATCCGGTCAGTCAGCCTTCCCCACGACCGTGCCGCGAGCAAGGAGGACGGGCGCATGACACAGGAGATGCGTAGCCGGCGTCAGCTCACCGAGTCGAGCAGCCGGGCGGTGTGCATCCGCCCGGCGTACTCGACCAGCCTGATCAGTACTTCCTTGCCCGAGTCGCGGTCGCGGGCATCGCAGAGCACCACGGGCGTGCCCTGGTCTAGGTCGAGGGCGCGCGACACGTCCTGGGCGCCGTAGGCGCGGGCGCCCGTGAAGCAGTTGACGGCCACCACGAACGGGATGTGCCGGTGCTCGAAGTAGTCCACGGCGGGGAAGCAGTCCTCCAGCCTGCGGGTGTCCGCGAGGACGACGGCGCCGAGGGCGCCCTGCGACAGTTCGTCCCACAGGAACCAGAAGCGGTCCTGGCCCGGCGTGCCGAACAGGTACAGGGAGAGGCCCGAGCGGATGGTGATGCGGCCGAAGTCCATGGCGACGGTCGTCGTCACCTTCTGGTCCACGCCGTCGGTGTCGTCCACCAACTGGCCGGCCTCGCTCAGCAGTTCCTCGGTGCGCAGCGGCCTGATCTCGCTGACCGCGCCCACCAGGGTGGTCTTGCCCACGCCGAATCCACCGGCGACCAGTATCTTCAACGCCAGCGCGGACGTCTCGTCGTCCGTGGCGTCGGAGTGCTCGGAGACCATCGATCACTTCTCTCGGGAGTGCGGGCAACGGTCGGCGTCCATTGCTCTCATCATGACAACTGCTGTTCCCCTACGGGCGGTTGGACCACTATTAGCCCGATGTGACCGGCTCACCGCTGTTCGGTGCCCGTAAGGGCGCACAACTCGGCTTGGTCCGTGCGGTTCCGCGTCTCTCGTCCACAGCTCTACAGCGCCCTCAGCCCTTCGATCACCTCGCGCAGAATGCGTTCGTCGGGCAGTTGCGCGGGCGGCACCGGACGGCTGACGGTGACGCAGCCCAGCTCCAGGAGGTCCCCGAGCAACACCCTCACCACCCCTACGAGGAGGTCGGCGCCCGCGGCGAGTTCGGCGACCGACTGTGTCTCCGTGCGGCACAGGTCGATAAGGGCCCGGTGCTCGGGGCCGAGCGCGGTGTCGTCGTCCATGTTGGGCGCGCCCGGGTCGAGCGTGACGAGCGCGATCAGGTCGAAGCGCACCCCTGTGGGGCCGGGTTTGGTACGTCCGCCCGTCATGGCGTACGGGCGGACGAGGGGCCCGGCCTCGTTGTCGTACCACTGGCTGCCCGGTTCCCGCAGGGTGCCTGTCGTGTCCTCGGTCATCTGTGCGGACCGCCCTCTCGCCTCATCCTGCGGCGGGCGGGCGCGCGGCTGCTCTCGGCGCCGTGTGGAGGTGCTCGCCCACGCGTTTCACCAGCCGTGCCATCTCGTACGCCACCAGGCCTATGTCGGCGGTCGCGGCGGTGAGGACGGCGAGGCAGGAGCCGTCGCCCGCGGCGGCGACGAACAGGAAGCCGTCGTCCATCTCCACCATGGTCTGGCGCACACCACCGGCGCCGAAGTGCCGGCCGGCACCCTTGGCCAGGCTGTGGAAGCCGGAGGCGACCGCGGCGAGGTGTTCCGCGTCCTCGCGCCTGAGATCGGTGGAGGCGCCCACCGCGAGTCCGTCGTTGGACAGCACCACCGCGTGCCGGACTTCGCCGACGCGCAGTACCAGGTCGTCCAGCAGCCAGTCGAGTTCGCCGGACCGCCGCTCTGCCCTGGTGCCCGGGTCCTTGATCATGTGCGGTCTCCTTCGCTGCTGTCTCTGCCCGTTTCGGTACCCGGGGCGGCTCCGCGGCCGGGTGATCTGCCGCCGCCGCGCACCCAGCCGTCGCGGTAGGCCGTCATGCGGTCCCGTACGGCCTCGGGGGTGCGTTTGTCCTCGCTCCGGGACCCCGCGGTCCGGGCCGGTTCTTCGGGGCGCTGTTCGCGCAGTTGGGGGGCGAGGTTGGCCTGCCGGACGCGCCGTGGGAGGTCGTCGGACTCCTCCGCGTCGCCGGGGTCCTCGGGCGAACGGTGCAGCCGCAGGGCGGTGACCCCTGGCGGTGGGGTCTCGCGGCCGGTCCCCGCCGCGGCCGGTGCGGGGGCCACCAGTGCGGGGCGGTCCACCGGTGCCCGGACCGGTTCCTGGGGCGGGGCGGCGGCAGCGGGCACGCGCGCGTACTCGCGTTCCACGGCACGCTCCCGGTCCATCGCGGCGCGCGGGGCGCGTTCCGCCGCGCCGCTGTGCAGCAGTGCCGTGGGCAGCAGGACGACCGCGGTGGTGCCGCCATAGGGAGAGGTCCGCAGGTGCACCTTGATGTCGTGCCGCGCGGCGAGCCTGCTGACCACGAAGAGGCCGAGCCGGTCGCTGTCGAACAGGTCGAGCGCCTCGGACTGTTCGATGCGGCGGTTCGCCTCGGCGAGGGTCTCCTTGCCCATGCCGAGTCCCCGGTCCTCGACCTCCACGGCGTAGCCGTTGCCGACCGGTTCGCCGGTGATGCGCACCCTGGTGTGCGGTGGCGAGAACTGGGCGGCGTTCTCGACGATCTCCGCCAGGAGATGCGTGAGGTCGGCGACGGCGGCGCCGGAGACCGACGCCTCGGGGAACTGACGTACCTCCACGCGCGCGTAGTCCTCGACTTCGGAGACGGCGGCGCGCACGACGTTCGTCAGGGAGACCGGCATGCGCCAGGCCCGGCCGGGTGCCGCTCCGGAGAGGATGATCAGGCTCTCGGCATGGCGCCGCATACGGGTGGTGAGGTGGTCGAGCCGGAACAGGTCGCTGAGTTCGTTCGGGTCGTCGGACCTGCGCTCCATGCTGTCGAGAAGGCTCAGTTGGCGGTGCACGAGGACCTGGCTGCGGCGCGCGAGGTTGACGAAGACCCCGGAGATGCCGCTGGCCAGTTCCGCACGTTCCACGGCGGCACGCAGGGCGGCTCGGTGCACGGTGCCGAGGGCCTCCGCGACCTGTTCGGTCTCGTCCTCGGCGGGCGGTCCCGGGGGCGCCTCGGCGCGGATGTCGATCTCCTCGCCCGCGCGCAGCTTCAGCATGGCCTGCGGGAGTTTGTGGCGGGCGATCTCCAGGGCGCTGTTGCGCAGGCTCACCAGCTCGACGACGAGGCCGCGTCCGATGCGTACGGAGATCACCAGGGACGCGGCGACGGCGGCGAGGCCGAACAGCACCGCGGCGCCGGCCGGGCTGAGCAGACCCCGGGTGAAGGGGTCTGCGCGGTCCGCGACGTCGTGGCCCGCGTCCGCCTCGATGGCCCGCATACCGCCCTGCACGCGCGCGTGTGCCTTGGTCCAGACGGCTTCGGGCGCGGCGGCGACCGCCTTGACGCCGGGACGGGCGCCGAGCACCTTGTCCTCGGCGGCGGCCAGAGCGGCGTACGCGCTGCCTGCCGCGAGGTCCTGCCAGGTGGCCCGTTCCGGGCCGCGCAGGTCCGGGGCGGTGGCGTCGACGAGAGTGCGGCGGGTGTCGACGGCCCCGGTGAACAGCCGCAACCGCTGTCCGTCGAGGCGCCCGGCGAGTCGCGCGCTGGCGAAAACAGCCTCCTCCTGGGCCAGTGCCTCCCCGGCGCGGGAGAATTCGAGCAGTACGCGCGCGTCTGAGCCGAGTTCGGCGTCCTGGATACCGGTGAGCGCGCCGCCCACGGCGAAGGCCGCCGAGATGGTCCTGGTGTACTGCGTGTACGTCTCGGCCCATCCGGTACGGCGGTCGAGTACCGAGGTCCGCAGCGTGCGCAGTTGTTCGACGCCGGTGACGAAGGCCTCCAGGCGGTCCGCGACTCCGGCGGGCAGTTCCTCGCCGTCGGCGACGGTGTTGCGGTCGCCCAGGCGCAGCTTCGCCACGGCCCGGTCGGTGCGCTCGCCGAGGGTCCTGAGGTCGATGCCGGGGACGGCGGCGGGATCGGTGGCGTGGCGTACGGCGGCCGTGCGTTCGGCCTGGAGCGCGGCGACGGCGGCGGCGACCGGGGCGCGCACCTGGGAGTCGACGCGCTGCAACTGCCGCAGCCGGGCGATGTCCTGGGCCGTGGTGACGGTG
>Ga0307513_10008440_pt1 | contig 13190 bp, 5 predicted proteins | sample 15_EM_MG_FD_202174 | JGI IMG/M metagenome (GOLD analysis project Ga0307513, IMG submission 202174) | Populus trichocarpa ectomycorrhiza microbial communities from riparian zone in the Pacific Northwest, United States - 15_EM | ecosystem: Host-associated > Plants > Roots > Unclassified | place...
AATACCACGTTAAGAGCTCTATGCTACAGCAAATCTGCAATTTTGAGTCGCCTAAAAACAACATATTCTACTTAGAGCATTTCAGAATAGGAAAAACATTAAAATAATTTAAAATACAATTTCTCTGGGCCTGATATCAAGAAAAAACAAATCAATATTTCAAGGGTCCTGATTATCCGACTGAAAATTCAAGATTTGAGATACTACGAGTATAGAGAGCTCGTTAGTTATGGCTTGAACCTGATAGTCATCTGACAACCTGGCCACCTAGGTGAATGTGAGCTTGACCTCCTGTACTCATTTGCAGCAACCCTAGTCTTAGTTGATGTGCCAAGAACTCTCTGCAAGTCTGACTGGGACAATGGCCTTGGTGCCTAAGAAAGAATCCCAATGAAGAAACTCAATAAAGGGTTAAAAATCCACAGCAAGCTCAAACAATGGAAAGATAAAATCCTCCGGTTAATATTTTTTAACACCAATAGGTATCCCTTGTAGTTCATAACAACACTTTGTTTAATTTCTTCTAGTTCTCATGAGGAACCATACTATCTTCTATCCATTGCAATGGAAGTCATTGGTTTTGGATAGAGCACAACAAGCAACAATTACCAAAACTTTTCCATGACACCCTCAGGCATGCATGGGATTTCTATGCAAATATTACAAATCAATAAAAATACCTTGAAGAATTAGCTGGGATTATAACAAATCACAGATGAGAACCAGTGTAGCCCTCACACAAACTTGTTATGCAGTCAAAGTCAATTTTGCTTTTGATCTTCTCCCCTTTCAAAACAACCTTCAGGATCTCAACCCTCTCTCTTTGATCAGGTATCCCAATTTCAAAGGCCTCAGGAAGACGTTGGAGGATTGCTTCATCGAGTTCTGAAGGTCAGTTGGTTGCAGCAAGTACCATCACTTGTGCATTCTCTATAAGAATATTATCAATGAGTCTGGTCAGGCCAGGCCATGAATAAATCACACTTTCACAAATCTTACATGAAAGGCATTCTAGCAAGTCACTGCATTGAAAGACTACACAAATGCAGCACTTGTTTCAAGAGTAAGAACTCACGATCTGTAGTAAATGCATCCCATAATGCCATGAACTCAAGCTTCATGCCTCATGATCTGTAGTTTATAAGCCATGCTAAAAACAGCAGCAACTACAATAGCATAGAAGAGAATCAACAACAATCAGATTATGAAAACTTAGTTAATTACTTCTAAATCTGTTTCTAGCCAGCAGAGAACCAACAAGATTTGCATGGATTCAGATGTAGAAAAGAATATAATGATGGATGGTTTCAACACAAAGATGTAGTTGCTAAATACAGTAATGACCACTTTTACAATTGCCAGAATGCATGCCATTCAGTTACTTTTGTTATATCCCTGATGCAGGATACATAGAAATACAACACAGCAACAAAAATACCAAAATTATGATCATTTCGCAATCTCATTCATCGGAATAAGATCCATTAGATAAGCAAGCTACAGTGCCCTGTTTTTTAAAGTTAATAGAGCATCCAACAAAATCTTGCTGCTAATAAAGATCTTCAATAAGGACAGGTTAGGAATGTTCAATTTTAGTTAAGAATGTTCACAAAGTACTACTTTGCTTCCATTATCAGAGTGAAACTAAATTTCACTCAACATAATCGGTGGGTGACAGCAAGTTTTAGAATAACAAGGCAATAATTTTAAATCATCATTGTTTTACTAAATGCAAGACAAAGCTCCAGCACAAGAGAGGCAATTCAAATGCGATCTATACTCACAGAGCTTTTGTGCATCGCCGAACCACTTGCTCTTCAGATTAGAGATCCTCACATTTATAAAAACAGCTCCAGACTCTCTGACAATAGCTTTTGCAAGCATGGTCATCCGGTGCCTGGAGGTCCATATAACAATACCCCCTTTTGTGGACCAAGAAGTTTCCCATGTGAGAAGAGCTCAGGTTTCCGCAGAGGAAGAATCACCGGTTCATACAAAGCTTGCTTGGTAGATTTCAATCCTCCAATTGATTCAAAAATAAAAATACAAAATTGCAGCATATTGATAGACCATTAAACCGACCATAAATTCTAAAGCCTCTATCCCAATCAATTACATTTTCAACATGAGAACATGGCCATATTGGATAGTGTTTAGAGGATAGGCTTGATTGTTACAAAGCAGTTTAAATCTTCCACAAAGCAATTGCAATCAGAAGGCTTCATAATTGAAAAGTTGGTTTTCAATCCAAATTTCATCAGGCATAGAAATAACTAATATCTATGTTTTCCAGTTATATCAATCATATTGGTTCAAGGCCAAGCCTTCAAATTTAATTTTTTCCAGCTGTCATAACCCAAATTTTGACCATTTTATTTTAATTTTATTTACTGAAAATGATAAAAAAAAAATAATAATGATGATGAAAAAACAAGTAAAAATGAAATAAATGAAGAATGAATTAAAATTTGGGTTAAGGGCAACATGATTGGAAGTTTAAAGATTTAATTAAACTTGGAATTAATTTAATTAATCAAATCAAGGGTTTAATTGGAGAATTGATAAGTTTTTGGACTTAATTGGCTTGGAATTAATTTAATTAATGAAATTAGGGACTTAATTGAAGAAATATTAACGTTTAGGGTCCAAATTGCGAAATTAAAATCCAAGGACTACATTGAAAATGGCGTGCAAATGCAGGGGGCCAATTACAGTTTAAACTAGGGGCTTAATTACAAGACTTTCGAAACTGCATGGGTCAAAACGTAAAATGGCCATCTTTTATCTCCAAACGACGTCGTTTTGAAGACGTTGTTCATCTTCTTCTCCTTTAAGCCAGTGACCGTTTTCTACAGTAAAGGATGGAGAAACGTTGCAGCAGTAATCGTCGTCCGTTGGCTTCAGTTATGGGCGCCTTAATGGTGGTCGACCCTCAGCCTACCGCCCGTTACCAACCCGCTGGGCTCTATATAAGCATAGGAGGACTGAAAAACAGGGGTTGGTTGGAGAGAGGGGGACGAAAAAAAGCCATGAACGACAAAGTACAAAAAACACAGAGACGAAAAAAGAAAAAAGAGAAAGGGAGAGCGTAGGGACTGAAAGGGGAGACGGAAAAAAAAAAAAAAAGAGGACTTGAGGAAGAAAAACAGGGGGGAAGCTAAAAAAAATAGAGAGATCAGGAGAGGGACAGACGAAAAGGACGGGGAAAGAAAAACAGAACCAGGGCTTCAGCAAACACAACCAGCAGCACATCATGCCTTTATTACCATCTTCTTCGTCCTTAGCAGGGGGAAACCGAGAGAAACCAGGGTAGCAGACTTTCGTTCCCCTGTTTCTTCTCAAAGAAACAGAGGCCGTCCTCTGGCTTTATAAAAGCCAAAGAAGGCCATGGAGGAAAAGGGACCACTGCCTTCTCCATCTCCAGCACCAGTGACGAAGAACAAAGACAGGGGATGGAAAGCTGAGAGAGAACAGAGAGCAAAAGAAAGGGATACAACCATTCAACAGAATAACAAGAACGAAGAAGAAAGAAGGAGAAAAGCGTTCAGCAGGCCAGTCTTCCCTTACGTTTTCTTTTTCGAAGTTACCAGGTAAGTAAACTTTTTGTTCTCTGCATTTCATTTTAATTCACGATTTACTGTTCATTTTGAGATTATAACTCAGTGCATTCTGAGTTAACTTCTGCGCCTGATTATACATGCGTGATGTAAATCACGCGTGTCCTCTGTTGCCCAGCCGGGTCCCTGGCTTGGGCCAACGACCGGGCCGAGCTGGCTGGGTCAAGCCCAGCCCAAAAAAATAAATAGAAAAATAAAAAATAAAAAATAAAAATATATAAGAAAATAAAAAATATGCATGCATATATTTAGATTTATTTTTATTGGTTTATTTAAGGAGCTAGAGTCAGCAACACCATTCATTTTTGTTTTGGGTTACGTAATACTTACCAACGCCAGAGTTGGAAGTATCCGTAGTCGAATATTCACTGACGCCAGAGTCAGGAATATTATAAGCAAATCATCATATCATAAACTAATAAACGTTTAGCAATTTAAGACAAAACCAACAATGCATTCTGCCTCAGGCAGAACGTTTAAGGGGTGATAATATCTTCCCTTTTACGTAACCAGTCCCGTACCATAGAATCTCTGTTGACCGGTTATGGTTACTAGTGACCATAATACTAGGTGGCGACTCCTTCAAAAAGACATTTTCCCCTAAAAAAACAAGATGCCAGAAATCTGTTCTTTTCATCAAAATATTTTTAGGGCCGCCGCGATGTCGGGTGCAACACTAGCTATGAACTTGTCTCAGTCAGTCACGCAGGAGGCTATTACTGAACATAGCAGCCATCAGCATTCACATAGTATCATTTTTAAAAAAGGTGGACTCACATAAATGCAACTAATAATTATGTGCCATTATAGTTTATGATATAGCAGAGACTCAAATCTACTCCATATGATGGATATTTTCATGTATTCAGTTGACATTAGAAACTCTTGAGTATTTGCTGCATGGTAGCAGCCAACAAAGTATAGACTGCCTAGAAAACAAATGGCACGTTTGAAGACACCACGAAATATTATAACTGTCTATGGTTGTATAAACAATGACAACAGTACTATAGCACCAACCTAGAGGTCAACACAGCAGCACAAAAGTTCCAATATATCAGAAAGGATCTTGGTCTCTAGTTTCCACCAACCCAAAATAACTCCATCCATCCAACAAAACTTGAAATTTAATCATATCCCATTTAGCATGAGCAATCACTCCCCAACATCCCCAAAACTGATCGAAGCACCTATCTTCACCAAAACACCCCGATTCCCCAATCACCGTTCCCTACAATGACCCACCAAACCACACACATCCCTCATTGCAGTCTTAACCTCATGGTCCCCATCCTATTATCACACAAAATTCAAACTTCTTCCAAAGAAATGACAATTCAAACATGTTATAACATCGACCCAGAGGCCTAAACTCCAGCGCTCCAGTACAAAAGCTCAATATACAACTTAATCAGAAATGAACTTAGTTTCTACCAACACAAAACAACTTCATTCATCCCAACAAAACTGGAAACTTAAACACTCCCTATTCAGCACAAAAACTGATTAAATTACCTACCTTCACTAAAACACCAAATCCCTCAATCCCTATTCCCTACAATAACCCACTAGACCACCACGATCCCTCATCGCAATCTTAATCTCATAGCCCCCATCTCCATTGTCACACAAGAATTCGAGTTTTTCAACAACCCAGAGGCCAACCCACCAGTTCAAAAGTTCAACAAACAACTCAATATGAAATGAACTTAGTTTCGACGACCACAAAGCAACTCCATTCATCCCAGAAAAACTGGAAACTTAATCCCATCCCATTCGGCACAAGCAACCATTCCCCCATATCCCAAACACCGGTTAAAGCACCTATCTACACTAAAACACCCAAACCCCCCCAATCCATATTCCATAAAATAAACCACCCACATCCCTCATTGTAATATCAACCTCAACCCCACTATCACATACAAAACTCAAACTTTTGCAGATAAATGACATTTCAAGCATATAATAAAACCAATAGCACATAACAAAAACAAAGCCTATATGCCATTAACTAACCCTATAATCCAAATTCACAAAATTCTTCGTTCCATTATCTGACCATATAACCAACATTCACAAAATCCTCCAGAAACAATAAACCAAAACAAACCCTATATTCCATTAATTACCCCTATAACCAAGATTCACAGAATCCTCCAAAAACCCAAATCAAAAAATGCAAAAACAAAATCCAAACTTTTCAACAAAAACAGAAACTTTGACACACACACACACCTTATAAGGGTTTGTTTGGATAAGGGGACGACCCAAACGCTTATCGATTTCCTTCTTATGTTCAAGGGCTTTCTTTGATGCTTCACGATTCGGGTCAGGTTTCCGGAGCCTAGCAAACAATACCAAACAACTTAAAGCTACACTGGTTCTTGCAAAAACTTGGTCTCTGACGAACCCCCAATTGATTTTGTATTTGTGTTTAAAGTACAATAATATCCTTTGCTTGGTGCTCTTTTTTGGTGGCGTGTTGGGATTTTGCAAATTTATGTGCTGGTGGACCTGGTGGTGGTGGTTAGGGTTTGGGCAATAATGGGTGGTTAGGGTTGGGCTGGGAAAGTACAGGCTAGATTCTGGGGTGAAGCCTTATTAAGATGGCGTTTGTTGTTGGTTATTTTTTAATGTATTTTTTATTTAAGAATATATTAAAATAATATTTTTTTAAAAAAATTATTTTTAATATCAGTACATTAAAATGATCTAAAAACATTAAAAAAATAAATTTAAATAAAAAAATTGATTTTTTTTTAAAATACGGTTTGCTTTGCATTACCAAATAGCCTCTAAAGCTAGAGGTTGGTATTGTGGTAGCTTTTGTGATTGTGGTTTGAAAAAAGTGTTTTATAAAAAATACTTTTGGTTGAGGTTGATTTGGTATTTATATATGTTTGGTTAAAACTGTGGTTGAAATTGAGGTTGAACAAAAAAGTAGTTTAATGTGTTTGGTTAAGAATTCTTTTCAAATTGAGGTTGTAAAATAATTTCAAAAAATATATGTTAATATTTATGGTTTTTAATTTAAATATTGTAGATTTAACTACTGCTATTATATCATGAAATAAATAATATTTTATATAAAATATTTTTTATTATTCCATTAAACTATCTACAATCCCATCACATATGAAATACATACGACAAAGACTACAGTTTCTTTGGTTTTTTAAGCGCGCCACAACATCAGGTAAAATATCATCAGGAATAAAATTGGGATTGCGATCTCCGTCTAATTTATGTAGTGTCATTGAATAATGTTAAACACTAATTTTTTAAATAAAACACAATAAAAAATAAAAAAAATAAAATTTTTTATTTTATTTTACTGGGTCGGACCCGGTTCAATGCATTTAACTTTGAACCGGACCCGATCCGACCGGAACAGTGGAGTCACCCTCCACTGTTCACGTGAACAGTGGAGAGTGATTCACTCTCCACGGAAGCAACCCTTGGCTACTTCTTCTCACCCTGCATTGCAAACATAGCAAACAATGGGGTTCATGAACAGTAAATGCTGTTTTTTTCATTATCAAACATGTTGCTTCTGCGTTTTGCTTCAAATACAAACACAACCTCGTAAATAAACGATCTCTAAGTCCTCTTTCTACTTCTAGGTTTAATGAAGTTTCCTTAAATAATAATAATAATAATAATATGAAAAGAAATAATATAAGGCCAGATTTAATTTTAATAAATGAGGCTATATTTTCAAATCTAATTAAATGTATATTATTTATGGTACTAGAAATTTTTTTAGAATTCCATAGAAATCAGATTATAAATAATAAGAAAATAAAAATTACAATTGACTTTCCAAGAGGTCTTGGAATCGACCCACACTTTTCTATTTTCTTTTAACAACTTGATCTCAAGAAAAAGAAAAAAAAACAAATATTGGACCCATTTATCATTCATTTAACATTTTTTTATTAATATTCACACAAGGAACAAGGTACTGTTTGGTTAGTATTTTATTATAGTTTTTTAAAAGGGATTAAAAAAGAACAAAAAATAGATATAAAATAAATCAATATCTAGAATAATTCTAGAAAATTTATATATTTTTAAAACAAGAAGGTATATAGAAACATATTTCATTTGGCCTCTCTATCTCCATTTTTTTTACAAGCATAATATGCATACTTGAATATTTATACAATTATCAAAAAGATTAATCCCGCTAGCGATATTATTATATCCCGAGACATAAATTACTATTCATTATAATAATATAATTATTATTTTGTCCCTTGATCATTTTATCTTTTGTCTTTGCTTCGAGGGGTAAAGTGGTCTTTTTACCATGGCATAAATGTCTTTTAAGAATTGTACAGGATTATTTTGATAATTGTATTTTTTAATTCATAGAAAAATTACTAATGTAACTCTTGAATAAAATAATTCAATGCTTTCTGCACAAGGATATTTTTATATTTTCATATTTTATAGAACAATTGAATTACTACATTGCCCTCACAATTTGAGTTTTCTAACCTAAACTTCAGGGACTTAGTTGTAGTTTCATCATGGTTTGTTTGTTAATATTGTTTAGTCTAAAAGACATTTTTAGTTTTTTCACACAAAAAATATAAAACAAAACAACAGCCGACACGTGCCTCGCAGGAGTCAGCCGCTCCACCACCTTGTGGTGGCGCGTGCAGCTGGCTCAGACAGTTGTAACCGTAATTTCACCACATCATATGATTCATCTCAACTTCCTCTTCCTCTCTAGATGAAACATGTATGGTGGTTTAGCGTGATTTGACTTGAAATTACTTTTATTTTTCTTCTTTCTTTTCCTTTTCCTTTTGTCTTGAATTGCATGTTGACTATGAAAAAAATTCATACCAGCCCTTCATTTTATTTCTTCTTTTAATTCAGTTTCTCTTCTCTTATTTGTAATTGTTTGATTTACATTGATTATTTCTAATTAGATTTTACTCGTGATTTTATCCCTGATCATTTGATTTTTTTTTATTTTTTTTCAAATTTAGTCCTTGTTATTTTAATTTCTATTTGTTTTGTATTTAATAATTCTTGATTGATTTACTATTTTCCAATTCCACCCCTAGGAATTTATTTTTATTTAATTTTCATGTCAAATTTGGTCTTAATTTTTTTAATTGCTATTTTTTAAATCATTTTCTCAATGGATTTGTTTTTTATAATTTCATCCCTAAACATTTAATTTGATTTGATTTTTACCTAAACATTTAATTTCATTTAATTTTTATGTCAAATTTAGCTTTAATTTTTTTAATTGCTATTTTTTTTTGTTTTGAAATGTTTTTTTGATTGATTTTTTTTTCTCAATTTCATCATTCAATGTTTGTTTGATTAAGAATTTTGCTTCTTTGTTTTTTCAAGTATGTCTTTAATAGGGTTATTTCAGTCTCATGATTCAAGTAATAGATCTGAAGAATTAGTCTAATTCGACTTTTGTTTTTTCTTAAAGTATTTTTTAATATATTTGTTATTAGTGTTTTTTTAGCTTTTTTATTTATAGAATCATCATCTCAATTTCATGTTCTAGATCATATATTTGATTTGTTTGATTTAAAAAAAAAGCTGCTAAGTGCTAATCAATGTTTCTTAGGTGAAACATGAAATCATGCTCTTAACATGAAACTAATTATGAGTTGGAATCCACATAATTAGCTTGTAATGCGTTAATTTCATTTTGAATGCCATGATCTTCAACTTTTGTCAACATAGATATCTATTCCTATAAAGTTAACTCTCACAGGCTTAGTTTTGTTGGTAAATATTAAGTATCCTCCATATTTTTTATATTTTAATGCTCGAATCCCTCCCGATAAAATAATTAATTTCTTGAAAAATATATCAGTTTTTTTAGCGCAATCAAAAGCTTATCCAAACATCCTATTGTACAAAAAAATGTTAAATGAACATCACTAAAGTTGATTTGAAGATATTGATCATGTTATTTTTTTTGTTAACAAAGCAATCCAATCGAGCCCACCAAGAATATTTAAAACTATAACTCACCGTCCCTTTCAATATTGAGTTCCAATAAAAGGTAAAAAGAAAGTGCAAAATTGAAACTCACCGTCCCTTTCAAAATTGAGTTCTTACTCTCAAAAATAAAATGGCATAATTTATTAGTAACAAGCTATTAAACTTGATTAATTCATGTAGGTTTTCTTAAAAATGAAGTGGAAGTTGAACTAATATAATTTAAATGATTTGATGAATTAGTTCATGATCTAGTTTTTTTTTTTTTTTGGTTAAAATCGGGGCTAAAACGCCAAATTAAATTAAACGCGGTAGAGTTGATCCAATCAGATCATAATACAAAATACAATAAAGACCTGCAGGAGGGTCATTAAAGTAAATAGAAAATCTATCTAAAAAACTCCTGGCTAAACCGTAGTTGGCCAGCCAATCTGCCACTGAATTTGCTTCTCTGTAGACATGGAGTACCTGAATATCCCATTCTTTTGCTAATAATTCTCTAGCCTGCATGATTAGATTATAATTTTTGTCAATGATAATTTTATTTTTAGTGATTAAATCAACCGCTAATGACGAATCAGATTCCAAAATAATTTTTCGAAATCCTTTTGACCAAGCTAATTTCAAACCATTGGTAATTGCCCACAATTCAGCACTCACTGATGTGCAAATCCCGATATTAAGAGCGAAACCAACAATCCATCTACCCATAGCATCCCTAATGACTCCACCAGCTCCAGCCACCCCTGGGTTTCCCTTGCTGCAACCATCTACATTAATCTTCACCCAATCAATTGGAGGATATCTCCACCCTATGCAAACCCTCTTTTTGGTATTATCTTTGAATCCAGATTCACCAACCATAGAATGAATGACATCACCCATAAGTCTCCTGATCACTTGAACAGTGCTGGTGTAAGGGGATGTAGAAGAACTAAAGATTCGATGGTTTCTCTCCTTCCATATTTGCCACAGCGCAATGCCAAATTCAATACCCCAGAACTTTCTCTTAGAGCTTGGATGGTTACCTCGAAGGTTATTCAGTAGCCAAGTATACCAGTTAAGGGAGTAAAAAGCCTCTCGATCTGCAACTTCAATAATTCTGTCCCAAACCCCACGTGCATTTGGGCAGTCACGGAGAGCATGGATGATTGTTTCTAACTCTGTCAAACAATGACTACAGCAGGGGTTAGAAGTGATTTTCCTTCTCCATCTAACTTCATTTGTCATGATGGCCCCGTGAGTTACTGTCCAAAGGAATATCTTCACTCTTTCTAGACCCTTCCATTGCCAGATGATCTTCCACAAAGGGTCGTTTTGATGATGAGTAGCTCTACTATCTTCCTGAATTCGATAAGCTGAATTAACTGAGAATTGACCACCTGTAGAATGTCTCCAGTATACTTTATCTTACCCCAACTGAGGTGTAGGAGGATTATAACCTGCCAAGATCAAAATTACCTGAATTGGTAGGAAATGAGCAAAAGTTTCCCATTGCCATTGACCTCTGTCATCCACCATATCGGCTACTGAACAATTCAACATAACCTCAGGAATAATCTGGGAAGTGTGCATATGCAAAGGGCCATACCCTTCCAACCAGGAGTCCTTCCAAAACAGCATCTTGCTTCCACATCCCAGAGCCCAGTTTACACCTTGAGTGATAGATGGCCACACTTTGCAAATACCCTTCCACAAAACTGAATCTCTTTGTTTAGCCTGAGGACTAGGAATTAGCTCCTGGTCCTTAACATATTTAGATCGCAAGACCTGAACCCATAATCTCTCACTATTCTGAAAAACTCCCCAAGCTAGTTTCATAATGAAAGCCCTGTTCATACTGTCCATTTTCCTCAACCCCAAGCCCCCTTCTTCTTTTGGCTAACACATAGTCTTCCAATTGATTAAATGAATACAGTTAAAATCTAAGATAATTTAAAAACAAATAAAATAATATTATTTTAATTAATAAAACTTAACCCGTGATCTAGATTTTTTACGGTGGAGTTGAATTTTGATGTCTAGATGTAACTTCAACATGTTCTCTGCTTTATATCCACAAAACTTGGGTTAGAGAAAAACAAATATCACAAACATTTCTGACCCATAATAAAGTAACTTTTTTTCTCTAGAAAATGCCAAAGAACTCTCTTCATTTTATTTATGCTAAGTAGTTAATCAAATCAAACCACACTCTGATGCATGCCCATAGCATAATGTACAAATAATGCGCACATAATTTTGCACTGAATTAAGGTGATTTAAACGGAGATATTTATTGCCTATTCCTCTCAGCAAAATTGTTTGCTTCTTGGAGGGTGGGTGGGTGTCTGTGGTGTTTGTCTTGGAATAATTTCTCGATGACTTTTTTGGTGCAAAAGAACGAAAGGACGAAAGGGTTCCCCTTTTGCACGTAACTATCAGTCTTGACTCGATCGGCTCCCATTAAGAGATACTCACGCTAAGTGATTCCCTTCTTAGCATGCTTCTTCTAGATAAATTTGATGATAATTTTCAAAATTAATTCGATGATAATTTTATCACTCTCAATCCCACAAACAAAGTGATCATGGTAGAAAACAGTTGAATTAATTAGAAAATCTACGATTTGAAATAAATGTTTTTTTTTTTTTTTGTAAACTAAGAGATAAATAATAGTGATTTTTTTCTCATTTTCATAGGAATAATAAATTATTGCATCCGATTAAAAAATTAGATGAGGAATTATTACATTCCAAGTTTGAAAATAGGAATAATAAAATCACTTGGAAATTCAATAATTCGTTTGTATTTTTGTTTTCATTTATTTTGAGGCAGAGGAAATGTGTGTTTTTTTTCCTTAAATTTAAATTATATGAAGTAAATCAATCAAATTATAAATTCTTGTGTAGTTTATTCCATCTACCAATAGAATAAATTTTTATGACCTACTCTAATTTATTAAAAACAATTTTTTTTTTTAGATTTGAGGAAACTCCACCTCCTGAAAAGCGCACTAAAAATAATTTCCTATATATATTAAACTCAATCCTATTAAGTTGATAACTTTTAACTTTTTTCTATAAAAAAATCTTAAAACAATATTATCTTAAATTTAGTAAGATCAATACATGGTTGATATTATAATAATAATTATTTTTAAAAATATATTAAAATAATATTTTTTATTTTTTAAAATTTATTTTTTATAATAGCAAACCTCCATAAATTCCAAGTAGCATGAAAAGAATCATATTTAACAAACTATGTCATTGCCTGCCTATTATTATTTTAACAGTTATTTTAAAACTATTTTTTATTTGAAAATATATTAAAATAATATATTTTTTATTATTTAAAATTTATTTTTATATTAACACATAAAAAAAACATAAAAAAAATAATTTTTTTTTTAAAATTCAAAACATAATTTTTTTAAAATAACGATTCTTATCACATTATCTTATAAACTGGAAGGAAATTAATGGTCAGAAATAGTGGTCCCATCTAAAGGTTGATAAAATCAGCAGTCGATGAATACCATCCCCACCATTTCTGGGGCCCACCCCACCATCCATATGATATCTCTCTCTTACATCAATCATA
>Ga0307513_10008441_pt1 | contig 13188 bp, 18 predicted proteins | sample 15_EM_MG_FD_202174 | JGI IMG/M metagenome (GOLD analysis project Ga0307513, IMG submission 202174) | Populus trichocarpa ectomycorrhiza microbial communities from riparian zone in the Pacific Northwest, United States - 15_EM | ecosystem: Host-associated > Plants > Roots > Unclassified | place...
ACCAGCTGACCACGCCCTCGCCGGTGCGGAATCCGCCGGCCGTCAGCCAGCCGTTGTCAGTGAAATTCAGGGTGGTGGCGGCGTCGACGTCGCGCAGGAGGACGAAGGCGAAGGACTTGCCTGCAGCGTCGCTGGCGTAGCCGATCAGGGCCATATCACCGGGATTGAGGATGCTCATGACGTTTCACTCACCAACAGATGTTTGAAGACAGCAGGGCCCGTCTCGCGAGGCTCCCGCTCCTGATCAGCACGCTAGATTTTTGGGCAGCCCGCCCCCGTTGCGGTCCGAACGGTCAGTGGCGGTGGAAGCGCCAAGACGCCTGCCCGCACTGCCCGACCGCGACGGTCCGCCCTGACTGCTGGGCTACCAGTGCTGCGTGACAGCGATTTGCCGGAGACGTGTCGGATCGGCGCGACGCCGCGACTGTGAAGCGACCCTTCTTCCAGCCGCCCTTCCGCCGGGGCGGAAGCTACGCCGCGATCCGCTCCATCCAGTCCTTGAGCACCGCCAGCACCTGCTCGCCGGGGGCGAAGCCGCGGGTGACGACGCCGTAGACGCCTTCCGCGTTGGGGCCGGCGACCAGGGTCGGGAAGCCGGTGACGCCGGCTCGCTGCGAGATCGCGTAGTCGCGCCAGGTTTCCTGCTTGGCCTCGTCGCTGGCCCATTGTTCCAGGAAGCGCTCGCGCTCCACGCCGACCTCCGCGGCCAGGTCGGCGAGCACCTCCGGCGAGGTGACGTCCCGCCCCTCGGCATAGAAGGCCTTTTGCGCCCGCGTCAGATAGGCGCCCGCCAACTCTTCGCCGTCGCGCCGCACCACCACGACGGCGCGGGCCGCCGGATCGGTGTCATAGACAAAGCCCTCGCGGGCCATGCCGGCCGCATTGAACGGCAGGCCAGTGGCGTCGGTGACGTGGCGCCAATGGCCGGCGATCTCCAGCTTCGCCGCCTCGGTCATCGGGGTTTCCGTGCCGGGGCGCAGCCCGCCCATCACCACCCGGACCGGCAGGGTGCGGCCGAAGGCGCGTCGAATGTCGTCCAGCACCGGCGAGAAGCCATAGCACCAGGAACACATCGGATCGGCGAAGTAGATCAGGTGGGGCGTGGCCATCTGGAACCTCCAGGCCGAAAGCATCGCAGCGAAACGCGGGCTGGTCACCTGCCCGCCCTTCACCTTTGCGCGCGCCTGGGTCATTTTCTGCTGCATGGCTCACGACGCGCACGACGACCACGATCACGGCCAAGACGCGCCCTCCGACATGGCGCTGCGGGTGAAGGCGCTGGAGTCCCTGCTGGTCGAAAAGGGGCTCGTCGACCCCGCGGCCCTGGACGCCATCGTCGACCACTACGAGCATCGGGTGGGACCCCGCAACGGCGCCCGGGTGGTGGCCCGCGCCTGGAGCGATCCGGCCTACAAGGCGCGCCTGCTGGCGGACGCCACCGCGGCGATCGCCGAGCTGGACTACACGGGACGCCAGGGCGAACACATGGTGGTGGTCGAGAATACGCCGCAGCGGCACAACCTCGTCGTCTGCACCCTGTGCTCCTGCTACCCGTGGCCGGTGCTGGGCCTGCCGCCGGTCTGGTACAAGTCCTCGGCCTACCGCTCGCGCGCGGTGATCGATCCGCGCGGCGTGATCGCTGAGTTCGGGACGGAGCTTCCCGACGACGTCGAGGTGCAGGTCTGGGATTCCACCGCCGAGGTCCGCTACCTCGTGCTGCCGGAGCGGCCCGCCGGAACCGAAGATCTCGACGAGGAGGCCCTGGCCGCCCTGGTCACCCGCGACGGCATGGTCGGGACCGCGCGGCTATGAACGGCGTCCACGACATGGGCGGCATGCAGGGGCTGGGCGCCATCGTCCCCGAGCCGGAAGGTCCGCCATTCCACGCTGCGTGGGAAGGCCGGGTCCACGCGATGACCGTCGCCTCGCCCACGCGCGCCAACATCGACGCCGGCCGCCACCAGCGCGAGAAGATCCCCGGGCCGGAATATCTGGCCATGACCTACTATCAGAAGTGGTTCCGGAGCCTCTCCGACCTGCTGGTCCTGAAGGGCTACGCGACGCGCGAGGAACTCGCGAGCGGCAAGGCCGCGCCCGGGACGCCGAAGGCCACGCCGCTCCTCACCGGCGACCTGGTCGCCGCGACCTTGAGCCGGCCGGGCTCCTACGTCCGCGAAGGCGCGTCGCCTCCGAAGTTCGCCGTGGGCGATCGGGTTCGGGCCCGCAATATCAACCCGGACGGCCACACTCGCTTGCCGCGCTACGCCCGCGGCCACATCGGCGAGATCATGGCGCTCCAGGGCGCCCACGTCTTCCCGGACTCGAACGCCCATGGGCGCGGCGAGGACGCGCAGCCGCTCTACACGGTGCGCTTCACCGCCCGTGAGCTGTGGGGCGAGGCCGCCAACCCGCGCGACAGCGTCAGTCTCGACCTCTGGGAGCCCTACCTTGAGCGCGCCTGATCCACTGGCCCTGCCGCGGCTGCCACGCGACGCCGGAGGGCCGGTGTTCGGGGAGCCCTGGCAGGCGCAGGCCTTCGCGCTGGCCCTGCAGCTCCACGCCCAGGGCGCTTTCACCTGGACCGAGTGGGCGGCCGCGCTCTCCGACCGGCTGCAGGCCGCCGGCCCGGAAGACGACCCAACCCGCTATTACGAGCACTGGCTGGGCGCGCTTGAGGACCTGGTCACCGGCCGCGATCTCGCATCGTCGGACGCGCTGCATGCCCGCAAGCACGCCTGGGAAGACGCCTACGCCCGCACCCCGCACGGCAAGCCCGTCGAGCTCTGACCCGCGCCGCCGTCATTTCGGGAACCAAGGATACGTCTCGTACGCTGACGCTTCATCGCGGAGGAGTCTAGGCGCGATGGTGCAGTACGCAGTGACGTTGAAGGATGGAGACTGGACGGTCTTCTGCGACGGCGAAGCCAGGGCGCGCGGTTTGACGCGCTCGGCCGCCATCCAGATGGCCAAGGACATGGCGTTCGCCGCCGAGCAGCGCGGCGACGCCGTCGAGGTGCTGATCCAGGGCTACTACGGCGACATGTCCCGCAAGCTGACCGGCGGGACGCACGACGACTAGCTCCGGGGCCGTCTAGCCGCGGCGTTGGGCCGACTTCGCTTCGCGCTTGGCGCGGGCTTCCGCCTTGGCCTGGGCCTTGCGGTCCTTACGCTCCTGCCGCTTCAGCTCGAGCTGGGCTTCTTCGTTGTTGAGCAGAGCCAACCGAGCCTCTTCCGCCTCTTCCTCGGCCCGCTTCTTGGCGGCGGCGGCCTCTTCTTCGGCCTGCTTCTTGGCGGCTTCCTTCTCGGCGACCCGCTTGGCGCGGACTTCCTCGAGTTCGCGGGCCTTGCGCTGTGCGCGGGTCTCGAAGACCTCGGCCTGGACCATCGGCTTGGGCTTGAATTTTTCGAGGAGGGCTCGCCGTGCTTCAGCCTGGGACTCCAGGCGTTCGGTGAACCCCCCGATCTTGGGTTCTCTCATCGTCGCTTTCTTGAGTGGATCGGGCGTCCGCCAGCTAAACTGAACGGACGTCCCGGAAGTTGCCTTTAGCTCAGCCGACGATCTGGTCGTCGGTGAAGAACTGGGCGATCTCGAGCGTGGCGTTGTCCTGGCTGTCAGAGCCATGGACGGAGTTTTCGCCAACGCTTTCGGCGTAGAGCTTGCGGATGGTGCCGTCGGCCGCGTCGGCCGGGTTCGTGGCGCCCATGACTTCGCGGTACTTGGCGACCGCGTTCGGGCCCTCCAGCACCTGGACCACCACCGGCGCCGACATCATGAACTCGACCAGTTCGCCGTAGAACGGGCGGGCCGCGTGCACTTCGTAGAACTTCTTGGCCTGGGCTTCGGTCATGCGGATCCGGCGCTGCGCCACGATGCGCAGGCCAGCGTCCTCGATCACCGCGTTGATCTTGCCGGTGAGGTTGCGCTTGGTGGCGTCCGGCTTGATGATCGAGAAGGTGCGTTCGGTCATGTGTCTCTTTGTGTCTTTGAACGGGCGGGGAACTGCGCGGCGGGCCGCGAGGTGGCGGGCTCTATAACGCCCCTGCCCCGTTACGCCAAGGCGCTGCGCTGCAACAATCGCCGCCGATCGGCATGACGAGGGGCGATCTCTCTGCTAAGAGCCCGCCAGTCAGGCGGCGGCGCGGCTCTTCATCCCTGGCGTTTCCCTTCATCCGCAGGTCCGGCGCACGCCGGTCCGCGCCCATTGCCTGTTCCGATATGCTTCAGATCAAAGACCTCACGTTCGACGCCTGGGGCCGCCGGTTCTTCGACCAGGCGACCGTCAGCCTGCCCAAGGACGCCAAGGTGGGCCTTGTGGGCCGCAACGGCGTCGGCAAGTCCACGCTCTTCAAGCTGATCCTGAACCAGCTGGCGTTGGGTTCGGGCGAGATCAACCTGCCGCGCGCGGCCCGCATCGGCTCGGTGGACCAGGAGCATCCAGCGACGCCGGTCCCGCTGCTCGACACCGTGCTCGCCGCCGACGTCGAGCGCGCGACGCTGCTCGCAAGCCTGGACACGGCTCCGCCGGAGGACCTGGGCGACATCTACACCCGGCTGATCGAGATCGACGCCGACCGGGCGCCGTCGCGGGCGGCCGAGATCCTGGCCGGCCTGGGCTTCACCAACGACGACCTGGCGCGGCCGATGGCGGAGTTCTCCGGCGGCTGGCGGATGCGCGTGGCTCTGGCCGCGTCCCTGTTCGCTGAGCCCGACATGCTGCTGCTCGACGAGCCCACCAACTATCTCGACCTCGAAGGCGCGCTTTGGCTCGAGGCGCGCCTGCAGAAGTACCCGCACACCGTCATGGTCATCAGCCACGACCGTGAGCTGCTCGACAATTCGATGGACCACATCCTGCACCTCAAGGACGGCAAGCTCGACCTCTACACCGGCGGCTACGACAGCTTCGAACGCCAGGTGATCGAGAAGCTGCGCCTGCAGGAGGCCATGCGGACCAAGATCGAGGCCAAACGCGCCCACATGCAGTCGTTCGTCGACCGCTTCGGCGCCAAGGCGTCCAAGGCGACCCAGGCCCAGTCCCGGCTGAAGATGATCGCCAAGCTGCCGCCGGTCTCCAACGTCGTCGAAGACCGCGTCGCGCCCTTCCTGCTGCCCTCGCCCGAGCGGCCGTTGCCGCCGCCGCTGATCCGGGTCGAAGACGCCAACTGCGGTTACGGCGGGCCGCCGATCCTGAAGAAGCTGAACCTGCGGTTGGATATCGACGACCGCATCGGTCTGTTGGGGGTCAACGGCGCCGGCAAGTCGACCTTCGCCAAGCTGGTCGCGGGCGCCCTGGACGTCGAAACCGGCCGCCTGCACCGCAGTTCGCGCCTGAAGGTGGGCTGGTTCCACCAGCACCAGATCGAGGCGATGGACCCGACGGACACGCCGCTGGAGATCATGCGCCGCGCCATGCCGGGCGCCAGCGAATCCCAGCGCCGTTCGCGCCTCGCCCAGTTCGGCATGAGCTACGAGAAGGTGGACACCACCGTCGCCAACCTCTCCGGCGGCGAGCGGGCGCGCCTGTTGCTCAACATGGTGGCCATGGAGGCGCCGCACCTCCTGATCCTCGACGAACCGACCAACCACCTGGATATCGATAGCCGCCGGGCCCTGCTGGACGCCCTGAACGAGTACGACGGAGCGGTGATCCTGATCACCCACGACCGCTCGCTGATGGAACTGGTGGCCGACCGCCTCTGGCTGGCCGCGGACGGGACCATCGAGCCGTTCGACGGCGACATGGAGGACTACGCCAAGTTCGTCCTGGACAAGGCCCGGGTCGCGGCGCGCGCGCCCACCCAGGTCGCCGAGCCGCCGAAAACCGCCCCTCCGCCGCCGCCTGCCCCGCGGACCAAGGTCCCGACCGGTCCCGCCCGCCGCCGCGCCGAGGCTGCGGAAGCGGCCCTGGCCCGCGCCACAACGGCGATGGCCGAGATCGACAAGAAGCTGACCGACCCGGTGATTTTCGCGAAGGACCCGGCCCAGGCTGCGGCCCTTGGGCGCAAGCGCGAGGCGGCGCAGGTGGCCGTCAACGCCGCCGAGCGGGAATGGCTGGAGGCCCAGGAGGCCTACGAGGCGCTGCGTACAGACGCCTAAGCGCGAAAAACGCGCCGGACCCAGGGGAGAATCCGGCGCGCCTCCAAGACGTCAGGTCAGGCGCGGCTCGCGCGCCCGCCTCGCGTCAAGTGATGTGTTTCGGGCTGATCGGATCGGAACTCGGGAAGGTCTCTTCCAGCGCCTCGTCGAGGAGGGCTTCCTGGCGGTCTTCCGACTGCTTTTCCTGGGCCGCCATGTGATCGTGCTTCTCGCCCTCCGGCAGGGGTTCGACACGTTTGGAGGCGGGCGTTTCGATGTGGCGGTCCTCGTGGACGGGGACGGCTTCCACCGCGCGGTCGGCATTGGCGCCGCCGGAGCCGTGGGTGAACGAGCGCTTCGCCTCTTCTTCAGTCTGTTTGGTAGGCATTGGGATCGTTCCTCGGGTTACTGTCCCCCAAGAACCCCTAAGGTGTGGCTTGGGTTGCCCGCTATTTCTTCTCCAGGAGGAGGTGGCCCTCCTTCTGCAGCGTGCCTTTCACCTTGCCGGCGATCATCGCCAGGAAGCCCGGCAACAGCACCTCGACCCGCACGGCGTCGTCCGCGACGTCGAGGAAGCCGCTGATCCCTTGGCCCATCGCCTGCAGCGAAAAATCCAGCCGGTCGCCGGTCCAGGATTTGCTGAGCGCGCCGGCCCCGCCGCCCAGGTGACGTGAGAAATCACCGAACCCCTCGTCGATGCGCCGCCGAGCCTCGGCGCGGCCGAGTGCGTGCGGAATGCTGACGGTGATGGCCTTGCTCATGCGCGGTCCCAGAGGCCCAATTCTACAGACCCGCCCCTACAAGAACGTCCAGTGATCGCGGCCGCGGACCCGCAGGTTGTTCTGCACGTGGCGGATGCCGTCGATGTCGGCGACGTCCTCGATGCGGCGCTTGTCTTCCTTGCGCCTCACCGTGCCGTTGAGCGTGACCTCGCGGTTTTCCACGATCACCTCGACGTCGCGCAGGTCCAGGCGGCGTTCGTCCTCCAGCCGCTCGACGATGACCGCCCACAACACGCGGTCGGACGGGCCGCGGCGTTCGGGCGCCCGCTGCCGCGCCGGACCGGGCGAGAAGAAGGCGCCCGCCCTATCCTTCCAGGACCGCGGCGGCCCCTCGGTCGGGCGATAGTCTCCGGCGTCCATCCGCCGGCCGTATTCGGGATCGTCCGGCGAGAACCGCCGGTAGGGGCCTTCCTCGGGATCATAGGCCCAATCGTTCGAGTAATCGGCCTGGCCATAGTCCACGCTGTCGCGCGGATCGGCGCGGTGGGGGCGTTCCACTTCACGGTTGCGTCGGTCGTCCATGGCGAACTCCTGGGATGCTCGTGTCTCAGGGCAGAACCTTCGCCATGATCATCGGTTCCCAGAAACACCGACACAAAGCCGCGTCCGGGCTAAGGAGGTCGCGGTGTCCGTGCGACTCAATGGAAAGTCAGATCGCGTGCTGAAGCCCGACGACCTCCCGCATCACGAGCCAGAACCCGTCGAGGAGGTGCTGGAGCACGCCTTGCCCGCCACGCACGGCCGGCTGGCATTGGTCGTGAAGCGGACGCTCGCCACCCTGCCGCTGGTCCTGCTGGTCGCTGCCGGCTGGGTGCTATGGCGCGAGTTTCACCACCTCCAGTTGAGCGACGTCCTCAAGGCCATGTCCGCCTGGGGCTGGGGCGCAATCATCGCCTCACTGGTCCTGTCGGTCGTCAGCTTCCTCCTGATGGGCGTGATCGAGTGGGTCGGCCTGCGCTGGACCGGCGCGCGGCTGCCCTGGGGCCCGGCGCTTGCGGGCTCGTTCCTGGCCAACGCCATCGCCCACTCCATCGGCGCGAACCTCCTGGTCTCGGGCGCGATCCGCGCCCGGCTCTACGACCGTTTCGGGGTGCGCCTGAGCCAGGTGGCGGCGACGACGCTCTTCGCGGGGATGTCCTTCGCCGTGGGCCTGGCCGCACTTTCGGGTGGCGGCCTCCTGCTGGCAACGAGCGCCGACCTGGCCGCCACGGCGATTCCAGTCCCCGTCGCAAGGGCGTTGGGGGTCGTCCTCTTGGTCGCCGCCTTCGGTTATGTGGTCCTCTGCGGCCTGCGCCGGCGGCCACTCACCGCATTCGGCCGCAGTCTGACCCTGCCCTCGGCGGGGGACGCCCTCGCTCAGCTGGTGGTGGGCGTGGTCGACAACGGCATCGCCGCGGCGATCATCTGGATCCTGCTGCCGCAGGCCACGATCGGGTACCCCAGCTTCATTGGAGCCTATGCGGTGGCTTGCGTGGCGGGCCTTGTGTCATCGGTGCCGGGCGGCGCCGGGATTTTCGAGAGCGCTCTGGCCACCCTCCTGCCCGCGGTTGACGCCGCCTCGCTGGCGGCCGCCTTCCTGGGTTATCGGCTGGCCTACTACATACTGCCGCTGCTGATCGCCGCCCTGGCGCTGGCCGGCGATACGCTGCGAAACCCGAGAACCTAGTCGGGCTTGGCCGGCTCGATGGTGACGCTTTCGCCGCAGCCGCAGGCGTCGGTCTCGTTGGGATTGCGGAACACGAACTTGGCCGCGAGCTTGGTGACTTCGTAGTCGATCTCCGAGCCGACCAGGAAGAGGACCGACTTGGGCTCCACCAGGATGGTGACGCCCTTGTCCTCGACCACCTCGTCCAGCGGATCGGCGCGCTCGGCGTACTCCAGCGTGTATTCCTGGCCCGCGCAGCCGCCGTTCTTTAAGCCCACCCGCAGGCCGGCATAGGGCTTCTCGGCCCGGCCCATGATCTCACGCACCCGCTCGGCGGCGCGCTCGGTGAGCGTGACCACCTTGGGGCGGGGACGGCGCGCCCGAGGCGCGGGGGTGATATCCAGATTGCTCATCAGAACATGTTCAGTTGCAGCTTGGCCTCGTCGGACATCCGCGAGGGATCCCATGGCGGATCGAACACCAGCTCGACCTTGCAGGACTTGATCTCGGGAATCTCCCGGACCGCGTCTTCGACCCAGCCGGGCATCTCGCCGGCGACCGGGCAACCGGGCGCGGTCAGCGTCATGTCGATGACCACGTCCTTGTCGTCCGAGACGTCGACTTTGTAGATCAGGCCAAGCTCGTAGATGTCGACCGGGATCTCCGGGTCGAACACCGTCTTGAGCTGCTCGATCAGCTTATCAGTCAAGACGTCGAGCTCCGCCTGCGACAGCGGGGTCGTGGTCTTTACGTCCAGGGGAGCGGCGTCGTCCATCACGCGAAAAAAGCCTGTGTCTTGGTGAGGGCGTCGACGAAGGAGTCGGCTTCCTCGTGGGTGTTATATAGGGCGAAGGAAGCCCGTGCGCTCGACGTGAGCCCGAAACGCCGCATCAGCGGTTCGGCGCAGTGGGTGCCGGCGCGCACCGCCACCCCGTATTTGTCGAGGATTTGGGCCACATCGTGGGCGTGGGCGCCGTCGACGGTGAAGGACAGGATCGCGCCCTTCCCCGGCGCCTCGCCCAATACCCGCAGCCAATTGGCGCCGGCCAGGCGTTCCCGGACATGGTCATAGAGGCTCGCCTCGTGGGCTGCGACCGCCGTGCGATCCAGCCCGGAAAGCCACTCGATCGCCGCGCCCAGCCCGATGGCTTCCAGGATCGGCGGGGTGCCAGCCTCGAAGCGATGCGGCGGGTCGGCGTAGGTGATGGCCTCGAGCGAGACGTGGCCGATCATCTCCCCACCCCCCTGATACGGCGGCAGCGCGGCCAGGCGCTCGGCCTTGCCGTAGAGGGCCCCGATGCCCGTGGGGCCATAGAGCTTGTGGCCGGAGAAGACGTAGAAATCGACGTCCAGCGCCTTCACGTCGATGGGCTGGTGGACGATGGCCTGGCAGCCGTCGAGCAGCACCAGTGCGCCAACGCCATGCGCCATGCGGATGAGGTCAGCGACCGGATTCACGGTGCCCAGGACATTGGACATGTGGGTCAGCGCCACGACCTTGGTCCGCTCGCCGAGCAGGTCCGGGAACGCCTCGATGTCCAGGCGTCCGTCGTCGGTGACCGGCGTGAACTTCAGGACCACGCCCAGCCGTTCGCGCAGGAAGTGCCAGGGGACGATGTTGGCGTGGTGCTCCATCTCGGAAAGCACGATCTCGTCGCCGGCCTTCAGCGACGTGCTCAGGCCGGCGGCGACCAGGTTGATGGCCTCGGTGCCGCCCTTGGTGAAGACGATCTCGCTGGGCTGCGCCCCAATGAAGCCGGCCACCGACTTGCGGGCCGCCTCGTAGGCCTCGGTGGTCTCGTTGGCGAGCGTGTGCAGGCCGCGGTGCACGTTGGCGTAGCTGTGCTCCATGGCGTGGGTCATGGCGCCGATCACCGCGCGCGGCTTCTGGGCCGAGGCGGCTGAATCCAGATAGACCAGCGGCTTGCCGTTCACCTGCCGCTGCAGGATCGGGAACTCGGAGCGGATGGCTTCGGCGTCGAAGGCCATGATCAGCCTCTTAGCCTTTCCGCCGCCCAGGCGCGCACCACGTCGCGGGCGCCATCGAACCACATGCGGTCGATGACTTCGCCGATGAAAGCCTCTGTCAGCAGGGCGCGGGCGTCGGCCTCCGGCATGCCGCGCTGGCGGGCGTAGAAGAGCGCGTCCTCATCGAGCGCGCCCACGGTATTGCCGTGCGCGCAGGCCACGTCGTCGGCGTAGATCTCCAGCTCCGGCTTGGCGTCCACTTCGGCGCGGTCCGAGAGGATCAGGGCGTGATGCCCCATCCGGGCGTCTGTGCGGTCGGCGCCCTCGGCCACGACGATCCGCCCCTGGAAGACGCCGCGCGCCTGGTCGCGGACCACGCCCTTGGTTAGCTGGACGGTCGCGCCGTCGGTGCTCTCGTGATTGACGACGGTGGTCTGGTCGGAGTGCCGCTTCCCAGCCAACAGATAGACGCCGTCGAGGCGCAGGCTGGCGTGGCCGCCGGGGTGGATGACGCGGGTCTCCAGCCGTTGGCGCCGCGCGCCGGAGGTGACGACGGTCTGTCCGTACTCGGCTTTGGGCGCGAGGCGCACGGCGGCCTGGCTGACCGAGACCGCGTCCTCGTGGTCCTGGGCCAGGACGATCCGTTCCACCGCGGCGCCGTCGGCGAGCACGATCGTGAGGCTCGCCTGCGTGACCGAGCCGCCGTCGCTCTCGTAGCTCTCCAGCAGCCGCAGGCGGGCGTTGGACCCCAGGGTGATGGTGACGCCGGCCGCGTGAGAACCTGCGCCGCGCGAGACGAACCGCAGCGCCACGGTCGCCTTGGAGTCGGCGGGCAGGTCGATCAGAGCCTCACCGCCATTGACCAGCATCCGGCGATCGTCGGCCAGGGCGTCGAACGGCCCATCGCCGACGTCGCCTGCGAAGGATGCCGACGGCTCCGGCAGGATGCGGATCAGGCCGCGCAGGTCCGTCCAGCGCCACTCCTCGTCGCGCTTGCCGGGGAGCTTGGCGACGTCCTTGTCGCGTATGGCGGTCGCGAGGCTCAAGCGGCCTTCTCGTAGCGTTCGTAGCCTTCGCGCTCGAGCTCGTGGGCCAGCTCCGGTCCGCCCGAGGCGACGATACGCCCGCCCGACAGCACGTGGACGCGGTCGGGTTTGATGTAGTCGAGCAGGCGTTGGTAGTGGGTGATCACCAGCATGCCCCGCTCCGGCGAGCGCAACGCGTTGACGCCGTCCGAGACGATCCGAAGCGCGTCGATGTCGAGGCCGCTGTCGGTCTCATCGAGAATGAGGAAACGCGGCGAAAGCATCGCCATTTGAAGGATTTCCATCCGCTTCTTCTCACCGCCGGAGAAGCCGACGTTGAGCGCGCGCTTCAGCATGTCGAAGTCGATCTTCAGCTCCGCCGACTTGGTGCGGGCCAGCTTGAGGAACTCCGGCGCGGTGATTTCCACCTCCCCGCGCGCCTTGCGCTGGGCGTTCAGCGCCGTGCGGATGAAGGTCAGCGCCGGAACGCCGGGGATTTCCAGCGGGTACTGGAACGACAGGAAGACGCCGCGGGCGGCCCGTTCGTCGGGCGCAAGCGCCAGCAGGTCCTCGCCGTCGAGGGTCGCCGAACCGGCTGTCACCTCGTAGCCGTCGCGCCCGGTCAGGACATAGGACAGCGTCGATTTGCCAGCCCCGTTCGGGCCCATGATGGCGTGCACCTCGCCCGCCGGGACCTCCAGGGTCAGGCCTTTCAGGATCTCCTTGCCGTCAACGCTGGCGTGGAGGTTCTGCACATTCAACATCATGGGATCTCGTCGACCAGGAACTCGGCCACAACACGCAGGGCCTCGGCTACGCTGTTCACGACTTCGCGCTTGCGCGGCGCGGGCGAACCCGCCGCGGAGACGTTGCGCTTGTCGCCGATCGTGATGACCGCCTCGCCCGCCTCGAAATAGGCGCGGATGCGGAACTCGGAACTCTCCAGCAGGACGGTGTAGCGCCGCCAGTCGACCGTCAGGCCGTGGGCGCTCAGGAAGCCCGGATCGCCGATCAGGGCGTCGTAGAGCTCCTCGGAACGGGCGAGGTCCGACTCCTGCTGCTGGCGCTCGGCTTCTTCGCGCTGGCGGCGCTCGGCGTCGCGCTTGGCGCGCTCGACCTCGAAGGCGGCGCGCAGCGACAGGGCGGAGGTCTCGCTCGGATTGGGCCTCCGGTTCATCCGACGCTCCCTTCCAGCGAAATGGCCACCAGCTTCTGGGCCTCCACGGCGAATTCCATGGGCAGTTCCTGCAGCACGTCCTTGACGAAGCCGTTGACCAGCAGCTGCACCGCCTCCTCCTGTGAAAGGCCGCGCTGCATCACGTAGAAGAGCTGGTCTTCGGAGAGGCGCGTGGTCGTCGCTTCGTGTTCGAACTTCGCCTGGCCGTTGCGCGCCTCGATGTAGGGCACGGTGTGGGCCGCGCAGTGTTTGCCGATCAGCAGGCTGTCGCACTGGGTGAAGTTGCGCGCGCCCTTGGCCTTGGGGTGGGCCGAGACCAGGCCGCGGTAGGTGTTCGACGACTTCCCGGCGCTGATGCCCTTGGAGATGATCCGCGAGCGGGTGTTGGCGCCCAGGTGGATCATCTTGGTGCCGGTGTCGGCCTGCTGCCGGCCGTTGGTGATGGCGATCGAGTAGAACTCGCCGGAGCTGCCCTCGCCGCGCAGGATGCAGGAGGGGTACTTCCAGGTGATCGC
>Ga0307513_10008442_pt1 | contig 13186 bp, 16 predicted proteins | sample 15_EM_MG_FD_202174 | JGI IMG/M metagenome (GOLD analysis project Ga0307513, IMG submission 202174) | Populus trichocarpa ectomycorrhiza microbial communities from riparian zone in the Pacific Northwest, United States - 15_EM | ecosystem: Host-associated > Plants > Roots > Unclassified | place...
AGCGGCTCTTCTGACCCACATTTTATTTACACTTTACTGACTGCGATTACAAGGAGGATTCGGTACTGTCATGGCAGACAAACAAGAGGAATAAGTAGAAACAGGAAGAGGAGAGCGAGGTACAAAAACTTCTTGAGAATGGCGGTGAACTAGCCTTTACCAAAGAGTTAGTCGGCCTCATCTCCACCGACGTTCGGGAACGGCGCCCTTCGCTTCAGACCTTCAGCAGATGATTCAGCGTTGCTCAAAACGGCGCCAGCATCAAGTTCCCTGTGAATAAATACTGGGGAATATTCGCCATCCATTTTTTTGGGGTCAGCCGGACTCCCTTCTTGGGGAACGGGACCCGTACTAGTCGTGATATCTTCTTCATATTTGTGCAAGGCAAACAGGGCTGTTTGGAGGGCAGAGTGCAGAGCGAGACCGATGCCCACGAATGTGTCACGGATGATCAACAGTACGGGGGTAACATCGCGAATACCTTGAGCGGTTACTGCCACCACTCTCTCAGCGATCTGTTTCCAGTCTGTCTCTCTCACTACGCGGGGAACACCCGTATTGGCTACTGCTCTCCCGAGAGGTAGTTGGCTAGCTTTTTTGATCTATAAAGCAACGAGAAACTGACTCATCATCATGTGTAGTATGGAATAACACGTACAATAAATTGCGAGGCGACGTTAGCGCCCACAAGTAAGGCTGCAGCAATTCCAGCCATTGGTATAGTGGCCAGAAGTACCATCAATAATTTGAAGAACACTTTTGAAATGTCAACTTGGATTAACTGGTCGCAAAGGGTACGCTTACGGCTGATGAGGCCACCGACGATGACAAAGAACACCCCAATGGTGATGGTAAGGAGAGACCACAGAATTAGAACGAGTGTAGATAAGACGCTAGATATTCGCGAATGTGAGTTGCCATATCGAGGGCTTATATTGTGAACGCGCCCGACTCACAAGAAAGCCAACACAAGAAGGAAAGCGAGGAGCGCAGGAGTCGCGACAATAGCCTACAGACAAGGGAAGCCTTCATGAAGTCTGAATGCTTGTTGGAGTAACAAATAAGCATACCGCAACGCGTGGGTTCGTGTCGCAGGTCTCCAAAAAGGTCTTGATAGACGGCTTGATTACATCCTCCACGGCTCTATATCAGAATTTTCAATGATAAACACGGAGGATTCGAAAAAATAAACAATAGTTACATGGTGAGATAGCGTTTGGCTTGTGTGATGCAATCGTTGACTTGGGCAGATGGGTCGCGCTGCGGATTTCCGCTGGCAATCCCTACTCCTGGGACGTCAGTGGAGGACTCTGCTTCGGGGCGGACCTCATTGGAAGGATTATCAACAGGAGGGACAGTGATCGCCATGGAGGAGACTGGATTGGTGTTTCCACGGCCAACACGATCTCATGTTTTTATACATTGACATCGACAGTTGTGACTTTATCTGAACTTCGGAACACGTCGTCTCCGCAGTTAACTTAGTAGCAGGGAGGGTCATTGCGTGACTAGAATATTGGTGCGCAGTATGCCTGCCTTCCACGTCAACGCTCAAATCCGTTTTGAAAGTGGCAGTTGTTGATGGGTATCAGAACGCATCAAATTCGGGGATACTAGTCTCCTAAAATAGACCTTATGATATTGATCAATATTATATGGCCCGGACCCCGAATTTGGTGGTGTAAATGAGATCGATTGCGAGCATTTCAGGCGCATACTTCTCCAGATGTTACGTTGATAAAATAAGTTGTGTATACCTTATTCAAACTCCAATCTTTTGTCTCATATATCGACCACTCAGTTACAATATTTGGAGGAACGAGTTACCGTTTCTCGCTTCGCCACTCCCAGCGGTTGAACGTTGAACGTTTGAAACGATGGGTAGAGAGATCATGTACGTTATAGTAATGAAATTCAGAGCTTAGGTACTCTGCTCCTGAAATGGCTGTTGCGTTAGTGCCAAATCCACTGATAGTACAAATTTCAAAACTGCTTTATAGCTTAGATCCAGCCTTTTTCATGACATACGCCAAACCTGCACCGAGCACAACCTTTCCGGTAGTTAGGTTTTTGGTTTCAAACGCAACCTCAGTGACGCCATTGGGACCTTTTCCGATTTCCCAGATGCTGGTCTCAAGCTTGTCCCCAGGCTTGACGGGGGAGGTAAAGCGTACGCCGAAGAATTTGAGCGAGTTGGGGTCGTTACCGCCTGCAGTTTTGAGGACGGCGCGTGCGGCAAATCCGAATGTCGAGAGACCATGGAGGATGACGCCTCCGAAACCGGCGGCTTGGCCGATCCTGGGATCTAAGGGTTGGTGCAAATTGATCAGTCTATAATAAGGGGTATCCTGGAGGTGACATACCGATGTGGAGGGGATTGTAGTCTCCACTGAGACGAAACACGATCGCCTGCTCAGGTGTGGTTTGCTCTTCTACCACCCAGTCGGGCTTGCGATCTTTGGGGATAGGCTTGCCCTGAGGCGGGCCCGCAATTAATTTGGAAAATTTCTCGCCAGTGGCTTTGGCGCCGAGGTTGAACGACGATGACTAAAAGACAAGAGTCCAATTAGCCGACGTTCTGAACGATAGATCCGATCCACGGGAGGGAACTTACGAAGAGTTTGGAATAAACTTCGCCTGAGGGAGAAACGAGAGTGTTTTCAGCAGTCAAGATGATCCCACTCTCTGTAGGATATTGAATGCTTTATTTCAAAAAACAAAAGAACAGGGGTCAGAACTCACTGTTCTCCACGACACCAGTGTATCTCGTTTTCCATGCCCAGCCCTCACCGCTGACGAGAGGAAGAGGCTTGATGACTTCAATTGACTGTGTCGCATGAACCTGGAAGATAAAATGAGAATGACGCTACGTATTCTATGGTTATAAAGGACGTACAACACGGTTGGGGTCCAAAGGAGGCATGCCGGGGATCGGACGTCCCTTTACGCGCTCAGCAAAGACATTCACGTCGGTGCCATCGCCCTTGAGTTGGAGAACTACGGGGTAGGTCGGGATAGCAGCGAATCCAGGGTCTAATTAAAGAACATTGAACATTGAAATTCGGAGGAACCTGAAAGGTTGTGGAGCTGCTGTCTCACCAAGTTCTGGAAGATGGAATGCATTGTAAGACCGGGCGTGAAGAATGGTGCGTATCTAAAGGACGCACCATAGATAAATCGAAACTCGTCGTTTTTAGCTCCGATACCGACAGCATATGCGAGGAGGTCGCGCTTGTTCCATGCAACCTAAGGAGTAGATGAGCCCAAGCAAGACACATACATTTCATACAACTTTAATGAACGTACTGGTCGGTCAGGGAGTGTAAAACCGACGACTTTGGAGAGATCACCAGGCATTTTGTCAGAAAGGGGAAGCGGGTGAAGGAGGATGCGGGTAGCTGGAGCAGGTTTAAATACGAAATCAACAACCCGCGTTATTAGCACCGGGTTCACCGGCAACCTTTGTCCCGCCAACAGTTGCAACTCGAAATTTACGGTCATGACCTCCAGCTCCTTGACAAACAAAGTGCGATACAGAGGCCAAGTAAACCCTTGTTTTTACTATTGACCGATCTACGAAATTCATTGTCATTTGCAGCCCCTCAAGTCGCGAACCAAACACAGAATTAACGTCTCCAATTCTACAACAGCGGGAGTCCAAAATTAAAAGTTCCTTGCGCTCAAGATTTACAAGCCTGTTCTATTGTATGCCCCGGTTCCTTTGAGATGTCAACGCGGCGACGGCGACATGGGGATGACGACAGGTGATGTTAGGCATCGGGAAGGGATTGAACGGTCAGTGGTGCGTGCGAAAAAGTTTGTTGCGGGTTCGGTGCGACGGCGAAAAAATCCGAGGTAAGTAGTCGCGGTCGCAGGGATTGTTTCCCCTGTTCCAGACTCGACATTTCAGTTTATGGATGATATACAGATGAAGCTCAAGGATGGCGTTGGTTGCTTGTTGGGCACGATGTTCACTCCGGTGGCAGCAGCAAACCCTCTGGTCTCTGCAACACGTACCATTTCTTCAACCCCAACTCGGGGATCGACTTTTGATAGGCCCTTTACAACCCAAAGCATTTCCATCGACCTTCCCTCACCAAGAGCAACTCAGCCAATGGTTACAAACTCTGCCCTCTGTTGACGGTACTAGGCCATTCGAAAGACTGCATATTCCAAAGGGCAGATGTCATTCTATCGTAATCATGCCCTATTCCGCATTCTTCGATTTCGGATCTACACTAGGAACAGGTCAACCTTCCTTGTTCGATTATTTCTTCCCTCATTCAATTTTATTTCCAGAGGAGACGAAGCCGACATGATGAAATTGCACGAGCTCAGTGTTTGTGCATTTGAAATTTTATGGTCGTAGGCTTCGATGCTTAGACCAGTTACCCACGTAATCGTTTGGAAATTCTTTCGGGGTTCGAGCTCAAGGGTGCTCTATACTCACCATTGAGGGACACCACCAGCGGCTCTGTTCGACTAGGAGAAATACGCTATATAGAATCTCCGCAAAGAGTCATTCACGTTTGATGGCACTTTCAAAGCGGTTCTTGAATGCCATGGACCCGGTTTCAGTACCTTCCTCAAACTGCTCGCCAGTTAACGAAAAGGATTCCACACTCGAAGATGGTGTGTATGCGCATAAGGATCGACAGTCCCTTCCAAATAGCTAAATATTGTCATGGCATTTTACAGGGAGACATACTTCCTTACGTTCAGTCCGTAGTTTTTCGAAGCGAAGAACTAGACAACTCAGACAAGTATCCTTGAATTGTCAAGACACGCGCTTCGTGAGGTTCTTAATTTCATTTACGTCGGCAAGATATTTAGTGAATGAACCGTCAGCATCTGCGGAACTCTTACTTTCTCGCATCTTGGCACAAGTTAGTTACTGGAATTTGTTTCGATTTAGTAAAATTCACCAATTCTATTAGTCCCACTGCACGGCTTTCGAGCACGTTCGAGCACGTTGGATCTAGCCGATCTTATTCGAGACACGACTATTGTTTTTGTACCAAGCCGGAGGACGTTCTATGAAACATGAAACCTTCGGCCATTTTGCTGATCTACATACAATGGATGGACGGCTTATTTCGTACCTGAATGCAAGCGCGCCGGCATACCGTCAATGTTCCCAGCACAACAGCAACAGCTTATTCCTCTCATGGGGGTATGCTTATCTTGTCCCCGAGTTCCCTCTCCATTGTTCCGTCTACGAAATTAACTCCTAACTTTTGTTTTTCACCTCGGTCCTCGTTCAATAGAAAGGGTATACCGTTGAGTTCTCAACTTTGGGCGTGGTTCCGGGAGTTGTCCAAGTCGATAGTTGCGTTGGAATTTCCCTGGTCTGCTTGGGCCGGCGGATCGTTGGTGCTGACGTTGGACTCGGTAAACTGCCATCCGGAGAAGAGAAAAGCAAGGAGTTCTTAGACACTAGTTTATGAAAATAATGATATTGGTATGTTTGGGGCACCTTTTTACATCAAATGACCATAACCCGCTACACTTGCTTTACATAAAGCTATAGAATTATTGAATTGGATGACGGAGAGGTGCCCAGGATTTCACCAGCCACCTCTTCTCTGTTCATCCTTCTCGACAATGTTTTCAGCATGTCGAACGTGTGCACAACAACCTTATAGCATCACTGGTGGGTCTCTTTTTTTTTCGATCCTCCTTGTTGTCAAGCTGACATTTTGTGCGGTCTTGTAGACTCGGATTCTGCCACGGCGCGTAATCCTGAATGGGTCTGCTGGCTTCTCGTCATGAAGGGACGCCGTTCATCGTCATTCGTATGCTTTCCTGTCCATCAGGTGGATGGGAGCCAGTCCAATTTCAGGGAAAGGATGCCGGAGGGTTGGATCGCGGTATTCGTGTTCTGCTGTAACTGTGCCTTTCGGCGTACCCATACAACCCATTGGTCATCTCTGAGCCCGTTTTACTGGCCCATCGTCACTCCCATGACCACCGGGCCCCTATCTCCTCGATCGTTGGTTCGGCTCGGAATCTTCGTCATCATTGCTGAGTTCGGGATGCGTAAAGCAAAGGTCAGGCAGCATCTTACTGTGGTGCGCTTAGGCCAACTGCACACAACCACCGTTAACATCAACGAAGGGAATCTAAATTCTAGTCCTGTTATTCCAGGTCTCAGAGTACACGCTGCATACCCGCAGCTACCTCTCGCTCGACTCGACTCTACCACAACCAATACACAGTCCAGATTGAGTCCAGACTCGGACTCGAGACGGTACCAACGATCAGGAATTGCTGCCATCTTTCGCCTAGGCTTATTCAGCAGACACAAGACAACGAAATAATGTTCTACAACTCACCGATACGCAGTGCCCACATACCTGCGCCATCGATTCAAGTTCGCTCCTGGACGCCCGAGACGGAGGCCAGATTTGAAGAGCATCAACGATATGACTGTCAAAAAAGACATGTTCTGAAGTAAGTCTTTCCTGCAGTATCTCCGATCTTCATCGCCGAACTGTAAGGAAAGGCTGGAGGTGAGAAGGTACAAAAATGCTTCGCTCCGAATTTTCGACAATGCTATGTTCGCCGCCAACGAAATCCCACCGAAACCACGAGTCACATTTGCTCAGAAAAAAATCCTAGTGCGGTTGGAGTATTATCCAGATGTACTTCCTCTGTCATCGAGATATTTTACTGTAATCCTCGGAGTGATTTGCAAGTATCATTCAAGTGAAAATTTCATAAATGTACATTCAACTCGATACATCATGCAACCATTACTGCTCGTTAGTGGCTGTCGCCATTGATGCGGTGCTCGCCTGCTCCGCATTTTTTCGTTGTTGCGGCGCAGGTCCATTCCACATGTTGTCACTAGAAACCAAATGATGAATAAAGTTTGGGAGTTCCAGAGAACTCTTTCGTACATCCTCTAAAAAAAATTCTTCTCAGATGTCTGATGTCATGGGAGGTAATCCTTACCGTATTTGAAGGGAGTACTATCCATTCTTCTTATCACCTGGGAGTCGATTTCGACAGATTCAGATCCAGGGTGTGAAATGTCAGTTTTAAAATGCAGGCCACCACCTGTGGTGTTTAAAGATAGGACAGCGCAGTAGTCGGAATGTTCCTTCAGATCAGGTGGAATTTTCAGAGCAGTCATTTGACAGAGGTGAGAATATTGTATAACAGGGGAGTCGTTTGATGTAAGAGGAAGGATCTTGCTAAGCCATCCAATGTTTGAGGCGACAGTCGGACTAGGAATGATAGACCAATAGGACGCAACTTCGATGTCGATATGGTCGGGAACGGGAGTATACTTGCTAGCTTCTGTACGAAAATGAAAGGTGGCAGTGGGAAGCTCAGGTTCCTCTAAAAATTTGCCGCCTTGTTGCAAATTGGCGTCGTGGACATCAAATCCCCACCAAACGACTCCGAGTTTGGCCTGCTTGGTGATTTTGGAGTTAAATTGTTTTGTCGCAGAGCTTGTACCTTCTTCAGCTGCCCTTGCATAAGCACCAGTGGCACCAATGTTGAAACCTGATGTTGAGGCCCCGATAGTGCCGCTGCCAGTTTTGGTTTCGGTCATCTTTCCTGACACCGTCACCGTCGTCTCCTTTTCGGAAGCACAAGTTCGCTCAGGCTTAGCTCCAGTGATCCGGGAGTTTAGTCGTGAATCAATAATAACACGGCAGTGAAATTGGTGATAAGCGACATCCGGGGTTGGGGTTTCATTTCCGAACTCGAGTTTGGTGAATTGAACCTGGCAGGTCGGTCTCTTTGGATTGTTATCCATCTAAGTATACAACATTTAAATCCAAATTTTAAAAATAGTCAATGTATGTGAACGTACTCGGACAGTCAATTCCCCTGCTGTATTTATTTGTTGAAAGATTTGGGAGAGGTTGCCATTTGTGTATATGTTGGAAACAACCTCGAAAGCAATATTGGGCGAATTTGTTGTTTCCTTTGTCCCTTCTTCTGGATCTGGATCATCTGGACCTCCATCTATGTCTCTATCGCCTGAATTGGCAGGATGGTCTGAACCATGGTTACCATCCCTCGAAGGGTCACCAGGATTTTCGCCTCTATTCTCATTATTTCTATTTTGTCCATTCCCCTTTTCTTCACTCCCCCTTGAGTCCTTCTCCTCGACGTTCTCTTCATCTCCACCTCCAGAATCCTGTTGAGATTCATCTGCTTCGTTATTCGTTGTTTGGGAAAGGCTTATCACTGTCGGACACATTGCAGCAGTCGAACCATGATCAAAATATTTCGAGGCTGTCTCGAAAACTAGTTCCTCAAATTCCCAGATTGTTCCGTCATCCTTGTAGACAGGAAGTGAAAACTGCGAAGATTCCGTGAAAAGAATGGAGGAGAATGGAGATAGTATTTTCCCTAGTTCCGTGAGGAGAGGAGAGGTCGCAAGGATTGTCGATAAAGTGAATATGTGGATTTGTTCAAGATAACCACTACCCCTCCGAATGCAGGACTCGTCGAAGCCTGCGCAGACTGCATATTGGGATCTTCTGATATCATGGTGTTCAAATGTTGTCTCAATTTGAGAGCGATATCTTTCTACATGTCGTAAGGCATGTTCTGCCGCAATCCAACAAGTCGCGTACATCTGCGGTTGCCCTTGATTAAAAACGTCCTGGAAAAGTTGTTGTTGTTGCTGCTGCTGGAGGAGTTGCTGCCATATCATCCCAGGAAATTGGCCTTGCCCACTGGATGGACCAACTTGCATTTGGGGTTGCATCACAGTCAGGTTCCGGTATGAGGATTGACCGTGGGTCACTGGCTGAGATGGCTGCACCTGTGACTGCAATTGGGGTTGTGAGACATAGGGCAGGAATCGAGCTTTGGCAGATGAGAGCTGCGTTTGAAGCATCGAAAGTCGCAAGGTTTGACCAGCAAGTGTTTGTTCCAATGTTCCACGTTCTTCCTTCACAGTTGCAAGGGATTGACTTGTCGATTGCAATTGATTCTTCATATTGCCAATCTCAACTGATTGATCATGGATAAGCATAAAAGACGTCGTGTGGGCATCATTACTGGGGAGGTCTTGATGGGGTGCTAGAGAAAAATATGAGACAGATATGAGACCAGATGCAGGCAGCTTACATGATGTCTGGAGGGGCGAGGCAACAGAAAATGGATCTGCCTCTGGAGCTCGTTGAGCGTGCACCGGAGGGAAAACATTAGGTGTGGGTGTAGTAACGTGGGACTGCACAGTTCCTGTGCTATGCATGGTTTGCATGAGTCTAGCGGAAGGTGGCGTATCATCGAACGAGAAGAAGTCGAACGTATCATCGAACGAGAAGAGGCCGACAAGGGGTTCTGGCGGTTGATGTTGACTGGTGGCAGGTGAAAAAGGAGAGGCACCCGACGTTGGCTGTCGTTTGGAAGGAGGCACCAAAGAGGGAGGCAAAATGGCGGGAACCTCTTGGCCAGCTAATTTCTTCTGAATTAAGTGCATAGCTATCGCGAAACCATCGCGAGTTAAACAACCATCATTGTTAATATCGGCAAGATCCCTTGAAGAAAGAGTGTAAAGGTCAACATTGATGCGAATTCAAACAACTCTGCATACCAGACTTGAGCGAGAATTTCACCTGGTAATTGTGACTTCAGCATGAAGGGAACTGCAATTTCCCCCTCAATAAAACCTTTTCTCTGGGTGTCAAGTGTATTGAAATGGAGATCGCAAGCGGCCTTCTCGGCAGTGGTGACATCCCATTCGGCAACATGTCCGTTGCTTTCAGGAAGCGCGTTTGGGCGCGCCGGAAGACTGGGAGCCGTAAGTGATCCCGTATATTCAGGTTGCAGCATCTGAACTGTGTGCTGCGGTGGAAAGAAGCTGCCAACAGGGCTAAAAGAACCGCTACCGCCTGTCATATGGGGTCTTACAGAGCCTGCATTGGTGCTACCGCCAGCCTGTTGATAGAGACCAGGTGGAAGGGTTGTTGGAACGAAGGTTATCTTCTTCGTCACGACTCCTTGAATGAAGTACATCCCAATCGCAAAGTCCACGGCATCCAGGGCTCCTCGATCCTGTGTATCCGCCAAGTTCCTAAGAATAAGAAAATTAAAAATAATGGGATAAAATAGACTTGAAAGGACACAAACCAAATCTTCAGAAGTTGCTCATTAGATAACTTGGATTTGACAAATATATCCCGAGACTTATCCCCTAATGTCCTGCTGCTCAGGGACAGAGTCGAATATAATAAAGGAGCACGAACCACTCAGTAAGCCATTTTCAGGACCATATTCGACGAACATGTTCTGGAACTTTGCCTTGTCCAGATTGGTTAGCGGGGGAAAGGCTGGAGGTGGAGGGGATTTCGGCAACGACACCCCCGTGGTTTGTTGCGCGATCGTGTTTATACCTTCTATGACTGCCAATGGACCAGCTGATTGGAGCATATGCTCAATCACCAATACAGAAAGGACGAGATTCATATGACTTGCGTTTATTGGCTAAAGCCTGGGTTATCTTTTCTCCCTTCTGTGCCCATCCAATTAACCGCACGGCGATGGCAACACCCTTCTTAGGAAGCCAGCCCTTGTCATCTTCATCCGAGAGGCTCCATATTTCTGCAAGGGTGACTGGAGGCAACTTGGCGCCACCGAATACCCTGACAGCAACGTCACCAGTAAGAACACCGAGCTTCTGGGGGTCAGCCTGTGCAAATATTTGCGAGACAAGGGTGAGCTCGGCGGGGGTTGGAGAGAAGTTTGTGGACATTGTGTCCGACGAGAAGGGTTTCCACTGGTTTGTGATTATCTTTGATGACTAAGCCGTCCCAGTGCCAGCCATCATCATGTGACCTTACGGTACGCGAAACTCACTCTTTTATTCCAACTTGAACTTGTTTTCTTGCCACGCAGCTCACCATCATCAAAAACGGGTGCCATCAAGACTTCTATGATGGATTGAAGTGTGCGAAGCACCAAGCGTAGCTTTGCCTCTCCTAATCCAGTTATCGTGGCTATTGTGGCTGGGGACTGCATACATTTGCCGTGATATGTATCGCTCGACACATCTTCAAGCACCAGAATTACCCCTAGAGTGTGGACTAAAACCTTGGAATCTGGATATTGTGAAAGGATTTGGGTGTAAGACGATCAAGTTCCGAGAATGCCTTGGCTTTGCTGGGATTGGGTTTCAGTATAATGTCGAGCTTCTCCTCTGGTGGACGGAAGTCCGTGTTAGAATCAACAAATTTAATGACCGTGGCTGCGTAAATGAATTGCCCAAAGGCTCGCCATACAAGCTCACGTAAATGATCTGCCAATGGCCAAGGGCTCCTGGTGTATGGCATGATATTTTTGTTACGCGAGTGAATGTCTTCGAATTTTTCGCGCAAGTACCGTTCGATATCAGCCACGGTATCATACTCCTCGTGGAGGACAAGGCGGCGAGTACTTGAAAACGACGGTTCCTTGTTGAACATGTTGCAAATTTGATGTTCTAGGCGACTCGCGACGATAAACCGAATGGGGACATCGGGGTCCAAGGTGACTTGGCCAATCAAGGTGAGGATATCACTGCGAATTGAAGTCTTCACATTCGTCGAGTCCGTCGATGATGATTGTAATAGAGCGAGCAGAGATGGGGAGGAGTCGAATCGGTTCGATGATGAGTTGTTTCAGTTGAACAGCAGCAGACCTCCTGGGTAGGAAAAAGTCCTGCTTCATAGCCCGATCAACATGCTCGAGCATCCCATGTACATTCTTTGCGAGTTGGTATGCGAGGGTGGGAAATAAATGATCTTTCACGTTGCATCCGGGTGTGCCCCGCCTAAAGAAGAAGCAGCCTCCGAAGTATATCCCATCGAGTTCTGCGATCTTCTGCATGAGCGCTGATTTTCCGACCCCCACACGGCCGCTAACCCAGAGAACAGTAGAAGATGTGTTTGGTTCTTCGATCCAGTGTACGATGTCCTCGGTAGCCTTCTTGAGTGTGCCCGGATGACATCGAGGAGGCGGATCCCGCTCTTCGCAATCGTGCATGGCTCCAAGCGAAATTGCCTGGCCCAACGCCTGGATACCTACTCGATTATGAGCTGCGGATTTTAATCTCTGTAGATTCAGAATGGGACCAGATTCCAAACTCACCGTCCTGAACTGAGATTTGATATTGATGTACTCCGGACAAGAAATTGAAGTTGCCCTCCTGAATAGTTGATCGAATGTGCAAGGACATAATACCGCCTTGCTACTGTTGGAACTCGCTGGATGTTAGCGCAACATGATGAGTCAAAATAGGCCTCACGCCGCACCTTTATCACTCTCGAGCTATGTTCCTTCGTGATGAGCTGGTAGAAGAAGGGTGATGAGGAAGTTATATTGCAAGGATAGGTTATACGAAAAAGCTTTCTCATTCGGCGCTCAGTTTTGCTGGTAGTGAGAGTGGGATGCTGTGTTATGCTGTGTTGTTGAGCGGCGCCAAGGCTGAGAATAGTTTGAGATTCGAGTCACACGTTCCTACGTAGTTGCGGTTTATCTGGCACATAGAACTTCAACGCAGAGCAGTGTTAGGCTACGAGAAGTTGGATAACGCATAAAAACAGGCACAAGGGCGGAACGTAAGACAAGGACGTCCTTGAGACCGACAATCCTCAGATATTCCGAAGAACCCTAACCCGCTAAGTTAGCTGTTTTCCTCGTGAAAAAGAATCGAAAGCCTGGACAGCAAACACTCCGCATTGGACGTTCGAAAAACCCTTGTTTCGTAGGTGGCCAGGGATATAAAAATTTTTTCTACGTGTTCATTGATGTTAAAATCGAAACGTTCATGAATGCTTGAACAGGACATACAGTTAATATTGACCTAAGCATCGAAAGCATTCATTGCGACAACCGAGGGCAGATCTTCCGAAGAATCTAAACCCGCAAATTAGCTGTTCGCCTTGTGAAAAAGAGTCGACTAGAAAAAGCCTGGAACGACGAACTCGTAAAGAGACACTCTCGCATAGTCTGGACCGAAGATCGGAAGAACGCTCAAATAAGTGACCTCATTAAAGTTGAACATCCACGTGACCGTTCTTGTTTCCAAACGCGTCGAGAAAACGACTTAACCAGAACCACGACCCCTTCTCCCTACGCGACACAATGCCTATGGAACACATGTATGTTATTACCTTTACTTATTTCTCTCTCTTTTGAACTCTTATCAGACGAAAGCGATTTATGGATGATGTCA
>Ga0307513_10008443_pt1 | contig 13185 bp, 9 predicted proteins | sample 15_EM_MG_FD_202174 | JGI IMG/M metagenome (GOLD analysis project Ga0307513, IMG submission 202174) | Populus trichocarpa ectomycorrhiza microbial communities from riparian zone in the Pacific Northwest, United States - 15_EM | ecosystem: Host-associated > Plants > Roots > Unclassified | place...
ACCGCCTCCGGCAGGCGCGGGTCCTTGCCGCGCTGCCAGGCCAGGGCCAGCAGCGAGGTGATGCCGAGAGAGGTGTCGCCGATGTCGTCCACGCAGTCGGGGTGTTCGAGGTTGCCGTCGCGGGTGTGGCGAGTGAGCGCCACACCCACGACGGCGGTCAGGAAGGCGTCGTAGTCCGCCGGAGTCGCCGGCAGATCGTGCAACGCCCCTCGCTGGCGCGGGAGATGCAATGCCCTCAGTCCTTCATGCCTGGGGTGGCCACGGCCTAGTAGTCCTGTCGGCGGGCGCGCAATGCGACGGTCAGGGTGTGCGGGCCGAGTCCCCCGATGTAGACACGGTTCCCGGTCGTCGCATCGGTGCCGCCCGCCACGGTGTAGTCCTGCCCCGGGTCGTAGCGCAGTACCTCGCTCCGCTCCGGTCCGGCGAGCGGTTCGCCCGCCTCAACGCCGACTTCGACCCGGATCTCGTCGTCACCGACCCGGTAGGTCATCGGCTCGGTCGTCAGGCACCAGCGTCCGTCGCCGATCGGTACGGCGCCCTCCACCACTCCGCCCGGCCGGAAGGTCAGTTCGAGGGCCCAGGGCACCCGTGGTCCGCTGATGTCGATCCGCAGGTCGGCACCGTCCTCCCGCAGGTCCACCTCGACGCGGGTCGTGTGAGAGACCTCGTCCCGGGGCCGGTCCGGGAAGGCCATCGAGGCCGAGAAGCGTCCGTCGTCCACCAGCCGGTAGACGGCGTCGTCCCGCCTCTCGTCCTTCGGGAGCGGCTGGTAGTAGGCGGCGGTGAGGGTCTGGGTGAGCCCGTAGCTGTTGTCGGCGGGCTGCTGCTCCATGTCGGCGGCGCGGAAGGGGCCCAGGTCGAAGAAGCCCTGCGCGAGGCGGACCGCGTCGAGGACGGCGTCGCCGGCGAACAGGCGCAGGAAGGTGGGGTTGCAGGCGAGGCCCGAGCGGATGCGCCGGTGCTCGGGCACGTCGGAGCCGCCGTACACCACCGTGTGCGCGGTGGCCGACGCGCGCGCTGCGAGGCGGGCGGTGGTGAGGTACCGGTCGCGCGGGAGTGGCTCCGGGGTCGGGGCCGGCAGGGTGCGGCACAGGTCCGGGGTGAGGAGGGTCTCGGCGAGCAGGTCGGGGTCGTCGATGCCGCCGGCCGCCGCCAGCAGCGCCGCGCGGGCGAAGTCGCCGCGGCCGGTGCGGATCGCGAGCAGCCGGTAGTGCGGAAGGTAGGGAGCCAGCGGGAACGGGTGGTTCTGGTCCTGCCGTCGTGAGTGGACGGTCTCCACCGTGCCGTCCGGCCTGATCAGGTCCAGGGTGGTGGCGAGGTTGCGTTCGACGGCGTACAGCAGGTCGGCGCGGCCGAGGACCTCGGCGAGCAGGAGCAGCGACGGGTTGGAGACGTGGGCCGCGTAGTTGGCGCTGCGTTCCGAGTACATACCTTCCGCGTCGATGTCGACGCCCTCGGCGAGCCACTCCTCGACACGGCCGAGCAGCCGGTCGTCCGGGAACGACCGGTGCAGCCGGGCCAGTGCCGCCGACAGCTCCCAGCGGTGGTTCGGGGTGTGCACCCCACCGGTGAGGAGACTGCCGGTGGCGGCGCCGGCGATCTCGGCGAGCGCGGCCGTGACGTCACGCAGTTCCGGCCCCGCGTCGGCGGCGAGGATGTGCGCGTCGCACACGTCGTTGACGGTGAAGCCGGAGTCCGGCGGCGACTGCACGTTGTCGCCGCCGGCGAAGAGGCCGGTGCTGGTCTGCGTGGCCCGCAGGGCGCGGAGGTGGGTCGTCGCGGCGGCGACGGCCTGCGCGCTGCCGTGCAGTGCCGAGTCCGGGGAACGGTAGGCCGCGATCAGGGTCTTCACCCGCCGCGCCAGACCACGGTGCGGCACACCGGCGGGTTCCTCGTCGGGGCTGGCCGCCAGCGGGGCGGCCTGCCGGTCGGCGGCGCGGGCCGCCGCACGGACGAACTCGTGGTCGAACTCGGAGTCGAGCGGGGTGGGCAAGGTCAGTCCTTCAGGCCGGCGTTGATGTCGGCGTTCATGACGTACTTCTGGAACACCAGGAAGACGACGATCAGCGGGATCATGGAGATCACCGATCCGCCGAGCAGGACCGACCAGTTGATGCTCTGTGCCCCTACGAGGCTCTGGATGCCGATCTGCACGGTGAACTTCTCGGGGTCGTTCAGCATCAGCAGCGGCCAGATGTAGTCGTTCCACCGCCACTGGAACGACAGGATGGCGAGCGTCAGCGCGATGGGCCGGGAGAGCGGCACCATGATCCGCAGGAAGATCGACAGCTCCTTGGCGCCGTCGATGCGGGCGGCCTCGATGAGCTCGTCGGGGACCGTCAGGAAGAACTGGCGGAACATGAAGCACCCGGTCGCGGTGAGCAGAGCCGGGAGGATGATGCCGGTGAGCGAGTTGTAGAAGCCGAGGTCGCGGACCACCAGGAACAGCGGGGCGAGCATGACCTCGGCCGGCAGCATCGTGGTGGCCAGGATGCAGACGAAGAAGGCCTTGAGCCATTTGTTGTCGTACTTGGCCAGCGCGTACCCGGTGCAGCAGCTGACTCCCACCGTGAGGATCGTCGCGATCACACACACGAGGGTCGTGTTGATGAAGTACTGGGCGAAGTTGGCGCTTGCCCACGCCGCCTTGTAACCCGACACGGTGGGGTTCTCCGGGAACACCGTCAGCGGAAGGGAGAACAGGTCTCCCGCCGGCTTGAAGGAGCTGAGGACGAACCACAGCACCGGAATCCCGTAGAGGCCCGCCAGGAACCACAGCAGAGTCGTCGGGGCGATCGCGCGCCGAAGCCCGCCGGTTGCCGAGCCGCGGTTCCTCTTCTTGGAGACGGCCCGTACGGAGTCGGCGTCGACCTTGCGCGGCAAGTCTGTGGTTGTCATCGGTTCTCCACCCGCCGGTTGACCATCATCTGGATGACCGCGACGCCCATCAGGATGAGCATGAGCACGAACGACGCGGCGCTCGCGTAGCCGATCTGGCCTGCCTTGAACCCCGTCTGGTAGATGTACTGGACAAGCAGGTTGTTCGACGTTCCGGGTCCACCGCTGTTGAGGGAGGCGAACACCGCGTATTCCTTCATCGCGTGGATCGTGTTGAGCAGGATCACGATGAAGGAGGTGGGCGCGATGCTCGGCAGAGTGATGCTGATGAACTGGCGCCACGGACCGGCGCCGTCGAGCGAGGCCGCTTCGTAGTACGACGTCGGTACGTTCTTGATCGCCGCGATGAACAGCAGCATGGAGAAGCCCGTCCAGGCCCAGGCCGCCGCCACCACGACCACGATCAGTGACAGGTCCGCGTTCGACTGCCACGGAACGGCGCTTCCGCCGACCTTCTCGATGAGGTAGTTGACCAGTCCGAAGTTCTCACCGAACAGCCATCGCCACAGGACACCCACGATGATGGGCGACAGAAGCCACGGGATGAAGAAGAAGAGGCGGGCGACCGACGCGCCCTTGGCGTGCTTGCTCACCAGCACGTTGGCGATGAGCAGCGACAGCACGAAGTTCAGCGGGACGAAGAGCACGGTGTACAGCAGCGTGCGGGTCATCGCGTCGTAGAAGGTCGAGTCCCCGAGCAGCTTCTGGTAGTTGTCCAGTCCGACGAACTGGAACGACCCGATGCCCGTGTAGTTCGTGAAGGAGTAAACGAGCCCGATCACCGCCGGCCAGACGAAGAACAGCGCGAAGAGCACGACATTGGCCGCGATGAGGACGAGCGGCGCAAGCGTGTACTTACTGCGTCTCCTGGACGGGCTCGGCGGGCTCGCAGACTCGACCGAGGCGCGTTTTGTCATCTTCCTGACTCCGTGCTGGTGGATGGGGATTGCGGTGGGCTCACGCCATGAGCCCGGCACTGGCTGGGCGCCCGGGCCGGGCGGCGGAGTCTCGACCCCGCCGCCCGGCCCACTGGCCTACGCTCAGCCGCCGACCTGCTGGTTGTAGCCGGCCACGATGTTCTCCAGGGCCTTGTCGGCCGACTGCTCGCCGTTGACCGCCTTGCCGATCTCAGCCTTGGTCGGGTCGTCGGTGAGGCTCTTGCCCTTCAGCACCCAGCCCGTCTGCGCGGAGTTGAAGTAGCCGGAGATCGGGGCGTAGAGCGGGATCGACTCGTTGTAGAGCTTGAACGCCGCCTGCGCCGCCTCGGACTTGAAGGGGTACGTCGGGTTCAGACCGCTCTCGACCGGCAGGAAGCCGGACGCCTCGCACAGCGCCTTGTAGTGGGCCGGCTCGTACAGCCAGGACAGGAAGTCCTTCGCGGCCTTGGCCGCGTCGGCGTTGTTGTTGAAGCCCACCGTCATGCCACCGCTGTTGACGTCGCTGGCCTGCACCGGCTCGGCGGGGGTCGGGACGCTCGCCCAGTCGAACTTCGTGATGCTCTCCGCGAAGGCGGGCACCTGCCACACGCCGGACCAGTAGGCGACCACGTCGCCGCTCTGGAACATGGCCGACGGGTCGGCGCCGCTGGTCCACACCGACTTCGGGATGGTCTTGTCGTCGTTCCATCCGACGAAGGTGTTCACGGCCTTCTTGGTCGCGTCGTCCACCGAGAACTTGCCGGAGGAGTCCGCGTGGACGCCCTGCCCGCCGAACTCGTAGATCATGGCGCGCAGCCGGGACGCCGACTGGTCGAACGTCAGGGAGTACTTGGCCTTGGTCTTCTCACGGACCTCGTTCGCCGCCTTGATGAAGTCGGTCCAGGTCCAGGTCTTGTCGGGCGAGGTCGGGAAGGAGACGCCGGCCTTCTCGAAGAGCGACTTGTTGATGAACATGCCGGACGCGGTGACGTCCGAGGGGATGGACAGCACCTTCCCGGACGAGTCCTTGGCGACGAAGTTGGCGTTGATCTTGTTGGTCTTGTTGTTGGCGATGGAGCTGAGGTCGATCAGCTTGTTCGACCAGATCGGGTCCAGCGCCGGCACGGCCGCCACGTCGGGCAGCGAGTTCGCCTGCGCGGAGTTGCGCAGCTTCGTCGTGTAGCCGTCGTAGGGGATGTTGACGAGCTTGACCTTGACGCCCGTTTCCTTCTCGTACGCCGCCACCGACTTCTTCCAGCCCGCGTCCTGCCCCGGAACCGTCGAGATCCAGAACGTCAGCGACTTGGACGTGCCGCCCGAGTCGCCTCCCCCGCCGCAGGCGGAGAGCAGCAGGGCACCTGCCGACGCGGCGGCAGCGAGGGGAACCAGGCGGCGCATACCGCCGCGGCCGAGTCGGCTGGAGCGCCGCACACCCACAGTGGTCATCTTCGATCCCTTTTTTTCGGTAGGGGACAGAGCACGGCGCCGATCCAGGCGGCACGGGTGCATTTTGCAGGAAAGTTGCTTTCCGGGGGGCGCAGCCTCGCCCGGCCGCGTCGTCCACGCGGGGCGGGATCCCCGGCCTTCTGGCCGTCACCGCACGGGCACGCCCTCGTGCGGTTGCCGTACGTCGAGTACGGGCGGGAGGCTCGCCCCAAGCCGGCGTCCCGGCCGACTTAGAAAGCGCTTGTCCGGACATTGGCAGACCGAGTCCGAAACCGTCAATGCTTCGCCCGCGCCGCCTCGGTCACGGTTTGGACTCCCCTGACGACCGCGAGCCGCGCCGCGCCCACCACGGTGCCGAGATCACCGACCTGGCTGCTGACCACCTCGGTGGGCCAGCTCAGCCGCTCCAGCTCGGCCCGCACACCGGGCAGGAGCTGCGGGAACGCACCGGTGCTACCACCCAGGACGAGCAGCCCAGGGTCCAGTACGGCGGTCACCGCGGCGGCCAGCCGGCCCACGTCCACCGCGTGCCGGTCGACGATCGCGCGGGCCGTGGCGCTGCCTTCTCCGGCCAGCGAGAACAGCCGTTCGGCGGTACGGGGGCACGAAACGTCGGATTCCGGCCAGACCTCGGCGGCCCGGCGCAGCAGGGAGCGGGCGCCGATGTACTCCTCCAGGGCCTCGTGGCGGGGCTCCAGGTCGTCGTCCCAGGGGTAGGGCAGCCGGGCCAGCTCTCCGGCCGCCCCGTTGGCCCCGGCCAGCACATGGCCCCCCACGACGATGCCGAGACCGATACCGACCCCGATCCGCAGATAGCCGAAGGTGTGCCGGCCGCGCGCCGCGCCCTCGTGCAGTTCGGCGAGCGCGGCGCAGTTGACGTTGTTCTCGAGGTGCACGGGCACCCCGGGCGGCAGCGCCACGGCCACCGCGTCGAAGACGGGTCCCGCCTTGGCGGTCGCCGGTCGCACGGTGCCCTCCTCGGCGCGCGCGGTGACGTCACCGACGGCCACGACGATGGTGCGCAGCGGAGCGTCGGCGGGGAGCACGGACAGCGCTTCGCGCACCACGTCGGCGGCCTCCTCGCGGGAGCCGGTGGCCTCGGCGAGCAGGGTGCCGTCCAGGGCGCAGCCGCGCACCCGGGTCAGGGCGGGGCCGAGGTCGACGGCGAGTACGGAGCCGGCTGCGGGACCGAGGCTGTATACGGCGGCGGAACGGCCCGTCCCGCCGGAGGCGATGCCCGAGTGGGCGGCCAGTCTGGCGCTCTCCAGTTCCGCCACGGCGGAGGACACGGTCGGCTTCGACAGGCCGGCCAGACTCGCGAGCTGCGGCCGGGTGGCCGTGCCCGCCCCGGCCAGCACCGCGAACACCGCGCTCGCGCTCTCGGTCAGGCGGGGGGCCTTCGCCACGTCGTGTTCCACAGTCTCCCCAAGGTCGAGGGCCGCGCTCCCCCCGGTAGCTCGAAGTGGTGGGATGCGGCGATGGGACGCCCTGGCAGCGCGGTTTCCCGTCGCGTTCCGGCCCGGTCGGGCCACCGTCGCGGTCGAGTGCGCGATACCTATTGACACGCACTGTACTTCGTTAGTTAACTTCCTAACGAATGTCACGGTACTCGCCTGCCGTGTCCGCTCAGAGGCCCGTCCCGGGGCTTCACTAGCTCATCCGTACATCAGGTTTTCCCTGCTCCAGGCACGGTTCGCCCACCGTCGCAGCCACAAGCGCAACGACGAAAGAGGATCCGTGCAGGACTCTCCCTTCCCGCGCCCGCTCGTCGTGGGCATCGACGTGGGCGGCACCAAGACGCACCTGCGCGCCTGCGCCGGGGACGATCCGATCGCCGATCACGTCCGCCCGAGCAGCGGCTGGCGGCCCCACGACCCCGTGGCCGCCGCCGACTGGCTGGCCGCGCTGGTCACCGGTGCCCTGCCCGCGGACACTCTCCCCTCCGCCGTCGCCGTGGGCGGTCACGCCTGTGAGACGCCCCGGCAGTGCGAGGGGATCCGCTCCGTACTCCAGGAACGTCTCGGCGTGCCGTGTCTGGTCGTCGGCGACGCCGAACTGCTGGTCCCGGCGGCGGGACTGGACAAGGGTGTCGGCCTGGTCGCCGGCACCGGTTCGGTGGCCGTCGGGCGGCGTTCCGACGGCACGCTCGTACAGGTCGGCGGCTGGGGTGCCGTACTCGGCGACGAAGGCGGGGCCGCGGGTCTCGTGCGCGAGGCGGCACGGGCCGTCTGGGCCGCCCATGACCGGGGCGAGGCGCCCGACGCGCTCGCCGCGGGGCTCATATCCGCCTTCGGCGTCGGTGAAGTGCCCGCGCTGGGCGCGGCGTTGGAGAGCGCCACGGATGTCTCGGCCGAGTGGGGCCGGCACTCCCCCGTGGTGTTCGAGGCCGCCGCGAGCGGATCCCTGATCGCCGAAGAGGTCATCGCCGAGAGCGGCAGGTCGCTCGCGTCGCTCGTGGTGCGGCTCGCCGGACGCGGGGTCGCCGTCGACGACGTGGTGATCTCGGGCGGTACGGTACTCGCCCAACCCGCCCTGCACGACGCGCTGTTGGCGTCCCTTGCCATACTCGTCCCCGGTGCGCGGCTGCGGCCGTTGCGGGTGGCGCCGGTGACGGGTGCCGTGGCGCTGGCCCGTTCACTCGTATGACACGTCCCGGTCATTGAGCCAACCCCGACCGGACATCGCTCGACCGTAGATCTTCACCCGTACGACTCACCCTCATCACAGGCCACCTGTGGCCGGCACGTCTCAGGCGCTCGTCCCATGTGCTGGTCGAGATCCAGTCGTTGGCACCACCCTCCCTCCTGGCCGCACGGCCGAAGAACTCCAGAGAGGCACGCGCATGCCGTCTTCAGACGGACTCCACTCCACCGCGTCGTCGGACCGGCCCACCCTGAACCGGCGGAGCATCCTCAAGACCTCCCTGGCCGCGTCGGCCGGTCTGGTCGTGGCCCCGACCGTGCTCACCTGGGCGAGCGTCGAGCAGGCGAGCGCGGCGACCGCCGCCTCCTCGGTCGAGGCGAGGTCCGCGACGACCGCAGCCGCGTTCGTCGACGACTACACGACCAACATCGTCGCCAACCAGACCCCCGAGACCAACGCGGTGATCCGCATCCTCGGCGGCTTCGCCAAGGTGTGGAAGACCGGCGATGCCTGGAACACCGGTACGCCGCTGCTGGCCGACGTGCTGCGCGCCAACGTGCGCTACTGCGTCCGCCTCACCGGTGCGCGCACCGAGGCACAGGCGAGGGAGGCGTTCGTCTACGACCGCCAGCACCAGAGCTACGCGATCATCGCCGCGCTCGGCCCGCTGGCCGACCTGTACAAGGCGGGCGCCAAGGCGGTCACCTCGATCACGACGGCGCCGGACACGACGCCCGCGACCACGATCAGCGACGCCGTCCCGGCGGGCGCCCCGGCCGGATCCGCGCTCGGCGCGGGCTCGTACACCTCGGACCTCGGTCAGGTGGCGAAGCTGGTCGACACCGTGCGCGGCCCGTTCGCCTCCGGCAACCCCGCCAAGTTCGCCTTCCAGTACCCGCGCCCGTGGCGCATGAACGAGAACAGCGAGGTCGTCCCCACCGGTGCGACCGACGCGCTGGGCTTCCCGGTGTACGAGTCCGACGTGGTCGTCGTGACGCAGTTGCTGCGGCAGCGCGGCACGAACGCGGCCGAGGACGGCGGCTTCCCCAGCGGCCACACCAACGCCTTCCATCTGGCGGCGCTGGCGTTCGCGTACGCGGTCCCGGAGCGCTTCCAGGAGATCGTGACGCGCGCCTTCGAGCTGAGCCACACCCGGATCATGTCGGGCATGCACTCCCCCGTCGACGTCCTGGGCGGCCGTGTCATGGCCACCGCCCTGGCCGCCGCAGCCCTCGCCGACCCGGCCAACGCCGAGCTGAAGGCCGCGGCACGCGCCCAGGCCCTCGCCTACTTCCAGGCGCAGACCGGCACGACGGCGGACACCCTCTACGCGTACGCGCACCCCGACGCCGGCGACGCGTATGCCGACCGGGACGCCAACGCGCGCACGGTCGAGCCGAAGCTGACGTACATCCTCAACCGGAAGGGCCGCGACCAGGCGCTGACCGTGCCCAAGGGCGCGGAGGTGCTGCTGGAGACGCGTCAGCCGTACCTCGACGCGGCGCAGCGGCGCGCGGTGCTGCGCACGACCGCGCTGCCCGCCGGGTACGTCCTGCTGGACGGCGCCGAGCAGTGGGGCCGGCTCAACCTGTTCGCCGCGGCGGACGGTTACGGCTCCTTCGAGTCCGACGTGACCGTCGCGCTCGACGCGGCAGCGGGCGGTTTCGGCGCGGCCGACAGCTGGCGCAACGACATCGACGGCCGGGGCGGACTGACCAAGAAGGGCACCGGCACGCTCACGCTGACCGGGCACAACAGCTACACCGGCGGCACGGTCCTCAAGGAGGGCACGCTGGTCTCCTCCTCGGCCCACGGGCTGGGCCACGGCGACGTCCAGGTGCAGGGCGGCACGCTGCGGGTGACCGAGCCGGTCCAGCTGCACGGCACGTACGCCCAGAAGTCGGGGACGCTGGCCGTGACGCTGCGCGCGGGCCGTCGCAAGGAGGTCGTGACGGTGACGCGCCGGGTGATCCTGGAGAAGGGCAGCGTCCTGTCGCTGACCCTCGACTCCGAGAACCCGCCGGCCGTGGGCAGCGTCGTCTCCGTGATCGAAGCCCCGGTGGTGCGCGGCCAGTTCGACCGTATCGAGGTCGACTCGGACAAGGTGCGCGCGATACCGGTCTACACGTCGGAGGGTCTGTCGGTACGAATCGTCAGGCGGTAATGCACGCTGCGGGGCGGGAGCTGATGCGAGAGTAGGGCCATGGCCCGGCTCCGGATCACTCCCGCCGCCGCGCGGTCGGTGTCGCCGCGAGGCGGACGATGACGCGCGACCGGCACACGGTTCTCGACCCGTCCGCCGTCGAGGCTCCGCAGAAGGTGCTCGCCGGTGCCGCCCCCGTCGCGCCGACGCCCCCGACCGGACGAGCGCGACTGCTCGCCCTCCTTAAACACCACCGGCGCCTGCTGGTCCCGCTCGCCGTGACCGTCCTGCTCCTCCAGATGGCCGTCGCGATGATCACCACGGCCGTCGAGCAGACACCCACCATCGACGAGCCCGTGTACGTCGGCACGGCGGCCGTCTACCTCCACGAGCACAGCCTGCGTCTCAACCCCGAACACCCGCCGCTGGGCAAGCTGATCGTCGCCGCCGGAGTCGCCGCGGCGGACCCGCACTTCGACCGGCACTACGTCGGCAACCAAGGCCAGGTGGGCCGCCATCTGCTCTACGAGGCCGGCAACGACCCCTGGCGGCTGATGCTGTGGGCACGGCTGCCGGTCATCGTGCTGACGCTGCTCTTCGGTCTTGTGGTGTTCGCCTTCGGCAGTGAACTCGCCGGTGCGGTCGGCGGGTTGGGGGCGCTCGCCCTGTACGCGTTCTCGCCCGACGTCGTCGCGCACGGCTCGCTGGCCACGCTCGACGTTCCGGCGGCCGGGTTCGTGCTGACGTCGGTGTGGCTGCTGTGGCGGGCGCGGCAGCGGCCCCGCCTGTATCTCCCGCTCGCCGGTCTCGCGCTCGGGGCGGCCATGGCCACGAAGATGAACACCCTCGCCGCGGCCCCGGTACTGCTCCTGCTGGCCGGTGTGTCGGTGTGGCACGCCCGGCGGACACCGGCTCCAGGGGCGCGCCGGAAACTGCTCGTGCGCGCTGTCGCGGGCGCGGCTTTGGTGGCGCTGGTCGCGGTGGCCGTCGTATGGGCGTCGTACCTCGTCGTCGATCCCCGGCTGCGCTGGGCGCCCGCTCTCGGCCAGGTCCCGGTGGTGCACGGGCTGCGGGGGCAGCTGGCGGGGCTGCTGCCCTTCCCGGAGGCCTACCGCGACGGGATGCGGATGCAGTTCGGCCTGGAGAACGCGCACTGGGAGGGCTTCCTCTTCGGGCGGCACTACTCGGGTTCCCTCTGGTACTACCTGCCGGCCGCACTCCTGGTGAAGACACCGCTGGGCATGCTGGCGTTGTGGGCGGCGGGGACGGTCGCGTTTGTGACGGCCCATCAACTCCGGCCGGTGGCACCCTACTTGCTGCTCCCGACGGCCGTGCTGCTGGCCGCCGCCATGGAGGGGGAGCGGAACTTCGGGGTGCGGTACGCCATCTTCGTGCCGATGTTCGGGGCGCTGGCGGCGGTCGGTGTGCTCGCGCTGCGGCGGCGGTGGGTGCCGTTCGCGGCGGCCGGGCTGCTGGTGTTCGTGGCGGTCAGTTCGCTGCGGACGTTCCCGTTCTATCTGCCGTACGCCAACGAGGCGTTCGGGGGTACGGCGAAGACGCACGAGCGGCTGCACGACTCCAACGTCGACTGGGGTCAGGACCTGGGGCGGCTCGCGGACCGGCTGCGGGACCGGTACGCGGGTCAGCGCGTCTGGCTGGTCTACAAGGGCAGCGGTGTGCCGTCGTACTACGGGATCCACGCGTCCGATCCGCGCCGTCAGCCCGAACGGAAGGTGCGCGGACTGCTGGTGGTGTCGGACTCGTCGGTCGCCAAGGCGACGGGCCGGCTGGCGGTGCTGATCCACAGCAGCCACGAGGTCGACGAGGTCGGGCACTCGATCACGATCTTCCGCCGGTGAACGGTGAGCTATGTTGAGTCGCTGTGGGAGACGAACGAGGCACATCGGTGCCATCGCCGCAGCAGGCACGCGCCCAGGCGTCCGCGATCACCTCGGGGAAGACGGCCCCTGAGGCGGAAGCGGCGCCGGCCTCCCGGCTGCGGGAACTGTTCGACGGGCCCCGGCTCTCCCCCGGGCAGCGGCGCATCGCGCAGTATCTGATCGAGCACATCACCGAGGCCGCGTTCCTGTCGATCACGGACCTCGCGGACCGGGTGGGCGTGAGCCAGCCGTCCGTGACCCGGTTCGCGGCGGCCGTCGGCTTCAGCGGCTACCCCGCGCTGCGCGAGCGGCTCCAGGCCATCGCGCTCAGCACCCTCGCGAGCGCGCCGGGCACGGCGGAGGAGAACCGGAGCAACGAACTCCAGGCGGCGGTGGACGCCGAGATCGCCAACCTGGAGAACCTGCGCCGCGACTTCGCCGACCCCGACCGGGTGATCGAGGTAGGCCGCAGCCTGTCGCGCTCGACCCCGCTCACCGTGCTGGGACTGCGCATCTCCGGGTCGCTGGCCGAGTACTTCGCCTACGCCGCCCGCCGTATCCACCCCGACGTACGGCTGGTGACCCGGGGCGGCAGTGTCGCCTACGACGCGCTCCTCCAGTCGCGGGAGGCCGGGGGCACCTGGGTGCTGGCCTTCTCGATGCCCCGGCACGCGCAGGAGACGCTCACCGCGGTGCAGGTCGCCCGGCGGGCCGGACTGCGGGTCGCCCTGATCACCGACCTGGCCCTCGGACCGCTGGCCGACGAGGCCGACATCACCTTCGCCACCGGCACGGGCTCACGACTGGTGTTCGACTCGTACGCCGGGCCCGTGGTGCTGTCGGCCGCGCTGCTCCAGGCCATGACGGACGCCGATCCGGAGCGGACGCAGGGGCGCCTGGAGGAGTACGAACAGAGCGCCGACCTGCATCAGTTCTTCCTCCGGGACTGAATCTCCCCGCCGCATGCGCGCAGATCAACATGGGGGCGTATGGGCGTTCATCCCGTTTTGTGCATGAATTTTTTCATACTTCTTGCAAACCGGACGGCATATATAAATACTGCTCACGGACCCGCTGCCGCCGTCTCCTACCCGCGTCGGCGCCTCGGGTGTCCGGACGGGTGTCGCCTGCGCGTACGCCCGTTGCGGCCCCGGCCATCCCCTAGGCCGGGGCCGCTGAACACCGTCGCCACCCTGTCGACGCCGCACTCCCGGAAGCGATGACCATGCCTCTGACCTCCACGATCGCCACGCGGACC
>Ga0307513_10008444_pt1 | contig 13184 bp, 11 predicted proteins | sample 15_EM_MG_FD_202174 | JGI IMG/M metagenome (GOLD analysis project Ga0307513, IMG submission 202174) | Populus trichocarpa ectomycorrhiza microbial communities from riparian zone in the Pacific Northwest, United States - 15_EM | ecosystem: Host-associated > Plants > Roots > Unclassified | place...
TTGTCGGAGTAAGTGGTGAATGTGTAATTTCAAATAGATGAATATTCACGCAACCTAGAGTGGAGCGAATGGTCCATGTAGTGCTCACAAGTCGCGTAGTCCTTCATATTCGTGCCCAGGCAGGAGAAAGCCCTGTTTGGTCGGACGGACTGACGGAACTGAACGTAGTTCGTTTTCATGAAAGTGAGACTGACTCTTGAGTCTTCAATCATCGATCTATCCATCTCAAAATCACAATGTCGACCACAAACATTATATTCCCACCTTAAATCTTCTCCCATAATTTTTTTTTCGGTACTTGTATTTAACGGCAGAGCGAGATACCATTATCATAGACAGATTACAATAAATTCCGTGTTTAGTCATCGGGAGGAAGACACAATCTCTCAATCACCAGAGCGGAATATGTTTGTCCGTAGCAGAGACATGTTAGCGAAGGAGGTCAAGAGCGTAAATGAGGCAAAGTGAACTCCTCAACGTTGTCCTCTCCCTCGCTTCCCAGCGTTCCCTTCCTCTCTTCATACCACCATCGTACGAACGCGGCGCTGGGCCCAATGGGTAAGTACCCCTCTCCCTTCCTCTTTCATCCACTCGATCAGCGGGCTAGGCGGCACAGAGTATCGAAATCGTCACCTTGCCACCCGATGGCAGTCCCATAGGTGGTGTAGGTCGCCTCACTAACAATCAAGTCTATTTGGGAATGCAGATGATGTAGTCAATGAGGAAACTAAATGAATTGAGCAGATAATTCACTGACCAGATGCGAGCGTTTCAGCATGACCTTAAAGGTCGCAGTGTACAGGATTCGAGATGGTGCACAAATAAAACACCAACCACACACTCGTCAGCCTCGATGCTACGAGGTGGGTGTTGAGAGGAAAGGAACAGAGCGATTTGGGCTCGGGTGATGTGGGCTTCGGTAGGTAGTCATCGGCGTAATTAGTGCTCGTCTTCAGGCCACCGTACTAACCACCGCTTTCCTTCTTCGAAAGGTCAGTACATCCACTGTTCGAGATAATCAATACGACGCTACCGTTACGAAATGCACTGGGAATTCCGCAACTCCTCCTGAGATCCCCCTTGTCAGCAATGTCTCTTACCCCTCCTCCTCGACCGTTCCAGTCTCCTCCGTTGCCTTACGGCCGGACTCTCGTCTACACTGCAGTCCCCTCCACGTCGAGTCACCTGTGTTGGGACTACGGGCTATCTATACATATCTTCTCATCGTCTCTAGCGTCACCTCTTCGCGAATGGAGGTTCTTGTAGTTATAAAATTTGTATGAGGGCCGTCCGTAGGTTCAGGATGGCATGGGCAGGGTATCTGCACAAGTCCCGCCATTCAAGTCTTATGTGTCCTTCTGGCCGAAGACATCGAAACGAACACGAGTCGCCGACTATGCTTTCTTGCTCAGTAGTCGTCGTGTGGAAGGGAGGAAGGGATATACCATTAGGAAACATCCATCTGCGTTAGCAGGTTCCGATAACTCGCGGTGTTGTTGTCGCAATTTCTTCGTGTCAAGGAGCCCCACCAGAAGGTAAGGCGCTGCCGCTATTGGATAAGTGTGAGGATAGCGTATCAACGACAGAACTAACACTGACCACGTACGCATCATCCCACTGCTGCTCTCCATCGTAACCCTTTCCTCTCCATCCATACCTCTCATTCATGCCCAGGCCTCTGGACCATGATACGCTATCATCGAGATAGATGGGCCTCACGGCATCGCGGGTAAAGGGCATTCGAGTGGGTATCCAGTCGTTGCGGGCAAGTGCAGGTTAAGCCGCATGGAGCATCGAGATCGCTAGCGGAACATGACTAGCGGAGTGAACGTCGCCGCCCAAAGGCGGTCCTATTCGTCACGTAGAAGGGATAGGGAGGCCGGCTTTTTTCCCGCTCGCTAAGGCTAATGAGATTGTGGCTTCATGTAGGATACGCGTACGTACTTGGTGAGATAGGGTGACTCGATGAGGCAAAACCACTGACCATCTGAACGAATCCCGCTAGTTGTTCACCAACAAAGGGACTTCGTCAACCGGGTGCTCTCTGCCCATATTCTCCTTCCAATTCTGCGTACCCGGGCCAACTTCGTCACGGCGGGGTGGATTTTGAGAGGGAATTAACAGGGCGGTTAGGCGCGGGTGACAGGGATTTTGATAAACCGAAGGACAATTTCCCTTCTACGAGTGAAATCTCTGTCTGGAATCCAAAGGGTACGATTTCTCACTGTTGAAGGCGTGAGGATCGACTGCGACAAGGAGGAGAAAGACTGACCAGGTAGATACCCCCTCGTTGCGGAAACCATCCCTCTTGCCATGTTGCACCGATTCTGTCAAAGATCCCTCTGTAAGAAGGGTCGAGATGGTGATGGCTAATAACAGGCGTCTTCGATATGATATAATCGAATGGAGGCAGAGGGAAAGGGCATGTAGAGTGCGGTGATGATATCCGGAAGCCAAACATGAGTCGTCGAGGTGGAAGAGCCGACATGGGGGCAGTGATCGTAAAATTGTAGAGATTGTCTTCGACGTGCGCCAGTAATTCGAGTTGGATCTAGACAGTACGAATTCCAACTTGGCCCCGTAAAGGATATAGTCGACTACTGGACGCAGGCCGTAATTCAAAGAAGCTGTGGCCACCAGTGCGAATTCCAATCTGGCCTCGTAGAGGATATAAATGACTACTGCGCAATAAGACATAAGAGAGGCAGGTCCTGTGGGCAATAAAGACCATGAGTGACGGCGAAATGGCAGGAGAATGGAAAGGACTAGAGATAGAAAAGCGCGAACAAAACGGCTGGGCACACTTAGCTCTCTGCGCGTCGCTCACGACCCAGGTGTCGTAAAAAAGAAGCTCACCTGCAGACCGCCGAAACAACACCCAGCCACATGTTCGCTCTCACGATTGTGGATGTGGCGGTGGAAAAAGGCGCATCAGCCTCCGAACCAAACAAGGGCTGGTGACGTCAGAACTATGTTCCGTGCCTTTTTCTTTGCTTTCATGTCGTTGGTGTGAGTTCTTTCCGTTCTTATGTTGGATAACTTTGATATCCATGGATAGCATCACAAATAGGAACCCCCTGGTTGACGTCGACTCGACGACATTCGATATCTTATTCACAAGCTAGAGCCCTCCCCGCTGACCAGTGACCACGCTTGGGTTGAACTGACCAGTCTGTGGTATGGGATACCGGCGAGGAATTAGTCATGCGTTCTGCAGGGTTTGTTTTCAACAAGAGTCCGGACCGTCGAATATAGAGGGGCGGCATCTGCCACAAATCACCCTTCCTTTCATCCCCTTGGGTACCAACTCATCTCCATAGCTTCGATTCCGCAACCTTGACTCAGGTGAGTTACGTCGTTGAATCAAACCATTCCCCTGAGTCACTAAGGATATTAGCCTCGTCTATCGCTCACCCATTGCAGCATCTGCTGGCTCGTGCACAAGCACTCATTTGCTAGGTAACAAGATCAACGTAGGTCATCTCACTCTGCGTTTTTGATCGATTTCATGCCCCCTTCCCTTTCATTCCTCAAAACATGGGGGGCCCCAATGGAGCAAACGAAGGAACGAACCGACTGGCTGTACATAGCTACTCGCAAACATTCTCGGTCATTCCCCATGAATTACGTTTCTGGAGAATAAATTGGAGTGTTCCTTTGCTCGCTAGGTGCGTTGGGCTAGTTTGATTCCTGCGTTTCGCTTTGCATCTGCGTATTATCCGGCATACAGTCATGCTTGATGGGGATTGTAGTACAGAGATGGGTGATACTCCTTCAACCAACTCTCAATATGTATCGTATCGATATCTTCTGGCGTATTCGTCCCTGCAGGTTTATCCGCACCTCCCTCCTCCTCCTTATGCCAATCCTCTCTAATCCCACCCTCGTGCTACACCCCAATCGTTCCAGTAATCGATCGATCTGCGTATACCGGTTTTTACTCGATCGATGACGCGACTTTTGGGAATACAACGAGGGTTTAGAGTCTTTTTGGTTGATTTCTTCCTTGATTTCTTTCCGTTCCGGAAATTCGCTCTTGCGCCGCTGAAATGTTAATACTTTACGAGTAAGCAGGTTAGTTATCTATCGACTAAATCTATACAAATATACAGCAACCCCGGGGCTGACGAACAGTTTCAGAGTATGGGATCGAGGGTACACACTTATATTGTTCTGTTCCAATCGTCTTCAGGTTCGGTATGACTCTGCAATTAGAGCAACGCACAATTTCTTGATCGCGTGAGGGGATGATACTTATCCAAACGCGCGCTATCACAGACGGGCGAGGGAAGGAGGTGAAGGGCATAAAAAACAAACAGAAGGGAATTCAGCTCACCTCCTCAATCCCACGTCAGTTTTCTCGTCCACTTCCTGGGGGTCTCTTATACAGCAACCCCGGGGCTGGGCATACACAAACAGAAGAGAATTCAGCTCATCTCCTCAATCCCCCGTCAGTTTTCTCGTCCACACGCGAATACTCATTGGATAAGTCACCCCTCCTTCATCGTTCAACTTGCTGCGTTGCGGTTTTCATTTAAGGAATACAAGGGCCCGATGTATCGCATGTTCCTCCGGTCGTAGTACTAACCACCGCCTTCCCGCTGGTCCAAATGAGTACGTATCTCGCCCGAAACGAACGATACAATATCAACCGTATTTGAACATCACCGTTACTCACCGTTCCGCTCTCCCTGAACATTCAAACCGCCCCATTTTCCCATGGCGCAGTCCTCGTTGGTCTTACTATCTCTTTCAAGCGACTGTCTTTGACGAGTTTAAAAACTGCAACTATACGAAATGTGGAACCGTACGTAATGTCTTCGCAGGTACCGTTAGAGCAGTGATATGGGGTGTATGGAGCTATTGCCATGAGTTCTGTGCGACATGGGTGAGGGTATCCGAGTGGATGTAAGTTTGATGTTCTACTCGCCATCATAAGATAATGCCTTACTAATTAAATCGATCATCCCTCTCATTTAGGCCGCACGAAATGTCGAAGTGGCCAGACACGGCTCATTGAACGAGTGGAATACGTATATCAACGCTCAATGGCGCTCCTGTTCATTGAGGGCCTAATATATTTCTATTCCTTTTACGTGAAAAAGAAAGTTGTCCTGGTGAGAAGGGAAAAGCTCAGAGCTGTGAAAAGATAACGTGGGAACACAGCCACTGTCCGATGACATCGACATGCAGTGCAAACTCCTGTGCGATAGATTAAAATCGGCAGGCAGAACAGCCTCGAAATTCCCACAGGGTGGGTGATCCTGTTTGGCGTAATGTCAAAGCATCTGTACCTTCCTTTTCTCACAACAACTTCACCCACGTCGATATCATGTTTTCGCATTCCACCAATCATACCATACATGGATGCACATTTCAAGTATACCATCATGGCGCTACAATAGGTATGAGTGAGGGTCGATAACAAAAACGGAGAATATCTGATGGCTGTCACATAGGTGGATTCGAACATCTCCAAAAAGCAGTCGCTTCCAGCGCTTTTCATAATTCCGGAGATATGGTCGATCAACCGAAATGCCATCCCAATACCCGAACTGCCGTTATCAACAAAATCATGGATTGGATTCTGGGACTTGGTGTGGATGATCAGAACGCTGTGATCCTCTGGATGTATGGCCCTGCTGGAGCTGGAAAGTCCGCCATCGGACATGACATCGCTCGCCGTTGCGATTTAGAGAAGCTTCTCCTCGCCGGCTTCTTCTTCTCTCGTTCCGATTCAACACGCAGTAACGCCAAATCCTTCATCGCTACGATCGCCTACCAAATCGCCATCAATATCCCCGGGACGCGGGAGAAGATTGTTGCTACCATTGAGCACGACCCTCTCATCTTCACTCGCTCCCTTGAAGCCCAACTCGCTTCCCTCATTGTCGAGCCTCTTTGTGAGCCGCTCGAGGGAGGATATTTCAATGCACCGACCTCACGATGTCTGATTATCATTGATGGTCTCGATGAGTGCGACACTCCGGCCGTGCAATGCAGCATCCTTCAAGTTATCTCACTCCTCTTTCACGAGTACCACCTCCCCCTCCTCATTCTTGTCGCCAGCAGACCAGAGAGCCATATCACCCACTCTTTCACTACCGGATCCCTTCCCGAAATTCATACCACACTAGCATTGGACGACACATATAAACCGGATGTTGACATACGGCGCTTTCTGACTGATAACTTTAGGCAGATTAAAGACACTCACCGCATGAGTGGCTACTTGGATCCCTCCTGGCCTTCTGTCGACGTAATTGAAGGACTTGTCAAAAAGTCCTCTGGACAATTCATATTCGCATCGACTGTGGTGAAATATGTCTCGTCGATCCGCCATCAACCTGCAGACCGCCTGAATGTCGTACTCGGAATCCGACCCCCCCGTCATGCTCGCGAGATGCCTTTCGGAGAACTAGATGCGTTATACATGCATATTTTTACTTCTGTTGAGGATATAGAAACAGTACTTCTTATCCTTGGTTTTTATCTGCTCCCCAGGCCTGATTTTGACCCCACACTGTTGGGCATAAGAGAGCTTGAACATTTTTTTCTTCTGAGCAAAGGTTACATCAAGATGTTACTTGGTGATCTTAGCTCACTCGTCGTCATTTCCGATTTCGAGCGAATTCAGCTTCTCCATGCCTCCCTTGGGGATTTTCTTCTGGATCCCGCTCGGTCAAAAGAATTTTATATTAATCTTTCAAATATTCACACCGTGTGTATGCGCCATTGCTTCCACCAAATCAAACAATGTACGTTTCCATATTTTCCTTCAAAAGAAGTTGCTGCATACCTGCCTTTAATAGACTCGACCTCCAATGCTCTCGAAAATCACATTGCATACGCTGGCTCCGAACTAATATGGCACTGCAAAAACACGCCACCATCCGCGTCTTCGCAACTCTGGGAAGAAATTATCAACTTCCCCCTTCATCACCCTGATTCTTGCTTCGGAAGCACTAAGCCCTGGATCACTTTATTTTTCGAAGTTCCGCGATTTCTGAAATTTATCAAGACCCTGGTATGTCCCTGATTCTTTGCTTGCTCGCTTCATCTAATATATTGAATGCATGGGATAGACCTGTGATGGTGTGGATCAAGTTTACAATCAAAGGCTTGGAGAGGTTCTCGATTTCTTCAGTTCTAAACTCCAGCCATATTATTCAAGCTCCCGATCGACCTTGGCCCTGACTTTATTGGATATCGCACCATGCATTTTGAATCTGATGGGATATTTCTCAATAGATATCATTCCCCTGCCTCCAAGACTGATGGTGATAGATAGTGATGCCCATGGTCTACTCACATTCTTTTCCGGTTACTATTTTCCAGAAGGCTGGGACATATTTCAAGATTTCCTTAACTCAGACCATCCACTGGCGTTGGATGGACGAAGATATGCCACCGCCTCTTCAGCTTGCTTGAAAATCATTTTTATATATAATCAAGCACCCCACTACTGGCACACTCCGAAAATAAATCAATGTCCTCAACGATACCACGCAGCTCTTAAACCAAAAACATTGTGGTATCGAAATTTTAGGCACTGGGCTCGCAGCAGGAAACACCTTTACAATTACAAGCAGGGAGTTCCTCCAACTTTCTCGAAGCTTGCACTAAAGACAAAAGATCAGCGGTTATGCTCAGGAATCCTTACATTCCTGCTGGAAAAATCTGCATACTCCGACGACCTTCTCAAATTCGCTTGTCGCAGGGTGTTCAGGTTCGGATATCTACAACAAAACCATCCAATATATATGAAAAAGGTTATTTTCGCTCTCGCAAAATACATTCACCGAGTCACAGGGGAAATGGCCCAAGTCAGGACTTGCAAGTCGATTTGGGGTCGCCAAAGGTGGTTTACCGAAAATTAGGCGTACGTTTCCCAATTATTCCAACTCCATCTGGTCTAACCACTTATCATATAGTGCCAGTTCTCATTCTTGCAATCGTACTCGTTTCTTCCGTTGTACTTTCCAACATTATTATTTAAATTCACCGAATTATCAAGGGAGTTCAATGCAATTTTGAAACGAAGGAGGGGATGGATACCAAAGTGAAGACAATGAAAATGGGACATGTACATAACGGAAAGGGCCCAAGTTGGTGCCATCATCACACCTGGATTAGTTTGATTTAGTTTACGTTCCATGAATATCGCCATGTAATGAACATGAAATCCCTATTTTCCGAGTTTGTGTGGAGGTATTGGCTGACCGAAAGAGATGCCCCCTGATGCCATCTGCCACATCTTCAACACTGGTACTGTTTTCAGAATCATTTAAATTGAGCAGGTCTCTAATCTCAAGTAAATGTATCAAGCTACTAGAATTGTAAGCAGGATATCTCGGAGACAAGCGTGGAGGATAGGGAGCAGAGAGCGCACCAGAGACCCAACCAATGCGAGACGGATGAGAATACGATCCCCATTTACGGGTGCAGAATAACGAAAGACAGGAGAAGGAGGAGTCAGCCATGATTCTGTTTACTCAACGCGTTGTGTGACAAGTTCCATCCGAGTACAAACAGTGGAGTACAAACAGTGAGCTCGACTGAGTGAAAACGATGAGTGCGATGTAAGTAGTTCGTTGTCGTCATCCAGACACCGTACAAACCACCATTTTACATCATATACTCTATTTCGAAAGGTCAGTACAGGCGTCGTTCAAGATGATCAATGCACGTAACCACTGACATCATTAAATGTAATCTTCTCGTCGATGCTGCGTTATGCATCTTTCAACCACAGCTATGCATCCCGGATTTGCTGACCCAGTCCTCTGGCTACCCGACCCTTTTACCCACTCGCATCCTGGCTTCGCTGTCACCACCATCGAATACAAGCTATCAAACTTCACGATATCGCAGGAACGCGGTGTTCAGATGAGTACGCAGCCACTGCAGCTGGCAGCGGGGTAGGCGGCACAGAGTATCGAAATGATCACCTCGTCACTAAAGGGGGTGAATCGCCTCGTTAGCAATTATCTCTGTCTGGGAATGAGATGACGTTTACCCCTCCTAAAGCATTTGAGTCTGCCTCATTGGCTGTCTCTGCCGCATCGGTGACCATCTGCAGGGTGTTGGAACTATGCTTCCATGCGTCTTCACATCATATCTAATGTCGTCGCGGGCAGGGGTTTTCGTTGGAGCTATACGAGGGATGTATGAGGCCATCCGAAGGTTCTGGATGGCATGAGCAAGTATCACCGTTCGAGTATCTGTCATTCTGGCTAGAGAGATCGAAACGAACACGAGCGGCCGAGTACATCCTGCCGACCAAAAGTGCTCGTCGTGTGGAAGGGGCCGAATCAAGAGACATGCTGTGCGTTAACGGGCTGATAACTGGTGGTGCCATCATTTCAACTTCGTGTTAACGAGAACTACCGGAAGGTAAGGCACTGCTGCTATCGGATACGCGTGAGGATAGTTTAGCAACGACGGGCATACGACTGACCATGTATGCACTACCTCTCCATAATTCTGCCTGCCCAATCCTTTTGTTCATGCCCGGGCCTCGGGACCATCATACACAATCATCGAGATCGATGCGATTCATGGTATCGCAGGAAGGCAGCGTTTGGGTAGGTATCCAGGCGTTGCGGGAAATCCCAGGATAATCTGCATGGATCATCGAGATCGCCACCTTGACACGTACGACTAGCTGCGTGGATGTCGCCGCCCAATGGCAGCCCCGTTCCTTGTGTAGAAGGGATGTGGTAGGCCAGTCTTGTTCCTCTAACGATAATGGAATTGTGTCTTTGTTTGGGATATCTAGGAGTAGTCGGTAAGAAGATGGGGGAATTTGACGAGGGAAACACACTGACCATGTAAACGAACTTGCTACTAGTCGTTTTCCAACCCAGCGGCTTCGCTAATGGGGTGCTCTCTTACCGTCATGGTCTGCTCCTCCCAACTCAGCGTTCTCGGGTCGACTTTGGTATGGCGGCGTGAGCGAAGCAATGATTGCGGGCGAAAGGGACTCCAGTAAACCGGACGACAAGTTCCTTTTGCCGCTGAAGTCTCTCTGTCTGGGATTCGAGGGGTACGCGTCGCTACTATTGAAGATCTGAGGATCGATTACAGTGACGAAGAGAAGGACTGACCAAGTAGAGATTCCCTCACCATCGGAGCTCCTTTTGCTGGACCATCCCGTTTTCCATGACCAAGCTTTGCTCCTAATGGTTCCTCTGCGACAATGGCGATAGCAAACAACAGGCGTCTTCGTTATCACTTGTGCAAATGTAGGAGAGGGAAAGGGTATGTAAAACATGGCGATGACAGCTGGGAGTGAAGCACGAGTCAACGAGGTAGAAGAGCCGTCGTGAGGCAGTGAGATAAACTTGTAGAACCTGTCTTCGACGTACACCGCTAAGACCAGCGAGCCGTAGCTACTAGTATGCAAATTCCAACGTGGCCGAGTAGAACTGCATGACAAGGGGCAATAGAGGGGCACCCGGTGGGAAATAGAGACCACGAGTGACAACGAAATGAAGAAAGGAAGGAAGAGTTACAGAGAACAACGCAACAAAACAAGAGGCTCACCTGTGTTCCCGACTGATGTGGAGAACAACGTGCATCAGCCTCTAAACCAAACACGAGTTGGTAAGTGCCATAATGATAATTCCACTCTGCCCTTTCTATCCAGTCGTTAACGTGAGTGCTCCTTTCCTCTTTTGTTCTAATCATGCTGTAACTAGGCGCCCCTGGTTCCCCCAGGTTGACATTCAATATAAGTATCACTTGCAACTTGAAAGTAGTAGCCTTCCCAGGCGCTGACCAAAATGCCCCAGTTGCACTCGATGGTGGCATAGTGAATTGGCCATCCGTCGAAAACGACAGGTAACTGTGGAGTTAGTAAACCCAGTGACGAGTTCGTCTCTCCGTTCGTTTCAAATTTATTTTTTCCCCCGACTTCAACTCCTCCTTATATGTATTATGGAATACAGTATTTCCTTCCAAGTCCTGCTACTAAGAATCTTGCATTAATCTTACTCAAACCAGATGAATCCACCCCAACCTTTACAAGGATCAGACACTTGCGAATTTCAAGCCAAATCACCGGGTGTGGTGTACGAATTACTACGAAAGCAAGGCATCTCCAAGGTGGCGACGAAATAGATCACTGCTGACCTTCGTAGTTAGATTTATTCTGACAATATCCTTCCAGTATGCAGTGGTGTAGGAAGATTTATTTGTGAGGGAGTAACATGACAACAGTAGCGTCATTGGGTGTAAAAGGCTAGAAGCACACCTGGCTAGTGGTGTTGATTCACAATGAAGCAACAGCACCGCTACGGACATAAATCTAAGTCAACTAGTTGATAAGCCCCTTGGATATGACCATTCGTTTCCTAGATTCTCTGATGAAGCTACGAAATGACAAGCTAATCACCGAATCAGTTGGTACAGTGATTTGCAAGACGAGACAGCACCAGACAGGTTCAGAGGCATAGCCTATAGTCAAGGGATGTAGGAAAAATCACTCGATCCATCGACAATCACAAAATGAGCCCGATGCCCAAGATCACGCTGATGGCAAGCTGTATTCGTAGCCCAACAATACGAGCAAGAACAATAGTATTGTGGCATTTGATGGATTTAACCTGTCCCCATTCTCCATTATGATAAAACCCGTCATGGAGCATCCTATCATCTGGACATTTCCTTTATTTCACACCTTCCCTCCCGCTCGAGTCCAACCACCTCTAAGAAGACTGAACCTCGAGGATAATTCACCGGCATGGTGGGCCCAGAAAATTACCTGGCCTCCTTTGTCACCGCATTATTTGCGACAAGACTAGTGACAGTCCGTTCCCCAACGTCTTCCAGTGTTGCGTTTTGCCAATCTGACTACACCACTGGCAGGATTTTGAAGGTCAAGTCCGCGATTGGAGAAGCAATTGGGCTCTTCTGACTTTCCCGACAGTCATGGCGTTAACGATGTACTTTTGGGACTACATTCTTACCTTCGACATGGAGGTCGATCTCATTTGGAAATCCAAGTGGAGTTTCATGAAGGGGCTATACCTCTTTCAATGTTACTTGCCTTTTACTGAACTTATTTTGTTTGCTCTTTCTGGTGTGCCTGATATAGTTACTATCTTCTCGTGCTCACCCCCTTTTCGCAGGGAACATGAAAGACTTTCCGACAGAGCCTGAGTGTCAGGAGGTATGCTACGCTAAGGGAGGTTCGTAAAATTGACCTGCCCTACTTTGAAACGGAGTAGATGGAACCTATTTTGTGACCAGTACTTGTGATCATTGGGATTTGGGCATCTGAGAGCAAGTTCAGCCTATACTCCCTGTTTTGAGTCATATTCATTGGTGTCTAATAGTGATCCTCACGCTACGGACATGGGCCGTGTGGAATAGGAACCGACGATTGACCATTATTCTTCCAATCTTTTACACCGTTTTTTTCACTTCAAGTTTCATCATCCTGGTCCTATGGGTAAATTCTATCTCCTGTAAGTGGAATTTCCATGCACATTCCTGACGGATGATTTATTGTATGGTAGTTGGTGTCGCACCATATCTAGATTTGCAGTGGTGTTTCAAGGTGCACGCCAACCACGATATTGTTTTTCTCTGGGTGTTATTAATTATGTGGGACGCTCGTAAGTGTGAATGTGCTATTCATGTTGTTCCTCCTCCGATTGAAAAGGTCTCTAGTGTTGATGATGTTGATGTTGGTACCTGCCTTCCGAGCCTGTGCGAAATCCCAGTTTTGTCAAGTCATTCAGTGCACGCTCATATTCTCAATATCAGATAGAGATGGGGTAAACAGTACCCTAACAAAAGCGGTGTATCGTGATGGTAAGACGCTGGGATATAGCCGGTGACAGGCCTGTTGAACTTTGGACATAGGGATTATTTATTATATATATCTCTTCAGTAGGTCTTGTTCTGGGAAAGAACGGGGGACTTGATCACTTACGACGTTAACCAGTCCTCTCGTGCATTAATATCATCGTCGTTAAAACCCTTCCCGTGAGTCGAGGAGTTCCCTTTAACTTTCCCCAGAGTTTCTAATTAATATATGGCTAGCAACGGGGCTCCTTGATCTCGAACCACCATGTTCAAAGGATTTTCCCACGCACCTGTTAGGTGGTGGGAACCAGATCAAGGCGGGGTCTTAACGTGCCACACACAGGATGGACGACTTTCGTCGTCCCATC
>Ga0307513_10008445_pt1 | contig 13182 bp, 14 predicted proteins | sample 15_EM_MG_FD_202174 | JGI IMG/M metagenome (GOLD analysis project Ga0307513, IMG submission 202174) | Populus trichocarpa ectomycorrhiza microbial communities from riparian zone in the Pacific Northwest, United States - 15_EM | ecosystem: Host-associated > Plants > Roots > Unclassified | place...
AATTAATGGCAAACTACAATATATGGGCATAGTGTAAATCTAGCACAGGCTACAAACGTAAAATATGTTACTAGACACCGAGGCCGAACACTGCGCAAGGGTCAGCGGGTCGCCAGCAACTCAATGAAACATATATGTGAACTTACAACTCGCTAGCTCCCTGACAGACAGGCGTGCCATCTTCTTCCCAGTTCCTTCCCCGAGAGATCCGTCCGCCAACCCCTGTTTCTTCTCTTGGATCTATATGCGAGAGTCAGGTCCCTTCGTTCTGGCATAAAAATAGCGCGTACTTACTGCAATCAATCGTTGCTCAACAGTGTTGTTAATGACGAGGCGATGGATGCTGACTTCCTCTGGTGGATAGTTAGTGGTATGTCTTAGGGATCACCAAATACCATTCTCACTCCTTTGGCCAACTCTATGAGCACGGTCGAAGGCCTAGTTCGTGAACGTTAAACGTAGCACCGGGTTCGCTGAGGAGATTCCCATACCTGGAAGTCGGTAGCACTATTCCATGCAAGATCTAAGGAGATTACTCTATTGGCTGCCACGAGATTAAGGCCAACTCCACCAGCCTGTGACATTCATCAGTAAAAAGAAGGTGGGTGGTCGACATCGGAACACTTGCTTTGAGCGACAGGAGCAAAACTTTGGCGCTTTTCTTCGTCTTGAATGTATCAAGCGCCTCGACGCGTTCTCGCTGGCTCATGTCTCCTTGGTACTTCTAAAGGCAGAGTCAATTACTGAACCCGAGGCAAACTTCCGCATACTCACAACGTATTCTATGAAATTCTCGTGTAGGTAGCTACTCATAAGCTCGAGCGCGCTTGTCCATTGGGAAACTGGAGTAGTATCTCATATTCTAGTTCAGATCGTCTCAACAACCTGGAGACACTCACAGATGATGCACTACCGGTGGCTATCAGTCAGCGTGACACTTCACCATGGGCTGAATCATGCTTACCTTATCACTCGGATGGGTCTTCTGCCACTCCTTCAGTTGTTTCATTATCCACTTCATCTTCGCCGATGGGATGAACCTTTCGAGCATTTTGGGCTGAGGCCGGGGCTGGTGGGCATCTCGGACATCTCTAGCGTCCCTCTTTTTGTGCGGTGACGATGTAGTCCAGGCCTGCTTGATGGGTTTCTTTGCTAGGGCCTTTCCCTTTCCCTTGGCTCTGGCCTTTGCGGCGGCTTGTTCCATTCCGGCCCTTGTAAAGGAAAGCATACTCAACGCTTCGGTATCGCTGTCACTGTCCGAGGGTTCTACCACGTCATCTTCCTCGTCGCTGGATTCGATGTACTTCTTCAGCTTGCCGTTCTTCCGTGTTTTCTCTTCCTCAGATTCTTCATCGTCGTCCACTGGCCAATTATGAGACGGGGTGGTCTTGGGGAGAGTGAAAAAAGCTCACCAATGAAATCCCGAAGGTCATCGTCGTCATCCTGCTTGCGTCGAGACGAACCTCTCATCTCCCACCGGAAGTTGAGATCTTCGTCCATTCCGTGGTCGTTGGGACTCAATTCGTCGTCCGTTGGCTGGAATGCTTTGCGCCTATAGAGACGTCCAAGCGAGATAGTGGTACTGGCACCCAGTCATTAAAGGCCATCGGTTGGCTGTCGATGTCTACATATACTTACCGGCACATAGGACATCCCCTTTCATCCTCTGCAAATCGCCCATTATCTTCGTTTCGGACCTTGGTGAGATGGGCTGAGATGCACTCTAAACAAGGGCCATATAAAGGACAATCCCGTTAAGGACAAATGGTGTGACACACCTTTACAAAAGAAATGAGCACACGGGGCAGTGACAACAGCGTCATCTCCAAGGGGCTCAGTACAGATTGGACATTCCTCTTCTTCGATGGTGGCGTCCTCTCCCTCAGCCTTTTCTTTTTCGATGAGAGTGTTCGCATGTTCGATTAAGCGCTTCTTGACAAGTTCGACAAACTCTTTGGATGCTGGAAAAGGTTTAGAGTCATTCCGATCCCAGACAAGGCATTGCATACCTTCGCGGGTCGCTTTATCGAGAACTGCCCTGTCTTCAGGCGAACGACCATCGATGATCTCAAAAGCTTCTGCATTCTCCATGATGAGACAAGGGTGGACGGTGATCTGTCGCAAGCGAAGGAGGAGCACGAGCACGTGCATATAGTTTTTCAGAACTGTCCCGGCCTATTTGGGAATATTTTTATCAGTTATGCTCCCACAGGCGAACTCGGACACAGACCCGCAAGTAACGGTTGAAGACCGCGGCGCTCTTCTGCTGGACAAATTCATAGATCTCTCGCTCTTCTTCTCCAAGATCCAGGTTCTCAAATCTCATCGTCTTTGGTGGGAGTTCGATCAGCTTCTTGCCATCGAGAGTACTCTCCTTGTTTCGTCGGAGCAGAATGGTGGCGCTACCGAAGACACCGTCAGCATTTGGCATGCGCTGTAATACTCCAACTTACAATATGGCTTGGACGCGGTGGCTCGCAAGAGTGGCTGGAAAATTTTCAGTCGATCGAATACTGGATTGTGAATATCCATACGGTTTCTGCTTTCATATTTAGAGATGTGATTTTGGAAGTCGGTCCATTCCTTGAATTGCAATCAGGAGGGGCTTCCGGGAGGTGGGGTCTTACTTACACCAAACGGTCGATGCTTCAGGAACCGCAATAGTCCAAAGGCGTCCTTGAGGGTGTTGACAATAGGTGTTCCAGTCAGGCACCACCTGTGCTCTGCCAGAAGATGGGTGACCGTAGACGAGACACGAGTGGACGGGTTCTATGCGAAGTGATCAGAGGAGATTTTGTCTATTACGGACATACAAACCCTAATTGATTGCGCCTCGTCCAGTATTACTCTCCAGAAGCTTAACAGGCGAACACGTGTCAGCACTTTGGCCGCGGTTTCAACTCTACTCACGTCATTTCCATCAGCGGACCGTATTTCGGTCGGCCACCTCTTTCATCTTCACTCGTTGGATCGCTACTATCTTGCCCTAATGCCTTCTTTAAAGCTTTCTTCTTAGCCTTCCTTCTTTCTTTCAGTTCGTCGGGCCATTCTAGAGCGAGGGTCTGAAGCAATTTATATATGGATGAACAGAGCACAAAAAACTACCACACCTGATAGGTAGTAAGAACCACATCTGCTTGTTGGATGGTCGACTTGTTCTTCGTGCGGCCAGGACCATGGTAAATCAGGATTTTGAAGACATCAGGCTCTACAAATGTCTCAATTTCCCTCTTCCATTGTTCAAGAAGTGCCAGAGGTGCGACTGAGGGAACAACTATTATCACCCATCATCAAGGTTGTCAGAGTCTTACCTATGAGGTTGGTTTTCTTGATCGGGTCAGGGCTTTGATTCTGCGTCATCGTAGCGATCGCTTGCACCGTCTTTCCGAGCTGTTAACTTGTCAATTGAACGCCAGCACGAGCAACGGTTGCGAGCGACTGACTCCCATCTCGTCGGCAAGTATACCACCTTTGAAGGTGCTTCGTTCCCTGTCCAGCATAACAGCTACTCCCAGTACTTGGTGAGGCATGAGTGGGAACGCCATTCCAGGGAGGGTATCCTCAAGATCACGCAGTCCGAGCTTTTCGAGACCCTTTTGTACGGTAGTGTTAGCGTCAAAAAAGTCTCTATTGCAATCTTGAAGGAATTTCTGCAAACTAAAGGCAAAATGAGAGAATGCAGGAGACATTCAACTGTGCGTACGTACTCAGCCGGTTGGGAGAAACCAGTAGGGGGAACTGCAGGCGTAGACATCGGTAGAGATGGAAAGGCATTGGATTGGTCATTCTCTGCGTTGCTCGCTTCGCCCTCGCTCTCCAGATACCCTGGATATGCATCATGTCTAGCCTCTGAAGGGCCTGGCTCGGGGGTAGTGCTTGCATAAACATAGGAGGCGGGCACGAGGAAAGGAGGGTGAGGGTTGAGAGGTACGCCGAGACTCTCAGGGGCGGCTGCCATTTGCATCTCAACGTCGTCAATCGCGGATAGGCGCTGCGCCTTAATAAGATCATTAGCCATGTTCCTATCGATATCTGGTCTAGTACTCAAGGAAGCGCCCAGTTGAAATAGAGCTGCCGCCACCTGAGCGCGGTCGCCTAGAGCTTCATTTATCGATCGCACTGGATCCTGAGGTAGGGATGGTGCGTGCATTGGTGCAGGTGGTGATATAATCGAATCAGGATTGGCTGCGGGAGCCTCCATGACAAGAGGGTTTAGGACGACCGTAGTCTGCTGTGTCGTGATATCGGGTGGCAGATTGGGATTGACTGCCAAAAGTGGGTGTTTTTGCGGAGGATCCACTCTCGGTTTCTTTGGTCGAGGGGCGTCGGAGTCTGTATCACTCAGCTCGATGACTACGACATCCCTGTTACGCTTCCTTGAGATGTTAGCTTGTCTTGCTTCATGGGGTAAAGTAGCCCAGGAAGGGTGTGACAAGAATGATGGTCCTGCTGGCACTGAAAGAGAACGACTTGCATCTTGAATGGAGCGTTGCTGCACAGGTTTGAGGCGGTGTTCGGTGCGCCATGGAGATCTCTATTGTACAAGAGTGAGTGTTCGGTAATGAGAATAACGGAATGGTCACCTCTGCCAGAAGCCGTTCGTCCCGACTCCTTGCATGAGTCGGGTGATGTAGGACATGAAGCTAAGTAAATAATGAGTACGGAGCTGTTATCAGTGCACAATAGGGCACAGACTTTGTAGGTTTGAAGAGACGCCATATTTCCTTTGCCGTTGCTTGCAGCGCCCGAAGTCATTGGGCGTTCTACTCCTTCACAACCCCTTTCGCGGCATATAATCGTTCCGTCTACTTCACAGTTAGCTCCAGATGCAAACCAATCGGATAAGACACTCACAGTCACCCTTCGCAAGGTCAACATGGAACTGCCCAAATTAACATTTAGCAACGGTTTGTGCATCGCTGCACGGTGAGAGACGACGGACGAAGGTCGTACATTTGTGTCATATGGGTGGTTCTTAAGGAATATCTCTAGTTCTTGCAAATAGTCTCCTGGTACGGAAGCATTCTTCCAATTTCATTAGGTGTGCGGGTCATCGGACTTCCGACGCGTTACCGCGTAGGTTACTAGTTAAACTCACTCCTGGGAGTAGCAATTGGTGGCGGGCGAGCCTTTCAAGCTCTTCTCGCGCTGAAGAGTCAGACATTGCAGGGTCCAAGAGTCTGGACAACAACAAATAAACCGCCAATTCGACTGGAATGCTGCTTTCGACTCCATTAAATTCCAAACCAGCTCTGAATCTTGTACCTTCTTACCGTTGTGATAATTCGTCGACTGGATTGCCACAGTACACGTGAGCATTGTTTTGCACGGCGGTGGGTAGGCAAATGAGGGTTTCTGTGGACTAAAAAGTGTAAAAATGTATACCATACCTACCGGTTACCGCATTTGGTCCACACCGGGTTCCTTGAAAATCCGGACCCCTGAACGTGGCATTCTAGAATTTGCGTACTAGGGGCGGATCTATTATTGGGATAATGTAGAATCGAGACGCATTCTTTTTTGGCGATGGTCACCCCCGAGAGGGACCTCTTCTTTGGCAGGAGCTGCTATCCAATTCTGAGGCGAGGGATTCAACTGTAGGTAAATGGGGAATGCACCATATTAGTATAATAAGAGCAGAAATATAATAGAAGCCCAAGGCACTTGCCCATTTGAGCATACGTTCAGCTGCTGGATTATCCGGGTCGAGCTGCAAGGCACGACGCAAGTGTTCTGTCGCTTGCCGCACGGAAACTGGATCGAATGAGCCCAATGGAGGCATTCCTAATCGTTGAATTACGTTGGACCACATGCGTCTTGATCCGGGTTGAACTCACCGTGGTCATGCAAATTCGTCTGGTGACCATCTTTGAGAGGGCTGACCTCACTGGTATTTGGACTCTGACCAAGGTACAGCTTCAACATGGCGGCGTATGAATGCAGGATTGGGTTCTCCTGGAACGGAAATTGCGGCAGGTATCTATGCGAAGTATGGGTAATGGTCAGAGCAATTCAAATCACTCGTTCCCTTCGTGCAAAAATAAAATCATTTACGTACAGATCGAGTTCGTCTAAGGCATCATGGAAGCGGCCGGCCTTAATGAATTGTAACGAGATCTCAAGTAGGACTTGCTGCTTCTACTTCAAAGCAGATCAATGAGACACGTAGACCACTCTCGCGCTAGTATAGATGCTGGCGTACTTGTGTTCTCGCTTTTACCATAACTCCCCGCAAGTACTCGATCCGTTGCCGTTCCTTTGAGGCAGGGTCCTCTTGTTCCCAAGATATCAACTCCAGACCAATTCTCCAGTGCACCTCTATGGCATCCTTCTCAAATTCAGGACACCGAATCAAAATTGCCCAAGCCTTTCGAGCACGGGGAAGGTCTCGTCTAAGTAGAGAAAGGTGCAGAATGTCGTAGGTTGTTCGGAAAAACTCTTGTCGATACGATAAGGAGGTTCTGGAGGACAGTGAATCAAACAAGAATGGGTTCGCCATTAGAGAAAGGAAGATCCTTTGTGCACCACAAGACCCGACATAATGGTGCTATGATTAATGTCCCCCTTCAGGGGGTGTTGTAGAGGGTGTTGCCTGACCGGCCGAAGGACCCTTATGAGTTCAATGCACCTCCTTGAATTAGGAAGTGCTGTCCATCAGCACATATAAATGAGGGAAGAAAGGTTATGTGGGTTAAACAATACAAATGTACTATGTTCCGCCTTGCTTTGCCGTGTACCTCAACAAATAACGAGGGCCTGACACAAACTGAAGGTGAAAATCATAGGGAGTGTTTCTTGTTCGTCAGCAGTATCGACGGGGGTCACAACACCCTTCCCAGGGGAACTAAACTCGAGGCCGAATACCTCGTCTATATGGTCTGAAGGTAGATTACAAGCGGGGTGAGGTACACTGAATGCCTTTGTGCGCTAGACCGCCCCAAAACTGATTACCAACTCCGAAAATAGTGAAAATGGAGTAGGAATAAGTGAGAATATTTTGATTCAAAGGGATCGAGGATTATCACTGAAGTGCGCCAGGTTGGGAGGTCGATTGGCCTGTGGCATCCACCATGAGGAGTTGAGGCCAATGACTGGAATGAAATCATAATTTTAACCAATATGGCTATATCGGTGAGGTATATCGAACATATGGACGACAACCGACGTCTTGATGCAACCACTGGTTACCGATCCCCCAGCAGGGTCACAGCTGACAGAGATGTCCGGAACCAGAAGTATTACCTTGAAGCTCTCGATGTGAGCCCAGACTGGTAAATTTGTCTTCGACCACGCGTATAAATGGCGATAATCATCATTCTGTTGCAGGGCTGAGCCACCATTGCAACTGCCATTGAGAGAGACACAGGCTGAGCTGGTTGGTGCTGTGGGATCGTTCACTGGTCTGACCTTCAGCTTGGGAGCAACCGAGTAACATTGGGGCAAATCGATAAACAGGAGAAATTGCCGCGGATCAAAAATCGATAAATTTGGTGAAGAGGAATGATCACAAACCCGCAGGACCCATTCCCGGGATTCTAAAGAACACATATGCTGCATGTAGTCCAGATGGGATTCCGACGTTTTAGGCGCTGTTCAAGACCCACACTCCGGGCGGCCACAGGTTCAGAAAGACGACATCCTGATTTTGGCCCCGAATAGCACCCTTGGCACCCAACGGCTGAGCGAATGGTTTTACTCACATTGCGTGGTATGAATAGATGGCTTAGTATGATACACGAAAGTAGTTCAAAACCCGTATATGTCGTTCTCATTGGGCGGGGCGGCTTCTACAGTCAGCTTCCCGATCATTCCCATTGCCTTGCTGAAGAACGATCGTATCTCGTTAATTTCCATCGAGCACAAATTTGGTGTCTATAAATCAATTCATATTCAACACTATTTCCGTGCTTTAGGGGCATTTACCAGAAACTGGAGCGCACCTCCAAATGATACGGCCCTAGATCAGGGAATAAGGTGCGTACTTTTGCCTGGCGAGCTTCTCTGACATCCTTGAGTAGTATTCGTGTTCGGTCAGGGTCGTGGATGTCGTCGGAGGCGCTGTTCATATCAATGAGGGCATGAAGAGCTGTACCTAATGTTCGGTGACAAGATGCGTACATGTCAAGTAGGATCTTGGATATTTCCGCGTACCGAAACGGTAGTCTCGAGAATTCCTTTTGAGAAATTTCCTCCCCAAGCCTCTCACTGAGATATTCTGGTAAACAAGTCACAGGGACTTGGTCCGAGAACACGATTATATCAGACTCTCGATTCTCCTTACCTACAGACATCCAATCGGGGGGTACGATTCGGCATTTCCGCTTCACTTTGAGCGCCTGCGCCAACCAGAGCGGAACGCGGGTCTTTGACGGTGGTCGAAACGGACCATATATACCCTAACATAGGACCGAGTAAATAAACGCGCGTCAGACACGTTCTGACGCGTGAGTTGGTCGCAAAAGCCAACTAACAGACACCAGTCGGATACGTTCCATACGAAACAGAGGTTCGATGGAGACGATGTATTCACCGGTGATATACTCGAGCTCTTGTGGCGTGGGCGACGGTCGTAATTGAGGTGGGAGGGCCATCGAGGTGACTGCAAGTAGTCAAAAAGCAACTTGGACAACCACACACTAGCGACAGGGTGTCTATGCATGCGCCGACCGCTGCCAGGGACGTACCCGGAACTCGAGATACGTCCTAACTGGCCTATTTACGTTGAATATCGTGTCAATAATTGGAAGCTGGCGAGGGATGGGTCTGGTCGTGTGCGACGTGGATTTGGCTGGTCCTTCTGGGACATCACAGTCGTTGCTGTATTGGTATATCTGATTATACACCCACCTGTGAGTGTATTTCACTTTATCAACAGTTTTCCTCACACCTATCTTCTTGTTTTAGATCCATTTCACCGTGGTAGTCCTAGTGAGCCTAGTCTATATTCGAAATAAGACATATCAGCTTCTATGGGGTACTCTCTCAAATATCTCGTAACCTTTACATGCCATATTGACTACTCCAATATAGAGTCAGTCCTCGTGCTGCCAGCATATGGCCTGCAATTGGAATCCCACCGAGGTTTAAGTATTCCGTTCAGCGACATTACCATATCACTTTCTAGTACTCGGTGTTTCATCCCGACGGACTCGATCCAGGACGTGCTTGTGAACGAGGGACTTCGGAGATGGAACTGGCACTACTACCTCGTCATTCTCACACGGACTCTTCCATTTGAACGAGGTGAACGAATACAGAAAGATGGAGAGCCCTTTCACGTAAAGTTGTTGGTCGCATTTGAGGTGAACCCATTATGCTTTAATGACCCTGCCTTGCTTCTAACATATATCATTGCACTAGGGCATCCTTCCTCATTTCGAAGTGGTGAAAGAGGTTTACCATGGCGTACGAGAAGACTTGTTTGGTGAATTTGCCAGTTCGAAAGAGGATGTGGGTTCATCAACAGGAGTACTCCATGTACAAGAAAACAGAGGAGCCCTATATGACACACAAGGAAACTGTGAATGATAACCACAAATTGTTTTAATGAGGGAGAGAGTGACCAAGATCAGTCCGAAGCGTGATTTTCCAGACAGAGTGTTAAGCGTTAAACAAGGCTGTAAAAGAGACAGTATTAGCACAGGGTCCATGGGGTACAAACAGGGTACATACAAGGATGCAGGCACAATTCCTTCTTTAAGAGTGTTCTTATCTCGCACATACCACCACCTGGAAGGAACATCAATACTTGTCTACATTGGCGCAACCGATACGCACATAGGATCCTGGTCATTGAGTACAATGACATCCTGACCGGTCTTCAAGGGCAGTTCCCCCTCACCATTGCCCTCAAACGAATACCTCGCCTGGGCAGGTCGGTTTACATCGTCGTCGTCGACAGTAGTAACGGGTGACTGAGAGCCCGACATGCGCACGGCACCCGCGACGACAGCCAATGTTCCTTCATGGCTTACCGAATCGCCGCGCAATACGTGCGTCTGATCGGTAGGGTCAACGGCAGTCTCCTCGGCCTTGTGACCTGCACCCCCTGCGTCGGCTAAGACATCCATGTCTTTGGGCATGAAGATAGTGTTACGCGTGGCGGCGTTGATATGCGCAAGGAGCGAGGACGGGCGTTGGAGGCTGTCCAGATCGTCATCGTACTCCTTATCGTCGGTAGCACTCTCCTGGGCGAAGTTCCTCTCGTCTCTGCGACGGAACAAAGCCCACAAAACTCCAAGGAGAACCATGAGGAAGACGACGCCGGCTCCGAGAGCGATAGAGATAAGAATAACGACACCACGAGCGAGATAATCTGAGGACCCAAATATCAGCACACCTGCACGCACTGATCGGGGAGTAAGCAATACTCACGATGAATGTCGAAGCTGAAAGTAGAATATGAGTGGAAGAAAGATGCAACAGCACCAGGATCACCGGACGAAGTAGAGGTAAGAAGATAAGGGTGCAGAGTCTGTCCATCATAGAGAGCGGAGGAGAAACTGCCCAAGCTTCCGGAGAAGGAGCCGGAGAGCCAGAGCATGCGATTAGTCTGGATGATACCCTGAACATTATGTTCCTCGGACAACGGTACAAATTCAAGCTGGGTGATGTTGCTCGTAGGACCGAGTGAGACGTCAAGCGTTGTCCATTGTGCGCCATCCCAGTGAGAGAGGAAGGGTGCATCATTGGCCGAGGTCTTACCGGCGGCGAATAGGCTCGTCTGGTTGAAGTCATTAGCGCTGAGGGCAGTGACCGGTCCGGGAAGTGTTCCAACGGCCGTCCAGGTCTGGTTGGAGATCAAATACATGCCAACTTGAGACACTTTATTCGCGATAGTGAGTGCACCAGCAGCCAAGAGGATGTCGCCCTTGTCCTATTCGAGAAATCTTTCAGTAGAGTTTTAATATGATGAGAGGAATTGCATACGCCGGCGTAGGTAACAGTAGACACGTCGCCCTGGGCATCCGTACCGAGAACCGACCAGGTTGGATTGCTCCGGTCGATCGAATTTAACAGACAAATACCTTGGCACTGGGTCGATCCGGCTGAGGAGAACCTCCCAGCAACGACGATAGTATTAGGTTGGTTAGGCATCTCTGTGATTGAGCGGACAACCACACGACCGGAAGAAGCTATAATCCATCGACAACCGTCAGTACTGCTCCTTACTTATTCGCCTCTAAGAAAGGACGCACTTTGGAAGCCAGGGACAGAAGTGACCCACGCCTGGCTCTGCAAATCATATACGGCAAATCCAGACCCAGACACACTCTTCACCGTGAATTCTCCACCAACGAACAGCTTATTCCCCACAACGAGCAGCGCGCGGACGACGCCCTGCACCTGCTCCCCCTCGAGGCCTTTGATCGTCTTCGTGTCGGGGTCGTAAATCGCAAGCGCAACGTCCCCATCAGGGGTAGGGATCGAAAAGTTGCCGCCGAGGACGACGACCTCCTTCGTGTTCGTCGTGTTCGTCCAGTATGCGCCGGCGAGGACCGCAGGTGCGGGAGAGGGCGCATCACTTGGGAGCGTGTTGTTCTGGGCCTGCCTCTTGAGGATGTCACTCCAGCGCTTCTTCGTGCCCGCATTAGTGGTATTAGTGGTAGCGACCACATCCAGCCTCACGCCGAGGGGAGTGATAACCGCCTGGCCGTTCTTATCCGTGGCAAGGCTGACCATACCATCCGTGCCATACTTGCGGTACGTCTTGACATTCCCCGCAACATACTCGCCCTCGCCGTTGGCCGTGGCGTTCCCAACGAACGTCATCTCGCCGACGAACAGCCCACCGGAGTTCACCCACGTCTTGTTCGCGATATCCCAGCTGGCAAAGCCTCCCGCCGAGAGGCCGTTCGTGCTGGACCCGCTGGAGAACACATGCGTAAATTGGCCCGCGACGCTGAGATGGCCGTTTTCCTGGTTTAGGGAGGTCACAGGACCATCAACGCCGCCTCCGAGTGGCAACCAGGTGTTCCCGCTGATACTGTATTGCGCAATGTGCCGCAGGGTGGTCGAGTTGTCCGCGGTAGCTTCAAAGTTGCCACCAACAAAGAGGCTGTCTCCGTACAGAACGAGGGAGGAGACGGCGCCGTTCAGCCCATTCTGTGCGAGGACCGCAAGTGCATTAGACTTGAACGCGACGATGTTCGTGGCCTTGTTGGCGAGCGTAAACTTGCCCGCAAGGAAGAGGGTATCAGAGGAATATGGCGCAATAGCGTTGATAGTCGAAGAGGCAGTGCTGTTAAGTTGAGTGAAGAGCTGCTGCGAAGCGGCATTGAGGGTGGACAGAGTGCTGTTAGGCAGAGTGCCAGTCGCGTTGATCGAGCCAAAGCTATTATCGAGCCGCCACTCGAACAAGCCAAACCCGCGCTGGCTTGCACCAAGCGGATTGGAAACGCTGTTATTCCCGTTTCCGTTACCGTCCAAGTTGGTCGACTTGAGCACAAACTGTACACGGTCGGCAACAATTTCGTACTGGCCGTTGACGCCGGTGCCCTCAGGGCTAGACGCGAGCTGCATCTTGACGGTGACGAGGAAGTCGGGTATGGGTGGGATGATAGGGCCGGTGTAGACGAGGATGCGAGTGTCATCGTTGACTCTCTGGGAGATAGTCTTCGTCACTGGGCTCAAGGACCCGCCTGGTGTAATTGTGACATCGACAGTGGTACGTGCGTTGCAGTTTTGCATGTTATCGCACCCCGGTACCCACATATAGACGTCATACTGGCCTGACGCAGAGGTGTAGACATTCCAAGTCACCGAGAAAGTTGATCCAGGAGAAACGTTGGCGACGACGACATCCTGAAGGGTGGAAGGGATTTGCGTGCAGACCTCTTGCTGGGTCCAGTTTCCATTAGTCTGAACGGAGGAGGCTCCAGGGGCGTAGCAAGAAGCACCGTTCTGGCCGCTGGTGGCAGACGCGAAGGCACCTGAGGCGCTGGTCAGAAACTGAGATGAGAAGAACCAATTCACGGCTCACCATCAGAGAGGAGTTGGAGCAGATGAAGGCCTGGACCAGCACCAATCCAGTCACTCAGGACGATTTCCAGACCGGTAATGGCCGAGCTATCAAACAAGAAGTCCTGGTAGGCGACGGACGAGTCGATGGAGAGCGGGCAAGAATCAGAGCATTGCTCTGTCTCATTGGTCCCGGGCTTGTTGTACGTGAGAGTCAAGATA
>Ga0307513_10008446_pt1 | contig 13176 bp, 9 predicted proteins | sample 15_EM_MG_FD_202174 | JGI IMG/M metagenome (GOLD analysis project Ga0307513, IMG submission 202174) | Populus trichocarpa ectomycorrhiza microbial communities from riparian zone in the Pacific Northwest, United States - 15_EM | ecosystem: Host-associated > Plants > Roots > Unclassified | place...
TATATCCTAGGAAACCCTAGTCTTTATTTTACAAAATAGTCCTCCCTTAAGTAGACAATTTACATTTAAGTACTTCAATAACTATTTTCCTAAAAAAAAAGAAATAGTCTTGCATGAAATCTTCAAACTTTGACTTAGAGGAGCTAAATTGCTAAAATAAAAACTTGGATTTCGGTTTAGATGCTTTGGAACATAATTTGGACTCGTTTCTTCACGAAACCTGTTTGCTGGCAGAATTCAGTTGTCATATTTGAAAACTCATATCTCCCTTATATGACATTATGTTTTGCTAAAATTTTGAGCTTTGATAGGCCGTTGAGTCAGGAAGCCAAAAAAATTGAGTTTGCATTAATTGGACTTCTGTAGCTCCAGATATTCAAGTCGGAATGGCTGAAGGTCAATAGTAGCAAATTATGAGATTTGACTTTGAAGGCTGTGATTTACATGCTCTTCCTTATTTTATTTTCTTTTCTTAGATTTCCAGAAAGGTATGGATGTTAGCTTTTTAATGCCACTGGAATCACTTCATTTCGACCTCTAGAGCTCATGCTCTGCACAAAACATCGATTAAATGTCAAATCTACCAATTACATCCAATTTACTTCTTTTTGCATCTTTCATCCAAAAGTGCCTTCAAAACATAAAACAAAGAATATCAAGGTATTTTATATATAAAACATAGGAAAAACACTAGTTAAATATGGGTGAAACTATTGAATAATATGGTTGCATCAAATACCCCCACACTTAGCTCTTGCTCATTCTAGAGAAAAAATAGGTAAAATCAAATTGAAATTAAATTAAATCAAATCACTATGACTAATCTCCCATCAATATCCAAGAATATATGCATTATAAACAAGAATACAATCAATAAGGATAAAGAGTATAAATTTTCATGAATTTATTTACATTCAAACTTCAAAACTCAATTAATCGTCGGGATTTAAATGAAATCTTTACCATACAAAGTGATAGGTCCTCTCATTGATATACACTCCAACACTCATGTGTTTAGGGCTTATGTATTTAAATCTCTCCAATTCAATCAATGAATATGTTCTACCATAAGCTTGCTCTTCAATCTCATCTCAATTACTAACATATTACAAGCAATGCATGAATCAAAATGTCTTATTTTCTGGTTGTAATGGGGCTAAGGTTAAGGTGAGGTAAAATAGAGTAAAAGAAAAGGTTCAAACCAAAAAAAGTAGATCATTCTGAAAAATGATATTTCAAACAAGATATTCCATCAAAGCATATAAATTTTCCATCTTTAATCACCGATGCTTAACTTCTTTTGATTTCAAGCTCTTTCAACATAAAATCTTAAGAACATAAAGAAACACTTCTTTTTTCTTTTTCTTTTTTCACCTTTGGCAACTTTACCCATCTTTTCATCAAGCATCACTTCTTCTTTCTTTTCACATAATTTCCAACCATAATTCCATGAGATATCACAAGTATATGCTCTACTAATCCTTAGCCAGGGGAAAAGGAAAACATATAAAAAGTTAAGGCTTATACATGGATAAAGCAAAGAAAAGATAAACAAGCTCAAAAGGAGCTCACTAAGGATAATATGCTTTAGGTTGGTTTTTTGGTTCAAGTGGTTAAAATTCCTAGTGCCTTTATCATCTTCATGTATATATATAATGCAAATGTAATGTAATCTCAACAAGATATGAAGTAAGTTCTAGAGATACATATCATTGAAAGAATGCACAATCAAAGAATATAATGTTGAAGGCTCAAAAACTTGCATTGATATAACACTATAAAGTCAACATGACATATTCTCAAAGTAAATCCCTAAACCAATTAAACCTTAAAACTTGCATGTACACTCCTTCATTTGATTTATATCTTCATCTATCTCAATTAATTCTCATATATAATACTCACATTCTCATAAACTAATAGGAGTTCAAAAGATCAAACATATAAATTTGTTTTTTTTTTTTGGAACAACAAAGAAAACCAAAATAAGAAAACCAACATTCTCCCAATACCCCCACACTTAAAACGCAACATTGTCCTCAATGTTAAAAAAAAAGAAAAGGAATATAAGAGAATGATAAAAATAAAGTAAAATGCGAAAAATAAAAGATAAGGAAAAAGAAAGCAAATCAGATTTTTTTTTCTTTTTTTGCTGGGTTGCCTCCCAGTAAGCGCTTTTGTTTTATGTCATTGGCTCGACATGCTATATGCTCATTCTTCATATATTGGTTAAGCTAACTCCATAGAAATAGTGAGTTCTGTCGTCCAACCTTCATAGAAAGGTTTTAAGCGATGCCCATTGACCTTGAGTACTTTGTTGGTTTCTAAACTTGTAATTTTAACTGCACCATAAGGAAAAATATTAGAAACAACAAAGGGTCCAATCCAACGAGAGTGCAAATTTCCAGGGAAAAGTTTCAAACACGAATTATAAAGGAGGATTTTGTCTCCAACATGGAACTCTTTTCTTGTAATCATTCGGTCATGAAGACTTTTAGTCTTTTCTTTATAAATCCTTGCATTCTTATAAGTATCATTCTGTATCTCTTCTAATATGGTTCCAGTCTTTTTGGGTACCAAAAGGATAGGCGCCACCCATTTATTGTCCGTGATGGGGGGGAATGACTCCTGCATCATGGAGGACAGTTTGCAAAGCTTGCAAAGCCAATGTTGATTGGTACACGTTTTGGGGAACATATATATGCCTCTCCATCTCTTTTATCTCAATAAAATCATAGCCATAACTCAAAGCCACGTTTAATCCGTTCTCATAATCATAATAAAAAACTTGATGCACACATTTATCAACTTAGTCATAGCATGGGATATAATAAACATTGTTGTAAGGATATTTCATTGCATCATGAAAATTAAATTCAATTTTTTCATCTCCTACCTCCATAGACAAAGTATCTTTACCACAATCAATCTTTGTATTGGCAGTTTTCAAGAATGGTCTCCCAAACAATATAGGAGTGTTGTTTGATGAATCACAAGAGTCATGTTCCATATCAAGAATATAAAAGTCGCATGGAATAACCAAACTATCAATCTTGACTAGGACATCTTCTATCACACCAAGTGGGTAAACAAAACTACGATCCGCAAGTTATATTACAATGCTAGTTTTATTCAAAGGCTCCAGACTAAGAGAATCATAAATATGTTTAGGCATAACACTAATGGATGCACCTAAATTGCACAAGGTCTTTTTAAAACTAGCATCACACATAACACATGGGATAGTAAACGCAACTGAGTCTTTTTACTTCAAAGGCATATTCTTTTGAACAACAGCGGATACAACTTCACCCCTACTTGCCATTTCATGACCTTTTAGTTTGAAAGCTCTCTTGGTAGTACACAACTCGTTCAAGAATTTGGCATACTTGGGAATTTGCTTGATAACATCAAGCAAAGGAATGTTGAGTTCTATTTTCTTAAAAACCTCTAAAATCTCTTTTTCTTTGTCCTCTTTCTTTGACCTAGAAGAACTCACAGGAAAGGGTGGAATTGTTTTAAAACTGGAATTTATTGAGTAAGGAATTACCTTTGGAGTGTTGGTCGTTGTTTCAGTTTGTGGAAAAGGAGGAGGATTTTTTTTATATACTCAATTCGGTTTCTATCTCTTCTTCTTCCTTCATCTCAATTTGTTTTAACCTTTGCTCTTCAAGTTCTTTTCCACTTCGCAGCATGATCGCACTAACATTCTCTTTTGGATTTAATGCTTGGGAGGGTAATTTTCCATTCATTTGTGCTTCCAATTTCCCTACACTTGAAGCTACTTGCCCCATTTGCTTCTCCAAGTTGTGAATACTTGACCTTGTTTCCTGTTGAAAAGACATGACATTTTGCTGCAAGGTCACAGTGTTAGAGGCCAAAGTTTTCATCATCTCACGAAGATCATCACTAGATGATGACCCCATAACATTGGAGTTTGTGAATGAAGGGGGTTGTCTTACTTGATAATTCTGTTGGGGCTGAAATCCATGGGGATGGAATTGTCGGCCTTGATTGCCTTGTTGAGGCTGGTTCCCATAACATAGGTTGGGATGATCTCTCCATCCAGGATTGTACATGTGGGAAAAAGGATCATACTTACGCTGGGGCTGTCCGTTGAATCCTCCATCAACTACATGAGCCTATTCAATGTAATCTTCTTGCATTGTTGGGCACATATCTGAGGTATGTCCTTATAAGGAGCATATGCTACAAACTTTCACCTGTTGTACATTTCCACAAGCCAAAGAACGTACGAGAGAAGTAGATCATTAACTTTATTTTCAAGGTTAGAAATACTTACCTCATTTATTCCTTTATTTGAGAAGTCTCCACAGGTGCCAAACTGTTTCGAGTTGGCTGTCATGTTTGAGATCAATTGGCGTGCAGCCTCGGGGTGTTTTATCTACCAATGCTCCTCCACTTGAAGCATCAATGATACTACGGTCAGTAGGCATCAATCCTTCATAGAAATATTGAATGAGCAGCTGATCGGGTATTTGATGATGAGGGCATTAAATGCACAGTTGCCCAAATCTTTCGCAATACTCGGAGAGTGTCTTGCCATGAGATTGTCGAATCCCATATGTTTCTTTTCTTATGTTGGCAACTCGAGATGCTGAGAAATACTTCTTAAGGAAAATCTTCTTCATGGCATTTCAAGTTCCAATGGAACCTGGGAGAATAGAGAAAAACCACGCCTTTGATGTCCCTTTAAAAGAGAAAGGGAAAGCTTTCAACTTAACCTGTTCTTCGTCAACTCCATTTGGTTTCATGCCAACGCAAATCATATGGAACTCCTTGAGATGCGTATGAGGATCTTCTCCTATAAGACCATTGAATGTTGGTAGCAAATGTATAAAACTAGATTTGAGCTCAAAGTTTACATTATTGTCGATGTTTATACACAAACGTTGACTTTCCATGTTAGGAGCAGCAAGCTCCTTGAGTGTTTGTTGTCGTGCAGCAGTCATGGTGTTGATGCGAGCTTCCTTTCGTAACCTGCGTAAAATATTTTCTATTTTGAAATCCACCTGCACTTGACTCTGGTTAGTAGAACGGGTTACATGCATAAATTGTCAAGAAAACTCAAAAGAAACCAACCACACAAGAGATAAAAAATAATGCAAATTGTACGAAAATCCTACGCTATAAAATTAAAACAGCCTAAACCCCCCTAGAAAACAGCGGAATTTGGCCTCGATAGGGCGGGGCTAGTGGTTAGCACTAGTCCTGTTCAGAACGTCGTTTTCCTTCAGGAAACAAAAGGACGATACCTAATTCCACCAAAAAATCTATTTTGAGCAGTACCGCTGCTGTAAATGAACAACACCGCAACAAGCAAAAATTCTGTTTCTCTGTTTTTTTTTTGAAAAATAAATAACAATCACAGCAAATAAAATAATAGCACAAGAATCAACTAAAATTACTTCCCCGGCAACGACACCAAAATTTGTTGCAATATCGCGGCCGCACAAATTAATTACCCTAGCTTAAAACACAACACACAAGATAATATTGAGTAAGCAAGGGGTCGATCCCACGAGGAAGGTTCAAGTCAGATTTTTATGCTACATGATATGCAATTTGGGGGGTTTGAATGTTATCTAGGCTAAAGCAAAATAAAAGAGAAAACTATCAAGCAAAATTAAATAAACTTAGAAAATTATCAAGACAACAAACCTTGGTAATAAGTAAACGTCCACCTACAAAAATCAGAACTGATCATGGAAACGAGACATCAATTTATATTCTGAATATTTATCTCTTCTTAACATTGATTAGTTAACGGATCCGACGTATAACTAACCCTAACCATCAAACAACCACAGTGTCCGCATTAGTAATTTAATTCAATGGCAGCCTTAAGAACTATATAAATTGATTAATCAAGAAAACATAACTGTTCACAGTCTATGTTTGATTTGATTGAATGTTCTCCCTAAGATTAATAATGTAGATCCGCCACAATTATAAAACTCAGTTGCTTCATAAGTTCATATACCACAACTCCGGTTTTGATATCAAACTTAACAATAGATTGTCTACAATAATAACTTAGAGTCCGCTCTAGCAATTAAAATAAACAATCATAGAAAAAAATAAGCATAGGAGAACAAACATATTCATATATAAACTGAAAAGAAAAGGTAAAATAGATCTCACAGTTCTTGAAATCCGAAGGTTTCCGTGTCCTTGCAACCAAGAAAAATAGTTTAGCCTTACATGTTTGTTGAACAACCAATCAAAAAAGAGGAACACATGATTTCAGGTTTGTGGAGGAGAAGGGGATGTTTTTCTCTTCTTGGCTGGCTTCCCCCCTTCTCTTCTCTCATTCTTTTTATATCCTAGGAAACCCTAGTCTTTATTTTACAAAATAGTCCTCCCTTAAGTAGATAATTTACATTTAAGTACTTCAATAACTATTTTCCTAAAAAAGAAGAAATAGCCTTGCATGAAATCTTCAAGCTTTGACTTAGAGGAGCTAAATTGCTGAAATAAAAACTTGGATTTTGGTTTAGATGCTTCAGAACGTAATTTGGACTTGTTTCTTCACGAAACCTGTTTGCTGGTAAAATTCAGTTGTCATATTTGAAAAATCATATCTCCCTCATATGACATCGTGTTTTGCTCAAATTTTAAGCTTTGATAGGTCTTTGAGTCAGGAAGCCAAAAAAATTGAGTTTGCATTAATTGGACTTCTGTAGCTCCAGATATTCAAGTCGGAATGGCTGAAGGTCAATAGTGGCAGATTGCGAGATTTGACTTTGAAGGCTACGATTTCCATGCTCTTCCTTATTTTATTTTATTTTCTTAGATTTACAGTAAGGTATGGATGCTAGCTTTTTAATGCCACTGGAATCACTTCATTTAGACCTCTAGAGCTCACGCTCTGCACAAAACATCAATTGAAGGTCAAATCTGTCAATTACCTCCAATTTACTTCTTTTTGCATCTTTCATAAAAAAATGCCTTCAAAACATAAAACAAAGAATATCAAGGTATTTTATATATAAAACATAGGCAAAACATTAGTTAAATGTGGGTGAAACTATCCAATAATATGGTTGCATCAGGTTGTCCACATTCCAACAAAAGAAAAAAAACTCGTTATTGGCGTCAATACGATATAGAGAAATACTTGAAAACGCAAAAGAAAAGGTTAGCACTCAAAGGTATAACAATCCCTCTCTTCTAAAAAGGTTTTAGGAGATTTTTCATCAATGATTCATATGGATTACTATTAAAGATCGGACTTTTGGATGACTTATGATTTACAACAACCCAGCTTGAGAGATTAAGGATAAGAATGTAATTAATAAAAGAGATTACAATTTTAGACCTAGAAAAATCAAGTAAGGACTTGGTTGAATAATTTTCTAAAACTATCATAAAATAACATATGTGATATTTTTTCTATTTATAGGTTATTAAGTTTTTTTTTTAAATAAAATATTATGCCTCGTATTTTATAAGTTATGAGTTGTACAAATGTTACAAAATATACGATACAGAAAAACATTTGAAGACACAAAAGAAAGAACTAACACTTATAGGAATAATGACCCCTCTCTTCTAAAATGGTTTTATGAGATTTTTCACCAGTGATTTGAGTGGATTACTATCAAAGATTGAACACTTGGACAACTTGTGATTTGTGACAACTCTGCTTTAAAGAAGTTGATCAATCCTAAAAAGAAAGATCTAATCTTTAGGTAATTTTCGTTCAAACTCTAGATTATCTAACAAGAACATTGGGACTCCTATAAAAAAAAATTAAATTATTATTTACATTGCATTTACATTTTAGGAAACCTAACAACAATGACATTTTGGATTGACTTGGGTCAACTAAGGTTAACCCACCCAATAAGTGTCACATGTTATGGGACTAGCCAAGTTTAATAACTTTGCCTTTTGAAATCTTTTTTATTTAATTATCACTACCAAAATATTGGCAAATACAAATAGAAACATTGATTAAATTTTTACGTCAATAGATTGCGGTGAAATTTACCTATAGAATAATCTCTTCCTGCATCCATCGGTAAGCACCAATAAAAACATTCTCTTGGTATATACCGATGCGATTACAGTGGAAAAGAAGAAATTAAAAACACTAAAAAGTACTATAACATGTCATTTATACAGACATAATTATCGATAGAATTAACCCATAGGTTAATTCCATCTATAATGTCATCGATAATATTTATTTTATGACCTAGCCAATAACCCCCCTCTTCCTTCCCCCATTTATTCTTCTTCTTCTCCTAGCTTTGCAACAAATAGCACCCCCTATTTTATCACAAATTAACCTCCCTCCATAAATTTGGCCACCGCAACACTCAGTTTGTCATCATCCTTATTCTGATTCAAATTTTATTGAGGACTCTCCACATCAAGTAAGAAAAACTACCCATTTTTTGTTTGAATTTAATTTTAAATTTTAATTTTTATTGTATATTTTTATAGTATATGTATTTGTTTTTGGGTGTTTACATTTTTTATAGCTTTTTCTCAAATAAATTTGTTGTATGAATGTATAATTTGTACATGTTAAAATTTGTTTGAGATTTTGAAAACATTTATTTTTTCATAAATATATGAAATTTATTTTGAATTTTTAACTTAGGTGTTTTGTAATGAAATAAATAATGGCTTATTTAACGGGTCTGTTTTATATTTTGTCAATTTTATTATTGATTTGAAAGTTTTGATAAATGTATAGGAATTTGGATTTATGTAGATAATTGATAATGGATTAAGAGTGCTATTAAAACAAATTGAGTAAGTTTGAGTTAAACCAATGTTAGCTAATTTATTTAGTTTACATAATTAATTAATAAATATTGTCGTTAATATTTTATAGAGGTTTGATATAGGTAATGGATGATCGTTTATGGATGTATCAAGATTTCCCCAAAGGGTTGCACATGATGGATTATTATAATGATGTTAAGGGTTTTATTAATTATACACTATCTAATCTGAGAAAAATTAGTGAAGGTGATATTAGATATCCATGTAAAAGGTATAAGAATAAAAAGTTTATCAAACCAGATGTTGTAATAATACATCTTCTACATAAAGGATTCATGGAAAAATACTTATATTAGTTTGCATACGGAGAACTATATGTCCTTACGAGACCATGATAGAAATGATGGTTGTGTCAACTTCTAGTTCTAGCAATATGCATGGAGTTGTAGATGACAATAGTAATCGTTATAAGAATATGATTATGGATGCGATGAGAATAAATCAGGGTTATGCAGGTGAATGTCTAATCATAAATGAATAACCTAATGGAGATGCGACCATAATTTTTTTTTATCTTTTGAAAGATTTCAACAAATCATTATGAGATGGGTGCATAAATCATAGTAAATTATCGGTCATTGAATATATGTTCACCATCAAGTCAGATCATAGGTTGAGTGAGACTAATTATGACATAATTGTTGAATAAAAGAAAAGCATTTTACCTAAAGAGAATAAGTTAAAAGATAAATTTTATGCTGCTAAATCCATGATAAAACCACTCAGCCTAGGATACCAGAAAATTGACACGTGTCAAAACTTTTGCATGTTGTACTACCTTGAAAATATTGAGTTAACTAAGTGCAAAACATGTGGGCGTGCTAGTTGTAAACCCAAAACTAGTAGTGGAAGGACTTTTGTTGCACATAGAAAACTTAGATATTTCTCAATCACACCTTGACTGCAAAGGCTATTCATGTCTCCGAAGACTGCTGAGCACATGACACAATAGATGGAGTGATTGTGTACCATTTCGATGGTGAAGGCTTGTAACATTTTAATATGGTGCATCCTTATTTTTAATCGAATCAAGGACATACATCTTGGGTTATGTATAGACGAATTCAATCCATTCGAGTCATTTGTTTCTTCTTATTCTTGTTGGCCGGTGATACTCATGGTTTATAACTTACCATCATGGATATGTATAAGGTCGGAGTTCATGTTTTTATTTACGGTCATAATCGGTCCTAATAGTCGTCTTGGTCAAAATATAGATGTTTGTCTTTGACCGTTGATTGATGAGTTAAAGTAGTTGTGGTCATCTAGGACTGACTTATGATGTATTGATGAAATAAAATTTTTAGATGAAGGTAGCTTTGATATGGACTATCAAGGATTTTCCTGCGTATAGAATGATTTCTGGTAGAAACACACATGAAAAATTAGTATGTCCATACTGCAAGGAAAATAACAAGGCCTTCATGTTAACAAATGACGGTAAAAAATTTTTTATTGCCACCGACGGTTCTTGTCGGTAGAGTTAAAAGGGATGTCGCACTACCTCTATCATCAGGCGAAGAATTATATGACATGGTGTCGTAGTATGATGACATTGTCTTTGGTTTTCAATCTAGTAAGTAGAAGTTTTCTGGTTTTGGTTGAGTCATAATTGGGTAAAGCGATGTATTTTATAAGAGCTTTTTTATTGAAAAACCAATCTTCTCCATCATAACCTTGATGTCATGCACAATGAAAAGAATGTGTTTGGAAATATTTTTAACACAGTTATGGATGTGAAAGGGAAGACAAAGGACAACATGAAGACTTGAATGAATATACTTTGTTTAGTCACCATAAAAATATGGAGTTGGTTTTTGATGGGTCACGGGTCATAAAGCCCAAAGCCAACTTTGCCTTAGGTAAGAATGCACAACTATTGGTCTACCAATGATTTAAGAGTCTAAATTTTTCTGATGGACATGCTTCAAACATATCTAGATTGGTGAATTTGGAGGATTACAAATTGTATGGAATGAAGTGTTATGACTGTCACGAGTTTATACAAATACTCATTCAACTAGCTTACTAGGATTTATTGTCATAGGCATGGTTGTCAAACTCGCAAGTTGACTCGTAAAATCATACGATTTTATAAGTCTACACAGATATACCGTGTGAAATCGGGTAGAAAACTCGAAAAGTAGCTAACTCGGTCAAAATCGGTTCAACTCGGTGAACTCGGACCGAGTTTACCGAGTTTGACAAAATTAACAAAAATGATTGACTGACTCTTCTCAATCCTCTCCTCTCCATCTCGTTTGTCTCACAAAAACTCCCCTTTCCCCTTTTCTCAAATCTCACATTCTCTGATTCTAAAAAAAATTAACGCCTTCCACTCTCTTTCTTTCTCTCAAAAAATCATCCCTTTAGCAATAGTTACTTGCAACAAGAGCATGACCCAGCATCTTGCCCTTCTCTCTACTATCTTAGCTCACGAGAATCCTAATACAAAAAGCTGTGCTCGGCTACTGGAAAGAGTAAGTGTTTTTTTTTAATTCGTCATTTTATATTATTATTGTTGTCCTTGATATTTTGGTTCGATTTCAATTCTCTTTGGTTCGGTTTAATTTGGTTGCAGGTGAAAGAAAGAAAGGGTTTTTGGGTTTGAAAATTAAATCATGTCAGATTCGCTGCACTCTCCTTCCAGTAAACCTCATGATCATGGTCCACACACTGCATTTGGTTTGATTTTCGGTCCAAAGTATGTTTTTTTCTTCAATTTTGGTTTTAAATCCTGCTTTATTTTTGTTGTTAGATCCTGTCTCTTATTCTTCACATTATCTATGCATCTGAATCGGGGGATCTAAAAAAAATTCCTGATAATTTTTGTCAAATGTCAATCGAGCAATACACAAAGTAAAAGATAAAAGTTTCTTCTTTACCCCATTAGTGAAGTAGGTATATAACCGTTAGTGTTTTTTTTTTTTTTTTTGTATCTTGCATTCAAAATTGTTTTAGATGTGTTGTCCCCAATTTATTCTTGTTCCTCTTGAGCTTCTTTTTCAAAGTCTCTTTTCCTTGTTTTTTTTTTGGCAGAATTCCATTGCAGAACATCTTGTACCCAGGGAGTAAAACCTTTTATAGTAGAATCTGTGTTAAACTCAGAAGAGAGATTGTTTGATTCTAGGGAAGAGCATGTATGTTGCTTTTACTTGTTTATTTTTATTATAGCATGAGTCCTTGCTCCTTTTTCTCTTTCTTAGTGTATTTTCAAGTACCTATTATTAAGTGATCTAACTTGAGTTAATCCCTCAGAATTTTTATCTAGTTACTATATGTTGAAAGGTGTTTTAGGCCACTTGATGACTGGATTTTCCTTTTCCTATGTCTTTCATATATTGGCTTTTATTAAACGATCATAGCACAAGGATAAGATTTGTTAGCTTAAATGACAACTAATATGTTCAGTGATTTACTTGGCACTAGACCATTCAACTTCAGTAGCTTGGCACATGAAGTTGGTTTTAATGGTTTCATTCTCAAAATGGTCAATTTTCTCAGGAATTTGCTAATAAGTGTTTGCATATGCTATATGTTGTTCTAGCTGATAAATGTATTGTTTCCTTCCATGAAAAAGCACCTAGGCTCTTGTTTGGCATTGTTGTATATCTTATATATATCTGGCGGTGTTATCTCTTCTTTTTTGGGAGGAAATGGTGATGTTCAAACCTTTTTTTTTTTCCTAATATTGAATGAAGTGAAGACTCCATTAGTCCAAAGAATATTTAATGTATGCATTCATTTTGCTCTTTCCAGCCTCCCAAAGGAGAAGTGTTTATCTCTTCAAATGATAGGAAACAACATTCAGTTGGTTTCTATGAGGGAGGTGCTTCTAAGCCTCAAGCATATTCTTGTGAAGATGATGATGTCATCCCCATTCCGCCTCCTCTAGGTAACACTAATCTGATGGATAAAGTGTCTTTCTTGTGAAAATGAAGCTAATTTTAGTTTACATGACACACCAGCAGATTGTTTGTTTTAAGTTTGTTATTTGTTAGTTAATGAAATGTTACTTAAATTATGTATGAATTTTTATTTGAACCATGTATTTTAAGATGCTTGAACTATGTATAAATTTTTATTTGTACCGTGTATTTTAAGGTGCTTGAACTATGTATAAAAAAAAATTTCATTACGATTTTATGATCCGAGTTTATTTTGTATTTTTCGTGCCATGTCAAAAATGTGTTTTTGACAACCTTGGTCATAGGGGATATGTGATGCACTTACTGAGATCAATAACTTTTTTAGAGATATATGATTCAATAAGTTGCAAACACAACACATAAAGAGGCTTGAAACAAATATTATTCAGACAATTTACAAACTTGAGATGATATTCCCTCCATC